>Ga0116231_10000218_pt1 | contig 86033 bp, 72 predicted proteins | sample S1TSphgellanicum_2_FD_89695 | JGI IMG/M metagenome (GOLD analysis project Ga0116231, IMG submission 89695) | Host-associated microbial communities from peat moss isolated from Minnesota, USA - S1T2_Fd - Sphagnum magellanicum MG | ecosystem: Host-associated > Plants > Peat moss > Unclassified... | reverse complement strand
CCCCCCCCCCCCCCCCCCCCCCCCCCCCCCCCCCCCCCCCCTCCACCCGGGGGACCTTGGCTAGCACGACGGCAGCATACCGCCTAGGGCAACGACACGGCCTTCAACGCGGCCTTCATTCTCAGGTGGTTACAGCTCACACGTGCGGAAAGGACCCCAGGCCTCTTTTCGGTCTCCTTTAATTAACAGGAAATTTTTGTGTACAAAAATGTGCATTAATTAAAATTGCCGCTCTCTGAAAGTGGCTTTTTAATTTAGGATGTAGAAGAACCTTTTAATTTGACAAAAAGCATGAGAACCAAATAAAAAGCCACATATCTGGCCTTGGTGCAAATTTGTGCATTAATTAAAATTATCCCTCTCTCAATAGTGGCTTTTTAATTTAGGATGAAAGTCCAGTTGACAAACCCATCCATGAGAACCAAATAGGCCACAAATTTGGCCTTTGTTCTCAATCTTTGAATTTGTGCAAAAAATTGTCCCTCTCTGAATAATGAATGGCCTTTTGTCCAAAAACTTGTCCTTCCCTCAAAAGTGGCTTTTTAAAGTCCAATTTGACAAACCCATGAGACCTGAAAAGGCCACATATTGGGCCTTTTTTTTCCCTCAAACTTCAAGTACCTGTATGTGACAAATTTCTGCAAAAACTTCTCAATGTGAAAAGTGGCCTTTTAATTTGGGATAAAAGCCAAAATTGGCAAAACCCATGAGAACCTAAAAGGCCACTTATTAGGCTTTTCTTCTCAAACTTCAAGTTACATGAACCTTGAAAACACAAAAGGCAAGCATTTAAAGCATTTGCTCTCTCAACCTTAACTTACCAAAAACATATACAAACTTGTGGAAAGTTTGCCATTCTAAATAAAGAGTGGCCTATTAATTTGGGATGATTTGGGATAATTTCATAATAGGATGAAAACACAATTAAGGCCTTTCTCTCAAACTTCATTCATAAAATGATGAAAGACATGAAGGAAAGACAACATTGATTAAAGAGTTCAAATCTTAAGGAAAATGTGCAACCCTTATTTATAATTTGTCACAAATGAATTTGCAACACTTTGAAAATACATTGACAAAAATCTAGCATTGGGTTTCATGTAATCGTTTGACATGTAATCATTCCCCAATTGCTTTCATAAACATCATTTTTTATATGTGTTAATTACCAAGGGTTGAATTTGATCACCATCAAAATTGATACAAAAGCCTTTGATTTTGAGGTTTTTTCATCATGGTCATGTGAAAATTTACATGTATCAAAATTAGCTTTTGAATGAATATGTAATTTGGCATTTAGGTCATTTGAAGGTGTATAACAAAATTGATTTTAAAATTAATATGTATTTGAAAATGTGACATATGAAAGACAACATGCTAAATGCATAATATTCATTTGGATATGTTGTTGATCCCTTTTTATGTTTAAAATGCATTCATTGTTTTTTAAAAATTTATAAATTTTTGGATCAATCTTTGGTTTGTTGCATAGATTACATCTTCATTTTTTGAATATTATGAAAGATGAGAGGATTTGTAATTCAAACTACATTTCAATTCTTAAAAGTTTTGGGAATAGAACTATTCTTGACATTTTTTTTATCACACATGTTTTGAATTGTTGTCAAGGTGATAAATAAAACCATGTCACATCCAATTCTAGTTCATTATCACAAACCATCTTTCAAAGGAGTAGGGAAACCAAATGCGTTATTTTGTCATTCATACTTTGCATTACAAATGGCATCCATCAATCCCAACATAAATCATGTGACATATATACACAACTTAAGTTTGATAGCAAGGTATTAACATGTCATATGCAAGTCAATGTGATTTGTTTGTTCATGAATGAAAATCTAACCATGTGAACATACACTCATTTATGGGTGAAATTTATCCAAATTTATCTGTATTCTACTTTTCATCCATGACAAAAAACTTTAAGTTTTTGGATTTTTAAAAAAATATTATAAGATGTATAGAAGCTTTAATGGAAGCTTCCATTACTCAAGGCCCCAACTACATATGAACATACGCAATGCATTGCATTATTTTTTAAATATTCAACCCAAATTTAAGGTACAATCTTGTAGCACAACTTTTTTCAACATAATGTTCACAATTGCTATGTGTGTTTTTTCACATTATGATTTGTTTGTTGGATGTATGCATCTTGTATGATTCATGATCTATCCTTTTCTATTCATGTTTTGGTTAGATTTATGTTGACACATATTGTGTTGAAAATATATTGGTTTTTATGCACATGACAATGTTTTGACATTTGAAATAATTGATGTGCCCATGACACCTCATACATTAAGAGAGAAATGAAGTTATTATAACAAATGGCATGATGCAATTACCAAGCCTAAACCACTTTTAAATTCAAACATTGTTGGTAAAATGCTACAACAAATTTTGTCTTCAACATAAGTTATTTGTAAATACTTAGTGAAGGATTTATCTGCTATCATCACCAAACAATAATTTGAAAACATTTCAACCAAATTCATGGTTTTGGGGTTATTCCAAGTGATTAAAAGAAAAGAAAATAGTTTTTCAATCAAATGTAACCAATTATAAAGCAATTCATTACCTTTTGTTTAATAACATCAATGTATAATATATGGAAATTCTAAAGATCTATGAAAAATACAAAGAAGGTCAATGATAGGTCATAAAGGAAGAGCCAAAAAAAATCAAAGCAACAATAAGTTATGCAAGCTTGTAAACAAATAGACCACTTACCTAAATTTGGGGATCATGAAAGAATCTCTAATATGTCAAATAATTAAAAGACTTTCAAAGCTTGAATTAGATTATTGATATCCCATACTAAATTGGCAAACACTCAACAAAAGTAATGAATTAAATAGTCATGACAAAATTGTAGGACCATGCCTAGCAAGAAAAATATTTGATTATATTGGAACTATGATTAATATTTTAATTATCTTTTTTACATAACATTTTCAAAGAAAAAAAAGTGACATAATGGTTATGATCTCCCCTTTCAACCAAAGAGTTTAAGGTTTAATCTTTTTTTCAATTTTTTTTTTTCATGAACAAAATGGATGGGAGAAAAAAACCTATGGGCAATTTTTTCAAATTAAATGCCCTAAAGAGAAAAGGTCTTTCCTTAGAGAGAAGAAAACAAAATGATAGCCTCGACAATGTTCTTTGAGGTAGCAATTTTCCCATGGAGAAAAGGATTAAGTTGCCTTGGGGTATAACTTCATTGAGGAAAAAGGGATTAAGTTGTTTTGGGGAGGAACTTCTCACAAGGATCAAATTCATGAATGTTAAACAAGAAAATACATGGGATAAACTTTGTGTAAATCAAATATTCTTTATATCATTGGAAATGTTTTGAGGCATATATATTTAAAATGATCTTGCATTCTTGATTTAAGGTTATAAACTAAAAATTATGATGAAAATAAAATTGAAAGTCAAGTTTTCCAAGTCTAGCTACTTTTTCCTTTGAGGAAAAATGGACTAAGTTACCCTAAGGAGCAATTTCCCCTAAGTAGTAACAAGTGTTTTTTTTTTCAATTTTTTCATGTCACACCACAAGTGGTGATTAGCCACCATAAGATTTGGCCAAATTTGAGTAGAAAACAAATAGGCAAGTCAAAAGTCTAATAATTTTTACTAAATGTTAGCAAACCACTTCAACCTATTAGTTAAATATGACAATTTCAAAAGAGGAGGGCTAAAAATATTCTTAGATTTTCCAAAAATGTTAGCGAACCCATAACTTATTTACTATAAATGTGGAGATTTTTTCGGAATTTTTTGAAAAAATTGCCTTGACTATGTCATTGACCACTTTGTTTTCATGAAGTGGAAAATTTTCACCACAAAAACAAATGCTGGTAGCAACATCTTGAATGTTTGGCCAAAAAATATGTGTAAGTTTTATCCAAATCAATTGTTCTTTATACCATTGTAAAGTTTTTGAAGCTTATATATCTAATATATTAATTCAGCAAGTCTGTCAATCAGTGACAGGGCTATACCCAACTGACAGCTGATGGACCTGGCACAAGTGTGAACAAGACCCAAATGATAGAGTCCAACTGTGGGCCGTCTGGGTGGTCTTCTTGCAGTGCAAACGTTTTCTTCTTGCTCTCCTCTCCCGCTTACGTCTCTTCTCCCTCTCTCATACAATGATGAGAAGACATGCGTTCGTGCCCTATTGGGTACGATGGGAACGTACTTTCTTTTCCTACGTGGCAGAACGGGCCATTCCAAGAAATAACTGACATAATAATTTCCCATAGTCATGACTTTCTGAAATGGCAGAATGTCGTTGAGCTTTAGGGTTTCAGGGGTTGTCATCAGGGGTCATTGTTGCTTTAGTGCCGTGCCGTGCCTTGCAAGCACGAGTTACCACTAGTATATATATATATAGATCTTGTTACTTATTTGAAACTATGAGCTAAAAAATGTGGCAAAACAACAAAATTAAAACTCAATTTTTTCAAATCCCAAGGGGATTAAGTTGTCTTCTCCCTCAAGGAGCAAGTTCTTGAATATTTGAAAAGAAAGTGCAAGGGGGGTAAACTTTGTCCAAATCAAAAATATATATGCTATTGAAAAGTTTTCAAAACGTAAATATTGAAAATGACCTTGAATTATCGATTTGAAGCTGTGTTAAAAATTATGACGACAAAACAAAAATTGAATGTCAAATTTCCAAGTCCCCTTCTTCCCAAGGACAAGCCCTTGTGTCCCCAAAGGAGAAGGGGACAAAGGTGTTGTGGGAAAAAAGGGACTTGAAAATTTGACCCATAACTTTTAGCTCTTTGCTTCAAATCGCAAATGCAAGGTCATTTTAAATATCTATGTTTCAAAAGCTTTCCAATAGTAGCATTAATAATGTTTAATTTGCCCAAAGTTTACCCTTTTATTTTCATGTCAAACATTCAAGAACTTGATCCCTATGGAAAGTTGCTCCTCAAAACAACTTAATGCTTTTCACCTCACAAAAGGTACAATTTAGAGCCATTTTAAATAAGGGACCATGGACTAAAAACTTAGGACCAATTTGAAGCAACGTGAACATTGAATTGGACTCTTCTTCACATTAAAAAAAACATTTTTTTAAAGGTACATTGAGTGTGTGTAAAGGCTTGGGATCCAATTCAAAGGTCAAATGTAAAAAATGTGTGATTGACATATGAGAGGATTAGATTTATTTTTTAATTTTTTCTCTCTTTTTTCATGAGTCATTTAATATATATACATATATTTTAAAAACTCTGAAAATACATTCCTTCTAACAATATTCACAAAACCAACTATGTCAACTCTAGAATTGGTCAGAAATGGGAGAGCTGGTGTGCTTCTAACGTTGTCCTCAATCATGTTTTCCATTTTCACAAAATTAAAATAAAAAATAAAAAATATGTTTTCCATTTTCACAAAATTTGAGCAACAAAGGTAAAAATAAAATAATGAAAAAAAATTTAAAAAATAAATGAACAATCTTGAACCTTAGCTTACTTTTTGGTTCTCCAAACCATGAGCTCTCCTCCTTTAAGCTCTTTTATTTGGTTGAGACCAATTGTTTTTCCTTCCAAAATGATACCATGTAAGCTAAATCACAATTTGATGACACATTTAAGTTTTTTCTTTTATTTTTATTTTTATTTTTTATTTTTAAAATATTTAAAAAGTGTTTGCCTATTTAAATGGGATTAAAAATTAACACAATTGACACTTGCCATTCTTATCAATTTTGTGACATGAAACAATATTCCAATATTCCATACTTTTAAATTATAAATTAATGTTTTTGCCTGCCCCTAAGCTTGTTTGTGGTCACCTATCAAAAATCATGTTGGTCTGTCTGTCCATGGATGGGTGGGTCTTTGTTAAAGGTTTTCATCCACCAAGAGGTCTTTATTAAAAGGTTGTTCAGGGGATGGGTGGATCTTCGTTAAAAATTTTCATCCACCAAGAGCTCTCTATTGAAAGGTTTTTCAGTGGATGGGTGGGTCTTTGTTAAAGGTTTTCATCCATCAGCAGGTCTCTATTTTTAGTGGATGGGTGGGTCTGTGTTAAAAAAATTCATCCACCAAGAGGTCTTTATCAAAAGGTTGTTTAGTGGATGGGTGAGTCCATGTTACAGGTTTTCATCCACCTTGAGGTCTCTATTAAAGGGTTGTTCAGTGGATGGGTGGGTGTTTGTTCAAGGTTTTCTTCCACAGGAGGTCTCTATTAAAGGGTCGTTTAGTGGATAGATGGGTCTCTGTTAAAGGGTTTTCATCCACCATCAGGTCTTTGTTAAGGTCCTTATGGGGACCTATGTTAGGGTGATTTTTTCTTGATACATTTCCTTGTTCAGTGGATGGGTGGGTTTCTGTTAAAGGTTTTTTCATCCAAAAGAGGTCTCTGTTAAATGGTTTTCATCCACCAGGAGGTCTCTGTTAAATTTTTTTCATCCACCAGGTGGTCTTTGTGAAAGTGGCCCCCTTTATGAGCACCTATGTTAGGGTGCTTTTTCTTGTCTGCATTCGCTTGTTCAATGGATGGGTAGGTCTCTGTTAAAGCGTTTTCATACACCAGGAAACACCAAAAGAGCAGAAAATACACTAGACCTGGTGTAGATGAGCGCCAAACCCTAACTTTTTGAGAGAGAGACGGACGCAGAGGCAACAAGAAGCCCTTACATTGAACGGACGTCGTCGCTGAGTCGTGGCAGAGTTGATGGCGCTGGAAGCGGAAAAGGCATGAATAGCTAGTGAATTTTATTGATTTTCGAAGGGACGACTATCACACAGAGAGAGAGAGAGAGAGAGAGAGAGAGAGAGAGAGATGGTGATGGCAGGAGTTCGGGCAAGGGTTTCCCTTTAGATCTGATCTTTCATCGGTGTTTGTTTGGTTTCGCGACTTTTCCAGGCATGGCAGGATGGATATCTTCGAGGCTCAAGGCAGCGGAACAGCTGCTGCAACAGGTGATGCGTGCACCATACCTTCTTTACAGTTCATCATCCGTCCTTTTCGTTTTGTGTGTTTTTTTTGGTACATGGTGGCCCCGGGATCGGATGCGTGTTCGGGAAAAAAGAGAGTTGAAACATGGGAGTTATGGTGGCAGATTGATCAGCAAGCGGCCGGGTCGTTGCGCAAACAGGAGAGACAGGTTGTTGAGGCTCCTACACGCAGTACAATTGATGAGCATGGTAGTAGAGATGGGTTGAAGAACCACAACACTTCGTTGCTTCAAACCCCAAAGAAGGAACGGCATGAGGTATTGAGCGGTGGAAAAGCTCGACAGTCTGAGATGCTACTGCAGGCGCAAGGTCCTCCTGGATCTAGGAGAAACATTCCAGGCTCTGGTTCTACTAAGCCTGCACCAGTGACACAGGATTGGACTGAGCTATTAGGGTCTGGTGAGCTTGTGCCACCAGCAGCTTCTTCTTCTGTGGCTCGATCTTCCAGCAGTGTTGGCAGCAGTTCTGAGCATACTGCGGCAGCAGTGCATCCAACTCTAAAAGCTGCAGCAGGGCAAAGAAGCTCACAAAACACAGGCAAGCTTTGTCTCAAATCAGAGCTTTTATGATTCGATTATGCCAACACATTGCAAGTTAGGGTTTTTCCACAATGATGTCATTGCCTTGTGTGGACTGTGATGCATTTATTCTTGAAGTTCTGGGCTTCTAGAGTCATGGATGGAGGAATGTTGACTTTAGGAACATCAACAATGTAGGCAAGGCTGGGATGCATGTTCAAGGCAACAATGAGAGTCCACCCACATCGAACACAGGTGCAATACCCATGTACTCAGTGTCTGCTCAATCTTCCCGTACAAAGCCCACCAATTCAGCCATAGAGCTTGCTGGATACTCCAGCACTCTTCAGAATGACAATCATCTTCGTCGTCTGGATTTTGATTTGGCAGCGGCAGAAGGAAGTGGAGAGCATGAGCCGAGAGAACAGGAATTGATGGATGTGGCCCATCATGAGCATGATGTACGCTCCTTGCAAACCATGATTGAGAATGCAATAAGAATCAAAGTGGGAAGCAGAGAGCTGAATGCACCAGGTCAAGCAGGAGAGGCAATTGGTGAGGTGTTTGCAGAAGAACCTCCTCCAGTTCATGATGAGGAAGGAAAGGACAATGGCAGTGCTGCAATTTTAGCTGCGGATCATGCTTTGGAAACAGCAGAATTTGACAAGAAACTAACCCTATTAAGGAAGGATGCTGATTTGACGACATTTACAGATTCTGTTGGGCAAACAGAGGCGACACCCAGGGAGGAGCTTCATCAGGGCTTGGTTAAAAATGACTTTGCTGTGAAACAGGAAGTAGCAGAGGAAGAGAGGGGGAACAGTGAGCAAAGGGAGGAAGCACTTGGTGCTACCCCTGCAGCTCTGGAGATTACAAATCTGTCAAGTGAGATTGTTTGGGAAAATACCAACCAAGAGGACTTTGATGAAGATATTGGGGAGGGCTCTACTATCTCATCTAGTGAGGAAGAAAGTGAGAGGAGTGGTAGTGACAGTGAATCTGATTCAGGTAAGATGTGTTCACTCACCACCTTACTGAAAGTGCAACATTTGGCAATAGAGTCTTAGTTTGAACTCTTGGTTGGCTTTCCAGTTTTGTGAGTAGGGGCTTCACTTGATATCTTTTTTGTGGAGTTTACAGAGTATGAAGAAAGAGTGAGGCGACGGCGGGAACGGCGACGAGATATAGCCATTCAGAGGGCAGCGAAGGCTGCTGCAGCTGAGGCAGCCCGGGCAGCCATCAGAGACCGAGAAGATCTTGTTGCAAAACTGGAGAAGGAGAAGGAGGCCTTAGAGCATATGCTGGCTGAAAAAGAGGAGGAGCAAGTGAAAGATGTAAAAGTCTTTAACCCAGCTCATAGAACTACTCAGTTTTGGACACAATAATACATAGACTTTGTCTGAAAAACTCTGTTGAATGTGGTCATAATTTTCTTCTGTTTTTGTTTTTTTACATTCACAATGTCTTGCTACAAATTTGGTTTCTGGTCATTTTAGGCAGTGGAGCTACGCAGGAGTATAAAGGAGGTCCTACATGAAGTTGAGATAGAGAAGCACCGACATACCCTCACTCGCCGAGAGGGACTTGCTCGTGAGGCCCACCTGGAGGTCTGCCATTCCTTTTGCAGTTCAGTGAGATTTCAAGAAAGCTGTCAAATTTGATGACCATGTCCAGAGGTCATGCTCTTTTGCTAGATCTCATTTTGCTTTTTGTGGTATATGTGCCAACTGAGCTTGAGTGGTGTGTGGAAACAGGCAAAGAATGCAGAGCTAACTAAAGCACTTGCAGCTGCAGAACGGAATCTCGAGGATGAGGTCTGCTGCTTAGTACCATTTCAAACTTCAAATGCATGTTGTTTACAGACACTGTGTTGTCATAGACAAATTGTATGAGATGAGAGTGAAATAGTGGACATTCCTGTACTGGGAGCAGGTGTTGTATGCTTCTGGAATTCACAACAAGGTGAACTTGAAGATCGCTTCCTGCTCTGGTACCAATTTGTCTCAACATTTGTGCTCTTTGCAGTGTGGCCAACACCATGAGCTTGATGTTAGAAAGAGGAGAGCACAGAGGCACTAAACGTATCAAAGCAACATTGTAGTCACATATTGAAATCAAAGGGGACAGCTTCTTGCCACTTGATATGTAGCGTTTGATGTGGTAATTTTGCAGACTTGGAGCGAAAAATTTCAAGTATTCGTAGCTGTCTGAGACAACCTTTGCTGCCTGCGGTATGTGTAAAAGCTTTGTCACCAAATGTGGAGATTGTGGGGACTCAATGATGCATTTCAGGATAGGGCTGTGTTGTCTTCTTGGTTTTTGGTAAAAGTTCGCTTCCATGTTACTAACGTGTGGCTATTTTAAACTTGCTTTCCAGGCAGAGTTGTCAGTATATGATAAAAATGAGCAAAAAGATGCAAAGACAGAAAAGATAGAGCTGGGAACAAGACTGGAAGATTACCAGCGCAAGGTAAAGCTTTTGTAACACTGAATTGGCAATTTATGTGGTTTCATTGATGAGGTTTTGGTTGTTATGTTTGCTCAGAGATGCTACATAGTTGGTGCTGCAAATTTTAAGTCAATTTTCTGGGTCCTGACCAAATCTGGCAGCAGGGTATTAGTCTGTGATTTCAGGGTGTGACAATGTTGCTTGCATGAAAGTCATATATGAAATGGGCCCTAAATCCATGACCCTCATGATTGTGCCTTATGCTGAACAGGCCAAGGAGCTGGAGGAGAAGATAGCCATAGCCAGTGAGGCTCATTACACACCTTCTGTCATGGAGCTGGAGCTTCAGACACGCCTCAACCAGCTGACTGACCACTTGATACAGAAGCAAGCCCAGGTACTACTGTTCATAGTCCTCTGTGGTTCATTGTTCTCAAGTTGCAAGACTCTCTTCCCAGTTTCGGAAGGGGATACACATTGACTATTCAGAGTCTTAATATCAGGAAACTGCATGAATTTTGGTTTGATCCTGTGTTCTTTTTCTGTCTGTGCCTGATGTAGGTAGAAGCATTATCAACTGAGAAAGCAACTCTGCACTTTCGCCTTGAGGTGAGCAAGTGGATAAAATTGTGAGACCTGCATGGCATAGATACTTATGCTGTGCTGTTATAGACCCAGTTTTGTGAGTAAAGAGCAGTAAGATGCTTATCAGATTTTGTGGTTGTAAACTTTGCCCACTTAGTCATATGAAACTAGTTTTCTGGCTTTTTGAAATGGATAAGAGAAACCTGCACATGTACATCTTGAGAAACCTCTTTTGTGAGATTCCATTAAAGAGTTTGAAACCATCTACAGGCTGTGTCCAACACTCTGCGGGAGGCAAAATCAGCAGCACAGTCACGGGCTAGCAAGCGGAACAAGGCCAACTCTGGAGGAGGTGACTGGTCCATGTATGACGATGACATTGAGTATGGACTTAGCAGGCCATATAGCTCAAAAGACAAGGGCTTTGTGCAAGCTGATTTTGATCATCCAATAACTCAGGGTACAGGGTCGCACCCTGTCATGCAACTGGTTCTTCAAATGGACAGTTTATTTCTGGGGGGTGCCCGTATTCTAAGGACACATAGTTCTGCTCGTGCATTGGCAGGGCTCTACCTCTTTGCACTCCATGGCTGGGTTTTATTTGTGCTCTACATGCATGCTCGTGCGGGCAAAGAATCAAACCCAGCCTTGCTGATGCAAATGGGGGTGAATTCATTGAGGAACTTGACAGCAGATCCCAATGCAACTTCTGGAATCAGGGATTAGCTAAAACAGACTGACTTAGCTCCCCATTTCTGTACATACAACTTCTTTCTGCAAGCATTCTCTATTTAGCAAATATATCAGTTGAAGTTTGAAGAATGCATTTGCAGATATATTCCTGGTCTTGGGCATTGCAACTATGCCCATGCCGTGGATGCTCTGATGCTCTCATGGTCGTATGTTCATGCCATGCTACTATTGTTTGTGCATTTGCCAATAGTTTTTTCCAAGAAGCTCAGGAGAGATTTCTGTACCATTGGGCACTTGGGACAAGGTGTGGATTCTGATTCACTAAGTCGGCAACTTCAATTGATTGCTACAATAAAAATTCTGCAGGCAAATGTTTGGTGAGGAAAAGTAGAAATCTGGTTTCAGTTGAATCCAAAGGGCTGGTTGTTTTCTTTATCTTTCATGAAGATGGTTCAATTCTCTCTGTCCTGATAAAGATCCTCTTTGTGTATTTGACAAGGTGATCACAAGTCTCACATCAAACTTTTGTCTTTCTTTCCATCACCAATTGAATTCCAATATGGATAAGCAAATAGTTGCAGCACAAATGCACAGCCGCTGTGGTAAGAGATTTCCAATTGAACACAGGTACATTCAGTCGAGCACAGCAACAGCTTTGGCAGCCATTGCCACTGGTGTAAGGGTTTTTCAACTCAATGCAGGTACATTCAGCATAAACTGAGAATTGCAACTGATGCTTAACACTCTGATATGATAGATCAATGATATGAGAACAATCAAGAAGAAAGAGCATCGTTAGACTGATCAATCAATTGAGGTCTTGATCCACTTCAGTGGACAGACTTAAAGAAAAACAGATCATTTTGCAACTCAGAAGCAAAGAATCTGTGGAGGTGGTGGCAGTGCACAGGAGGAAGAAAATAGATCATTCTGCATCTGAAAAGCAAAGCATCTGTGGAGGCAGCAGTAGCAGTGTACAGATAGATCATTCTGTAACCGCAAAGCAAAGCATCTATGGAGGTGGTGGCAGCAGCAGCCATGCTTAGAACTCATGTTGATGAGGATGTGGTTGTTTTCAACCCTCTCGGAAAACCAACAAAAATTGCCACAGGAAGAAAGAAAGGTGTATGATGATGTGTTGTTGTATTACAAGCTTCTAGGAAAACAAACAAAAATTGGAAGAGAAAGAAAGAAAGCACATAGCAGATTGGCTGCTGCTAATAGAAAAACAGAGCAAAACAGAAGCAGAAAAACAGAGAGATGCCGTTTCTTGGTCTTCCAAGGCCAATGTGGATTCAGAAGAGCGTCAGTGCATTACGATGGTTGCCGCTACTAGAAAAACAGAGGAAAGCAGAAGCAAAAAATAAGTATATATATAGAGAGAGATGTGGTTCCTTTGTTTCTAAGTCCAATGTGGATCCAGAGGAGCGTCAGTGCATTGCAATGCTTGCATCAGATCACAAGTTGCTGTGCAGCCAAGAATGTATCAAAACTGTCGAGATCCAGAGATCATCGTCAGGGAAGAGCATCATCAGGATGTGGCCGCTCGGCGAATGGCTTTGTTTTTTACTTGGACGGAAGCGGGGGAGAACTGCCAAGAAGTCCGGCTTGCTGACTCTCCAGGTCCACCATCTGCTGCTCACGGTCCATCTCGATGATGAGCGGCACTACCAACACCAAGAACGTCGTGCCTGCGATCCATGCCGCCTTGCCCGTGCTCCACATTAGCTTCTGGCTGAAGCGCGCGCTGTTGCTCGCTGCCCTCCTAGCTTTTTGATACAACGACGAATCCGCCAGCCCTTTGCCCCATCCTCCTCCCTTCTCCCCACTCCTATCGACTGCCGCCATCTCACCTCTTCAGCACACTTTGTGCAATCTGTGTCCTCTCTCTTTCTCGCTCTCCCAACTCTCTCTTCTGTCTCTGTGTGTCTTATGTGTCCGCTCAGCCTCCTCTCTGTCTCCTCCGTTTCTCCCTGCAGGATGCGAGCAACAAAAGATGAGCGCACAGTTTGCGAGCTTGACGATGACACTGGAAACCCTAATATATCAGCCACCAACACAAGGACCCTTCCTTCTTCACCTTCTCTTTCTTTGCTTTGGGCCTTTCCTTCTTCGTTCTTCTCGGCCGCTACAATATTTTCCTTCGGCACCTTTGCGGCCTCCACAAAACCCTGGCGGAGAATCGATACCGATGCCGAATGTCGATGTCCTAATCCTTAAACCCTAGCCCTACTCGAAGATGCTGCTTCCTGTCCGAGCCTGGTTTCTCTTGTGCGAACAGGCGTGTCCAGAATCCTCCACTGTCTCTTTCTTTGTTTTGAGCATTTCTTTCTTCTATCTTCTCTGTCGCTACAAAGATTTTCCTTTCGCGATTTTGCGGCCCCCACCAAACCCGGGCGGAGGGTAATCGAGATCGATTCCGATGCCCTAATCCTTAAACCCTAACCCTAATTGTGGATGCTGCTTCGTGTCTGAGCCCGGTTTCTCTTGTGCGAGCGAGCAAGCGGGCTTTGCACAGTTCGCCTCTTGCGCGCGATGGCTCCTGCATGTACGCATGTTGCGAGCGCTTCGTCGTCGGTTTCTTCCATGGGATCTCATAATCGTTATTGCAGGTAGTAGTGAATTCGTGGTGGGTTTTGGGTCGTGTGTATGGGACTGGCGTGGGAAGCGGAGGAGGAGTAACGCGGTGGAGGGATGTAGAGAGTGCGTTGTTGAAGAGCTTGGTGCAATGACGGCGAGGAGTTCAGCAGCAGCGTGGTTTTTTTTTGCCGTGACCGGGAGAGCGGATTTCTTTTGAAAGTGCGGTAACTCTGGTGCCTGGTGAGCGATTTAGTAGTGGGTTTCAAGCGCAGATGGAGGTGGTGCTCGACTCATCATCATCAAAATCCAGGGCCAAGTTGTTCTTTCTTGGATCGGATTGGATTCAGAGCTTGGGAGGTTTTGGCCTCCCCAACAAGACAACGAAGAAGCTCTTGTCACCACCACGTCGGGTTCTGTGCGCGGTGGTTCTTGAGTCGCAGGTTCCTGGTTCCAGGAATTGAAGAAGCCTCTTGTTGTTAAGGTCCAACAACATTGCATCTGATGGTTTAGGGTTGCGAGCCATTTCCTCGGTGGCGAAGGAGGGAGGAAAAAAATATGAAGGAGCAGCAGCAGAGGAGGTTGTTGAAGCAGCAGGAAGAGAGCAGGGACAAGGTGGAGACGATGACACTGAAGTGAGTGCCAGTGTCAGCGACAAAGGTGGAGCTTCTTGTCACGCCCAACAGACCCAGCAGCTGCAGGAAAAAAGAAGTCACCGAAATCCAACCACAAGGTTAGTGGTAAACACCTATTTGTTTCTTTGTCACAGTTTGTATGTCCTGCACTTCCTGTATGTCCATCTCTGGTTTTGCTCATCTGTGGTGGCACAGGGAAGCATGTTTCCCATTGAATGAATCCATAGGTATAGAGATCTCAGAAGTAAAGGCTAAACAAAAACCAAGAACTTCACAAAAGGGTGAGCTACACATGGAAGGGCACATATGAATGCATGAGCATTGAGCCATGAGCACACTGAACAAAATTTGGGCTCCACGGTGCTTCACACTACCAGTGACAATGATTAAATTATTATTTTGAATAATTTTGTTATAATTAATTTTGTCTTTTCAAAAAATAAAATTCTATAAATTTGGCTATATGTCATTGTAATATTTTTTTCATTCTTGTCAATGAAAGTTTGATTCATTAAATAAATTCAAAAAAAGATACAAATAGACAAAAACATTGAAAGGGTGTAAGACAATCAAGAAAAAATGATTGTAAAATGAAATTTGATCTATGACAAATTAAAAGTCTAGAATGGCTCTGGAATTGTCTCGATAATGATCACCAAAATCCCATCCTACATAAACTAGTTCCAATGAAACATTGTCTTTGGAATTTAATGGACTTGAATCAGTAATAAATTGTCGTTGAAGAATGAATGTTGGATGAATGTCTATGGATAAAATTAATTACTCTTTTCATGTTGATACAACTTTTTTAATAGTTTTTAAATGTGGTAAGTCTACTTGATTTTGCCTAGTATATCATATAATTGTTGATCAAAGTGTCATTCAAGCCTTTAGCCTTTAGTCAAAATGTACATGTCCATAAGTCAAAATCACAAGTTAGTCAATTTGAACCTCTTAAAAAACCATGAATTATAGTGGTGCTAAGCTTTGCAACTTAAATTACCTAATTAAGTCATCTAAATAGTCAAGGTAGTCTAGGTTGCAAGTGTGGGGGCTTGAATTCCTCACCTCCACATTGAGGAGTCAAATCCTTAACCATTACACCACCACCTCACAAGATAATATTTTTTGGACAATATAATTGTAATGAACATGATTTTGGATCAACATATTATAATCAATTTTCATGAATTTTTTTCAACATATTGCACTAAATGAACTTGAATTTTTTTATGTGTTATTTACATAAATAGGTAGGTTATAAGTAGGTTGGCCTAGGTAGGTAGGAAATATTTATCAATAAATGCATGTACGTAGGTAACATGTAGGTTATAGTGTACTAAGCCTTATAAGTACCTACTAGGATTATGTTTATACCTACTTAATAAACTACTTATGCTTTAGATGTTATTTAATAAGTTATGTGAGTACCTACTAACCTATTAATAGACCTAGCCTAAACATATTAGGTAGATAACCTAGCCTATTAGATACGTCTAAGCTTACACTACCTAATTAATAAATTAGGCTAGGTGGCCTACCAAGGTAATGTACATACCTACCTAGTAGGCCTAGGTGGCTTAAGTAGCTTAGGTTAACTTAGGCAACCTACCAACTTATAGGCTAAGGTGGCCTAAGTTAAACTACATACTCAATAGGCTTAAGTGACCTAGGTTATGCTACCTACCTTGTAGGCTTAGGTGAAACATTATGCATGTAAATACCACATAAACCTCGATAGCTTAGGTTAGGCTAGCTACCTAGTAGGCCTAGGTGGTCTAGGCTATTTACTTAGCTAATAAAATAGGCTACCTACCTATTAGGCTTAAGTGGTCTATGTTATTTTGTATTTAGTGCGCCTAGGCTACGTACTTATAGTAAACCTAGGTTAGTAGGTTACCTACATGGTTAATAGCTCTACTTAGTAAACCGAGGTCACGTAGGATACTTGCCTAGAAGGCTTACACTACCTAGTTATGGGTGTATATAAATAGAATAATTTTTTATAAAATTTTATTGTGAATACATTATTTACATGTCATAGAATTTTTGGAATCAATCTAATGAATGAAAAATATGTAGAGGGACTTTTAACCTCTCATAACCATTGTTTTAAAGTTTATGTACGATTCATGGTCATCTTATTAAAGTTTGTCCTTTGAAAAAACTAAGTAGGAAAACTAGAAAGGAAACCTTCCCTTCATAGCCTTGCCCACATCAAGTTGGAAATAACCCATCTCTTAACTTTCCTTCAAAGCCAAAACCAAATGGGGTTCAAATAATTTCAAAACAATTATGTGGAAGGGTGTAGAAACCTCTAGATAGTCAAAGGAAGAGGGTTTGAGGAATATGTTGTTCATTTGTAAGACATGTAAAAGGAACATGATGCTAATTTCAAGATAGGAAGTAATCCAACCAATTTGGAAATTCAACAACAAGTTGGCAAAGTAATTCCTACATCAAAAAAAGGTATGATGATAGAAATTGTAATGGAGACATCTCAAGAAGTGAAGGAATGCAATGTGGAAGGGATGGGGAAATCTTCAAGTAACCTATCTTCTCAAGAGTTAGTTGAAAAACTAACCACCCAAACAAATAACTTTCTAGAAAATGCCATAACTTCACTTGGAAGGATGACAATCCAAGGACTCAAAAGATCGACATAGGGAATAACTTCAAGAATCTTTGCACCTACAAACATCTCAAGGAAATGCAAGATTGAAACATGATTATTTTCTTCCTCAATAGTTCAAATAGTTAAGGAAAAAGGATTGTGCAGCAACTTTGAAAATAGGGGTGCACCCATTCAAGTTTGGAACATTAATTTCAATAAACACCCCAACAACCCCAACAATTTCGACTCACGTTTCTTATTAAGAGCCATTGATCTATAAACGTCTGGAAGTTGAAAAGACACATGTGATAACTTCACCAAACCTTCAATCCACAAATCCTTACAATTCACCAATTTCACCAAATGAGGTAATCAAAATGCAATTCATTTGGAGGACTAAAAAGGGCAAAAGGAGAAGAAGGAAAATGAATTCACCTCCAATCTTAGACATTAATCAAGTGGAGGCTACATCCATGAAATGTGGATATAAAACCACTTCATTACCTCTAGACTTTTGGAAGTCATTATTCATTAACTACCCTGAATCAATAGTAGAGATCAAGGGTAAAGTTTGCCAATCTTTGTTAGATCTTATATGAATGGGTAGGGGGAAAAAATATGCATATCTTCAAAGAGGTTTAGGAATAGGAAAGAAAATCTATAGCAATGGTTCAAGTGTCCATCATAAAAAAAGTTGGTTAAGAAACACATTGTGATTGAAACCTCTTTTTAGTTTTATAACATCATCATAAATGAACATAATAAAGGAAATCCTTTGAAGACATGGAAAGATGTTTCCTAGTACTACACATCGCAACATTGTGTCTAAATGGCAATCATTCCAATGAACAAAGAAATCCTCCTCCAAAAGCCAAATAGATTTGGTTTGTTTGTAGTAATTGCAAAAGATGTGGAAAGGACATTGGCCATAAGAACAAGGTTGGGCGAGGAGATCCATATCCAACAAGCATATACATTTCTCTACCCTCTAGTAGGCAGAAAGGTGATTGAGAAGGACATTTCTCCATCAAAACCAACTTCTAAATGTAGCAAGAATGTATTTGAAATTTTTGGCAACGAAGGAGGAAGGACATTCACAACAAATTTACCAGATGACCTTTGCCATACTAATGAATAATCAAGATGTGGTGATAGCATCATTAAACATTAAGAGTTTAAACCAAGGGATTCAAGGCATTAGGAGATGTTGTGACATATTAAAAAAAATTAGGAAAGCTTCACCTTGACTAGAAGTAAGTTTGTTTCAAGAACACCATATGGGTATGTAGGATTGTTTGAAGAAAAAAATCAAATGGACTTCAAAGGAGGTGTGAACTTTTGTAATGATGTTTTGTTCTCACTAAAGAATAATAAATTTAAAGGAACTACAATAATCATACTTTCATCTAGACTAGCACCTTTGGTGGAAGATTATGGAGTAATCAATCCAAAAAAGGTTTAATACTTGACTTTCAAATTATCATCTACTATGAGGGTGGGGGTAATGTGTATTTATGCACAAAATTACACAACAAGGTGAACAAGACTCTAACAAACACTAACTGATGTAGGTCTACTAAAAGCCAAATGGATTATAACATGAGACTGCAATAATGTGGAATTGATAGAAGATCGTAGTTAGGGATATGTTGGCAACTTGATGAAAGGAAACGACCTTAATGCAAGGAATGCATTCATGGTAATTTAGGGCTATTAGATGCTTGGAACATAGATGAATTCACTAAAAGAAAATTGTCATTTTGCAACTATTGTATGCAATTAATTTTCAATTGCATGCGACACATGCAATTGTTAGACCCCATAGTTGCATAATACAAGTTACACACAACTAGTAGTTGCATATGATAGTATGTATGTGGACAATATATATGATATGAATTTATACTTTACACATTTACATTATTCTACAAGGGTTGCCCATGGTGACATGTGTTCATTTATGAAGCTCAATTATATGGTGACATGTGACATTTAAACATTATTTCAATATTCATCATTATTGATAAATTAATAATATCTTAGCCATCCAATAAAATGTGAATCGGATTTTGACATGTGTCAATTTGTGAAGGTTAATTATGTGGTGACACGAGGCAATTTTAAAAACCCATAATTATTTAATTTTAAATAATTAGGTAGTTAGGGAAATAAGTAAATAGGTAAGTTGTTATAGGCAAGTAGGTAGGTAGGTTGTAAATAGATAAATTTAAAATAATCCAATTTTGTTTTTGGATTTAACCTCTTTCATTGGCCCATCCCAAATGGCATTTAGTACTTGGTTTGTGAACAAGTCAAATGCACTTACTTATATAGTGTGCACATTTGTAATCCATGGTAAAAAATATGGGATAAAAATTTAATTACAAGTGCAACCAATGTAGTTGCAACCTACATGTAAATAACCATATTAACCTAATTTATCTACTAGCTAAATTAATTATATTATAAGTATTAAAATTTAATTGGTTAATAAATATTAATGCTAATATTGATAATTATAATAACATTTTAATATTTTTATTACTTATAATAATTAATTATCAACAATATTATATTATTAATTACTTATTTTAAATCAATAGATAAATTAAATTAGCAACTAACTTACGTTAAGTTAAATAAACTAATGTAGCTTATTAGCCATAAATATATTAACATAACTAATAATATGAATAAGATTAAAATATAATTATTGAAGAATAATAATATTGTTAATAACAACTAAGGATGATATTATAATTATTATTATTATTATATAAATATTAACATTATTTACACTATTTATAAATAATGAATAATACTACAATATTATTATATAACCTAGGCCAAAAATTTGTAAGCTAACATGACCTATTGGACATAAGTATATTATCATAATTTTTTTAATTAAAATAATAAAATAATAATTAATGATAATTAAAATTATAATATTACTTAAAATAATAATAATCAACATTGAATAATAATAATAAAGTCATTAGTAAGTAATTGTATTTATAATTATAATTATAATTATAATTTTTTAATCATTATATGTGATTATCTATAATGATAATAATATAATTAAAATTTTGGGCTAAACTAATTTTGATTAAATTAACCACGTGGCTAAATTAATTACAAGGTTAAATTTTATTTTTTTAAATTAAGAAATTAAATTTAAAATGGTAAATTAATTTTCAATCAATTAACCATAATTAAATTAACTATAAGGTTAAGTTTACTAATTAATTTAGTCATGTTAGTTTAGCCATTATTAGTTTAATTTAACCTCCTAGCAAATTAAAAAATTTAGTTAATTTAACCAACGTTAATTTACCCTTGGTTAGTTTAACCAAATTTAATTTAGCCTAACAATTGGTTTTGTTATGGTTAGTTTAACCATAGTTAGTTTAGCCTCATAATTAATTTTTCCATGGTTAATTAATTTAGCCAAAGTTAATTTAGCCTCATAATTAGTTTAGCCAAAAGTCATTTAACCAAAGTTAGTTTAACCTCATAATTAGTTTTGCCATGGTTAGTTTAGCCAAAGTTAGTTTAACCTTGTAGTTAGTTTTGCTATGGTCAATTTAACAAAAATTAATTTAACCTTATAATTAATTAGCCAAAAGTAGTTTAACTATGGTTAGTTTAGCCAAAACTAATTTAGCTTCATAATTAGTTTAGTCATAGTTAGTTTAGCCAAAGTTAGTTTAATTTTATAGTTAGTTTTATCGTAATTATTTTAGCCTAAGTTAATTTAATCTCATAGTTAATTTAGCCAAATTTAGTTTAATCAAATTTAGTTTAATCTCATGATTAATTTAATTAAAGTTAGTTTAAACATGGTTAGTTTAACCTTGATTAATGTGAGATTAACTTAGGTTTAGCCAATGCTTTACCTTGGGTAGTATTAATTAACATGAGTTTAACCTTAATACTAAAGTTATAAGACTATTATACAGCGCCTAGGTAGATATATTTAATATATTAATGTAGGTATGTATTAGCTTAGGTCATGATTTTTATGACATGTGTTCATTTTGTGCATTACTAGTTGCATGTTAGTTGCACACATAACCATATGGCCCAAAATTATACAGTATCAATTTTATAGTTGCACACACAACCAATGTAGTTGCAAACAACACCTAGTTGCACATAGTTGCATAGTGATTAGTTGCAAACGGTATGATTTCTATTAGTGATTCAAGAAGATAGGGAATAAAAATTTCATGTGGTGCAAGAGGGTTCCATTTCCCATTTGGTCACACCTATACATGTTAAATGTAGATGTTTGGGTTTAACATATAGGAAGCAAGATTACGATTTAGTCTATAATGGCACATATTTTAAACCATTTTCCAACTTTTCTACAACTTTCTTTAAAGACCCAAAAAAGAAGGAATCAATTGAGATTCAATTTGCAATTACTTCGATCCAAAGATATAAGAAAATAACTTTTGGAGGCTTGGAAATGAGGGATGGAAGAGGAAGCAAGCCAAGGAGTTGGTTTTCAAATGGCTAGAGCCCTTTTTTGTGCCAAGATTAAAAGTGACATTATCGCAAAATTTAAAGAACAAGGTAAAAATCTATAGTCACTACAGCTTCTTCAAATTGATGTAGTAGAAAAAGAATTCATGACAGACTATGTTAATGTTCAAGTTGAATAGGGCTCAAGAATTTTTGGAGAAAGCAAGAATGTTTAAGTTAAAATCCACCAAAAACACAATGGTAGCCAAATGGATATTAGTTGGAAATAGATGTTCTTGGGAATTTTCTGAATTCCATAAAGGTCATAAGCCTTTCACTATGATCAAAGAGTTGATGGATGGTGGGCAAACTCTCATAGAGGAGGAGGACATAAAACAATATGTTCAATCATTTTATCATCACATGTACACCAAAGTTCACTCAATGGATAGCAACATCCAAGCAAGGGTGCAATGTCTTAGGAGTGTACCAATAGTAGTGAGAGAGGATCAAAACAAGTTCTTGCTACAAGAGTTTTCAGACATTGAGGTGTGTAGGGCAATAAGGGATCTTCCCAAGCACAAAATTCTAGGAATAGATGGCATTCTCATGGAGTTTTAAATCATGACATGTGGCAAGAAATAAGAATAGACATAAAAAAATATTTTGCAAGAGACATTTCTAAAAAGGAGGATGCATAAGGAGTTCAAGGTTGGTTTAATCATTAATTCTAAAGCCATGTGATCACAACCTCATCACTAATTATAGACCAATTTCAATGTTAGGATCCACATATAAAATTATTTCAAAATCATTGTTTAATAAATTACAACCCTTTTTACTTTCATGGATAAGACCAAACCAAACAAATTTTTTTCAAGGTAAATTTATTTTAGATAATGTGTTTTTAGTTTTTAAAGCAATGGAGTGGGCAACTGAAAGTGATCAAAATTTAGTCATGCTCCTTCTCAACTTTGAGAAATCATACAATAGAATTAACTAAACATTTTTACAAGAGTCAATGAGAAAGCTAAGTTTTTCAAATCAATGGATTAGATGGACAACATTTTTGTATGTAGAGGCAGAATCATTAGTGGTGGTGAATGGATAGAAAGGGAAACCCTTTCAAATGGAAAAAATAGTACATCGGGGATGTCTCGTAACACCTTACTTATATCTCTTCATGGCAAATGTATTAGGATACATGATTTCAAATCCCTCATATGGAATTGAAGGGTTCATTTTTCTTAATGGTACTCAAATCCTAGACCAAATGTTTGTGGATGACACAATGTTGTTTTTGAAAGGGAATTTGGACAAGTTCTTCAGACATTTTGTGAAGCTTTAGGAGGGAAGGTTAATTGGCATAAATCATGTGCCATATGGCCTTGGGGGGAAAAAAAGTTGGTGTGGTTAACTCCAAACAACAAGCTAAATACCTAGGGTTTTCGATCAACTTCAAAATGCTGCAAAAGGAGAAGGATAATATGGTGCTCCAAGTGGTGAAAGGGAATTAGTAGGCTAAAGCTACAAGTGATTTTTAATTGTTGGAAGGATTCTAGTTGCAAATTAGGTTGCTTTTGTGTGGTACATAGCCGCTTGTGTGAACATATGTTTATCATTTTAAAAAGAAAATCAAAACTTTGGTTTGCAATTTCATTTGGTTATGCAAATCAAATTGTAAAACAAGGGCTAAAGTAACATGGGATACAACCATTATGCCATGGATTAAAGGTGGGATTATAATCTTATATTTAAAAATGTAGACATCTACTCTTCTTGCAAAAATGTTGATTCGAGGTCTTAACCGAAGACCAAAGCCATGGAAGATTCTCCCTCACCATAAGGTGGATAATTTAAAACATAACTTTAAAGGACAGTGGCACCTTTTAGTAGGGTGGCTAATGCCAGCTAAAATAATCAGAAGATCAAGGATCTCCTCTCTGGCAAGGGATTTGGGTAGCATGGTGCAAAATTTGCATGGTGATCTTTGGTTGAAAGTACACTATTGTTATTCCCTTTGGGGTGTCACATTGTATTACTTTCCAAAGGTGTGCATGTTTGAATGTATCCCACCTCAAATGTTTGAAAAAAATTCACAATATTTTTGCATATTATGTTAGAAATATAACCTAGGCAAGATATGAAATAAGAATCTATTTCATTTCATTTTATAAAATGGTAGATTGGAATGTATTTGTGAAAATAAATGTAGTGTACCTATGTTCTAAAAAACACAAATATACTCCAAAAACAATTTAAATGATTTTTAATATTTATGAAAGCCAAGAGGATATTGAACCATGTCATTTCACACATTTTGAACCATGTTTCGATATCATGTGATGAATTTGAAATTTTTCATCTCAAAAAATGAGTTCTTTTAGCAAAAATGTGATAAATGTCTAATAAATTGAAAATTCAACAAGTAATCACATTCACATGGAGATGAAAGTCATAGTTAGATGGGCCATTTTTTTAACTTCATTAAAATTGATTATTTTAATGACTAATGAAACCTTAAAATTAGTGCAATCAAAAACGAAACAATGGCCTTATTATACTAATGCATATTATAAATATACTCATGGATCTTTCAATACAGATAATGAAAATTATTATTATTATTATTAAAATAATATTACATAACATTAGTTTTGTAAAAATAATAATTGTAGGGCCCAAAAACTAAAATTGATACCCAAAATTAAATGTAACATACTTTTGGAACAATTGTACTGTATGTATTATAATATTAAACCCAAAAGTGCCCTAAAAGGGGTCACCATAATGTGTTTTCACCCCTCTTAGCAAAAGCCAACTCATAGGGAAGAGATGGTCTACCAGCCATTGTTTGGGAACATGAAGTTATGTGGTCAAGAAGGATTACCATGGATGTTAGAACCTAAATCTAAATATCATTAGACTTCAAAGGGGATTCATAATTTAGAGGATTTATGGAATGAGGAAAAGAATAGGTGGGAATATTTGAGGAATGTCAAAATAATTATTTGATTAAAAAAATGAGTGAAAAAAAGGCAGCTTTCATTCAATGTGTGTCAGGGTTTTCAAAAGACTGAATTTCACTTCAAAACCATCTTTAGGTCAATGGAAAGTCTTATATCTTCCTCAAGAAGATCTAAATGTTCAAAAATTCAACCATGTTCAAGGGGAAAGGAATGACAGAATGTTGGTTATTGTCTATAGAAGGGTTGAGAACTTGAAATTATTCAACAATGTTTCCCAAGGCCTTGTAGAAATTTTAAACGAAAGATTCAAGGAAACTTGTACTTTTCTTTAAAAGAGGGGGGAGGGAATTTATTTATAATTTCATCTTCAGTAGCAACCAAAAGAGGATCAAGATGTTGGGTCATTTAGATCAAGGGTCATTTAAGAACTTCAATGGGATCTAGTTGAATCGTTGTGGCAGAAACAAAGGAGTATTGTCTTTGCAAAAAATTTCAATTGCATAGCGAAAAGAAGGTGTATAAAATGAATGTTGCAAAACAATTGAAGCCCATGAAAATGGACACAATCATATAAGGAGAAAGGATACGCACAAAAGAAAAGAAGCAAACTTTATAAAAAAGTGTGGCGTCCATGGCTTCCCAAGAAGATTACAATAATGTTGTGGCTCATAATGGCAAAAGGATTCCCCATTGGGGCATACTGCACAAAAATAGGCTAGGAAGGGATTTGTAATCTCTATGATGAAAGTGTTTTGGAGACATTAAAACATGGACTCATGAGGTGTGCATCTATACACGAGGCATGGAGTAAGGTCAGGGAACTTTGGGTTAAAATTGCATTCTTAATAGGGCATAATTCATGGGAAGACAATTTGCTTAGAAAACTTCACCCTCTCCATAATGAAACTTTCACAAATGAAGAGGAAGTAGAATGGGATGTTGGCAAACCCTGCATCATCACATTGTCAACCCCTTGGGACATTCTTGAGTCCTTTTTATTGTGGTTCATATGGTGTTAGAAATGTGAGCAAGACCTTAGGGAAAGACATGTTGGGATGGTAGCTTGGAGAAAGCTTCATAGATTCAAAAGAGTTATAATAAAGCAAAAGCTTTTAGTTGAAAAATTCAAGTTAGTTAGGATGCAAGGAGGCCTTTTCAGTTAGGATGCAAGGAGGCCTTTTTTGTAAGGATGTAGGTTCATTCCAATGGTAGATAGTCCCCAATAGATTTTTCATTCCCAATCATTTGGTAGATCAAAGAATGGGACTTCTTTTCCACCGAGATATTCAAATGTTTAACAACCAAGTCAATTCTTCTAATTCAAACTTCCATTCACATGAGGAAATGGACCATAGAAGCCCAACCCTGCAAAATTTTCAACCATATCTAGAGGATCAAGAGTATGAATAAACGATTGCAAATCAAATTTTGTGATTAGTTCAAAAAATTGAGCAAGAAAATGACATCTTGTCAGATACTGCACTTGATGATCAATCAAAAGACTTTCACTCTTCTAGAGGAGCTACAATCACCAAGAACACTTGCTAAGTTGAGGGATTTGTGGGTGATTGATCATGTTCAATTAACTAATAGGATCAAACCTCTTCCACAAGGAAATTCCCACCCAAGATATGGAATCATATGTGAAGACACATTCCATGTGCATTCACAACCTCATGAGAGGATTCAGAATTAGGAACTAGAAGTTACACCAAAATAACTTCACCAACTTTGCATCAAATGGATACTTACATCACCATTAAGATAATATATGGGATTTTACAAGGATTTTCTTCCAATACTTTTTCATCTTGGAAAAAGGCACTTGTACTTCCAATGGAACCAACTATTCAACTTATCCCACAAGGGTAACAACAATTTGAAGGATGGGATATTTCTCTACAGAACCTCTTCAAAGGACCACTTTTTAATGCTACAATAGATAACTTTCATGACAAAGAAAATGTTCCTCCAATCCTTCCTTTTCAAATATACATTCGATGAGTAAAACATTATATTATTTTAAGAATCTTTATTTTTCCTAGGTTCATCAAGGATTTTTTGATTCAAAGGTGGCCTTTTCTTGGGCTTCTTTTCTCCTTTGGAGTTCCCTTTCCTTCTTGATTTGGGTGTTGGCTCCTACGACCCTCTTCTTTGCCCTCTACGATGCCTTTTATGGTGCCTTCTGTGGTGGTTAGATACTGGCTTTGCTTGGGCTTTGGCCATCTTGTACTAGTTTTTATTTAAACCCAAAATGGGATTTCAGCTTCTTCTTCTTTCCCCCAAGAGGTTGAGAGTTCAATTTCATCTAGAAGCAAGTTGGTTTTCTAATAGTGGGGGAGGGAGGGGCCAAATTTAAAAGACCAAATTGGTCAAATCTGAAATTTCATTTAAAAAAAAAATCCCTTTCATTGCATTGCAACTCTTAATGGTCCATGTCCATATCCAATTCCTTTTTTAATTTGTCAAAATTTTATGTCTGAAATAAAATGCCAAGGTGGCTCAATGTAAATTATTTTCCTAGCCCTCATCATTTGGCCCAACACATCTTCAAATCTCAAAGATCCATGAAGTCTTATTTTATATGACTATTTTTATATTTCCTTCTCTATTCAATCTTTTTATTATGAAATAAAAAACCACACTCCCTTATTGTTTAAATTCATCATCTTTTCTTTTCCTTCTTATTCAATCTTTTTTTTTGAAATTAAAACCACTAATCCTTTAATTTTAAAATCCATTTACTTCCCCTTCTTTATATGCCAACTCCAGTTACAAATCCAAAAGGTCAATCAACTATTACTTTATATAGCCATTTTTTTCCTTCCTTCTTTATTCAATCTTAATTTTTTATCAAAGTTGCCACAATCCCCTAACCTTTAAATCTACCATCTTTTTTTTTTTTCCCCCTTTACTTTGTTTTTTTCTTCTCAAATTAAAACCCCACAATCCTTTAATTTTGAAATTTGTTTATTTCCCCCCGTTTGTATGCCAACTCCTCTTACAAATCCCAAGGGTTCATCAACTACTATACTTCATATAATTATGTTTTCCTTTCCCTTTTTATTCAATCTTATTTATTATGAAATTGAAAGCCACAATCCACTAACTTTTAATATGTTTATTTCCCACTTAAGTTGCATTAAAGCTTCATGTACAAATCCCAAGGGTCTATTAACTCCTATTTTATATAATCATCTTTTCCTTTCCTTATCTATTTTATTTTATTTTTATATGAAAATGAGTCTATCATTTTCTCCCTTTCATTGCATAACAACTCCTTTTATAGTCCCCCCCAAAAAATCATGAACTGATAAATAGTTATAGTCATGATCCTAACAAGTTTTTCAATCATTTTGATATTCCACGTGTTCCAAAATTCATACCTACCCATTCATTAACACCAACCCTTTTATTCCATTATATTAAAAAAATTAATGCCTTCAACAATCAAGATTTTTTTTCCCACCTAAACATATTGTCCACATTTGTATTTTTTGTATTGTGATTTAACCTCCATTTATTTGAGGATGAAAGTTGAACATTTTGCAATGTTTTGTTTTGTGTGTTCAAAATAGTCTATAAATGTTTGTTTTTAGTCTTTCTATGTTGATCACAACGGTAGATTCAATGGAGGTTGAAATATTCCTTGATAATGGGCTAGTTCCTTTCGTCTTGTTTGTGAAAGATGCAAGGGTTGTTGTTCATGACCACATACCCTTTCATCTAAACTCAAACTTCAAATCAATCCCATTTTGCTAGAAAAATGGTATTGATTCAATGGGAGAAGTAACAAAAGCCATCTTGCAAGAGCCTGTTTAGAATGCCTCTAGTAGAAAATTACACCTTTCACTAAGTAGGTATCAAATTATTGGTGGAAAAAAGAACAAAGCTTAGCCTCGATTAGAGGCATCAAGATTTGACAATGTCAAAGTAAAATCAATGATCCTAAAGTTGAGTGATTATATAGATGAAGATGTACATGATGTTCTAAATCCAGTTGTGTTACAATCATCGTCATATCAAAATCTTTTGTGTTTAGGTGTCAATGTTTTAAAAATATCAAGCATTGTTTTGTATTTGAAATGATTGACATTTGTAGATGTTTTCAAAAGGGAATTGCGACATTTAGATTACGATGCCATTTTTAGGAAAATATGCAATATCTACCTCCCAAGAATGATGAAGATGCTATGTCTGAGTTGCCAATAATGAAATTTTCTTGTCGTTGATAGGTTTGATGCAAAGCATGGACAAGAAACATGATGGTCACCCTTGGTGTAAAACAAAACTACAAGCATCAAGAGCAACAATCATTTGAAATTTAGATGTTCCTAACAAGTCATGTTTCTTGTCAAAATTTATAATGTGTTTACTATTTAAGGAACAATGCTTACAATGAAATTAACTAAAGAGTTGTAGAAAATTCTCTTGAAGCAAGAGAAAAGCTTCCAACTAATATTAATTTTTTTGTGTAGACATTGCAAGTTTCCACCAAAATGCATGGCAAGGTGTGCACCCATCATGTATTATGTTTTGCATCAATCAAAAACCATGACACAAGTTTGCATCCGCCTTGGGAGTTAGGAACATTTTTTAGTTGCTACAAGACCTTTTCTTCAAAACAAACAAATCACACATGATCTCATACAACATAAGTACAAAAGTCACCCACTTCCACACCATTTGCCATTGCCATGTCTATTAATAAGACATTTTTTGGGTCTAAGATCATTGGCCCTAATGATGGATTGCAATCCAAATTGCAAGGCGTGGAATTTGATTTATTGTTGGAAAAGTTTTCCCCTTTGCGTTTTCTAAACATTCGAAACCAAATGAATAAACTTGGTAGTGGAACCAAACATTTCATTGATCAAATATTAGACTTGAAGAAGTGATCTTTGTATGATTACATCCAAGACAACATCTTCCCTAGTCAAAGTAGCCTTAAAAGCTTTCTATTTAAGATGTCTATTTATGGTCCTATTATTGGGGTTGATATTGTGAAGCACATGCAACCACCAAGGGGGTTTGGAAGGAGTACGGTTGATATTTAACCATTGCAAATGTGTTAATAGTGGACAACCATGGGCTAACATGTTTATGATCCTTTTTATTGTTGTGTTCGAACCATTACAATTTGTGAGATGCAATTTGAAGATGTGGAAAACACTCGTTGAAATCATGAAAGAACATGTTGTGTTAAATGTGAATTTCAAAGGGTTCATGGTAGATTCTATTCATGTTAATATCAATGTAGTGAAGATATTATGTGGGAGTGATGACTTGAAGATCCTTATGGAGAATCGAGAACGCACATGTTTTTATCGTTGAATTCAATCTTTTGATCAACATACAAAAAGCTGATATGCCTTAAATTTTGTGACAAACATATTGAGGTTTGTTATGATTATAAAATTGCGACAACATTAATTTATGTAAAAGTGAAATATTAAACAATTCATGTTTGGTGGTTATCATCTAATGTTACATGACGCACTCCCAACTCCTTGAAGGATTCAAATGTGAGTCCAAGTAGAAGACAACGGAAGAGGGAGGAGTCGGGGCACGTTCCTTAGTTCATAACACTTTGAGGGGTAGAGGGGCATGTTGGAGCTTTGGGATGGGACTAGGAAGAGTTGACAAGCTTCACTCACTCACACGGGCCTGCACACAACCCACACAAAGTGGTTAGTGCATAGTTGGAACACCCTTGGTGCTAGGACGAACCACGGGCAACACGAACACATTAGACTCACCACGGCTCGGACTTGGGGAAAGCCACCACCTTCCCCCTTATAGTATACTTTGTGGCTAGCCACGAAGCCTACATTCAAATGGTTTTTCTCTCTCAGGACTCCCAAGTGGGAGTCCCGAAATTGCGCCATTTGCGACTTTCACGACTTTGGAGCCCCATAACTTTGCGAGCAGACCTTGGATCAAGATGCGGTTTGAAGCAAAGTTGTAGCTCTCGTCGAAAGCTTTCCAACGATATATAACTTTTTCTGGTTGGGAGTCAAACTAGCAGTTTGACTCCCGGCCCTTCTTTTGGCCATAACTCATGTTTCAGATATCCAAATGAGTAATGCGAGTTCATTTTAGACATCTACGTTCCAAGAGCTTTCCAATGATATAAAGAACATCACAAGCCATTGAGTTTTGGCCCCTGAAATCGCTTTTTGAAATTTCGAAAGTCCATCGGGACTCCATCTCCCAAAGTGGGAGTTGCCTTGGGAGTGTGATGGTTCACTCCCTCATGCTCCCTCACACTTCCTTACACTCCCGGGAGTATGTGATGTGACTCCCGAGCTTCTTTTTGGCCCGCACCTTTACAAGCCCTTTGCCTTGGTCGTGAGCCCAAGGCTAGGGTTGCGACATTACATGTGAAAACAACATTCATGAATTAATGATTGGTTTGCCTTTTGGCACTTTTGTTATCCTCAATGGGGGGAATATGTTAAAATAATGAGTTTCCTTTCGTTCCAATTGATTATTTAATTATTGTTGATTATTGTGTTTTGAAGTTACATTTGTAACATACAAATTTTCTTTTTGCAAACCTTGAATGTGTAAAATGTTAACACGCCAACATGTAATTTGGTGAAAATTGTGCATCATGCATGGTCCATGCAATCTGGCAAAAAGTCTATTGATTTTTATGATACAACAACTAATGACTTCATTCAAACATTTCTTCAACAAACACGATATAGATATTACCTCATGGGGAGAAGTAAAAAACATGGTTTTTACAATTATGAGTTGTGTTTACAAGCAATAAATTGATCAAGTGACCTTCAAAAGATTGCATAAGCCCTCGACAACATTGCATCCTTTTATACCTTTCAAAGCAAAATGGTAGGCTTTAAAAGGGAAGAAAAGTTTGGGACATGTAAACAATAATTTAGAACTCCACTAGGTTTTATGGAGGTTCACATTGAAGTAATCAAAATAATTTTTTTGTCCTTCGTCAACATGCATTGATGTTTCATGATTTTTCACAACAGTCATGCCTCCATCATTTTCACAATGTGTTTCTACTACAGACATGGAATTCACTTTTTCTTTTCATATCATGAATGGGATCATGCACATGTATATGGTCAAATGATGATGGATAAATTGATCATCATGAATGTGGATGAATGTAGTAGTTAGATGCACATGAATGTAATGGATGAATATATATGACATTGTAATTATTTTTGAACATGTGTTTACTTTATTGTTCATGGCTCATCACTCAAAGGTCATGACCCAATTACACTCCTCATAGAAGATGGGTCCAATAGGTTAGCAGAAAGCAATGAGACCAACAAAGTGGTTATAAAAAAGAAATGCAAGTTTGCAAAACATGTGCTTCTAAAGGCACCAATTATTTTTATAAATTCGGGACATTCAAATTCCTCTATCAATATTCTTCTTTGCAATTTGTGGGAAATTAATGAGGATGAAAAAAAATATAAAGTGCAACAATAAAACTTTCACAATTATTCTTTAACAAGGATTAACCAAATACTAGGGCACTCATTGGGTCTTTAATGGCACCAATAGTGATTTTTCAATTGAACTTCATGCTAATGCATCATCTCTAGTAGAAGAGTTGGTTCGCAAAAATGACTTTGATACTAAGGAGGATTTGCATCTTATATTATCGCCCAATTGTAAACAAGGGCATGTAATCGTTGGTGAGAAACCTATCCAATAAATGTTGTGGGAAAATTAGTATTACGGAGACTTCAAAAAGCCACAAGTGCCGCCAAAATTTCCAAATGTGGATGTGGCATTGAAGATGCATGCTACCAAGGGAAGTCCACAAGGAGAATTTAGTGATGATGGAAAAGGGGAGATCGAGAAGTTTCCCGTTCCACACCAATACTTGGATCCACAAAAGATCTTTTCAATATTGCAACAATCCAAGCTTGGAGGTGTTTCGAGCTTTGAAAAACATGCTTCAATTCCATTTTTCACTATTTTGCAAAACATAGACCGTTGTCCCTTAGTTATTTGATGACGTGAAATCTTTTCATGCTTGTTCTATTAACACCCTGACATATCATTCAAACATAACAACATTCCTTTTCACTAACAAAATCGAACTAAAATGTTTTACCCATTTGCAACAACGTGCATAGTGAAGTTTGTAGTCACTATAATTTTGGTTGAGGATGTTGAACAACTTGTCCTCTTGTCCCAAGTGGAAAAGTTGTTTTGTGTAGGTGGATTTCAAACTAGGCATTGGCCATTTACATCAACTCCAAGTATTTCCCAATGGCTGTTTCTAAGTCACGAAAGTTTTTCTCAAGTTGGTCACCATTTGATCAGAATGGGACCTAGTAATGAAGCACTGCAATTCATTTTGCCAATTTTTGCAGAATTTTGCATCAATGAGTTTGCTACTGAAATAAATCACTATTGAGATCTTGTGAGCAATTCAAACTTGACCAGCACATGATGCCTAGTAAGCACTCCTCTTGTGGTGGATTCTGCTCTAGGTCAAAAGTCTTGCACATCTACCAAATTCTTTGAAACTTTTGCTTATGTTAAGTATATCTGGATGTAATTGGCGCATGTTCTAGGTTTGTGTCTTGTGGGATAAGGCTCTTGTGTCTCAAAGTTTCCATTCATAAAGAATATGTGACTTCTTTAATTCTTGGAATGTGGAAAGTGATGTTTCTGATTATGGAATGGATGGGCTTTGGTTAGGTATCCTTTCGCTTGTGCAAGGAAACAGAAGGTAATATATTACTAGGGCCCAACAAATAGTGGGAAAACCTTACATGGCTCTTCATTGTTTTATGCATGTTGCAATTAGAATTTACTGTGGTCTTTCTTCAACTTCTTGCAACAGAGGTATCACATCTATATCTGACTTCACATGTCTTAGGGGGGAGGTTGTTGCTGGGATTACTGGCTGACAAAGCATTGAAATCACGATGGCTTTATGGGCAGGTGTTTGACAGGGTGAATGCAGAAGGAGTTTATTGCAATCTGCACACTGGGCAAGAGAAGAAGAATGTGCCTTTTGCCAGCCACATGACATGCACAGTGGAGATGTTGTACTTGAAACCATTGTACTTGAACCATCAGTGGAAGGTTGCAGTCATTTGATGAAATCCAAGTGAGTAATTTTTCGTGGGCCACTCATTTCACTCCTTTCATAGGATAGGATACACAAATCACTCTTCACTCCTGGACATGACTTAGTTTCTTGTTCGATAAATGAGAACTTTGTCTAGAGATGGAATTGAGATGTGGATTGCTAACACAGATGATGAGTGATGAGCACAAGGGTTGGCCGTGGACACGTACATTTTTAGGCCTCCAGGCTGATGAGATTCATGTATCAGTGACCCTAGTGCAGTTGCAGTGATGTGCAGTCTTTATGCAGCCAAAGGTGATGAATTAGTCCAGAACAATTATGAGCAATTTGGCAGTTTGGGAATGATGCTGCATGCAGAGGAGCAGTAGGTTTGGGGGCAGCCTGGATTAAATTTTCTGCATATTGTATAACCTGCACAAAAAGGATGATAGGACATTTGCTGCCACCGCCATTCATGGCTGAGAAACTGCTGATTTATTTGACCATGTAGTGTGCAGGCAAACAAAACCATAAGGTCAGCCAGCTGGTCTCTTGTGGTGCAATTTCACAGACAACAGCTTATTTGTGAAGAAGATGGGCTACCTGAAGAAGGGATGCCAACAAAATGACAGAAGATTCACTCCGAACCCATTATGAGCATGTAGAATGCCCTGAGGATTGTCTTGATGCAACCCTCTTTATTGGCTCTAAATTAGAGATACAATGTATGCACAAGTGTCTTCATATGACATCTTTGTTTGCTTCACAATTTTATCTGGTGTGGGTGTTTAACTTCTTGCTGAAGATGATGACCATGAGTCGCTTTTGATGGTAAACACAGTGCGACGCTTTGAAGCAATGTGTTTGTGAGTTTCACACAGCATGTTTATAGATGGGTGCAAGAGTTCAATGTTCAAAGATGGACTCCTCTTTTAAGTTTGCACATACCATAGTGACATGTTATGCACCATACTTTCTGGAAAATGCAATTAATTAAAATTTACTGCATAACTTTCCTGTAGCAGTGGCTGTGACTTTCCTGTGTGTGACTCATTGCATTTGTCTTTGGCTTCTTCCAATTTTCAGCATGGAAGGATCATACAACGAAGTGTCAATTTAAACAATATTACAAGGATTGCATTACTCAAGTCGTGGTTTTGTGTGGTATGACATTGATGTTTAATCACATCAAAAATCATTGTGTTTAAGCATAACCTTGCAATATATGCATGAATGGGTGCAACATTTGTGGTCAGTGGTAGGTTTGTCAGGATTGATCAGAATAAAAAAATGGGCAGGACACACAAAAATAACCTAAAATTTGAGGAAAAGTCATAAACTACACCCTCTTGCAGAGCTCAGCTGATTATCTGAAATGATTCCAGTGTTGCCACAAATTGCATTATTACATGGGCATCCCAGAACTCAGCTCAATACAACAATAACATAATTGAACACTGCCCAAAGGAGAAGCCAATTTGAGAGGCCCTATCTATGGGACCGCCACAGACATCCATATTCTTTCCTCAAAGACAAGCTGCCTGAAGAACAGCTAAGTATACAGCCCCTAATCTGCTCGTGATTGGCCAGCACGAGATGACAATATGATTCCCACAATAAGTCCATACAAAGCGAGTGCCTCAGCAAAGATGAGGATGAGGATCATACCCACAAACAGCTTTGGTTGTTGTGCATTCGCTCTGCACAAGCACAAACTCAAAAATGTTAGTTCCTTTGGTGCAATTTAAGACAGCCTTCCAGCTCTCTCTTATCTGGACATGAGCCTATGCTGTGTAAGCATGATAGAGCTCCTATGAAGTAAACTTGTTCTCAATTAAGTTCACTAGTTCTATGGGGAAATCCATCAGGACCTCAAAAAGGGAAAGGTGAATGGGAATGGAAGGGAACAAACAACAAACCTGACACCAGCATCACCAACAATGCCAATAGCCATGCCTGCTGAGAGACCAGCCAAGCCACAAGACAAGCCTGATGAAAGATGTGCATAGCCATCAAACACATAATAAGGCTTTGATTTTGGGTTTATTCCAGTACTGATAATCACAGCAATAATGAGGCCATAGATACCCAACACTCCTGCCATGACTACAGGCACAATTGACTTCATCACAAGCTCTGGCCGCATAACACCCATGGAGGCCACTCCTACTCCACTCTTAGCTGTCCCATAAGCTGCTCCCATGCCTGAAAGCATGCAAATCATTCTAATCTTCATCAGATACAGGAAGCAAATAGAAAAACAATGAACTCACAAGTTTGTGCATTCTCTTCCTCTCTACTTCGTTTTCCAAACAAGTAAACATCATTACTGTATGACATTGAGTTCAAGTTGAAGCCATGACTGTAAGCCAGGATGAAACAGGCCAGAGGGTCAATAAAAATGGTTACTCATTATAAGCTTGTTTTCCAATTGACAGCTGCGAGGCTGTACATCTGGATCCCAATTGGGCTCAGCAAGATATACCTGCTTCTCTTCTTCCATGCTCATGTTCTATGAAAAAATGTAGCAGGTGAAGCAAAAATTTGTTTGGTTCATGAGCAATGATGCAAGACCTGAATCTATAACACATCCCTTGCCATTTTGCAAGCTACAGTTGAATGGCTTCATGCATGACAATAAACCGGCTCTGATCGAGGAAAATGATGGTCCCAGGGGGCATATACATATTTATTGGATAAAATTCAGACTGTTACCATTCACAAGGAAAGATATCAAAGACAGGATGCTAGAGGAAAAGCAGATGACACTAAGAGATGTTCACTGTTACTTTGCTGCTGGATACAAGGAAAAAAGTTAAGAGATGAACCAACCCTTAATGCATTTCTCATAATCACTACTGACATCAAGATGGAGTGTGTACAAGACAACCCAGTCTGTGCAGCATCAGGTTCGAGATAGTGACGTACAGGAGAAGACAAGAGCAGCTGCAGCTCCAATGAAGCCAAAGAAAGGAGCAATTTCATCTCCGCTGAAAACTGTCGACATCTTGTGACCAGATTCAATATAATAGGATGTCCAAACAGATCAAATTCACTGTCAAAACCTGAAAGGCAGGTATGTGTCTAATCTCTGAAACCTGTTGCACAAAGACCACCATGACAAACTATGTATCAAGAGCAAAATCACAGAGCTCATGGACGCTGCAACACTTCCAATATTCAGATCCTCAACCCCTGAAGCCTCGATAGTAATGAACTGGTTAAAACTAAGCCCCTCTCTCCTCAAGTTACAGTCAAAGAAAAACAGGCTAGGGCTCCTGAAGACTGCACAGCAAGGAGGTAACAAATGCTTCGTCAAAGCAAGCCTGATTTTCTAAAGCTCTTGGCAGTTAACGATTTTCTAAAGCCAGATGACGATGCTGATGAACAAGTCTGAATAGAACCTCAACCAAAAAAACACAAAAACCAAGACGGATTCATTCCAACAGAACTCCAGAAGCAACGCCAACGCTGTTATACTTGAGAAACAAAACCTCCAACTAGAATGCGAAATCAAAGAACAGATGCAAAGAAAAAACTGACCAACAGCCGCTGGAGAAAGAACCGCCGCCACTCTTACGGCACAGATCACATATCGATTTCTTACCGGTAGTGAGATCGATAGCAGAACGGGATGAAAGACAATGCCACAAAAAAAAAAAACAAAACAAAACAAAAAACACACACACAAGAAGGTGCCAGAAACAAGGGCAAAACCGACTAATACTACCTCAAAAAGACATCAAAATGCTCCAAATTTTGCAAGGATTAAAAAATCGAGGCTTCTCCAATCCAGCTTTGTGTCTCGGTGGCGGAGTGTTACCTAGAAGCCGCGCGAATACGAAGCCCGGATCGATGGCGTTGCGCAAGAAATACACGACACGGCATTCCTTTCCCCTCCTGCAGATGGCCTCCTCTAACGGGTGGTAGACACACGGAGAAAGGGGATGAAACAGACGCGAATTCATCCAAATCATCCATTCCGTGACGAGAACTCAGACCCCAAAAGCACTGGTTGAAGATGATTAAGGGATGTTATGGATGAAAAGTCCGTGAGTGCGCCGAGGGGACACGCCATCAGCTCGCATGGCGCCGCGTCGGCGCATCCACGAACAATACGATTTTTCATCCATACTCCTTTTTCCATCCATCTTGACTTGTTGCTTTTTGCATTCCAAAGGAATGAGCTCCTCTGTTCCGCTTTTCATTTTGTCATCCATTTGTGTCAGCTCGTTTGAAGCGTTCCGCAAGAGGATGTCAATGGATGATACACATCTATTGAGTCTTGTTCTCTCATCCCTAGTTATCTGTTGCATTCAGTAGGCGGCTGCGAAATTATACCGATTTTCATCTGTATTGCTTCGTTAATTTTAGATATCCGATGAACATATGTCCATTTTCATCCTCTGTACCTTGTTGATGTTGGCATGTCCAATGAATGATGTCTAATTTTCATCCGTCTTTACTTCGTTGGTTCTACTATGTCCGACGGATGTATATCCATTTTCTCACCTTCATCGCTCTGGATTTGTTTGCTGCTTGCAGCATCCAAGATGAATGCGTTGCTTCTGTTACGTTTTTCATTTGTCATCCCTTTGTATTTCAGCTGCTTTGACTGGAACTACGGATGATAAACATCCATCAGGCCTTGTGCTTCTCCTCTCATCGTCTCTCTTCCCTTCCGCGCCGCAAGTGTCTGTGCGCGCTTGCGATTGTCGTGAGAAGGCGATGGCGGCAGCGATGAGGTTGTTGGACAAGCTCGCGTAGAAAGAAAATCGTCAGTAGCACTTTCCTAGGAGGAGCTAAGAAGCGCAGTGGTATGTTAACTGATTTCAGTTTCGTTTTGTATAATTTTTTTCACCCTCCCCCCCCACCCCCCCCCTTCTTCTTCTTAGAAAAGTTTCAGGGTTTGTAGTTCTATTAGGTTGAGGGTTTTCAAGGTCAGTTGTTGTTTTCAACGGTGCATTTTGTACGTGTATCTGGCTAGTGAGTGTTTGGATGCTGCCTTTTTCATGTTGATTTGAATCCATTTGCATCATCTTATCAAGCTTCTCTATGTATCAGTTCCGTTGGATCTAGGAAGATGCTCAATTAGGTCATTTTGTTTCAGCTGCAAGGTTTTGTTGTAGTATGCGCAGAGATTTTTTGAGATCTATTGTCTCAGTGGTACTCCGATCCCGTCTATCTGATAATTTGGCAGTCCTGTGTCCGTGACTGCTGCTGGCGGACTGCTTCAGATGTCGTAAGTGTGAACTAGGGTTTCAGTCGGATTGTTGGCGTCTGTATATGACCTTGCAGCACTATAGGGAGTATTCATGCACATGTATTGAGCACAAAGAGGATTTTTCTTTTCCATAATAGGTGACCTTGTCTTCAAAAGGCGACCTAGCAAGGGCTAAGAAGATGGACTCAGGAAGGCGGCAAGGAGGTGGTTATGCCCTCTTTGCACAAGAGCAGCGACAGCGAGAGCGGGAGCAGGTATTTTCATTAGAGTTGCTCTCTCGACTTACAGATTGGACAAATTTCTGATATCCGAACTGCTTTGTACATACTTGGATTTGCCTCAGAGAATTTTTGTTGGATCAAGGGGTTATTTGCATTCATCTCTTTCTCCATTTCTTTGTATAAATCTGAAAGATGTATCACCAATCCTTTTGTGGACCATGAGTGACAGGCGTATGCAGATTCACTGTCTGAAGATTTGGGTGAGGAATTCCAGCTCCCCATTAGTCATAGGCCAGTGGAGAATTTGGACACTTCACACTTGGAGCAAGCAACCCTAGATACCCAGCTCTCTTCCTCCAATGTTGGCTTCCGCCTATTGCAGAAAATGGGCTGGAAAGGAAAAGGTCTTGGCAAAGACGAGCAAGGTTTGTTGCACACTTTCTTTTTCTGTCTTGCCCAATCCTGTTTTTTCTAGTGATGCAACTCTTCCCTACACCCATGCAGAGCAGCTTGTTTGACCCTTGGAAACACTGCTGTTCAGGCATAGTTGAACCTATCAAGGCTGGAGTTCGGGATGCAAAGCTTGGGGTGGGGAAGCAAGAGCAGGATGACTTCTACACAGCTGAAGAGAATATACAACGGAAGAAGCTGGAGGTTGAATTAGAGGAGACGGAAGAACAGGCAAAGAAACGTGAGGTATATTGCAATGCATCTGTATGTAATAGTTCGTCTTTCTCTCATGGATTGGTAGAAAGTCTGGAACTGTCTTAGGTTCTGTGTCCAGTGAATGCAACCTGTAGGATTGTTCCTGGTGTCTTTATCCACTTGTCCTGAGCTTGAGGGATAGATGCCAGCAATGCCAACTCAATAATAACCTCCCTTGTCCTGGTGATAACTCATGAATCCCATAGTTAACTGGAGGCAAAAAATGTTGGAAATCTCCAGCATTGATGTATGGGCTAATGGGCTGAACCGGGGTTGCATCATACGGGTCTCCTTGCTCAACGAGCAGGCATCTGTAGGCTATGAGAGTGTATTGTTGGTGAAGGGAAATTGCCTGGCAAAGAGTTGTGAGAGAGAAGCCTCTGGGCCCTTGGTCCATGTGTGGTGCGCTGTATTACCCGGATGGCACTTGTGCCCGGCTGCATGCGTACATCACAGGTGGAGGCAGAGCGTGAGCATAAGATCCAGAGTGAGGTGAAGGAGATCCATCGCGTCTTCTATTGTGAACTTTGCAACAAGCAGTACAAATTGGCTATGGAATTTGAAACACATCTCAGTTCATACGATCACAATCACAAAAAGGTAATTATTTCCCTAGCTTTGCTTTCAAAACTTGTTCAGTAGTTGTTGCTCATGCTCAAAATTGTGAACCAAATTTTGTAGTCAACTATGTTTCACATGTTCCCAAGCATTCTTATTGCAGCTTGTCCACATCTTTAAGTAGACCCTTCCATTTTCTTGAACATGATGAAGTTATATGATGCTGTTCATGGCACAGCGCTTTAAGGAGATGCGGGAATCGCAATCGAGCAGGAGCCGTGATGATCGACAGAGACGGGAGCAAGCACGGCAAGACAAGGAGATGGCTAGATTTTCTCAAATGTATCCTGTTGCTCTCTGTGTGTGAGCAATGTCTGGGTCATATCCATGTTCCTCTTGTGATATGGAGCTCTTGGGAATTGTCCTTTGGCAGCCTTTGTGACATGGATCATTAAAAGATCAGAAACCATCTGAACACAAAAACCATAAAGGACTAATCTCTTGTCTTGTTCTAGTATAAATCTCATCTTATTCTTATTTCAAACGAAATTGATGATTTCATATCATGATCTAAGATAACTCATTGACCAGAAATCCTGAACTAATGTTAGAAAGAGTTGTCCAGTGATGTCTGGATGAGTATTGAAAGTTGATGCTTACATAGGCAGAGTTCCAAGGAGGTAAAGGGAGGCAGGATGTTCTGTCTTGACTGGTATTTAGAGCTGAAGCACAGCGGCAACAGCAGGAGGCAAAGAATGCAGGCAGCAGTACAACTACGGAGATTGTACAAGAACAGCGAACTAGTCTTAAATTTGGATTTGGCTCCAAGCCAGTTGCATCCAAGGTAGAAACTTCATTCTCACAAGCATTGAATATGACTTAATTTCTGTTGTAGCACCTCCTACTATATTAACAAAGACAAAAAACCAAAGCTCAGTTACGTTGTTTAGTTAGATAAAGCATTCTTATTGTGCTTATCAATGTAAAACACCACTGACCAAGACATTTCAATGTTACTTTTGTCATGCAGATGTCCTTGGGTTTGATCACCAAGAAGTCTAAAGTGGCGACTAAAGTTGCAGCAGTTTTTAGGGATGACAGCGATGAGGAAGCACAGTAATTTCCTGTGCCATGAAGAGTGGTTTGTTTTGGTCCTTTTGGTTCAATTTGTGTGTTGCAATGTGTTGTATCTTGTTTTTAAGTGTGTATCTTTGTGTTTAGGCCTGCCTATGATGGAAATTTGGGGGTAGTGGACATGCCAGCACCCATAATATTTGTATCTTCAACTTAGAAAGATCTTCTCTTAGTCTGCTTGTGGCTGGTTATCTTACTGTCTGGAGCTACGGGAGAAGATATCAGGTCTGCCCATCAAAGGCCCTTGTAGCTATTCGCTCACCTTCTTGTGGACAAAAAGAAATCAGGATCTGCTATATTAGAAAGGGCTATATGAGCTGTCTTCTAGTTTTCTTTGCATCCTGATCCTCCATGTTTTATTTTCCATTTTCTCAACCTGTCTTCTTGACTTTTGGCCATCCGGATAGAAAACTTGTTCCTCACATTTGGTCTGTCAATCTTTACACAGTCAATTGTTATCCAAACTGGATGCTAATTGTGCAGTCCTTTTTTTCATCTAACACCCACTTCTCTTCACATGTGAGTATTAAGTTTTTGAAACCAACTGTTAGGTCAAATTATGGCAACATCTTTGAAACTTTTGTTAGAGGACGTCATCCAGGAGAATGAAGCTGTTGGCTCCATGAAGAAAAAGTTTGGAAGATGTTTAGTTTTCAAGGGCTTCCTGGGAAGAGGTATGTTTGTGTTCTTTGCTTTGGTGCATGTTCTTTTCAACTTTGACAAAATGTTGGGCTAGTTTCTAGTGGCAGGGCAACATTGTATTAGAGTTTTGGATATACTGGTGGATTTCGAGGAACCATGGAGTGTGTAATGGAACTAAACCACCATCTACAGTTGGAACTTGTTGGAACTTTTGTAAATTATGAGTTACGATGTTGATGCGGATGTTAAATTTCAATCACATTTAAGGTAATGACCAACTAGCAATAACCATAATGTTGACCTAAACCTAGACCAATTGATGATCCTTTCAAAAGGGGGTCCAATTCTTTAATTGTATAAGTGCAAGGGTTGTTTTAAGTTCTTTAGTTGTATGAGTACAAGGTATTTTTGAAAGTTTGCAAATCAAACACTGATTTTTAAGTCATGACAACTCAACTTTGGGCAAACCTCATTCGATAAATAGTTGTGGTGTTGGATGCATTTTGTATCATTGAACAAAAAGAATGGAAGAGGTTGTTTCATTAATTTTTGGTTTGATCCCAAGATAGAATAGGACATTTTGTGATTCTAACTTGGTGAACTATTATTAATTCAATGCACTACCATCAAGGTAGGCTATCAACTCATAGTTCCACCCTTGATGTATTTAGCTACCAATTTATTGGTTCCCCTCTCCCCAAAAAACAAATCCACAAAGTTTCCCCCCTTTGAAAAGGAAAAGGAAATGGGTCTTTTCAATATTGTTGATTGCCTATCATGGTTTTATTTTTTCTTAATTATGTTTTTCCCCAATTTCCTTTTACACTAATAACCCACTCCACGAGTGTATGTACCTATTTAGGTGAGTTATTGGTATTCAAGACTTAAATGTAGATGGAAGTGATTCCGGTCTTAAACTAGACCAAGCCCCAATTCTTTTGTGAACTAGAAGGCTTATAAATCTCAAAAACTAGTTTCAAAACTACATAAGAGGTCATATCATTTCTATTAAAAAATTAGAAACCATCACCAAAAATTCCTTTCAAAAGCAAGAACTAGACAACATTGGTTTGAACAATAACAATAGTTGGGCACGAATGTTCAAAAACCTTAAGCAAGGCCAAAATGAACCAACACCTACCTATGCCCCATGAAGGATGGATGATAAATGATGAAAAAAACAATTTTCTATTGGGTTCCAAACCAATAGTTAATTAAGGTAGGTAGTAAATACAACCTTTACTTATGTATAAACTATCTACTCGATTAATAGTCACCTATTTTCCTACCTATTTGCCTTTATATAGGACCTATTTCTTACAGAATGTGTTCCCAACGTGAAACTAAATATTAACTTAGTTGAGGTTTCATCCACAATTGAGTCATAACAAGCATCCAATGGATGATGTGCTAGTGGGTTTTTGTTCAATATCGCCTTTCAATGGTGCCATTGTATGTATGATCATATCCCATTATAACACATCGTAGAACTAATTCCAATAATTATTAGTTCTACATTTATTGTAAAGACCAATTACAATGAAATCCCCATCTTTTTCATTGGCTTCTATTCCATTGTCATACTTTTATGGCTTGAAAGTTTTATCAAGGGAGATAACATTTGTCTCCACAAGTGGAGAAGGCCTTTACTTGGTGTAGGTTTGGATCCACTCCAAGTGGGGTGTAGCCATGATAAAAGGAGGCCAAATAGTTGTTGAATGTAATGAAAAAATGTACCTCCATTATCTTGAAAAATAATCATTAATTTGTGAATTGATTGTTTATCTTTTGAAATTGTGTTTACGTTACTATGCACTACTAGTGAAAATCATTCAATCAATTTGATGAAAAAATGAATTAATTTTGTGAAAATTAAATTCCATTTGAATGAAAATATTGAATGATGTTTGCATGCACCTTGAATTGAATTGAAATTTCATTCAATTAAATTAGATTCAAATTCTTAAATTGAATTGAATTCAAATACATTGAATGAATATTTGATTTGAATTGATTTGAATTTAAATGAATTAAATTCCAATTCAACTAAATTTTATTCAAAAATTGGATTAAAATTCAATTGAAAAGAAATGGGATGCAAATTGGTAGAGAAAGTACTGAAAATAGGCTCATGAATATGGTGTTAGAAAAAATAAGTTAAGACACAATTCCAAAAGGAAACATTTCCATGCCTTTTACTTGGGAACAAGTTACATAGATTTTGGGTTGGAATTTGGTAAGACAAAATACTATGGGTGAGGGTGAAAGCACATAATGGTGAGGGGATGATAATGTAATCACACCATACTATTTTACAAGGGTGTTCATGTTTGAATTTCAATCCTGTTATTTTAAAGAAGGGTTTCACAATGTTTTTGCAGATTATGGTAGGCCAAAGCACAAAGAAGTCAAATGTTAAAGAAACTATATTTTTAAATTTATATGATATGATGTAAAAATATATTACTGCAAAAAAATTGCATGTAATAGTGTATCAAAACAAGTAAATATAATTTTTAAATGATTAAATAATTTTAAATCTTTATGAAATTTGTAATATTTATTAACATTGTAATTATATACGATTGAACTTTGACAAACAATGTGAAGAGTTTGAAAATTATCATATTGCAAATGAGTTTTTTAGGGCATTGATGATAAGTATGAAATAAATTAAATTTTTGACAAGCAATCATTTTCAAATGAAAGATGATATGAAATGTGAAATGGAACATTTTTTAAATTTCCATTTCAAATGTTTATTGGATGATTAATTTAAACCAAAAACTAGTGTAGTTTAAAACAAGAAACATGTTATATTATATTATGTTTCCTTAAAAAATTTAATTAACTTCAAATAATTTAAATAATATTAGCTTTGTGAAAATTAAAATATAAAACTTAAATATCAAAAAAGAAACCCAAAATTAAATATAACACATTTTGGAAGGTTTATATTATAATATTTGTTGTGAAAATGCTCAATTTGGCTTTTCATAGTGTGTTTTCACCTTGGGAACTTATAGTTGTCCTACATGAACTAGCTCCAATGAATCATTGTCATTAGAATTTTTATTTTGAAAAAAAATTTAAAAAAATTAAAAAATGCAATTTTCAATTGACCTTTGATATGAAATCATTAACATTTTTTGTGATTCAATAGGATTAAAAAAAATGTTGAAACATATAAATTGATTTTCACATTAGGATTGACAACAATTGACCATTTACAATCGGGAACCAAATTCTAGATTAGATGGGGTTTGAAGTTATTTAAGACCAAACAAAAATTAAACCCAATTTGAATGGTATAATTTTTTTTCACGTTTGTTTTTTACTTCATATATTTCATATCCAAAAATATGCATAAACATATCATAATCAAACCTAACCTACCCTTCCACCTTTGAAAAAAGGAACATGCATGACTCATCATCACATGTTACTACATGATTTTTCATTGGATTTGTAGGCTTGTTTCACAAGTCTTAAATTTGCACATGGGGGGCTTAACCTTACATCCCAAGTTTTTAAAGAAAAGAAAAGGTCAAATTGTAAATTAATTGTTATAACTTTGTTTATAAATGGACCCAATTGAATCTAAATTAATCAAATTTGATCAAGGGTTAGTTTTGATGCATAATCGAAGCCCCTTACACCTTCCATGCAAAACCTTAAGGGAGAAAGAAGTCTTATATACTAAGATTTTTAACATAATAAGATGTTTCATGCTTTCAATTTTGTGATGCCTTTGCAACACATTTTTCCCTACACCAATTTGGAGTTACAACCAAGGGTAGATGTGAAGTTGTAATCCATGGTATCAAGTGCATTTTGGACCTTCACCTTGACTGGGTGGTTCTTCAGCTAGACATGGTGAATGCTTTCAATTTAATGTTGAGAAGAGTCATATTTCAAGAACTTTGTGTAGTAGATTGGGACATCATACAACTCATGCCCTTTATTAGTGCATGTTATGCATTTGAGTCTCTCTTGTTTTATAATCATCAAAATCGTGAAGGTGAAGTTATAGTCATCCCATCTACCATGGGAACCCATCAAGATGATCCCTCGGGAGGAGCACTATTTGTTTTAATTCATTTTAGAGCTTTACATTTTATAACTAATCGTTTCCCTTATTGTCTATTTCCATTTATTGTAGATGACATTCACATCATAGCCCCCCCCTTCAATTGTATCATTTGCATGTATGAACAATTCTAAACTAAACTCCACGGAATAGGTTTTTTTATCCAATTTCATAAATGTGAATCATGGTCCTCCTCTAGTTTGTTGCCTAATTTTGACACCCCATCCTTGTTTAACACCCCATTAAAAGGAATTAGGGTTTTGGGGGTTTCATTGGGTACCTCATCTTTCACATCATTTTTCATCAAAGATGTTTTATTGGAAGATGTTTGGCATGTTGATCTTTTCTTTAGAATGGGCGATGTTCAAGTAGTGTTTGGAATTCTAATTCATTATTTCTTGCAATAGGCATTGTATCTATTATAATGCACACCTCCATCTTCCACTTTCATAGAATCATTTGCTTCTTTTAACTCCTCATTTTTTCAAATGTTTGGGCTCCTTTTGGGTCCAGGATCCTTTGATAGCAAAAAAAGACCTTTAACCTATAAACAAGCCTTTCTCCCAATAGCTTTTGGTGGCATCAACCTCATATTGACAATCACCATTGCCTCAACAACCTATTTAAAGAATTAAGTCTTTGTACCTTCCATCATAATTTCTAAATTTATGGTCAATCAATGTCCTTTCCTTTTTGAAGCTTTAACACGGGTTGATAACAACACCTTCCCTTTCCAACAACACCTCAAGATGGCTTGCGATCTTCTCTTGTCTACAACATGTGTGTCTTCTTCCCTTTGAGCAACCCATTGGGCAACAAATGGTTCGACTTCAATATTCCATTTCAAATTGTTTACATCATGATACCCTTTCCTCCGATAGGATATCTGAAACCCATCATACTCAAATCTTATCATGTTCTGGCCTTGAGGTGAGTGCTTGGTTTACATCTTAACCAACATTTTTAGCCTTTTCATTATCTTCCCCATCCTTTTCCACAACATTCCAAACATGACTTGGATTGCCACATCCTTCAATTGTAGGTATCCGTCGATGCATGTGCACACATCCCATTAATGTTATAGGTGTCCAACTTTTACGTCACACCCATAACAATGAGCACACATGCACCCTAGTCGATGTTGTCATTACTAATCTAACACGAGCGAATTTACTTCATCTATCCTATGTAACTCGAGGATTTGCTACCTCTGAAGTCGTTCAAGCCAAAGAAAAGAGCTATTGTGACTAACACCCCACTGATCATTTCCTTCCTTTAATAATTTAGGTGTTTGGATGTTTAGACAAACAAGTTGATGTGTTTTTACATGATTGTGCCAATGCCATGTGGAACTTCAAAGGGCTAGAAGGCCCTCCTCTTTTTATCTTGGTTACTTTTCTTTGTCAAAAAATCTCAATTCCATTACAAAGGATGTAAGCATCCTCCATCTTAAGTCGGGCAATAAATGTAGCTACTTCCTAACTTCCACCCCTTCAAAACACATTCCCCCATCACCATGGCTGACCTCTTATAAGTAGTTAGTTGTTGAGATAGAGAGATTTTGACATCTTATTTGTGTTAGCTTCGCGTCTTGTAAATTAATCCTTTTTATTTTTCCTTTTTCCTTGTATTTTTTCTAGATTTGCGATGTGTTTATTAATAAAGTTTTGTAAGGTTAACACACTTAGCATCATTGGTGATATCAAAACATGGGAACAATTTTTTTAAAGGTATCTATGCAATGGAGAAGTTGTCTTCCCACAAGACTTTACATGCACCTCATAGGGAGGACCTCATTCTAAGAAGGCCCTTGGGAAGAGGACTTTGCCTTTTATGTAACCATCCCTTGTGAGAATCTGAATGCTCTAATTGGTTATTAAGTTGCAAGTTACAACCTGTAACCTTCAACCTCGGTTTCATTAGCAACCTGCTAGTTAGCACTTGATACCACCGTGAGCTCTTGTTGTCCCAATGATTTTGTAACCCTTTGTTGGTTGGATGAAAAATTAATAATCACTCTTTGTGTGGATGAAAAGAGGGCATCTTGATTCTCAAGACTAGGCCAAGTCAATTCACATTAACCGGTGGCCTTTCTAATTCTGAAATAATTTGAGAACTGGAACTGGTGATTCTTTGTAAATTCAAATAACTACACATTTCCCTGGTATGCATGGTTTGGACTCATAGTAATGGATATATCTAGTGCCCATTACAAGCCCAAAATGTGCATAACATGGGTTCAAAGTATGTCTGGATGATAGATGGATCAGGTCAGAGGCAGACAAAGGAAAAAAGAAGTATTGCCTACAATAACAAGTATATGCACACATAAATGTCTGGGGTCCTTACCAGTGTTGGGTTCATATATTGATTTTAATATATCACCCAGGTTAAGGTATGTAGGTTACAAAAGGTTTTCAAACCAGGTAGAGGTAAGGGTAAAGATAAATGATGAACATGTAATTTATTTGTAGGGTAAGGGTAAGGGTAAGGGTAGGTGTAGATACTTCATCATATGCCTTATACATACCATGCATGTATAAGTGGGTAAACATGGGGGTGAAAAAGACTTACATGATGTGATGAAAGATGGGTCCGTTATCAAATTCACAAGCTGCCCAATTGAATTCAGAACCTGCCCTAAATGCCTATCACTGACCTGCCCAACTTAGGGCCACTTTAGAAGAGGGTCCAAGGTCTAGGGTCCAATGAAATAAAGCAATCCTATTGGATGAGAGCCATAAATTGGATCCATGGCCTTTAAAGGAGGATCCATGACCAAAAATTGTGCAAATTGAGGCTAAACCTACATGGCACCATTTTGGAGGGAAAATCAATTGGTTTGGACCCACCAAAGAAAAAAGACTTCCAAGGAGAGCTCATGATTTGGAGAACCAAGATGCAAGCAAGCTGCTAGAATTCAACTCAAGGATTCAATTTGCTTCAAATGAGTCCAAATTGGTTCCTAGGAATTTGAACCTTGGACCCCATCTTAAAGTGGGCCTTAGGGTTGTTACTTTTCTTGCACAAAAAGATTTCTTTGCCAAAAAAGGGTCAAGAACACAAAAGAAAACATATATAGAAACAAGGGGTGTGTCATCACATTGTGCGGCCTTGCCATTTTACATTAAAAAGTATCTTAATGCAAAAGAAGAATTATGAAAAACTCAAATATTTCGCCATGCAAAAGTATAATCTTCAAAAAATCCTCTCAAATGAAACCCAAATCCCTCAAGATATTATAACTCTATAATAACTAATCTCAAGTTTCAACACAAGCCAAAATACCATCTTTCAATAATCCTCATATAAAAAATAGACCTATTATTATTACCTAGGGGCCAAACTCCCTTAAGAAGCTACTATACTCTATAATGAATCCAAACACAATATCCTTGCCTTGGTAGGCAAGGCCAACAACAAAACCAAGAATTTAAAATGATGAAAAGATAAGAATAGAATGGACATATTGACCTTACTTGACTTGGAGCACAAGTCTTTGAATTTGTAGAGAGAGAGACATATATAGGATAGTGGGTTAATGGAATTTTGAAAGGGAATGAGAGTTTGGGTATTACTATTGGCATCTGTGTGTGTCTGATCTCTGGATTTGTAAGTAGTTTGATTGTTGCGGCAGCTTGGATTGCAGAAAGTAGTTTTGTTGTTGTGTTTTTTTCGGTGTGTGTGTGTGTGTGTGTGTGTGTGTGTGTTTTTGGGATTGGCTGATGCAGCAGTAGGAGGAGGATTGCTCTGTGAAAGCTCTGGAGATTTGGGGGTTTTATATATTTCAAAGAGGATTTTGGGTTTGGAGTTTTTGAAGAAGCTTTGAGCGGCTACTTGGTTCCTTGCTCATAAGGAGGTTTGAAGAAAGGATCATCTATTGCTGCTGCTGCTGCTAATTTCAGGCAGAATTGGATTCGGGTATTTCATTTCGGAGAGGATTAGGGTTCGGGGTTTTTGAAGAAGCTTTGAATTGAACGGTTGCTTGCTTGCTTTGCTTATAAGGAGGTTTGATTTTTGGTTTTTTTAGGTGCGAGGTCGACTGTCTTTGCAGCAATGGTGACGGTGATGCATCAGCGACAACCTCAAGGATCTTCTCTTCCTTCTATTCCTCTTCCTCCACTTCACCATCATCACGCGGGATCTCGTCCTCGTCCTCCTTTCCCCCCACATCACCATCACTATGGACCTCCTCCTCCTCCTCCTTCGCATCACCAACATCACGGACCACCACCACCACCACCGCCACCTCCTCACCATCCTTCCGCACCCCATCATTCTGCTCCACCCCCAATGTTCCACCCACCACCCCCTATGCATCAGCACCATGGCGCTCCTCCTTTCAGCCCACATCAACAACATGATGTGGGCCATCATGTTCCTCCTCCTCCTATGCATTTGCCTCCCTTTCCTCCACATCACCTTTACTAGCTCCATCCATCATTGCTCAAACCCTATCTCCAAGTATTTCACCTTGTAAAAAACATTCATTCTTTACTGAATGACAGGCAAGTAGCTTTTCATTACCACTTTTTTTTTTTCCTTGTTCTTTGTAACTTTGTTGGTCTTTCTCTCTCTTTGCACACGAGATCTTGCGTCAATTATTCTCTCATGGTAAGCTCCATCTTCTAATACAGAAGCTTGCTGTGGAGCTTCTCTTGATTATTATATCTAGTCTTTGTTCATCTCCTTATACTCAATACATTCACCAATGAAAGACCCCCAAAAAAAAGAAATCTTAAAATTTTCAATACGTAAGATTTGCTCCTTGCAATCAAGCACAAGCTTCAACTTCCGATGTCAATCCAAGCTCAATCTTTGACTTAATTCAAGCTCAATCCAGGCTCAACCTTGACCTAATCCAAGCTCGATTTTCAACCTCCAATTTTCAGTATGGAACTACAAATTTGCTGCTCTTTCTCCAGCTGTGGATTATTGCAGCAACTTATTTCTTTTGGCATCACTTGATGATTTCCTTCTCCATCTTCTTTGCTCCTTTATAGGGAGATTTTCACATTTAGCTTCTTCCAATAATATTATTGTTACAGCTTATGTTCATTTGGAGCTTTACTTGAGTATCAACTATGATCTTTTTGGCAGCAAGATCAAAGACTATACAAAACTTTGACAACAAAGTCCACATGAGGAATATCTATTGTTATGGCCAGCTTTTTCATTCTGGTTGGATTTACTTCAGCATCATCATCAAGCATCAACTACTTGAGCTTTTCACTACCGAAATACTTGTAGCTTGAAACTGTGATATATGATCAATTATGATCATTAGCTACTTACTTTGTGAAAATTATTCATAAGTAATAAAAAAAGATGTTCATTTTCAAGGATTTTGCATGGTGTCATGATCCACACTGAATCTATTCATGAAATTGTGGGATTCGCTTGCTTGTTTGTTTGTTGCTTCTCTTTCTTTTTCCTCCTATTCATTCATTCTCTCTCTCTCATCATGTTACAAAAGGAATGGAGATTTCTTTATCCATGGGTTTTCCAATCACCAGCTTCAACTTTGTTTGTTTTGCTTCTATTCGATTGTTTGTGAACTATCCAGCTAGCTCTGCTTCTTGCAATTCAATGAAGAAAAATAGTGAAGGATGATGATGATGATGGCTTAGGATGATGGCTTCAAGAGTACTACTAGCTTTTGAAAATCTTTCTCTGATTTTTGGGTCCAAAACAAAACCAAGATATGAAACTCTATGAACAATTTATCTTGCACATAAACCCCCAAATGTAAAAGAAAAATGAAATCTTGTTCAGATTAAATTGAGTTTCAACAACAAATAATTGAAAGAATCCAAGCTCGAAACATCAAATATGAGACTCTAGAGACATGACTTCTTAAAAATAAACCCTCCAAACACAAAATGAAATTTAAAAAATAAAATAAAAATCTCTTTCACACTGAATTAGGTTCCAACAATAAATAACTATAAAACATTAATATTTTGCAACAAATACTTGACACATGCAACACATCCTAATTCTTATAATCACATCCTCTTCTAATATGCTTGCATGAAAACACAAAATAGTTGGACATTTTTGGATTTAAAACTGATGACATTTACATACACCAAGTATTCCGCAAATTTCTTCCACAAATTTATGAATAAGCAATAAAGCTATAAATTAGGGTGTGTCCTTCACTAAACACAAGTTCAAGTTATTATACCTTTCATAAAGCACAAACTCAAAATAATTTGGAAATTGGGTGTCAAAGAAGCATGTGAAAAAAAATCACATTATGTAAGCATTGTTAATACCAGCTAAAGAAACATAGAATTTTTACTCATCTGAGTTCTGTTTGGTTTAGTCAACCAGCGGCAGTTCTGGTACACCCATTGCCACCATCTTGTCCCAAGCTTTGTGCTGCAAAATACTACTGTGACATGAAGCCAGTAGTCCCAATACACTGATGAGACCGTTCTTCATAGGTGAGTGCTCTTGTCCTCTTGTTGAGATTCTTGCCATTCTCACCATGCTAGATTTGTTGAGACTTCCTGTGATTAGTACCCTCTGCCACAAATGCTATAACTCAGACCAAGGATGGACAATGGACATTCCAAAGCCTCTTACTTCAGCCTTTATTTCCAGTGTTTGCTCAATGTCTCATGTGGAATTCTTGACTAAATGTCATGACCTACCTTTTCTGACATCTAAACTCTGGATTGCAAGAAAATGTTCATATCCTGAAATTCCAGACTCAGATGTGAAGAGAATTGATCCAGACAAAGTACAGAAAATGGAGGAAGACCAAATCCTGTTCTCTGAACTTCGATCAAACTAGACTACCAACACATTTTGACTGGCAAATATCACACCAACTGTGTACGCAACTCACTACCCTAGCTAACTACAGTATAGTGTGACATGGAAGAAAGCAAGCTATCGACCTGTTTCAGACAGCATGACAAAGAGCTCATCATCTGTGATGGACCCCTGCTCCACTGCATTCTCCAAAGGAGTTTTCCCAAAACCATCTGCTGCTCCAGGATTAGATCCTCTGCAAAAGCCAAACCTGGATTGTGAGACTGGATTATGATTTGAAGATTCCATATTGCACAATCAAAAAAAACCATCCCACACTTAGGTTATTTATACAAGGACATTTGCATTACAATGAAAGGAGGTTGATGGCTTGGGATTTAGTGTTTGGTACATTTGTCACTGAGGTTTGCCATGTGCTTTCACTTTGGTAGCCTTATTCTGACTTAACTTCATCTTTCAAGAAGCCCAAATTATATGAGCTTCTGTGCTGCTGGAATGACAGAGTATCCTTTGAGAATAACATTTCCATCATCAAAAACACAAAGTCCAGACTTCTATTAGACAACTATAAGTGGAACCATAACTCCTAGAACTAGCCATTCAAATCCTAAAGCACAGCTAATGGAAGATGCAGACATGTGGTGACTCAAAAAGAGTGTGGAGGGTCCAATAAAAACTAAAAAAGTGAATGCCTTTCTACAAGTACCTTGTCAGGAGTAGTTTCGCACACAAGTTTTTACTGCTCAAAATGCAGTAATGAAGGGGTGTTCGACCCTGGGAATCAGTGATATTGACTTCTGCCCTGTGCTGGAGTAGAAGTTCAACCAGGCTCAGATCCCCAATCTGAGAAGCCAGATGCAGGAGTGTGCATCCACTTGTATCTTTCAGGTTGATCCCCAGTTCATTATCTGCTGGGCTGCCTGCAGGTGCCCTAGGTCCTGGGCTTGAAGATGCTGATCGTAACTCTGCTGCATTTTGTACAGAGTGATTCCCAACTAGAGGTCCACTCCAGTTGCTTTGACCATGTTGAGAGCTGCTGTTTCTCCTTGAGAATGCTGTCGCAATGGTTGCCACCAATGGTGATCGAGAGGGTTCCCCAGTCCCCATTGCTTGTTCCAGGGTTGTGTTAGGGCTGGCATCCGCAGTTATGAGCAGTCGGAGTGCTTGTTGCTGCTTGTTCATCTGTACAGCATCCCAGATTTGCCTGGACACAGTTGGACCCCGTGGATCCACCCTTAGCTTCTGCACAAATCTCTTTTCAACATACTGCCAAAAAGAGGAAAAAAACAATTCAAGGGTCAGACCATATTCTGTGCAACACCTCAACAACAGCAGACACATGCAGATTTGTGCAAGTTTGATCACTGGTCTGCTCCATTCTGGTTGAACATAGCAATTTTCTCTCACAGGCAGTAGTACTAAAAAGGACCTCAAACGCCTCTGACCAGGACTCAAAGCTTCAGATCAATATCATCTACCTTGACACCTTCCAAACATAGGGTATTGGCAGTTATAAAAAAAAAATTCAGTAGGTTGCACACTTCAAGTTACAAATACCTTAACCTGCTTCAAACATTTTGAGCCCATTCAACTTCTAGTTGCTTTAAGTGGATATGCTGACCTCTATATCTCCCTCATTTTACATGTCCTACACCAAAACATAAGTGACCAGTAAAGAGACAAATGAAAGACATACTGGGACACACCTTTGCCTGGATGAACTTCTCCTTGATAGGCAGTGGATCCCTAGCATCTGGTTTCACTATTGGAGCATCCATAGCACCACAATAATCCCTGTGGTGGCTGGCACCTCTGCAATCAAATCAGCATAGACCAAAACTTATTACACAGCAACAGGCATATGGAAATAGAGGAGCATAAGTACACATATGAGATTTTGCAAGCACCTCTCAGCTGATTGTCCCAGAGATAAATTTCGTGTACTGCCTTCTATAGAGAGCCCCTCCTCCCAAATTGAGTTGGCATATGCATTTCCAACTGATTGGAAATAGCTGATTACGGAAGGCTCCCACACCCTTACATCCAGTGTCAGTGATCGCACCTGTCAACAAGGTCCTCTTGTTTTAAAAAGAGCAGTCATGAATCTATCTTCCAGTGGGATGTGGCACTCAAGGCAGTTGGCATTCCTTTGAAACAAGATTTGAAAAACAGACCTACTGGTTGTTCCTAAATTAACCTCAAGGGTAGGAAGTATGTTTGACTATAAACACATCATTTCTCCTGTGAACCTGAGTGATCCTAGAGACCATGCTCATCCTCTGCATAAATCCCAAATTACAACACAATGAAGCCCAGCTACACAAATCAGAGCCCCAGCATGCCATGGAACTGTAAACAGATTCATTTACTTTCTTGCCTTGGAAATTTGGACACCCAGATTTCTGTGCACCCCTGAGCACTCGATGCAGAGCAAGATACCCAAATTCAAGGATGCCCAATCTGGTTCCACAGCACCACAATCAGCACAAACAGCATTCCCAGGCACCCGTCGCAGAATATCCAACGGTTTTTCTTGTGGTTCATGAGCAAGTTGAGCCTTCAGGCTACGCCCAGATGCATAGTCCCTGTAGGAGCTGCTAGAGTGACCCCTTGATATTGCTGTGTCTTCTACAGCATCAGTGTCCAAAGAAGCTGTACTTAATGTGCTGCTCTCACTGGCTGTTCTCTGATGGCTTCCACTCATTGGACTTCGATATGCTCGCTGCCAGCCAATTGAAGTAACATTGATAAAGCTGAGTGTAATTAACAGATGACCTACTATGTTCCAATTATAAGATTGGAAGAGAGCTCCTCTAGAACTGCCACATAATAGCTGGACTGACCATACACTAATCATAGATTGGAAGCGATCTACTGGCTGAAATGAGGCACAATACTGGTCAAGAAAGCACAAGCTTTTCGTCTTGCCAAGGTGCAACCATACTTATAGCTCACCTATTCACCTCCTGGACACCTCCAGAGAATATGGAAGGTGAAAAACCAAGAGAAACTTGTTCAGGTCCCATCCAGTGTGGAAAGAAAAACACTAACCTGATCAGGGACTTGATTGCTAAGGAGGGATGCAATAACTCCAGTAATCTTGTCCACCCAGTCCATTCTGTCAATCGCATTTTCTGCCTGCCCATTTTTAGTGCTTTGATCAGAGTTGCACTACTATGAATTTGGATACCAACTCAATGGAGAGATGTAGAGATTGGAGTGCGGGAAAATAAGAGATACTAGCAGATATCCATATAGACCACCAAAATAAGCACCTGAAGAGTGTAATTCTTAGAAGGAGATATGATGCGAAAGCAGAACCGAAGGTCTGACTGCTCAGCATCAATCTTGATGGTGGATGTGAGCAAATTAACAGTGTGATGAGCAATAGTTTTATCATCCTGTGACCACTCCAATGAACCCACCCAAACCAGAGCTGGATTAGGGACTGCCAACAGTACCAGTTCCTGTGAACCAAAGCATCAACTGAAGTTCATACCCCTTCAGACTCATAACTTGATGTGCTCTTCTCATTGGGACAAAGCCCTACTTCACTGGGGTATAATTTCTGGCCAATTTATGGACATGCAGTTGATCCATGAAGACTTCTCTGGGGGAAAACTGCAACCATCACATAGACCATGTGTGTATGAAAAAGTCATAGTGAAGCACCAATAAGGTGATAACACCCTCATAAACCCCACCTTGCTCTTCTTTCTTTTTAACTTCTCTCTCGGTTCAAACAACAGGGTGTCAATTGCTACAAGGTTATGGAAACCAAAGGCTTATGAGTACAGTCTCAAGCTTCCTTATCTTAAACATTGCTATATGCATTGGCAGCTGCATCTAAACTGGACAAAAAATAAAAAGAAGAAATTCCTGAATTAACTTACCAATATCTCTCTTAAAGAACAACAATTAAAGCCTACAATTTGCTGTAAAATTAGCACTCCATATTCTCTCTGAGCAGGTGACCTTTGAATTGGATGAAACAATACTTCCAGTAAATTGTACTTAAGGGTGGAAAGAATGTAAACTCCACCCCTCAGGCATGACCATGGATATTGTTAACTTCCTCATTTGCTTTAAGGAAGGGAAAACCGGACAAAAGATGTCCCCAAGGAATGAGACTTACTGTGGGTTTCCCCCATTGTTTGCGGTAGTAGTACAACATTCCTCGGCTATCCAGCACAAAGAATCTACGTTTCCAATCACCTCGCAAATTTGATGACCGCTTCAGTAAGTACCCCTGCTTTATTGTTTGTATCTGCACAGAACAGTTCATGAGAGGAGTGACAACAGGAAATAATTGACAATCAAGCAGACAAAAGAACCTTGGAGGTGGGTCTCAAACAACAATCAGGAAAAACGAGAAACTTGTAGAACACACCTTCCCTCTTGGTGTAGATTGCATGACAGCCTCTATCAATTTGTGGGAACTGCGACCAACAGCCTGAATTCCATCCCCAGTTGCCAAGCTGTCCACATCACTGAATGAACGTTGATTTTCTTGCTCCATCTGTTGCCGGTATTCCTGCATCCGATCTGCAAGTGCTGCTTGCTCATAGTTGGCTCTTTCCCTTGATTGTTGAGCATAGGTTAGCACCTGTTTTGTCCCATCACACAAAGCATTTGCAGTATTCACATTAAGCACTACAATCCAGAAATCAGCAGCGTAATCAACATGAAGAGTTACATTTCTAGAAAAAAATTGTTGGTCCTGAAGATGTTCACACAGTTGAATATTTCTGCATATTGATGTATCTTCACATAGTTAAGTATGTTTCACCTGGCTGTTCCTAAAACATCAAGTGTATACTCAACTACTCTGCAAAGCCACTAACATCAAGCTACAAAACATGTGAATGTGTAGGCATCTTGGAATCTCCAACATAAAATGGTTAATTACTGCTCCAAGTGTATGAATAATGGTGTCAGGGTTCCATAATTCACCTGGTGTATGTATGGTTCCATCTGATGCAGCAACTCATAGCCCTGCAATATTGTGTTCCTGTTAGCCAGGTATTAAAAAGAGCATGGCAACATAAAACCAAATGAAGGTGAACAACCACAAATGCTTTTATGAAACCTCGCCTGTTTGAAGTACCGGAGGTGTGCATCCATTGCTCCACTCACAGCCTCTAAGAATTCAAACTTTTTCTTTGCCTCTATGTTAGAAAGGGCTGTCATCTGCAATAGTTCATCAACCAAAAGCTTAACAAATAGAGGTCAAATGATATTTCCACAAACTCTGGTTCAGACACATACTAACTACAATTGACATGACAATTTCCAACATGATTCAAATACTACCCAAGCTTGTGCATTGAACATGTTAGGTCTGGATACTCTGCCTCCTCTTAAGGTCTGAAAATGCCATATCTCTTGAGGTGGAATGACAGCTGGTGCCCAAGGGGAAACTCACCAGATTGAACCGAGCTTGCTCAAACTGGGACTTTGCATTCCGCAAATCCTGTGTTTCAAAGAAGACAGAAGAAACATGGGAAACAAGAGCAGGTCAAACAAGTGGCAAGTATAAACACAAGCAACCTGTATTGTACAATTATGACCAGTTTTTGGTTATGAACTTTGACCAAACTTTCAGATTCATCATACTGAAAATCAACAACATGCAAGAATCACAAATAACCAAAGACAGGCTAGATACTTGTTCTAAGAAAAAGCTATTCATCTTTCAACCTAATACACATCAGAAAGGTGAAATGAAATTAACCATACCTCCTCAGCCTCAGAAACCACCTCTACCTTTGCATCCTTCTTCAGTGACAAAAATTTCTCTCGCACCTGCACCACACAAGTCATTAATTTGTTTGCTCCTGTGTTCAATTCCATAATTACTGCCTGTCAGGCTCCTGTCATTCTGCAGCAATCCTGAGAAGACCTAATAGACCTGGACAGCAGATTCCAGAGCAGAACTCACATTGTAGACTCACTGATAGAAAGCGCACAATTCTGTTTATATTAGTGTTAGAATCATGGTTTCTCCAGGAGAAAGGGGCAGTAGCTACACAGAGCTTGAATTTAAAAGAACAATAAGCAGTGACAAACTGTTAATGAAATGACACATGGTTCACTTAAATTTAGCAACACGTACATGGTACAGATATACTGATACCTAAAGGAACAATACAGTATTTTCATCTAGAGCTCTCCAGCTTACCTGATCATAATGCAGGCTGGCCTTATCAAACCGCTTTCGAACTTCCTGCACAAATGTACAAAGTTCAAGATCAGGATGAAACATTTAAACTGTTGATGGATAGTCCTAGACTTGAAACTTGAGTTCACACCAAACAGGATGGACAGGCCACCCACATAAATCAAGGAAATGCCCTCTTATAACCCCAACCTAGTAAATTTTTTCAGGTAAAATACAAGTTGATAGCTTGAATTATTTACTGAGTTAGAGTTTAAAATCATGCTGTGTCAGGGATGACCACATTTGGAACATGGATCTATGTGTAGCCAGCAAACTACTGTGAGACTACTACAGTTCCTCCATTATTAGCAGTGGGATTGCTCTTGTAAGTGACTACAAGACTTGACCAAATAAGGCAATCAAACAGCTACTGCGAGGAACAGATTGTGTCCTTCCTCGCAGCAACAAGCAATTAAAGCCCAATGGGCACCATCACCACAGCTATGAAATGAGAATCATCAGCCCAGCCATATCCTCAGTTGAAAGCTCCTCACCAACCTTCACATTCTGCCATCCATCACCACCAAGCAGAGAAACTGGGTCATCACATGTAAACCCTGTTCTAGCATCTACTTTAGGTTGGATTGAGTACTGGACTCATCTAAGCTGCTGTTATATACGCCACCACACCCAGGTCGGTGGCTCTGATTGGACCAGGATGGGGAACCATAATTTTACATAGTTTCTCTTGGAAAGAAGAAACACACCTTGACATCTTGAAGATCAATGCTCACAAACTGTGTCAGACGGTCATTTAGCATGTGCTCGACCTGCATTACCCATTGGAGATATTGCCCACAAAACACAACTGTTGAGAATCAAAGATTTACTATGTGCATTTCAAACTGAGGTACACAATCGCAGGAGCAAAGCTGCAGTGACTACCTGTGAACGTAGAACCTCTTTATAAGTTCCAATCTCCCTTAGTGCAATTGTGAATTTTGTCATCACAGGCCCTGTACAGTCACAAGTGGTGATAAGAAGGGATATAAATATACAGGGATCAGCATATGCACATGTAGGCAAGTAAGATAATGAGAAACAGGCAGCCAAGGGAAAACCTCCAACTGCAACACTGATAGGATCATCATGGCCTCCTCCAAAGGTCTCCAAAGCACTTGCATAGGCAATATCTCCATCATATGCCTCTCCAAGACCCTCACTGCCACTCCATCAACAGCACATTATTTACTCAAGGCCAAGATTACTTCAAGAACTCAGTCCTTAAAAACAAAAAATCAGAAAGGATCCTCATCTTCTTCTCGTTGACAGGTCAATGCTGAGAGCAAAAACCTAACCAGGAAGCAATCAGAGCCTGAAACTTAACAACTTTCATATCATTGACAACATGAGCCAGAAAAATAGGCTGCAACATTTACGTGTATTTGCGACATCCTTTGTAAAATCGTTGACACCGCTCCCTTAATGCTTCTGCACTTTCCTCAAGGGCTTGAAGCTGCAAAGCAATGTGTGAGAACATTAAAACAGTTTATAGCAAACTCTCCATGATAAAGTGCAAGGACACCATACCTCTCAAGTAACAACAGTGCCTATCAACATGACATCAATACAGATTACAGATTACCCAATACTCACAACAAACTTGAAACCATAAAAGCATAACTCAAGCTGAACAAATAGGCGGAGAACAAAGGCAATGTTATCCCCTAGTCAATGCATTGACCTTGGGGTACCAAAGTTGTGGAGTCTGGAAAATATATATACTATTGCACACTAGCCCAAACATAGCATTCTAACCATTACTGGCTTCAGCACATAATGCTCCAACCAGCATCCAGGTATATATGGGTTTGCATATCCATGTCATTTTACATCCAAAGAACATAGCCTCCAAATACAAAGGTGCAGAGGAGAATCTGGTTTCATTGACCTATATGGATCTGACAGAGACCAAGGAGAGAAGCAATGATACCTACCTGCTTACGGAACATTGGCGAATCATCTAGTTTTGCGAAATGCATAGCTGCAGAATTGAATAAAAAACTTGGCGCTCTAGCCTCACTGCTCCTCCTGGACCCAAGAGCACGACACTTCCGAATCTCACTTCCTCCAGTGCAAGCAACAAGATACTCCGTTTTAGGGTTTGAAGCATCAGAGACACCAGCAGCGCATGATATCCCTCCTCCGGTATAATCACGTGCTTATACCACAGCTTAAATGCACGGGAAAAGAGCGCCAGAAGAATACTCTGCAGCAGATCCAGCTCATAAATACACAGCACTTGGATCCTTGGAACGATTTCAACTTCAGGGACGGACGAGCAGTGGTCTGTACTTTGGACGACTGCCGCCGTCATCCACCATTTTCTTCCGCCATAGATTCAGCTTCAATTTCTACAACTCAAGCTGCGTCGCAAAAACACATCACTGCCCCAAGTCGAAGGGGCAGAGGGCGGGAAGGAGGAGAGGTGAGGAGGCAAAATGCAAACCCTAGATTCAGCTCAAATTTGGAGAAGAAATACTGCACAGAAATTAAAACGGTTTGATCCTAGAGCGAGAAGGCGCAAGTGCTCTGATGAACAAATGGAGAAACAATTGCGAGAAAGCACAAAAAATCAAATCCCATCCCCAAATTTCGACACAGAAGTCGCACGCAAAAACAGGAGACGCACACTTCGTCTCTCTCTCGCCCTCTCTCTCTCTCGCTCTCTTCTCGCAGCTCGCCTGGCTACTTACTAACAAGCTACTAACGACTACCGTTACCCACAGCACTTTACTAATTATTTAGCTCTTTGTATGCACACGAGCTCCAACAGTGGTAAGCATTGGTTAGGCGTAAGTGACTAACTAACTGCCTAACTAACTAATAATCGCGAATGTTAACAACCAGTAGTAATGGTGCTAATATAGGCCTAATGGTGCATTCACACTTCATGGGGTAAGTTAGTGTTAAATGAAAATCTAGGTGGCACCCAATGTTAAATGGGGCCATAGCTTAATGTTAAGTGAAATGTTAGGTTAAAATAAAATTTTCATGATAATTAGGTTTAAGTCCTAAATGGCTAGCATGGTGTTAGGGGGATTCAATCGTAAAGTCCCAAATGCCAAGTGTGAATGCACCTTAATTCAAATAAATTTTGCAATAACAAGTGTCAATAAGTAAAAACTCTTCAAATGGTTTTGAAGCCTAATCTAGGTCTAATTTTAATATGAATGGCGGTAGGTGGGTAAGTAGGAATTAGGGTTACATATGAACCTAAACATAACTAGTTATATTAATAGTAAGGGTATGCAAATAAGTTGTTAGGACCCTTGTGTGTGAATAGGCTTTCATATTCATCTTCTCACTTGTTACTATTTAGTAATTCTATTTACTAGTGCTCATTTGAAAATACAATTTAGGTGACTTTTATTATTAGTTATTAGTTATGTTTGTTGGGTATAAGAAAGGGTTTTTTTTTTTTAAAATTTATTGCTTGTCTTTTGCTATTTGAAATTTTTATTTTGTTGTTTTGATTTCAAATTTTCATTGTTCCAAATTTACTTGATGATGTTCATATTATAGAAATCCCACCAATGCAATGATATACGCAAGTTTTTGAATCAAATTTGTGTTGTTTAAATGTTGTTTACATTATTTAAGGTCATGTTGGAAAAACATGAATTTTCGAATGTTTTAGCATTTATTATGATTTCATTAAACATATCAATGAATGGTATCTTCAAATTTATGGATATAAACACAATGTTTATCATTTTGCAACGTAAAATTCATAGCGCTTTACAACATAGGGTAAAATCCACATTTAAAAAAATAAATTATAAGCATTATAATTCATTTTCAAAATTAAAAAAACATTTAAAACAAATAATCATCTAAATTTTTTATAAACATTGTGTCATGGGTGTTGAGAAAATAATTAAGCTTCAACCATAGAACATTGGAGATGTTTAGGTTGAAAGATGATGAAATGATAAAAAAAATTATTACCTCAAATTTTTTTCTTCTGTATTTTTCACATGTTCATTGCATCATTTTTTAAAACAATAATTATCGTAAAGGAAATTATTTAACTGACTCCTTTTAAATCACTACACCAATAAGTGTCCCAATTCATTTTACATTTCATTAGATTTTGAATGAACTTGAACAAATTTATCACAACAAAAGTGGCCAACCCCTTAGTGAATGTGAATCAATTATATGAACGAGTGAATTCATTAATAATTAATTCAATAATAGTTATTCAAATTCACTAATAATTTAATCATTGTATTAACTTCCTAGTTCATAACTAGGCTAGGTTCAATGGTTAAGGCTAGATGCCTACTCACTTAGATTAGGTTAGGCACTTAAAAACTTAAGGTGAACTAAACATTCAAAAATTAGGCTATCTTAACTCACTTAGCCCACATAACCCACCAACTTTAAGTGGAAGTGTGAAAATTTGAACCTTTTATTTCCCTTCACCTTTAACACCACATATTTAATCATTGAATCATTATTTAAATAAGTGAAATGATTTATCATCACATATTATTATTCACATTATTTTCTTACCTTATGTGTAGGCTACCATAAACTAGATTCTTACATTAGTCCTAAATTATCTCAAATTAATGTAAGATATTTTAAATTGTCCTTAAATTAATGTAGGTTACCCTAAGTTATTCTTCACCTACCATAGGTTAGGATTTTAAGCTAATCCTAACTTATTTTAGGTTATTCTACCTTAGGTGCCCTTGATTATTCTAGGATATTATAACTTAAGTTATTCTAAGTTATTTTAAGTAATTTCACATTAGGTTATTCTACCCTAAGCTCTTTTCAAATATTCTAAATTATTCCATTATAAGCTACTATTAAGTAACCCACTATAAATACTGACTTTAATTCCATTTAATTTTTCTTTCAATTGCCATTTCTTTTACCATTTCCCTTCTCATAGTTTTTGTCACCAAGTTAACATCTTCACTAATGGCCAATGACCATGATAATCAAAACACTTGAATAACAAAAACATTTTTTATAATGTTCAATAATTTTAACACACACATGTGAACATTTTCATGTTCTTTTAACGTGAACTTTAAAGACTTTACAAATGAACCTATCTTATTCAACTCCTTTGCTTTCATTCACAATTTTTTTGCACCCATTGTTTTAGGACATAAATAAAAGACAAGTTTACATGTGTAATAAACAAAATTGTCCATAACCAAAACTAATGTAATGTTGTGTAAATTTAAACATTTATTATTTGTTAAATGACTTCAAGAAACATATATTGGATGGCATACACACAAGCTCATATGGTGCAGGAGGGTTTTAATTTCCATGTTTAAAAATATATATACAAGTTTATTGTAGTATTAAGAGTCCATCGTTATATTATGTGAATAAAAATAATTGTGTTTCAACTCAATATAAACCTTTTTGTTGAACTAATTTGCATGGGTTTTCTTTTCCTAGGAATTTTTGGTTTACCATATTTCATTCCCTTCATATGTGTTAAATGCAATTTTGGACCTCTAATACTCAATCCCCCTTTCTTAAATGCATAGGGTGCAATTTTAGTGAAAAGAGCCAAAACATTTGTTGAAAAATAATAATTTTATTTCTATTACTTTGAAAAACCACCATTTAATTAAATTTAATGAATTATTTTCTCATCAATTGAAATTATGTCTTTTTATTCATGAAATTATAATCTTATGAATTTGGAGTCATTTCCCTATGTTCTTAAAATATTTGGTCATCTGCAAAATATTTGTTAAATTGGTCTTTTTCAAAACCTTTAAATTTGAACATGTTTTTTTGTTATTCAAACCTCACCAAAAGTTTTCAAATTTATTTTAGGTTTAGTATACTTCATTATAAAGGTCACATATCTTGATTTTTTTAGGTGCACATGTATTGGATCCTTGTGAAGGATATTTTTCATTGTAATTTTGAACGTCCTTAAAGACTAAAAAAATTTAAAATTTGTGATTATGGTTTTAAAAAAGTTGTACATTATATATATAATGTAGGTCTTCACATTAAAAAAATAATTTTATTATAGAATGGGTGTTGATTATTGATGGCTTTTCCATAGATGTTGTACATTAATTTTTTTTTGAATATGACAATTAGAAGGGTGGTAATTGGTAACATGATACAAATGGAAGTCCATAAGAAAATAATGTGTTTCATTAGTAATGCTTGGAGTTTATTATTTAGGTAATTAAGATGTGAAGGACATGGAACAAGGTTTTCAATGACAATTTGGGCATGTTGACATTTTTTTTCTTAATAAATATTTGTTGTTGAAAGTAGGTAGACATGCTCAATTTGGGTTGTAATGTTGGCCACGATTGTTTACAAGGTAATTTTCATGTAAGTTTTGTGAAGGCTAAATGCATGGACTTGCCTTGGATTGGCAATGTGGTCAAGATAACAAATGATGATATAAGTCTTTACCACATAGCAATGTTGGGAGGACTTCTTATTTTAGGGATTACATCAAGATTATGGCACACTCTCTATATTATAGACTTTGCATATGTGGATGTGTCATGGTAATCAATTTGGCCAACTTGGAGCTGGTAGAAATCATGTTAAGGTTCATATTTCCTCCTAACATATTAAACACATTATAAGTTGTTTGACGCTCTAATGCATATCATAGAGTAATATTAATGTTGATCGCATGATGGTAATTAGGTTATGTTTGTTGAAGGGCGCATGAATTTGGGCCATTATTGGTGAATAGGCTTAACATGACACGCTCCCAAGTCCCTAGTTAGCCCCAAGTTGAAGCTAAGTCACTCAAGTTGCGGAAATGCAGGGGACTTGGGGCACGTTCCTAGCTTCCAGCACTAAAGGGGGTAAGAAGGGCGTGCTGAAAGCTTCAGGATTAGACTAGGAAGAGGGACAAGCTACTTAGTTATTCGGTCCTGCATTCAAATCCAACCAACAAGTTGGTTAAAATTCATTCTACACACTTTTGGTGTTGGGACTAATCACGGGCAACCTTGGATTCACTTGACTCACCATGGCTCGAACTCGGGGGAAGCCACCATCTTCCCCCATATAATATTTTCTGCGTTTCACCACCGCACTTGCATTTGAATTGCACTTTTTCCCGAGACTCCCAAAATGGAGTCTCGAAACTGTCCCGGTTTGGACTCCCGAGACTTTGGGTGTTCATAACTTCTCGCCCCAAGCTCAGATTGGGACAAGGTCTGAAACAAAGTTGTAGCTCTCTTTGAGAGCTTTCCAACAGTGTAAAGAACATCTCAATGCAAGGTGTTTTGACCCTTGCAATTGTGCTCTGAATTTTTGGGAGTCCCGAAGGACTCCCAAGTCCCATTTTCGGGAGTGTGAGTGACGACCTCACACTTCCCTCAAAGTGGGGTTGTGACATAACATGCTAGTAGCTTGTGGATAATTGTCCTTCCAAATGAACAAACTACTTCTTTTTCCTCTTACATATTTCCTATATCTATAGGATGAAGATGCTTCCAAGACTAGTTGAATCACCAATCCATATTTTCCTACTTTGGTGAATTCCTAAGAAAGGTCTTTTTTGAGAGGAATCAAATATGTGTTAAATAAGGACAATGTAACTTTTTGTACGAGTAGTCAAGAAAAATTCATTGAATTGATTTGCATTATACATAAGAACATGACTGTTATTAAAAACATGTCAAGAAAGATTTTTTGTAAAATTATTGAATCTCTAAATGTTGCAGTTGGTGGTAAAACCAAGTCTTATTTAGTAGGGAATTCAAATGTAATTGATTGCCAATGTTAAAGTAGTGATGGGCAAAAATGCAAATTCCAAAAACCCATTTTTGTTATGCTTTCAAGATGTTTTAATTGGTGGACAATCATTTGTAAACCTTTTTGCAACTTATCATCTATGATTAAAATGATTAAGTTGAATTGTGGAGGCAAAATTTACACCACATCCAATCGAGTTCATTGAATATGTGTCCATTGCACTCCATCCATCAATATTTTTAGGTTGAAACATTTGATTTTCAATAACTTGTTTTTTAGTCCCCTTTTATTAGGACAAAAAACCTAGGAAGGTTTGATTAGCCTTTTGGTTTCTTTAGTTTCCAAAATCCAACTACGCACATGAATGTTGTAACCACTCTTTTATTTTAAGGATCAATGAAGACAAATTAAAATTAAGAAAAATGTTTGGCATTGTTTCATCTTTACAATGTTGAAGATTTAAGGCAATATCTTTTTTTGAAATTTTGTGATGTAGCCAAAATGATGATCCTCCGTAGGACGATTTAGCAATTTGGTTAAAAGTTAAATGTGAAAATAAAAACTTGTACACATTCTTCTATATTTTTGGCTACTTACTTGAACCGATGTACAAAAATTTGATGTTTTTTCTTAAAATTTGGTTGAATTTTGACTACTAAAAGTTTCAAAAGACACTTGGTTTTAACATTTGTATTTTTTAATTTCTCTTCTTGACTATATATATAGCTAGAAGAAAGGGATTAATAGTAACAAAAGTCTTGAAACCATTAACTCCACTAAATGGAGTTGCAACTTTGTTATACATGAAAGTCCTTGATGTACTAATCTTCTTTACCAAATAGCTATATTGAGAATCTCAAATTTTTGCCACACATTAAAAGAGTCAAGAGTCTCTTGGAACGACAATTCAATAGTATGGCCCTTGTTTGGTATCACAAAGGTCCAAGGTTCAAACTTGCTCATGAGCAAAAATATCCTTTGCCATTGGACCTAACTTGGCGAGCTATTGCAATAGCTTGGCAATTGGGTCTATAGTTATGTTCCCAAAAAAAGAAAAGAAAGAAGAAGCCAAGAAATGAATGCCATAAGGTAAATATGGGTTTTCATTGCAACACATCCAAATTCGCATGATAAAGATTTTGGATGTGTTGCAATGAAAACCCATATTCACCATATGGGATTTATGGGGTTTAGGGTTTAAGCATATCTCTATACCTAGAAAATTGGCAAGATGGTGAATTCCTCTTTTTCCTAGCAATGTGAATTTGATAATTCTAACTCCAAGGATAGAGAGATGAACTTCAATATCTCCTTTAAAAGGAGGAAAACAAAATTTTAAAAAAATCAATTCTTAGGGTTGGGTTTAGGGTTTAGGGTTCTCGTCATCATGTCATGTCACTCACTCCCTAATGGCAATGTTCAAACTAGCAACAACACCCAACAACACCCTCATGAGCATTCCTCAGAATGAAAACAAAAATGGGTTTCCAGAGAGATGATCTCATTTCCTTCCACACACACACACACACTCTCTCTCTCTCAAAGAAAAACCAAGCAATCTTGGATTTTTGCATTTAAGATGTTTCATGAACCAACACTAGCAACAAAGCTCCCCATGGTGGAATTGGAGGCGAGCTCTCAAGCTTGGAGAATGTTGGAATTTTTTTCTTTTCTGCAGTGCAGACATTTCATGAATCCCCCCACCCAATTGCTGGAAATTGGAGGAGAGCTTGGAGAGTACAAAAAATGTTGGGATGGTTTTTTTTTTTGGGTAGTGAAGAAAGGATTCATACTGGAAACTGGAGGAAAGCCAAAAGAATTTTTTAAACTAAAAATTGGAGGAAAGCTCAGATAGAGAATGTTGGGATGTTTTTTGCAGTGAAGAAAAATTCAAAGCTCAGAATTGAAAAGATTGAGCTTGCCAGCAATGACTTCTTCTTCTTCTTCTTGCAAGGAAGGAAGGAAGGGGCTTGTTGATGATGAGTGTTCTTGAAATGAAATCTCTTCACCCCAGAGTCATTCAAGCTCTCAGAGGGATTTGCTGGAATCTGGAACTGATGATGCCAAGTCTAAGATTTGAAGTTTTGCTATAGGACTTTTGCAGGATTGAAGAAGAAGTTCTGCTCAGTTCTTCTTCTCTTGTGTATCACAAAATTCTCAAGGCCCTTGTTGTTGTTGTTGTTGTTGTTCTGTTTCTTCTGTCCTTCTGGCAACAACAACCCATGCTACGAGATGGAGTGGAGATTGACCTGACCAGATTGGGATTGTTTGCAGTGGGCTATGGCTCCTTGCACTGCATTGTGTTGCTCACAGAGTGTGCTTTGGTTGTTGACTAGAGTTGTAACTCCTCCTGCTCCTGCTCCTCCTGCTGCTGCTGCTGCTATTGCACGGTGGTGAGTAGGGGTCACAGATTTGGACCTGGGAGTCATGACAGTGGAAGCTATGATTCTTGAGAGTTTGGAGCTGCTTCTTGTTGCTGTTATTGCTGCTGCTGCTGCTGCAGGAGAACCTTTAGGAGTACTGGACTCTGAAGATGCCTTGAGCTTTAGAGGCGGCAGATTGCTGTAGGATTGCTCATTACTCTTGTGCAGCAGCAACGATTCCTGTGTGTGCGACAATGGAGTCGAAGGTTTTGTGTGTAATGGAGCTTTGAGCATCTTCACGTACTTTTTCCAGCGCTCCGTTACCGGCAACAACTTCGGCGTCCCGGCGCAGTTGTCGTCGTCTTCCTCGCCGTCATCAAGATCCGCCTTTGATGAACCACCACCACCACCCCCGCCAGGACTGCTACATGTTGACAGAATCGCAGATTGTGAATGGGTCAGTCGCGGCTCCAGCGCCTTGTGTGCTTTGACTGCTGCATTGCTAGAAGAAGAACTCTTCAAGGCCGCCGCCGCCATTACTGCTGGTGGTGGCGGCAAGCTTGACTCCCTTTTCAACTGTCTCAACCACGGAGTGCCATCTCTTTCTCCTCCTCCTGCAGCAGCAACAGCAGAAGACGACGACGAAGAAGAAGAAGAAGAAGCTAAAGCTCGTGCCTCGTCATCTGGCGTTTCTGCTGCAGTGGAGATGGGTGCAGCAGCCGGTGCTTCGTGAGCAAAGTTGTATGGAACCGAGCGACTGGAACTTTTCTTTTCTCGGAGAAACTGTTGTTGGGTTTTGGTACCAGCAGCACCAGCTGGTGGTGGTGGTGGTGAGAGAGATGATGATGATGCAGCAGCAGCACTGGTTTGATGCATTGGAGCAGACCAACTGATGATCGGAGACGACGAGCCTGCTGCTGCTTCCGACAATGGCAGCCTCCTCGCCACAAGACTGTTCTCAGCTGTTGTGTGCAGCTCTTCCTGGACGACCAGGCTTGAGCTTGTTGGCAGCTTTGTTGTACAAGAAGAAGAAGAAGAAGAACTCTTCTTCTTCTTCGTCTTCTTCGTGCTGCCGAACAGGAGCTTCCAGGGTTTTAGCAACGTAGCCACCAGACCAGCACTCGACGACGTCGTCCTCACCTCTGCTGCAGCTTGCTGCTTCCACCTGCTGTAAGAAGGAGAATCCTTCAAGGCTGGTGATGCCTGTTGAGCATGGAAATGGTTGAGATCATCATCATCCTCGGCGGTCACGGCGGAGACATGATCATGGCCACGCCGGTACTGATCATCGTCGTCATTGCCGCCTTTGAAGCTGCACACTACTGCCGAAGTTCTGGTGGTGGATTCCAGGGACGAGCTGCTGCTGCTGCTGCTGCTGCTACTGTCATCAGCAGCAGCAGCAGCAGCTCCCGAGGAATCCTTGTCGCCAGAAGTCTCCCACGCATTAACGAAGATGCTCTGGGATCGAAAGCTGGAGCTGCGAGAGTCCTTCAACGCCGTCTCGACAGCGTGCGCATCATGGGGGGATGATGATGATGATGAAGAAGAAGATGATGCTGATGCTGATGATTTTAAGCAGAACTTCGAGTACCTGGGCTGACAAAGGTGCGAGAGATGGGCACCTGAGAATTCGCTTGCTGCTGCTGCTGCTTCTTCTTCATAGACTGTTCCTTGAGGAGCTTCAACACGACTATTCCTCATTAAACTTGTCCTCTGCGAATTGGGTTCGTGGAGAATGTTCTGTCGCGTCGCTCGCGTCTCATCAAAAACTTGTGATCTCTCAACCAACTGTAGGCGACGCGTCAGACAGAGAAGCTCATCCGGGTGGGAATCATAGATGCAAGAAGCAGCAGCAGCAGCAGCATCTGGGCTTGGGTGTTGTGATGAGTACCGCGAGTGCGCAGCTTGCTGAGCCGCATGAGACTTCCTCCTATTGTCAAACTCGACGTTCTCGAGAGCCTCCAATGAGCTTCTTCTACAGCTTCTCACCATTGATGATGATTCCCAGTCAAGAGCCACACTAGCAGTGATCGTGTCCATATCATGATCATCTGCACTACTACTATACATGATGAGGCTTTCATCACACTGCCGCTGCTGCACGTTGCTCTCAATCTGCTCCCCACCTAAACGACCTCCTGCAGCACTAGCAGCAGCAACTGAATTTCTTCTGCACCACCCATGAGTACCGGAAGACGCAGAATTGCGAGCTGATGATCCACACTGCTGCTGCGGCTGATGCTGATGCTGATGCTGCACCCCTGAATTCACTGCTGCCGACACTCTCCTCTTCCTCTCCCTCTCAAAGTTGTGCTTAGCTGCAAGACTCGTGGAGGTCCTGTTGATTGCAAATCCTTCGCACACTGGTCCAGGGTTGTTCCTGCTACTGTTGCTGTTGCTACTGCTGATGGTGATACAGTCGCCGCCCCGTGCCATGATTCCTTCCGCGTGGTAACTTGGGTACCACGACCCAACAATGAATCAATCAAAATCTCTTCTTCTTCTTCTGCTTCTTCTTCTGCTGCTGCTGCTGCTGCTGCTTCTTCTTTTCTTCTTCTTCTCTACCTGGAATGTCGAACTTTTTTTCCTTCAACCATTCCTCTATGCAACAACAAGCAGCCCATCACCAAAAAAGAATTCAATTCCTGCGCAGGAGGGAGGAGGGAGGAGTTGCAATGCCATCATATTCTCCTCAAGTTCTCATCTTCCTCTTCCTCGTCCAAACGAGACACACACTTGTGCTGCTCAAGAGCAGGAAGGAAGGAGCTCATTGTCTCACTGATTCTTCTAAGGGCCCACGGCTCTAGTCTAAGGGCCGCTTGGCTCTAAGGTCCCCCCAGTCCAATGAAATAGAGCAGTCCAATCGACTTTAGAGCCATAATTTGGACCCATGGCTTTTAGATGAGGGATCAACACCAAAAAGTGGCAAATTGAGGCTAAACTTACATGGCACCATTTTGGAAGGAAATTCAATTGGTTCAGACCCCCAAAAGAAAAGGAAAAGAAAAGAAAAAAAAAAAGAAAAAAACTCAAAGGAAAAGCTCATGATTTCCACAATCAAGATGTAAGAAGCTAGGGCCCAAGACCAAAAAAGTGGCAAATCAAGGCTAAACCTACATGGCACCATTTGGGAACAAAATTCAATTGGTTCAAACCCACAAACACAACAAAAGAGAGCTCAAACAAAAGAAAGCTCATGATTCGGAGAACCAAGATGCAAGCATGGATCGAAGACCAAAAAGTGGCAAATCAAGGCTAAACCTACATTGCACCATTTTGGAAGGAAATTCAATTGGTTCAAACCACAAACCAAAGAAAAGATCCCAAAAGAAAGTTCATGATTTGGAGAACCAAGATACAACATAGATCCAAGACCAAAAAGTGGCAAATCAAGACTAAACTTACATTGCACCATTTTGGAAGGAAATTCAATTGGTTCAAACCACAAACCAAAGAAAAGATCTCAAAAGAAAGCTCATGATTTGGAGAACCAAGATGCAAGCTGAGGTCCAAGACCAAAAAAGTGGCAAATCAAGGCTAAACCTACATCACACCATTTTGGAAGGAAATTCAATTGGTTCAAACCACAAACCAAAGAAAAGAGCTCAAAGGAAAGCTCATGATTTGAAGAACCAAGATGCAAGCTAAGGTCCAAGACCAAAAAAGTGGCAAATCAAGGCTAAACATACATCGCACCATTTTGAAGGGAAATTCAATTGATTCAAAACCCAAAAAAAAACACAAGAAAAGAAAAGAGCTCAAAGGAAAGCTCATGATTTGGAGAACCAAGATGTAAAGCTAGGGTTCAAACTCAAGGATTCATTTTGCTTCAAATAATTCCCAATTGGTTCTTCGGAATTTGGACCCTAGGCCCCCATCTAAAGTGGGCCTAAGTTGCAAAAGAACCATTAACAAAAAGTCTACTACCGATTCCAACAACCCTATTACGCCGCATAAATGACTCTCTTTTTATTTCTAGGTAATTTGAGCAACTAGAAGAACCCTTAAGGGGTTATGCCAAGCAAGAAATTCTCCTTATTTTTATATGTTCCCATGTTCCCATGAAAAGAGAGTCACTTATGTGCATGGAGGTTCATGTACTAGGAGTCTCCTTGAGGTTTGGGAACCCCCACCCCTTTTTTCTACCCTCTTATGTTCCCATAGGGGTCCCAATAGGTCTTCGTTATTATTTACGAGTGTAGCCTATTTCATTGGCCCACGTGTGAACTAGTTACCTAACTAATTTTTCTTTTCAAAATCATTTTTTTGGGTAATATTTTGAATTTTCAATGACAAAAAAACTACTCAAAATTCAATATATCCTTGACCTTAGGTCTAAAAAATTCCAAATCGCCTTCATTAAATCATGCTCTTGGAGTGTTTTCCAACAATACCAAGAGTGTGGCCAAATTTTCCTACAATTTTTGGTTATTATTTCAATGAATTTTTAGTGAAGAATTGTTCAATATTCAATAGCTTTTTCATTGTAGGTTGAAACATAATGAAACCAACTTAGTGCACCGCTACTCATTGAGGGCTTTTCAATGATATCAAAAGTGTGGCAAGAGGCATCATAGTTTGGGAGATTTCAATGTCAAAAAAAAAAGAAAAAAAAAAGGGTGCATTATTCACAATGCCCTACCATTCATTTAATATCAACAACAGATATTGTATGATTGGTCATATCTAGGGAAAAAATATAAATAAATTTATTTTAATGTACATCATCATGTTGTTGTAAAAGAAAAAAAAATTCATGATTATGTTTCATTTTTTAATCTCACATTAAATGACAACAAGTTTTAAGAACTTTAATGAAATATTAAAAAACTTGTTATATTGAGCAAAACCAATAGGGAAATTTTTTAACATGACTTTCAATTTTTTGGAAATCTAATGATTTTTTAATTTATAAAAATTGATTGAATATTGCCTTTTTCATGTTTATTTTTCACATTCGTTAACAAAACAAACAAATTCATCATGACATTTGCATTTGAATTTCTCAATCACATTGTCACATTTTCAAAGAATTACATGTATTTTTGTGTACAATGCGACGTTAATCATCCTTAGTGAAGGTAGTTTCATATTTAGTTTTTTGGGGTTATGGATTAGTGACAAAGTCATTTGGGGTTGGGTGCACATTTGAAGAGGTAGGTGATGGACAAAACAAAATGTTGAAAGATGAATGTGTATCCTTTTATAACCAAATTAGAATGAATAATCTCATTTAGTTTCTAGGGGTGAATTTTTTTAAAATATTTTATAATGACTCTCAACACAGTGTCATTGCCTTACAAGGCAAGGCCAACAAACTATCTTCATAGATAAATGCCAAACTTCAAAATATGCCTTTCCATCTCCATGCAAATAAAGATAACATGAGCATGAAAAGGTGTTGCGGTGACAAAAAAAAACCCAATGCAAATTGTACAAAGGTTTTATTGAGAAAAAAATCACAAAAGTCACCATATTTAGACAATGATTTCTTAATTAGTTGCTAAAATTAGGCAAGAATATTTTTGAAATACATTTTAATGTTTGACCTTTAACCAAACATGGTTCATTCCTCTTGTGGATGGTCCAATTACTTGAAAATTTTGAAAAAAAAGCCTTGGTAGATGGGTAAATGAAAGGAATGATATAGTTAAGCTTGAAAAAAGTAGGTTCAAATGGCACAAACAGACTTGTTTTTAATTATATAAATTCAATGTTTTTTTTAAAAAAATTGAAGGTTTAAGAATATTTAACCAAATTTGGCTATAAATCAAATATGAAATACAAATATTTTAATCAACCTTCTATGTTTCTGATTACACACCAAAAACTAATTATAATAATTCAGCAATGTTTATTATTATTTTCCTCACAGTAGGTGATTGAAACCTTCCACAATCATTTTTTGGTGAATTTTTGCACATATAAAAAGGTTGATGTACATTCCTAAAAGATGTGTGACTAAATGAAAATAAGGTGCATGGTTTCCTTATTAAAGTCAATTCACTTTTGTTGGTAAATTTCATAATGGTAGGTTATCTTATTACAATTTATGTTCACGTATATTGTCATTTTTTGGGTAAATAAGTGACATGCCATGCTAACATGGCATTCTATAAATAATTGACCATCGACTAATTGGGTGTGTGGTAAACCATTTCTACAATGGCAAACTCTTTCAAAGAATGATTTTTTTTCTCATATCACAAGCAATAAGTTATCAACCTTGCACTTACAATAATAGGTTACCAATCTCCTATCTTCCACACCTCCATTGCATTGCACCATGATGGTGCATCTTCAAATTAGTCCTTAACATCATTGTAACTTCAATCTTGTCCTCCTTTCATATCATCACCATTATGAACATCAAACACCTTTCAAAGAGTGTGCAATCCAAGTTCTTATCAATGGAGGCCACAAATGTCAACAATTCATTTTCATAACATCAAGAAAACAAACATAGGGAGAATGGAAAGTGAGGTAGGGGAAGGGGATGAACAATTCATTAAATAAAATTTCAACTTTTTTGGCTTCAATTTCAGATTTAAAGCATTTCTAGCTAAACAATGACAAGCTAAAATTGTCTCCAATTGTGGGGCCTCCAATTTCCAAGATATTGCTCAAGTTATGTTCATTGTGATATTTTATAAATTTCATGTGTTATGTGAAGAAACAATGTTAACATTAGTATCATTCACTCTTGTTACATTTTTATGTTCATCTTTCCTCCTTGCACCTTCATTTATTTGATTTTCTACTTCCAATTGAATCATCAATGATTCAATGTCCTCATCCTTCCCATTGAATAAACAATTGTGTGACATATAACAACACATGACAACATTTAGCAAAAAAAGGTATGCAAATTTGTTTTCAACAAGAGCTCCTTAAACATTTTTTTCAAGATCCCAATTGAATTTTCAACTAGGTTTGTTACATGGTTGTTGAAATTACTTAATGCCAAACAAGAAAAATGTGGTGCACACCTATTTGTTTTTGTGGCACCATCAATTGAAGCAATGGGGATATCACCAAAAATGTAAAGCTTTGTACCTTCATGTCCATGGTCAACAACAAAACAAGTTTCTTTCACTAGCTTTTTAGTTACTAAACCATTTTTTAGTAGAAGTCAATTCAACTTTGGCACTACAAAACCTCTATTTGAAATTTAGGGATTCCAAATTCTTGTTTCTATCTCTTCTTCTTGCAAAATTCTTGCATGGTTTATTTTTTGATTCTCTCAACATCATTTGGTAGAATAGTTTGACTTTAAAATTTTTAATGGTCATGTTCCACTTAGGTATTTCACTAAACGATTTTTAAAAAATAAAAAAACTATATTTTAATAGGTGTAGCATCATAATTCTAAAAAAAATTGAAATAAAATCACATAACCACATTTGTAGCAATTGATTTTTTTGAAGCTATTGCGATAAATGGAACTAATAGTTTTTCAAGGTTTTTGAAATTAATTGTACTCCAAAATTGAAATTTTCTTTGATTTAAAAACAAATCCCCAAAAATTTGGAACTAGTGTTTGTCTAATTGATTTGAAATATTTAGAAAACCAAACCAACATTATTATCAAAATCAAATATCCACTTAACATCAATAAAAAAAATTCCCCAAAAAACCAAAACTAGTGATTCTATAACTTTGAAATATTTAAAATCAATATTTTTCATATTATTTTTCATAGATGGTAGTGACTGGCATTCATAGATGCAACTTTCTAAATTCAAAATAAGCCTAAAACTTACCTAAAGATACCCACATTGTACCTTTGTTCAAACATAACAAGTGCTTGCAAATGTCATTCATTGTATATCTTAGTCTTTCTCATTTTGCAAGTGTTAGACCTTTTAAAGCTTTCAAACTTTTGCCTCTTTTATTTTGCATTCCTTTATTGTCATTGTGTTTTGCATGATTTCTTTTTCAATATGTTCTATGTTTTTTACACTTTTAAATTCAATATTTATAGTTTCTGTTATTTGCAAGCTTGACAATTTATGATATTCATGTAGGTGGTGGTTTATTATAACACTTTGCTAGTTCATGCATTTGCACTTTGGAATTTCCTTTCTATATATGTTTAATTTTTGTTGTATTTTGATTTTAATTCTTTATGTATTGTGTTTATGTTTATGTTGTAATTTGTGATTTTTATCGTCTTTGTGTTTTTTAGAAACTTTATAATGTGGTCACTAAAAACAATTCTTCTAGAATTGTTTTTGCAAGCACATGACATGATTGTGCTTGGCTACAAGGCAAATGAATTGAATATCATGTTTAATTTTCCCATGTATCAAATAATTTGAAACAATGAACAATGCTATGATTTTACACCTTTCCAAATCTCCTATGTGTATGATTTGTTGAGGAGTAGGGAATTGGAGGATTAGGTTAAGACTTGGTCAACTACTTGGTATTTGTTTTCTTCGTGAGTACAAGTGGATGAAACATTTTTGTGTTGATAGAACTTTTGTGCAACATTTGACAAAAATAAAAACTTTTCATGGAGAAGAACATCAAGTTTCACTTCATTATGTCCACAAGTATTTTTGTCACTTGCACCTTGTACAAATTAGTGCATGCATTAGAATATTTGCATTGTTTGGAAATTTTTTATTGTTAAGAAGTCAACCATCCACTTGGTCTTACATGGGCTCATGTGTGTAGTGAACTTTATTACGAAAAATCAAGTCAAATGGCCAAAAGGGAATGATTTGATTGAAATCAAGGATGGGTTTAAGAAATTGTGTGGCCTTTCATCAATCCATGGTGCCATAGATGTCCCACATATTCATGTGTAGAAGTTGAAGGTGCAAGTTTTGGCTACAACTACTACTTCAAATTGAAAGGTTACAACACCTAAATCAAGTTATTGTGGATCATTGGAAACTATTTCAAAATGTATTAATTGGTATTTTGGGGTCTTTCAATGATGCTCAAATCCATCAATGATGTTTGGGTTTTTCAACAAGTAATGAAAAATACTCCCAAATTATCAAGGGCATCTCCACCCACACCCTCTATTTGGGCATGTACCACTTGGTTACCAAAACCTCATCGGGTATCAAGGTAATTCTTAGGGTTGAGAATCATGATTTTAAAATACCACTATGATATCAATTTCCTAGAAGACCATCATTTGTGCCTTTAAATTTTTTTATAAAAATTTAAACCTAAAAGAATCACTAGGTTTTTTTTAAAAATTTATTTCAAAGGCTTGTATGGACAAATCCATTGCAAAAAGGAACCAAAACTAACAGTTCTTGGATTTCAAATTTTGCATATACCTAGAACCATTTATCATAACCAATTTCAAGCTACATAAACATGCTATCAAACTTGGAACTAAAAATTGAACATGACAAAGAAGTTACAATTTGCAATGAAAACAACCACTCACTTTCATATGATGGTGAAAGTGGTTCTTGTTCATCCATCCCCTACATCATCATCATCATCATCATCTTCACATGCAATTGCCATCTCCTCCACCCCATTACTTGGGGTGGAGTTAATATTCACTAGCCATCGCATTCACATTCGGAGGGGGTTTGCCTACCACCTCAAACCTACATGATCAGAGTTGTTCCCCAAGCCAAAAAGAGTTAGTTCAAGGTTTTCCTCTTTAGTGAAATGTGAACTTTGTTCTTTTGGTTCCCTACACAACACAACTTTCTAGGACCATTTGTATCATCTGCAAAAGAACATTTGCTGAATGTGCATTGGAAATGCAAATGATTGGGTTGAAAGGGGAATGAGACATTCACAAAATTCATTAACGTGAGAACCCATATTGATCTTGTTTCATTGTTGCATTTGAACCTTCATAATTTGCCACCACCCAATTGCAAAGAAGTAAAACAATTTGAAAACCTCTCGAAATCCACCTCCAATATTTCCTCAATCCAACCAACATATTCAAGAGAGGCCATCATTTGTGCATTTAAATTTGTGGGTTTTGGACTAGTTTTAGGGTTTATTCAAACCCTATGTACATACTTACATAGGGTGTGAGTATCGATGTTGTTGGGTGGTTATTAGAAACGAGCGAGGACAGACCTTGGTCGTTTTCAGGGCGGTTCTTAGGATTCCATAAACAACGTTCTCAAACAATTCAAAGGACCCAAATGTGTGGTATTTTTTACCCATGGTTCTCAAATTTTTCAGTGAGAAATGATATAACCGGCCAATTCATTATTTTCTGGATTTATCATGGATGGAAACCCTGGGGATTTTTTCATTAAAAAAATTAAAGGGTATTGAAATAATCGGGACCAGCAGCAGTTCTTTGATTCTGAATTTTTTTGAAGAATCCAAAACCCCCGTGATTCTCTGATGATTCTGAAAGAATTCAAAAAAACCCACAAGTGGTTGAGATTCTTTAAAAAAATTTGAAATAACCACTTAACATTGGTGAAGTACATACCCCAAGTGTTGCCAGCAAGTTTGAAATGGAAGTCAGAAGCTGCTGGCTGATACACTGTTGTGTGCGGGGTGGATCTTTTGTGGAATTTTGCGAGAGAGAGAGAGAGAGAGAGAGACACACACACACACACACACACACACACTTTTACTTCAGACACCATAATCCAAGAAGAGCAGTCTGGTGAGTTGAAACAAAAGAGTTGCCAGAAAGCAGCAAAACAAACTTCCATGACATCATCAGTTCTCTCAGACAATTTGAAATTTGTTGAGTTGGGTGTTTGTTGTTGTTGTTGTTGTAGTTGTTGTACATATATATATATATTCAACAACAAAAGGTCTAGCTAGCTAGCTAGTACATCCCACCAGTGGAATAAGCTCACAAAGCCTGCTTTTGTAGCAACTCTAAGTTACTTAGGCTCAAGCTCGTACATAGTACATTATTAGATACATGAATGACAACCTTCCTTCCATTGTTGTCTCTACTAAGTAAGTAAAGCTCGCTCTGGCCATAGGGGAAGAGACTCTACATCGCTGCTGCTGCTGGGGTGCGTGATTGAAGCTTAAAATTGGTTCCTCTTTTCCCCCCATTCAATGGGCCTTGTGTATAATATTACTTTCAGAAAGAAATCAAACGATTCTATAACATGTGCACATGAGAAAGTCGATAGATAGCTCAATGAACGAGAGTAGTATTGACTCTTTCATGACTCCAAATGTAGAGACTCCTCAAGCACTCTTCAACTTCATGAAAGGGCAATTAGCATCAATTTTTATTCAAATAACACTCGAAACTTTGTCAATTTGCTAATTAACACCTCAACTTTTATTGAATATAATAATAATTTGAAAATAAGTGTTGAATTGGGCCATGTGCTACGGTAATAGGACCTTTAAAAATTATATTTAGTAATGGAGACAATTTTTTCAGCTCCATTTTGTAAAATTTTACCTTACATGCCCAAGGGAGTGTCATTAGAATAAAATTTTACAAATCTGAACTCATACGCAAATTTCAACTAACTTTCCAACTAACACTCAATTTGGGAACTGATACCCAATTTCATCTCTCGGTACCCAATTTCACTCATTTGTTAATGTATTACAATCAAACTGAAGATGAAACAAGGATTAGAGGGGTGAAACTAGGGCTGATATACAACTAATAAGGATACAACTCATACCCTCATCATACCTTGGGCAGCTTCCACACCCATTATATCATTTGTAGAAATGTTTTATTTTATTTTATTTTTTGAAATATTAGCTTAATTTACACTACCATTACAATTAACATTTGTTAATCGGCACTTTTTTCATTATTATTATTATTATTATTTTTTTTGGAAGAAAACTTTAGACAAATCTGCTTTTTCAGTATAATTTTTTCAACTAAACTTACTCTTCTTTTTTCTTTGGAGAAATTTGGCCAATCTTTCAACCTTGCCAAATTGGAAAAGAAAACAAAGAATCTCCGATGGTAATGTTTTCTAAAGTATCTTCGTAGTTGAGATGCTTGGAATATATACCACCATTTGTCACCACCTAGTATACGGCAATGTTCACATGTGCGTTTTCTTTGAAACCTACTGCTCTGAAGCTCTCTTGACCTTGAATCCCAAAATCCCCTCAACTCTCCTGAGGATTGTCAACTTCTTCTTCCCCCCAGTCTCCTCCTCCTCTTCTGAAGGTGTGGTGGCAAGCTATAAGCTAGGTTTGCAGAGATCAGTTTGTTCACACAGCTTTCACTCACTCACGTACATTACAACAATTTTTTACATGCATTCATGACGTGATGTAAGTCAAGTGTGTGTAAAATTCAAAAATATGTAAGTAAGTACATACCTGAATCCGCACCTGTGAGTGAGTGAGGGGGGACTCCTCGGTTCAAGTTCTCAAGCTACAGTATACTACACTACACACCATGCGATGCATGAAAGAAAGAAACAAGTAAGGATCACAAAAGACTGAGACTCAATTTGAAAGAACCTGGATACACCTCAAAAAAAAACCCTAAACCCTAAACCTTGACAACTATCCCATGCAAATAAGTCTGATCAATGAGATTTATTTTTGTGTATTTGCATGCTAGCTAGCTGACATTTGATGGAAGATCAAGCATCTCGACCCTCCCTCCCCCCCCTCCCTATTAGGGCCTTTATCCATGTTTACCACCATCAACTTAGGGCTTGAACCTAGGATCCTAAAACTTAAAAACTCTAAACCTTTAAACTAAACCTAGAACCCTAGCATCTACCTAACTCTATGACTCGGGCCTTGTAAAAAAAACCCTTAAGACCTATTGAGTCTAGTTCTCAATGAGGTTCAAGCCCAATGTAAACCCACTAGTTCCCATTCTAAGGCTGGGGGTTTGGGTCCGTGTTGCCCCCATAGGTTTGGTTCTTAGACCCAAATCCAGATCCAGAACCAACCAACACTTGTCACAACCCTTTAAGCTTCTAGACTAGTTGTAAGGAAGGATTGCTCTGATTAGTGTTGGAAGTGTTTTTCAAGGTTCAAAAATCCAAGAGTTTGTCAGGCTTTCAACTTTATCATTACCACCACCAGTTTCTTGCCCTTCTTCCCTCTCCCCACCCCCAAAACAACAAGTTTCAATAGTTTCACATTTGTTTTTAAGGATTTCAGCTCTTTTACAGCATCTCCAGAGGTGCTCGACATGCCACACTGCAGAAACGTTTCTCACATCCACCAAGCTTAGTTATTCACTTTTTCCCAACCGCACCCACAAAACTGAAACCCAGACTGCAAACTGGTTGGGAGACTACTAATACCCAACCAGAAACAGGGAGCAGCAGTCAGATCACATTTATTACTCTCTTCTCTGGCAGATGTTACGCTTGGCTGCGCCTTTCAGCAGCCTAAGCAAAGAGTGTGCTCAGCCAGAAACACCATTTTGCTGAGCCAAACTGGCATGTTTTGACTTTTCTTCGTCCAATTTTTAATTTGCAGAGTCAGTCAAATACTGAGCACCAGGTAGAGTTGCTCTTAGAACATGTAATAATATTACATCCTGATTCTGCAGCAATTCATCATCATATAATGAAGAGGATTCTGTAAGAAAATTTTAATTGTTGTACTTGTTTGGAGAGAGAGAGAGACCAAAGGTCTCATTGCTCAAAGGAAACCACCATTGGATTGGATTGTTTTCACAAAGCTACCTACACTCTACCACCAGTTGGCAAAAGTCCTTTTCTAACAAGTATCCAGATTTTACTGAAGACAGTCAGAACCAAATCTCTGGTTAACTCTGTGAATACTGCTGGTATTGTTGACTTTCAAGAGTTTTTAGAGCAAAGGTTTCAAATTGAATGGCAGGTTTCCCATTCAAAAGATGATTGATTCACTTCACCAACAATGTGAGAAAGGAAAGACAAATAAATCCCTCCAAATTGTTGACAAATGGTTTAGAAACCAAATATTCATGCACCCAATGTCATAGTTTAGCATGCACCCAAGAGGCCTAGGGTTTTTTCTTTTCTTTTGGGAAGGGTGGGTGGAAAGGATGTGTGATATGAGAAATAGGTCATTGGCGATCAATCAAAGCAATTGCTCTTTACATGTCCTCCACACATAACAATTGCTCCAAGCAAATAGAAGAAAGTGCACTTTTTTCCTAAATATTTTGGCCGAAGTTGCATTTTCATGTATATAAACTTTTCTTACTTTGATCTTGATTTATCAACATTTTGTTTTGCTTTCATTCTTGCCCTACTTGCACATTTTGTTTTATTTTTACATTCCTACTTTGATCTTGATCTACTAACACTTTGTTTTTGCTTTCATTCTTGCCCTACTTGCACATTTTGTTTTATTTTTGCATTCCTGCTTTGATCTTGATCTACCAACACTTTGTTTTGCTTTCATTCTTGCCCTACTTGCACATTTTGTTCTATTCTTGATATATTTGCATTGTGCTCTTCATCACACAAGTGGCCTATTATTATTTTTTGGTATTTGATGTTTTTCTTTGCATTTCAATGTTGTTGTTTACATTTTAATTGTCATGTTTGCATTTTGATGCTACTCTTGCATTCTTCCACTCTCTATGTTTGGTCTCTTTGATCATATTCATGCCAGTTCTTCTTTCTTCCTATTACTTTGTTCCTTCTCCTTACTTGTGTTTTTTACATAAAAATTCATGTGTTTCTTTTTGTTTTGTGTGTGTAGCTTATTTGCTGCAATTAATTGAACACACACATGCTCCCACATTACCCCCAAGCCCCCAAAAACATTTGTAACATTCTCATTTAACATTTTTCTTTTGTAATGATGAAAGGTTAAATGATTGTCATTTTTTTATTAAATGTTTAATTTAAGTTATGCTCTTGTTTGTAAAAGTTGATTATTTGTGCTTATCAATATTTGTTTGTTCTTTGTAAATCTCATGTTTTTAGTATTGCAACTTGCTTTCTTAGTTAACATTTGCCAAATTTTTTAAATCAATGTTTATTGTCACATTGTACATGCTAGTGTTTTTATTTTGGTCAAACTCAATTTGAAAAATATGATTTTGACATATACAAAGGATCTTTAGTGGAAAAAATGGCTAAAATTTTGAAATTTTGAAGAAAAATAATTCTAATCATTAAATTATTATGATAAGTTCCAAATATAAAAGGATTCTATTTTTTACATAGTTAAGGGGTGTTATCACACATGGTTAAGAAGACAAAACAAACATGTGTGTCAAGTGCCTATTGTAACAAAATTTGTATCAACCATAACAAGTTTTGATCTCAAGATTTTCAAGGGGGTGCATGATGTATTTACGCTTGTTGTCAACTTTTTGGATGTTGATTGGTAACCTAAAAACATACAATTCTTGGGTCATTTTAAGCAATTGAATCAAGGGGTCAAACATTAGCAAAATTTCTTACAAGCCTTTTATAAGAGTATGAGTTGGAAAAGAAGATCCTTGCTTTTGTGAAAGATGAAGGTTCAAATTTGAAAAAAATAATTATATTCAATTGAATTGTGATGTACTTGTACAATACAAGAAATATTTTAAGGTACATGTTTTGGACATGCATTTTTCAAGGCTTATTAATGTGCATTATTGAAGAAACAAATCTAATTACTTGTAACATGTTTCTTTCATATTTATGCGATCAAACTTGCAAAAAATGTAAAAATTCGCCAAAAAAAATCAAGGATGAATTGATAAGAGTTGATAAAAGCTTATCTTGATCCTAGCCTACCACCATGGAAATTGAACACATGAACCAAAATAATGTTAAACTTTATTTCTAGCTTTTTATTATTAGTTTGTTCATGTTAGTGGTTTTGTTCAACTTGTTTTGTTCACTTTGAAAACTAAAATTTGATGTTCTCTTTTACAAATATACTAGCAAGATAATCATGTTTCAAAAGCTATTTTGTATTTCTGAAATGTTCTAGTCCTCTATTATAACAACAAGATAATTTCAACTATAATAATTAAACATGTTTTCCCATCTCTCACTTGGAATATATGTCACCTATGGTACTAGTTGGTATTTTGAATCCATCAAGAGGTCATTAGTTCTTGAGTGATGATTTAATGAATGCAACATACATAGTGAATCTAATTTTTTTGAACATATTGATCATATGGCTAAAACTTATTTTGCAAAATATAATGTTGAGTTGAAAACTTTGGCTATTGACATTAAGAAATAAGTTTCTTTGGTTTTAGATTCCTCTCTTTTGTTTTTAAATTGCATGACAAAAATAAAGCCCATAATATGTTGTCATACATGTTAAATCTTGATATAAGAACTATTAATCTATGCTTGGTGTCCTCATTAGTTGGGTCTTTCCTTTAAAGGATTGATATCTTAAAAAATATGATAGAAATTTTTCATTATTTTTGCTTTTGAAATGTTATCAACACTTACACACTTTGTCACAAGTAGCATCTAGTCATTGAAACGAGGATTAACAAAGATTGCATGCTTGATATTTTTGAAATGATAAGAAGTAATGGTGAACATACAAAGGAATATGTTCACGAAAAGATGTTGACATTTTTGAAATACCAAATGGATGTCAAGGAAATAAAGTGTTTTTTTATAATGGTGGAGGAAACATGAATCAATGTTTCTCATTGGTGATTTTCTTGCTTGACACATTCTGAGAATTGTAGATTCACAAATTGAAAAAATAAAAAATAAAAAATTCCCTTTGTTGGTATTGTTACCAATTTGAAAAGACATAAATTATAAGCAAAGGATCTAGGATGGTTGATATTTGTTCGTAAAACTTGGCCCAATTTGATTCTAGGTTAGATGTATGCTCCCATCTAGCTTGATTGAAACTAAAAT
>Ga0116231_10000216_pt1 | contig 86569 bp, 61 predicted proteins | sample S1TSphgellanicum_2_FD_89695 | JGI IMG/M metagenome (GOLD analysis project Ga0116231, IMG submission 89695) | Host-associated microbial communities from peat moss isolated from Minnesota, USA - S1T2_Fd - Sphagnum magellanicum MG | ecosystem: Host-associated > Plants > Peat moss > Unclassified... | reverse complement strand
GTAGTGCCTGGAAAATTCTTGGAGCTTCCCCAGATGTAACTGACTCCAGAGAATGTCTATCTGTGTGGGTAGTGCCTGGAAAATTCTTGGAGCTTCCCCAAATGTAACTTCCCCAGATGCAACTGACTCCAGAGAAAAAAGACTGCCCCTGATTTCTTTTTGTTCTGGAGTCAGTTACATTTGAAGAAGTTACATCTGGGGAAGCTCCAAGAATTTTCCAGGCACTGCCCACACAGACAGACATTCTCTGGAGTCAGGTACATCTAGGGAAGTTACATCTGGGGAAGTCCAAGAATTTTCCAGGCATTGCCCAGACACCGACAAACAGACACCACTGTTGCTTTAATATATAAGATTGTCAATTTATGATGATCTTGACATGGGAGCTTCACATGGCACAGCTTAGATGGTTCTAAACGTGGCAGCTCAGAAGTGACTCCCCAAGGACCAGTCTTTATTTCCTTTTGGCAAATTTCACTCAAATCCAACCACCCTTATTAAGAGTGGAAACCCCGAATTTGGAACATGGAATGCGTTAAGCATTTTCCTATCCAAGCAATGAAGCAGCCAATGATTCCATCACCATCTGATCAAATTCATTTATTCAAGGTATTAGCCATTGTAACTTCCCTATATGGTTAACGTTGCATATGTTGTTCTGCTATGAATGCATGTGGGCTTCTAAATCTTTACCACATGGTACAATGCTGTCATCATCTGGCTAAAATTGCTCAAACGATCCAAATGCTTCTCTACGTACAAAGCACCAAGGACATCATCATTGTGTGAAATTGACAATGTCTAGTTCAAATATTTCATAACATAGCCAAAGTTGTTGTGAAAAGGTATGGTGACAAGACATGCTTGTGTTGTTCAAGGTCAACATTCATTCAACATAAAATGGGGAAGGACCTTTAATGTATGGAAGTAAGAACTAAGTAAAACTTGATGTATGAAGGAAAGAAACTACAAATGAAACATTAGGATGTAGGGTGTTATGACAAATGAGTGAAACAAGTGATGCAAGCCTTGTGAAAAGGGATTTCATCACATTTAATATAAACAAAAATAGTTCTTTGTATAAAAATTGGGCTTAGAGGTTTTTTTTTTTAATGTTGCACCTTGAGCCAATCTTGACTTGTTAACATGGCAATTTGTGATTGATGACACAATGTTTAAACAATGTTGCTTAAAAAATGATTTTAGATATTTAATACCCATTGGATTACTTTCAAATTTATCCAAATGCTACATTGATATGTTATAAACATTGATGTAAAATACAATACGCATTTACTAAAGTTGCAAACATGTCAAATAAGAATTCATTATACTTATAGTGCCTTCTTTTATTACAAATGTACCTTGTTATAATGGTTCATTTGAAGATATGGCAATATTAATGGCAAACACATCTCATCATTCTTGAAGGGGAAATATTATTGCCCCAAGTTTATAGATGAGTTTGAAATATGTTTAAGACTTTCAAAAAATTGACATGTGAACAAACCCAACATTAATCTATAAGAAGCAAATAGGATTGAAGTGACTTTTTTAACTCCAGATTGGCATTGAAAGAATGTGTCAATGAAATTCACAATAAATCTAAATCTCCCACTTAAAAAAGGATTTGAAACAATCATGGTGGTGGATTGATCGCATAAAACTACCCATTTATGCCATTAAAGGTGTTGCACATCTTAAGAATGGGAAGCCTATTTATGGCAAATGTGTTCAAGCATCATGACTTTCTACATGAATTTATGTCAATCACAACTTTAGTTCATAACTAAGTTTTGGTGAATGTCATCAAAATGGATAAGGTCAAAGTTCAAAATGAACACATATTACCTTGGTGGTTTTGGCACAAATTATATTAGTTTTAAAAATGCTGAAATTTTCAAAAAAAATACGACTCGTGGAGAATGTTTTGTGAACAAAAATGAAGAATCTTCTTTGAAATAAATATATATATACAAATGGAATCTTCAAATAAAATTATTCAACAAAAATGTGCTACAATTGCCAAATTATCACAATAATTTTGTTTGTTCCCTACACTAATGGGGAAAGTAAAGGGTGAAATTATATAGAATTAAACAATTCCTAAATGTTTATATTGTGATAAGCCAACATCATTGGGTGAAACATCTCAAACTAGTTGAATCCTATTGCAACAATTTAAAACATTCTACGATGGGGATAACACTTTTCTAAATGGTAATAAATAAATCATAAAATGTTCTTATGACTTGGTTTGCTAGTTAACAACCTCATAACAAGTTAGGTAGAACCCAACTCAATGCAAATGGAATCATCTTTGGGAACTTTGAACTTTCATGAATGAGAAACTCAAATATGGACCATGTCCAAAATGTCACTATTATTTTTCATAATCATTCAATGAAATAACATAAGAAGGTTAGAGATGCACTATTTAACACCTTATTTATGAGTAGGGGTCAACAGTTAACATAACTAACAAAAATGTTTTGTATCAAGTTAAAATCACATGCAAAAATAAGGTTGTGAAGTTTTAAGAAACTTAAAATTGTTCCCATTGTGAATTGATGGTAGGATAAAATTATCAACATGACATGGAACAAATCGAACCACCTTGTGTAAATTTTTTTACTAGGGTCATCTTGCTTTTGATCTAGTCCACAACATTTTTAACATTTATCTTCCAACCTTATTAAAGGTCCATAAATTGATTAAATTTATTGGCTTTGAATTTGAACATGTGTTATCATAACTTCATTGAAAAATTGATTGTTAATTCATAAATTATCTTTAATAAATAAAATTGTGACCACATTTTTGTTAACCATATTGATACTAACATGTTTTGTCAACCAAAGCACTTGAAGGAGCATGGTTGGCTCCATGTCAAACAATATAATGTATTTTCATGTGAATGTTTCCATTCCTTATAAATAATATTGTATTCAAAAATAATTGTTTTGGGCCTCACCAATGCCATGTATTCCTATAATCAAATGATCACATACACGTGGATGCCTTTTGCAAACTTTCACAGAGCTTGGATTCAATTTGTGTGATATGTGTAATTTATTAACCTTGTCACCTTGGTAGTTTGTTTTAAATTACTCAAAAACTCAACCAATAGGTATCAAGCCTTTTTTGTAATAGAATTCCAAATTTACCCTATTTCTTATGATCCTTGTTGTTGTCTTTTGTTTTCAAAGAGGAATAATATGTTTTCAAATGTTTATTCATACAAAACAAAAGGTTTTTCCATATTTTAATTCAAGTGAAATAAAATAAATGGAAAATTAAAATTGATTATTCTTGGAAAAACAATTGTATTATTATCTTTTGATATTTGTTTGTTTTCTATATGAGTGTGGGAATTCTACAAATTTCATGTTGGAATATCTATAACATCAACCTTTAAAATTAAAATGTAATTTAAAATAAAAATGACAAGAAAAAAAATTGTTTTCATGCTTTATGTTTGGTAAGGCCTTTAATTTAATGCAAAACTAGAATTCGTGTACCACCCTCCAATACCACCATAGGTGCTATGGTGGTATACTTATTCTAATAACATTTTTGACCTCAAGTCTTACCTATTACATCACAATGTTCTTACACCTCTTGTCATTAATATATATAGATCAATGACCAAATTACACATCACATTTTGACCTTTTAAGCATGTGAGACACACCACAAATACATGTGATAATTTTTTGTGAAAGGTAATTCGAAATATTATAGGCGAAAACATGAATAGGTGGACTATTTAGATTGTCACACTTGTAATTTTTTTGGATTACATAAAAATGTAAACTTTTAAGCCATATTCAAATTTTACATTATATTTTTTTAAATTATTCATGTTGTCATAAATTTTAATGGGAATCATCATAAAAAAATGGAATGAATTTTAAGAAGATTATGGATTCATAATAAACTTTTGAAATGAAAACACTATGTCTATCACACAAAAACAATGAAAAATGTGAACTCAAAAAATATGTCAAAGTAGCGTCAAAATAAAAATTAAAAAGGAAAGCATCATAAAATGAAGAATTTAATAATGAAGTGCATTGAAACTTCCATATATATATAAGTTTTAAATGACGTGATTATTGAAATTTTTATCCTTGAAAGTCCATTTCACATTTAAAATTTTAATATTTTGCACGGATTTTTTTATCAATCACACATTTAAGGATATTCATAGGTTGGTTTATTAATATTTATGATTAAAAGTAAAGGGGATAATTATAGGATTTATGCTTTGATAATTGTTAAAACTACAAAAACATTCGCTAATGTTAAATTATGGACTCAAATGCTACTTTTGAGCCACCTAACAATGTTTTTGCCCTATAGGAAGCCTTTTTGAACCACAAATAGGGTGAAAATTTTGAATTTGAAAATCTTTTTATATAATATCATTTATGAAAATTTTGAAAAATGGTTTGAATCCTTTAAAAACCCAAACAATGAACCTTGCATCATCTTAGGTTAATGAATCAACTTCAAATCAAGCAATATTAATAGCCATTTCCTTGGATGATAGTTTATGACCATAAGTTTTCAAAGGTTACATAAATAATAATAAATCCCATGTTATATAAATCCTAATTTCTTTTCAATTGGTAAGAATTTTCATTTTAAATGGGAAATTTCCACTTTATATTAATTTAGTTCAATGATAAATATAATCCTATTCCCATTCATAAACATTTTTAAATGCAACTTCAAAATTGGTATACCATTTACTATTCTATAACTTGGGCCAACCAAAAGGCCCACTAAATCCAAAACAATGAATTCATTTGAAGGGTTAAATATTACCCCACCATACATACAAATTTGCGAGGCAACAATGCCTTTTACACCACCTTGCTGCTTAGATTCCATATGAAGAAACATATGGGGTATTATGGTGAAGATGTTTTAATATATTAGCTTGTGAAGCTATTGTTTCAAATTTGTGACAGTCCCAAAACTTGAACCTAACTACCATTGACTACTTCAAAAGTTGTCTTATTATGATTTTGCACATGTGTTCATATAAAAGTTAATATAATATGAAATGTGAACACCTAGAACCCACCTTCTCGTTTACTAACCTCGCTATGAATGTACAATATCATAGTACTTAGGTAGTTTTGACACACAAATGCCAAATAATTAATATATTTTAGAATTTGAACTTCAACATTTAAGTTTTTAATTCTAAAATTTTCATTCAGTAAGGAATATAATCATGAAACACACAACATCTATCACAAATGTCATGTTGTCCTTGTGATAAGCTAGTTCATAATTAGTACATTTAGATTTGGCCAAGGTTTAAATTTGGTTACATTCAAACTTGGTTTTTTTACTATTTTGATTAAATTTCCAAACAAATTTGACATAAGTGACTAATGAATTTTCAAAAATTTGACAACACAAAATAATTTAATTTATACCAAAGTCATCCATGTATTACAACAATATGTATGCAATGTATCAATCATCAAATCAATGTCCTTGTCATATTCATCAATTGATTTTTTTGAAAATTTCAAAAATAATCCATAACAATTTTGTATTATATTATAATAATAGTGTGAAGTTGAATTTTCAACTTGTTCCCACTTTGTGAGTTTTAATTGGAAACTCATTACAATGCAATAAAATAAAATTTGAAAGTTTGATGTTTTAATATTGTTGTATATAGTTGTTGTGCCATTCCTCCACTTATAAACATAGTTGAATCGGTGGTTCATCCCAACCAATAGTCAATTAACATGCGCCTAGATCATGTTTGAGCTTTGTATGACCTAATAACAATTTTTCAAATTTTATATGCCCAAATTTAATTGAATTATATTTTGAAAGTAAATTCAAAACTATTTGATTATCCATCATTGAATTTACCTATTCTAGCATTGTATATTTAATAATTAAACATGGCCACCCACTAACCATTGTTTGGTTTCATAATGCATTTACTTGGTTGCTCAACTTTTCATCCAACCACATAGTGTTTAGTCCATATGTAGTCACAATAAGCTTGTCCATTAACTAATTTTAATGAATTTGGAATGAATGAACAATAGATTATATACATTGAAAGGCATATTTGTGGATGAAAATCTTTTTCAAAAATATATATATTTAAAATATGGTAACAACATTGATGTATAATAAACTTGAAGTGCAATAATTTATTAAATTCAGATTTGTTTTTTAGAGGTAGTAAGTAAAGTTGTGGTGTGATGGAAACAAGTACAATCTATGGTGTTTAGGATTATATTAGTGTGAGTTGAAACATAACAACACATTTTGGGTTTTGCAACTAGCCTTTACAACTACATATTAATTAGAAAGGACATATGCAATTAGAGATTAATGAGTTGTTAAACCTATGTTGTTTCACTTATTTAGTCACAAGGGACATTCAATTGCAAAGCCCAGTCGTTTTTATGATTAAAATTTTGAAATTTTCTTATAATAATGAAATTATATGTCATCATTAACCTAGTTTAACCTAGCTAAGTTAAGCAACTTAGCCTAGGTCACCTAGCCAAAAATCAACCTAATTTAACTTAGTTAGGTTATCTACCTATGTTAGGCAACCTAGGCTACCTAACCTAGACTAAGTGGCCTATATTAAAAACAAACATTGAACTCCTAACCTAAAAAGCCTAGATTAGACTACTTAACCTAAACCAAGTGGCCTACGTATTATAAGTTACAAGAGTGAAGACTTGAACCCCCACCTTCACTTTGGGGTTCAAGTTTTCATCCATTACACTACCACATTTTTTTATACTAATTATATTTAACACAAAGTTATGAAATTCAAAAGTTTTAGCCTTGAATTAACCTTGGCCACCCTAGGTCAACCTACCTACTACCTATTAACCTAACCTAGATTAACCTAAGCATTTTTAGGCTAAAAAAGACCTAAGATAATTATGTTACATTTCATTGCATCTAGTTGCACAAACTTGAAGTGGTTACAAACTTGATAAAATATTTTATAATGGGGCTACCTAGGTTAACTTGACAAGGAACCTTGGCAAGCCTACCTAGGTTAACCTATTAATAGGGTAATTTATTCTAAGTATATCTAAACATACTAAATGTAATAAATTTCTTATTTATAGTTAAGTAACTTACAAGGTAACCTCTATTACGAAACTTAAGTTTTTACTAAGTAGCCTACATAGATAGGTTAATTTAATAGGTATGTTAACTTAAGTTAATGTGTTCAGTAGTTAAAAAGTCAAAGAGTTATGTGTCACATTTTTCAAAATGACTATTAACATTGTAATCATAATTACAAGTTAACAATAGTTAATTTAATACACATACACATGCATATGAATTCATAACTTCAAAAACTTCATGGCACACAAAAATTATGACATGCCGTGACAAATATTGCTGCCATAAATTCAAGACACACAAAACTTATGGTGTAACAAAAAATCATGGATTGCCATGAAATTTGTGACACCTTGTTGCCAAACGGCATGTCATGTCATCATCACATGGAAGACTAAGTCATTATTATTCGCAAAGGACAATAATATTTTCAACTAGCTAATAAATTATGAAATTAATTCATCAATCAATGACATGAATCATGATGTGAAGTTAATGTCACAAGTCATAAGGTGTTACAACTACTAGTTAACCTCGTTGCCATGTGGGGATGTCACGTTAGCATCACACGACCATAAGTTGTCATTATTCACCAAAAGTTGCAAGAATCAATGGAATTTTGTTGTTACCTAACTTTGGATGATTCAAAATACATTAAAAATACATTTTTGAAATTTTGATATTTGTGTAAAAACCATCAAGTTGTGATATCAACTACAATCGCAAAACCATAATGCCACATGGTACCACAATGTCCTTTATAAGTACTTAGTCATTAACATGAACTTGTAGTTACAATTGTAGTAAAAAAAAAACAATAGTCATTTTATTAACCGGTTGTAAAACCCAAGATGTGTTGTTGTAAAATAAACATGCACATGGAGCTTAGAAGACATATGTGGTTGAATTTATAACTATAATGAAATTTCACTACCAAGTTTCAATTAAAGTTTGAGCTTCAATGAAATGTGGGCAATAAGTTCATATAAATACACACATGATGAAATGACATTCCTTGGAACCATGATGTGTGTTCAAGGGTGTCATGATGAATACTTGCCCAAGTTGAAACTTGGATATGGAGCATTGTGAATAATGATATATTTGTGGGGTAGGGTGGTGTGTGTGGGGGGGGGGGATTGATACTTCCAATCCATTTAATAAAACATGTTAATCCAAACATGTAATTAAACCCATAGAAGTGGTAACAATTATTTAAATTTTCATGATTTTAAATGGTAAATCAATTAATATTGAATTTTTTTGATGCACTTTTGTAAGAATGTTTCAAATAAATTATGGGAACATTTGTATAAGTTTGAAATGAACATAATGAATATAAAATATGCGAAAACACTTTTCAAAAAATGTAAATAATGTTTTCAATGTGTAATTTTTTGTTTTGGGTATTTTGTATTCATCTTATGTAAATATATTTTATATATACACATACATTATAATATCTTGCCCTAATGTTAGTTTCGTTATTAAATAATCTTCAAAATAGTGAAATGATTTTTTGTGAAAATATGAAGGTGAGGTGTTGAAAACTATCATAATTATCATTGGCTACAATCTGAAAATTTTCAATCCTCATATGACAATATCATGTTAGTGGACCATGAAATTAATAATGAAATCAATTTTATTAAAATAATTATTCATTTTGTCAATATGGAAGCTAAGATTAGGTTATATTGTGATAATTTTTTAGTCATAAGAATTTTATACATGTTAACTATTTAAAATTAATTCAAAAATATTCTCCTTAAATAGTCAATTTAGTTAACCCATTTATTTTTAAGCAAAACACCAAAAAGGTGGGTGTGGGTGTGGGTCCTAAATGCATGTTCAAACCCATGTTGGAACATAAAACAATGATGATGACATTCCTTAAAATTCATGGTATAAGGACAAATGTTTGGAATTAATTCCCCAACAACTGAAACACAAAATTAGAAAAATTTAACACTTGTTGGAATTACATATTAAAAACCATGACATTTGTAAAAATGAAAGAAAACAACAAACACATAAATATATAATATACTTTCTATGAAACTTTCTATGTACCATTTAATAGACATTTTTAAAAAGTCAAAACATACATTTAGATTGCATAATTCACCTTGCCATCAAAACATGAAAAATTAATGCACAAAACATCATACAAACATAGTAAACAAATTAAATTGTGAAGCATAATTGTATTCCAAAAATATGAACTTATGTGCACCTTTAATAAGATAACACCCTTATCGAAGGTCAAAATATTTTTCATTATTATCACTTACCTACTTAATGTACATGCAATAATCTTATCATACTTTTATTCATTAATCCAAATGACAAATGCCCTTAAATGATTAAAAACAATTTTCTTTTCTTATAATAAAAGTGCCTCAATGTATCTTGCCCACTTATAGGATGATTTGGGAAAGCAAAGCATGTTTGATGGAGGAAATTAATTGCATGGCATTGAAAATACTTTCATATAAGCTACAAAAAAATTGGTTTTGCATGTTGCATGTCACTATGTTTCTTAGGAATCTTGTGAAAGCTCCAGAATTAAAAGGCACTTGATTTCAAATTTGGGATGTTGGGAATTTCAAGAATTTGTCATTTTGATGTGATCCTCACCGAGACTTGTATAAAGTATACCATTAAGAAAATGATGTACCTTTCATGTGTCCCAAGGTTCTAAGCCATAGCAAACCCATGATGAATTATAAATGTTCTTTGAGATCAAATCACAATAAATTCCTTTTGATTATTTTGTGTACACCAAAATGTTTAGGATATATAATATCATAGTATATTGTGACTTGTATTAATTAGTTGTGGGGACCCCCAAAGTTCAATTTTTTTTTCTTTTGTGATAGACAACATCTTTGATTGGCCCATTACCAAATTTTCTAAAATTATGGGCAAATCTTAATTGATAAGCATTGAGCTTTGGCACCCCACTCCCCAAAATATGGCTTCCCCACCCCTTTACAAGTTTTGTACATGCAACTTGAACTATGCCTAAACAATATGGGAAAAATAGAAGTGTTTGGGAAAAACAAAAACTATTAATCTAAAGGCCTACATACAACTCAATCAACTATTGTAATATATGGGTGACTTCGGCATAAATTATTATTATTATAATTTTCCAATTATTTGAAAACAAATTAACCCTATTGTTGAAATTTTCAAAAAACTAAATTATAGGAATCTAAAATTGAACACTTCCCACCTAGTACAAATAAACACATTAGTTGTGAACACATTAACCACAAGGACAATAAGAAAACTCTAAAGTTGAGTTAAAACTTAATATATAAAATCCTTATATGTTGAAAAGTTCAAAATTAAAAACTCAAGTGGTGGATTTTGAGTTTTAGAATAAATAAATTATTCAGCATTTGCATGTGTGTTGAATCCACCCATGTACTACAATATTATTCACTTTATTAAGGTAGAAATGAGGCGCTTGCCTATTCGACCATTTCTCAAAAAAATGAACCAAAAAATCCACACCCCTTGTTTAAAATAAAAAAACATATTAGCTTATCATTAGATGTTCAATAATTTCATTGGCTCTTAAATTTTTTTATTCTTCACACTATTTGTGGCCATTTTTTACCTAGGTTGATGGTATCGACCAATGTTGGCATTACAACAAAATGTGTCCTTGTACGCCAAGTGATTTCATTAGATTTTGAGTGAATTCACTGGTTGTGGTGAATGGGGACTAGTGAAGAAGTAGTGAATTCACTGGTCTAGTGAATAGGGACTAGTGAATTACACCCACATTTTGTAGTAGTGTGGGCAAATGTCAAAAATACCTTCGGATATCACATGGGTATATTTATATAAACCATTTAAGGTATCACTTTGAATGACTTACAATGATTGAAAACTTGATCATCAGTTCTCACTTGTGTGAAAATTGAACGGTGAAAACTGGCTCAAGGAAAAAAATGAAAATTATTGAAACTCAGGTGAATTAAAAATCCCTTTATTTGGGTTATGTTTTTAGGTACTATGTACAAGGTTTAATGCACAAGGTTGTACATTTAATGCATAAGGTTTGAGAGGAATTATAATAGTTATACAAGTAAGAATAATGAAAATATATGTAATAGTACTAAAGGTGTTCATGAAAAAGGAAAGATAAAATGAAACTCAATTTACCACAAAAATTGATTGTTTTATAAGTTTCACCCCCCTCCCCTTTGAATGTTAATTTACTTTTTGTAAGTTTTAGTCCTGTGTATGACTAAACCTAGGGTTTTAGTGTCATGTTTTCCTTACTTTATTAATAACTTTATTGCTTATGATTTTTTCATTTTTTTGTTATGAAATAAAATAAACAAAATGTTCATAATTTTGGTTATGCTTTTTTTATTTGAAAAAAAAAAAAAAAAACTAGTTTGTGAAAACCGGTTCAATTTTTTAAAGAAAATATTGATACATTGCCCCATTATAATTTTTTTTTTTTAAAAATTAAAAGTTAAAAACTAAAACTTTTTGTAAGTTATTTTGTGAAAACTAAATCTAGCAAGTACTAGAAAATTGTGATACCCACCCAACACTGGTAGGTATTAAGATATGGGTGTATATAGGGCTCTCCCAAAAAATGTTATGTTAATCTTGCACCATGGAGCTTTCACTACTTGTACCCAATTGTGAGAAGTTAGGGAAATGCTGAAGACTTGAAAGATCATTTTTATTACATGTTTGTATCACTAAAATTACCATTAATTTCATTTAATAAATGTAAGGGCACATTATATTGCAATTATGCCAAATTTCCCAACGGTAATTTCAATAGTAAAAAGATATATAACATTCAATGCAAATATATCAAATACATGAATAATTTGATGTATTTTACTTTTAAATGGCCTTTCCATGCATGTTGGGTTTTAAACACTTTCAATAGTAGGGCACAATAAGTGTCACACTATTAGTAATATTAAGCTCAACAAAGTTCCCTAGGAAACAACTTAGTGGCAATGGTAGTTCATGCCTCCATAAGGTAATTATTTTAATATGGGGGTGTAACCAGAAAGGGAGTGGCTGAACAAGGATTCTATGGTTGTGTATTTTGTGTGAATGCCAGATTCACTGATCAGGGTTCTAGAGTTAATCCAGCCATCACATTCATTAATGAGAGCGACGGATTTTATCATTTTTGGAAGGAGGTTAGTGATGGTCGTGCTGGGAAGTGTTGCTCTCTAGTTGTGTGGGATGGGAAATATAGGAAGAAGGCGGCACGAATGATGGAGGGGGATGGCGCCGCATTGATGAGTTGTTGAAGAGATGACGGCGGAAAAAGTGAGGGAGGACGGAGGCTTGTAAAGGAAGCCAAGGATGGAAAGAAGGAGCTGTGTGGGCATGTGGAGACGGACGATGGGAGAGGAGCTAAGGAATGCATGGAGAGACAGACTGAGAAGTTTGATTTTTGGAAGAGAGCGTTAGAGTCCAAAAATTGTTTTTGATTCTTGATGAACATTGCTTAGGGAGAGGAGATCAGGGTATAACAAGAGGTTGAGGTCGTACTAGAGATGAATTTTTGTTCTTAGATTTTGTGTTGAAGATGGAAGGGTAGAGCTGAAGATGTCAGATGAGCTCAGAAATGTATAGACATATCGCTCCGTATGTATGTTTTTGGAGAACTTGGCTGAGTTGTTGTAACTCTTCGCTGCGCCAGTGACTTAACAAAGTAGGGTTGATAGATTTTTGATGAGTATTCTGGAGTGAAGAAAGCTTGTGCTATCAGGGAACTCTATAAATTTTGACCTAATGAGTTTGATCTCTAAGATTTTATCTTGCTGATTTGTCTGAGTAAGAGTTGAATCTGTGGAAGTTCAGAAAAAGGGGAGTTTGCATGGTGATGTGTGCTTCTCATTGGGGTTTAGTAGAGCCAGAGGACAAAAGCTTTGGACTCAGATTAATGCCATTGTCATGCTGCTGGTTTGATAGGTAGATACCCATTCACATTATGTCTGAGTGAGTTCGACAGAGGGGTCGTGTTGTTGTTTGACCCTTCCTTTTTGGTGACAGGGGGACTATTAAAATCCAAAAAAAGTTGCACCTTGATTTAGAAGAACCTATTATTGTGACTAATTAACTAGCCTACCCCATTGGCAATTATGTCACCCTATTTAATAAGTGGCACATTGTTTCATACTTGGGCTACTAATATACTATATTTTTGGTCAAACATATTGTGATCAAATTGATATTTAATATATTAAACTTAAATGTAGTGTGCATGGTTAGTGTGTAAAATCAAAAAAATCTTCAATAACCTCCCAAAGGAACATAATCTTGCTTATGTTCTTGTATTCTTATGTAAGATGTTTCTATGTTATGTGGTAAATTGAAATGTTGAATGTATGAACTAGCATAACATGTTGAAGTAGACCAAAAAAATCTCAATAATGTAGAAAAGTAGAGTTGTCAACTTTAGAGGTTAAAAAGTAGAACACATTATTTGAAAAATAATGTTTAAACTACATGAGCATATGTAGTATGACATGAAAAAGTTTTTAAAAGCTCAAGATCTTGTGTTTACTTTTTTTCCAACTTACTTTCACTCATTTTTTTTGATTTGGTGTTGTTGCCCCATTTTGCACAAAGTAAACATAAAATATAATCATGATCTTTCATTTTTAAAGTTCACTCTTATAGTTCTTTCAAAAAACATTTAAAACATGTTTTACTATATATAAACAAAAAATATGTTTGTAATTCATATTGAAAAGTAAGTTCTTAGCACTTCAAACCTACATAATGAAAAACTTACTTTTGAAAGGCTTAACATTATCATAATTGAAAATTTCAAGTTTCAAAAAATGTGTATCAATATGCATGATGGCTCAAACATTAATAACAAATCATTTGAACAATTTGATTTGGATAAAGTATCAAATATAAACTTGCAATAAATTTAAAAAATAGTTTGAATAATTATATAAATTGGGGATGACCATATATGGTTATTTAATATGGCTAATACACCCCAAGGATTATGACATTGATAAAAGGCCTAGAATTCAAAATCTATTTTCCAATTACTTTTACTTTTTGAGCAAGGATCACAAATTGACCTACTTTAGCATGTTTGTGCCCAAACATTAGTGAATAAGTTGCTTGCCCTTAACAATTGTTCATTCTCACAAAAAGTGAACTCCTAATCCTTGTAAATATATAAACAAAAAGGAAAATAAATTTTGTTTTAAAACTTTGGAACAATTATTTTTAAATAATGCATAGTTTGTTCAAAAAAATTAATATTTTAATTGGAAAAAATGTGTTAGCCAGTGATAAGTCATTAGGATCTACTACATAGATTGACATGTATTAGGTATTGGTAAAACAAGTGAACACTTTGGTTGTTTCCATATTAATCAAATACAAAAGTTAATGAGTCCAAGTCAAAAAAATATTTCAATGAAGTTAGCCTAATGTATTAATGGGCAAATTGCCACCAAATTTTGAATTTTGGGATTATTTGTGTAAGTGTAAAAAAACAATTGTGTGATGGAGTGCAAATTAAAAGAAAAAAAAACATGTTAAAGTTATAAAAGTGTAGATTTAGAGTTTAAGTTTCAAAATTTGGGAAGGCAAGGGAATTTTTGAGAAGAAGTTGTGTGACCCCATTAGATATTGGGTGGGCCCATGTTAAAATGAGCTACAAAATGTGTAACCATTGTTTAAATTTATATGTTTCTAAATGGTACATCAAATTAATGTCGAAAATCTTTCATGCAATTATGCAATAATGTTTTTAACATATAATGGAAACATTCAAATACTTGTTTGAAATGAATCTAATGAATATAAAACACTTAAAAGCACTTTAAAAACAATGTAACCAATGTTTTCACTAAATGAACTCCATAAATATTTAAATGATTGGAAGCTTATATATTATGGGAGATTTTCTAAATGGAGCTTCATATAATAATATAGTTCAACTACTAAAAGAAATTATTAAATTTATGACTCCATTTATGATTGATTTTGTAGTCAAATTAAACATTATCTTATTAAGGGGCCTTTAATAAGCACCGTTATTTTCTCAAACCTATCTCTTTAGTATTCCACATTAGAATTAGACTCTATTGTTAATTTAGTAGCATATCAAGGTTTTTTTTTAAAATCAATGTGGAAATTGTGTGTCATCAATTTAACACATTGATGGCCAATCTTACCTAATAATTTACATGTATAATGGGACATGTATGGTCATTGCCTATTTGTCAATTAACACCTACCTAGATTTAATCATCAATGTTTGAAACAAAAGACATGATGGTCATTCTAAAATTTGAAATATTACTCACTAGCTTAAATTTACATCCCACTTGAAACCAGACACATGACATAACAGTTGTTTGTAAAATAACTTATAACCACAAAACATGGAGACTATTTATTTATCATCTTTAGCCCAAAGTACATCAGATGCATGATGCCACATATGCATGATGGAAGGATCATATGAACATTTAATGCATGCCAAAGCATGATGCCAATGTCACAAGCCATACAAATGCAATAAGGCTATGCCACAATCATGTAACATATCATAGTCATGTTTAAAACACAAAGGTCCCAACAAATTGGAGCTACCCTTTTATGTAGCTTATTGTTTGGCTAATAGTTGCATTGTTTCAATATTATTTTTATTTTCTCCTCCCACATGTGCTTTCTATGCAATGCTAATTGACCCAAGCATGGGCATATTTCTTTTTTTTACTAGTGAATTTCTATGAAAAGTAAAAAAAAGAAAAAAACAATAATGTGAAAATTAATTGATTTTTGGGGCTTTCAATCACCAAAATTTGAAAAAAATAAAACAAGTGCCACAATATTTTTGTGTTTGGCTCTAATAGGTAACCACAAAGGTTTATTTCACCAAAAATGATTCCCTTGTTTATAGGCAAATTTGGCTATCATTGCAAGAAAATATGTTTTTTTTCACCCAAAAAGCCACAATTCACATATGTGTGAATTAATTTTTGTGGTTTCATCCATTATAATGTACAATATGTGGTGTTTATTATGGCATATATTACATTAAAACGTAATATTAATTTGTGCTAATATGTTTTTCCATTTTAATGTAATATATGCCACAACAAACATTCCCTATTTATGTTGTGGTGGATGAAACCACAAAGGTTTATTCACATATGAGTCATGAGCCACAACTTTTTACATGTACTACTACAAAATGTGTCTTAGTCACTATGGGTTTCATTACATTTTGAGTGAATTTGGACATTTTTACTTAATGAAATTGTTTAACCCTTGGTGAATGAGGACCAATTGTTATGGACAATGAATTGTTTCACTAGTACTTAGTGAAACAAGGTTACTCTAAAGTGAAATACAAATTTACCAAACCATTCACTTGCTAGTTAATTAATTAACCAACATGGAAATCAATTAAAATTTAATTATTTAATATACAATATTATTGATAATTTTATGATTTTTAAACCTATGATTTATTGACACATGTCACTACCTAGGCTAGATTAAAAACCTAGCCTAGGTAGGTAGGCCACATATTCAACCTAAGCACCTATTCTAGGAATTCGATAGGAAAATATTTGATGAACACACCATTGTTGACCCAACACACCATTGTTAACCACACACAACACCATTCATGAGGTTTGAACCTTTGACCTTTGGAATGGAGGCAAACACTCTCACCATCAAGCCATTCCACTTGTTATGGTAATATGTTACATTACATTTTATTTATCAAATACTTCATTTTAAACATTACAAAAACATAAACTTTGAAAATTCATATCTTATTGAGATTTTATTCAAATGAAATGATTCGAGTTTATTTTTTCAAAAATTCAATAATGTACATAATTACATTTAGTTCCTTTTGAAAATTTAAAATCATTTGAACAAAAAAAATTTGAATATCATTATTCAATAACATTTCAATGGCCATTTTTTTGAAAAAAAAAAAAATTTAATAAATGGATAAATGTTTTGTAAATATAATAATACTACCTATGCTAAGCTACTTTTAATTATTATATGACTATTTTTCATTAATTTAAATTATTTCACCCTACATTATTTACGGTTATTTATGGCTATTCTTAATTATTTTTGGTTATTTTTGGTTATTTCACCTTAGGCTATTTTTGGTTATTCTAAGTTATTTTTGGTTATTTAAACTTATTACACCTTAAATTATTTTTAATTATTGTAAATTTTTTGGGTTATTTTATGTTATTTTTGGCTATTTTAGCTTATTACACCTTAAATTATTTTTAGTTATTGTAAATTTTTTGGGTTATTCTATGTTATTTTTGGCTATTTTAGCTTATTACACCTTAAATTATTTTTAGTTATTGTAAATTTTTTGGGCTATTCTATGTTATTTTTAACTATTGTAAATTATTTTAGTTTAGGTTATTTGTAGCTATTATAAGTTATTTTTGACTATTGAAGTTTATTTCACCTTATGTTATTATTGGCAATTCTTGGTTATTATAAGTTATTTCACCTTAAGCTACTTTGATCTATTATAAATTATTTCACCCTAAATTATTTTTGGCAATCTTAAGCAATTCTAATATATGGCTATTGGTTATTCTTTTATTAGGGCTATTGGTGGTTATTAATGGCTATTGGTACCTATTCTATTAGTGGCTATTTGTGGTTTTTCTATTAATGGTTATTGGTGGCTATTCTATTAATGGCTATTAATAATTATTCTATTGGTGGTTATTAGTAGTTACTCTATTGGTGGCTATTAGTAGCTATTCTATTGGTGGTTATTAGTGGTTATTTTATTAATGGCAATTGGTGGTTATTCTATTAACGGCCATTGGTGGTTATTTTACTAATGGCTATTGGTGATTATTCTATTAACGGCTATTGGTGGTTATTTTATTAACAACTATTGGTGGTTATTCAATTAATAGCTATTGGTCGTCATTTTATTCATGGCTATTGGTTGTTATTCTATAAATAATTATTGATGGTTATTCTATTAATGACAATTAATGGCTATTCTATTAATGACAATTAGTGGCTATTCTATTAATGGTTATTAATGGATATTATATTGGTGGATATTGGTGGTTATTAATGGTTATTATATTATAAGTTATTGTTGGTTATTATATGTTATATTACAAGTATTGGTGATTATTGTATTATAAATTATTGTTGGATATTTTATGTTATAATATATAAACTATTGGTAGTTATTATATTGTAGGGTATTTAAAATTATTTTTCATAGGTTATTATATTATATTTTAAATTATTTTAAGTTATTATAATTATGATAAAATAATTTATAATAACATAAAATAAATGACCTTGAATAACTTAAAGTATAACTTGAAATAACATATATTAATTTAAAATTAAAAAAACCTAAGGTATAGCTTAAAGTTAGTTGAATAATTTAATTTAAAATAACTTAAAAGCTTATAATAAACTAATTAAGATGCCTTAAGGTAAAATAACGTATAATAGTTTAGGGTAGAATAATTTATAATAACTTATAATAACATAAAATATAAGTTAAAATAACTAAAATAACTTAAAATAATATAGGGTATATTATCAAGTAGCATAGATAAAATATTTTAAAAAACATAGAAATAAACCTATTTACTATAGTAAATTATAATAGTGAATTATGTTAACTAGTAATGAAACATGATGTCTACATAATGATATTATAGTGAAATAACTTTCACCAGGGTGAAATCAGTAAAATCCAATGAGGTTATTTCATTTTTAAGGTTTCATAGTGATTTAAGCTAGTAAATTGCACCCCACTTTTGTAGTAGTGATAAATAAAACCACATTCTTTTATAGTGCATTATATCTTTCTATGGATGATTGTGACTTTAACTACATCACAAAATCGATGAAAAAAATAAAAATGGGTAGGAGGGGATGCTATTGTAGGCACGCAGCATAAAGATGTGGTGATGATTTTGCACTTTGCTTTGTCCAATATGACCCAACCAATCCACCAACCATCTTAAACCAACAACAAATTATCCACCATCTTGAACCTCATGAGAAAAGTTAAAGCAAGCAAGCAAGCAAGCACCAGGTGTGAAATTGAGAAAAGTTGAGCTTGCCTGTGAACCTGAGAAAGGTTAAGCAAGTATTGAACCTACACTGCACTTGCAGGGCAGTCCAATCCAAAATGCAGCTGATGGGTGGGATCTCTTCCCAGGCCAATTTTTGATACCTACTTACACACTGTCAAGGAGGACAAAAGTGAGCACAGAGTGAAAGCCAATGAATCTGCTCTGCTGCCACGGGGGTGGGTTAGCCCAGAGCCCGTGCATTTCTAAGTCTACTTGTAAACATCTGGTAGAAGGGACAGGTATGACAAGCTAATAGAGCACTGAGCACTCAGGTGTGAAGGAAAAAAGAAGCTGAAGCTGTGGACCAGCCACCAAGGCAACCGCAAAAAGAAAAGATTATTCAAAGATTTGAGCAAGGACAAACAACAAATCATGCACTCATATGACAATGATCGGCCCTGCACTGCAGTCTACCTGGTAACAGTGGATCACCAAATCTTGGTTAGGAGTTTTTACAAGCCCTGGCAACTGTTGTTGATCCATGCATGCACCCTTGCTGCAATGGCTCCACAATCTAGACAGAGGAGCTGGCTCTTACTACTTCCAAGCTAACAAAAGAAGTTGATGAAGAAGATTGGGATTGCAAAGCATGAGTATGAATGAATTTTTACGCCTGCACCCACCTCCTTCAAGACACTGTTAAAATCAAAACCCAGAAAATAATAATAATATTATTATTATTATTATTAAATTATGCAAAGCACACAGTTGGGTGGTTATTTGATTTTGTTACTAAACTGCCAGTTCTGGGTATTGAGGGAGGGAATTCAGAATCAAGGAACCAACAGTTGTGGTTATTTCCAACCCCCTCAAAGAACATCTGGGTGTATGAAAGAATCACTGGTGGTTCTTTGGGTGGTTATTTGACTGCTTTCAAAAAATTGAGAACCACAGTCATATGCATATATATATATATATATATATATTTGGATTCATAACTGGATATTTGATTTTGAGAACTGTGTTTATGAACCCTAAGAATGCCCCCCCTCCCCAATAACTGGCTGGGATTCTGGATTCTCATGTCTCTGTGCATTTGAATTTGGTTGTCTCTGGTAGTTAACTGGTGTTGGGCAGTTCTCTCTTTTTCAAAGAAAGAACCTGTGGGTAAGGGCCGGGTACATGAACCCTTTTTTCACCAGCTCAAAAATCAGAAGAGGAGGTTCTGACCCTTGACTGGCAGTTCTCAAAACTCATACAGCTGGTTTTGACCCTTAACCAGTTCTTTCGTTAAATCTGCCAGTTCATTGAAAATTTTCAAAAACCTGGAACCAGAGGTTTTCTTATTCCAAAAATTTTCAAAAAACAGGAATGGGAGGTTCTGCAGTTCTGGAAATTTTTGATAAACAAAAACTGGAGGTTCTTTGACTTCTAAAAATTAATTAAAACAAGAACCAAAGGTTATTAACAAAATCAAAGAACTGCACAACATTGTTTTAAACTTTAGACTTGTGTTTCCATTATTACAATGGTGTGTGTGTTCTGATCTCCATTACTTCTTGAGAATGGCCAGGAAAGAGAAAACAGAGATAATTTTACAAAACCCTTCACACCTAGACAATATGGTGTTGGCCAGGCTAAAGGCTGTGGGTATGAACCATGATGCACACAAGTACTCACAAGTGGCCATATGCTAGTGCAAATCTAGCTGCAAAGTCTTCTGTATCTTATATGGAGAGCTGAAAGACATTTCAATGACAATTGAGGAAGTTTGATACATAGGCTAGTACTACACCTGAATATCTGCATCTAGGAAGACCTTAAAATAGTGGAGATTTATGCCAATTAAAGACAAGAAGCTTGCTCTTGCGTAATCCAAAGGCAAGGAAAGTTCAATTCAGGCTAATTGGACATAAGTTAGATGGGTGAATCTTGACAATGATCTACTTCAAGGAAAAAGCCAATACTTGGAAGCAGTATGATATATTCATAAATTCCAAATTTTGGTTTGGTAACACCTTTTCCAAAGGGTTGAAATGGATGAAGATCCTGGGTACTTTGCAAATTATATGGGTATCTGTCCACCCACCACTCCATTTTTTCCCAAGGAGCTAGAGAGGGACACAACAAGTTTGGAAGAGGGAAGGGTTTAGGGTTAGGTAAGAAGGCTTCAGACTTCAGACAGACAGACACCATTATTTTCATTGCAGATCAGACATATAATCCAAATTGTCAGTAAATCATGCTAGGGCTATTAGCTTTGTAATTGTTAACATGGGAGATGGGCAACTGATCACATATCATCACATGTTCGTGCAATGCATGTTTACTTCTTGCCAGTGCACATTACCGGAAATAATGTTACATTTTGACCACATACTTACTCTAAACAATTCTGAATAAAAATTGCAGGGGTTTGATGAGCCCTCTTCCATAAAAGCTCATTTTGTGAAAAGAGTTGGCATTTCCTGAGACAAGCTTCATTTTGTGAAGCTTGTCTCAGGAAACAATTATTAATTCGAATTTTAGATAGATAGATAATCATGTGATTAAACTGCAAGTATAATCTGATTGATATTGCACTAAGAGCAGACTCAAAACAGGGTTGTAAAACTTCATCAGTCAATGTTCACAAACACCCAATGAATATTTTGTACCAAAGTTCTTACTTCATTGAGAATTGGTGACAACCCAATCTAACTTCACTAATATTCTTCCTAAATGAATTGTATGAGTTTTTTAGATCCAAAGCCAATCAAGCCCAATCCCAAGGAAATTCTACATAAAATCTGCCAAATGCTAAAATAAGTGGGTATCTGAAATGTCCACATGCTTGCTGCGCCCTGAATCAAGATTCCCTTAACTGAAATAGGAAAGGCAGTTGGAACTTGGAATGAGATCGGAATAATAGTCAGAAGGAAAAGGATCTGCACGACTCCCTGAATGCCAGCTAGGCAGCCTGGCAATGCCTTTGACAAGCTCCACAGGTGGCATACAGGGAGCCAGGCAGCTCCACATTCCTAACCCATCATCTCCCACTCATTCACTAGCTAGCTATGATCATCTTCAACTTGATCTCAGCTCTGCTAGCCATTTGATGTTCACATCTCTAGTTCGGGCCACTTTTATAGCAATTCTCATGAAACTTGAGATCAACTGACAAGTTTTGACTGATCTCTCTCTTGCCGATAATTTCCATGAGTTATCTTAACTTCAGATCTTTGGTGAGCTAACTCTTGGGGTCTTCTTCTCCTTTGGCTAATTTATCTTCCCCAAGGTCCTGCAACAAAACCCAAAAGGCTGGAGGTTAAATAGGATCAGTCCAATAGCTTCATATCTAGGCATAAATTCAAGAAATACCTTGGATTGTGTTTTCTTTGTGGCTGAATTCAGAGATTGAATCAAGAATATGAAAGAGCCTGGATCATTGAGAATGTCTGCATTATTTAAGTGAGGCCTCAAACTGATAAATTACCAGAATGTACGCTTGGGACAGATGAATCTCACTCCTGAACTACACCCCTGAATGTACAAGACATTTTAATAGACTATCTAGTGGTTTGAAGAGGTGCAGCTGGTGCATCACAATTGAATAATTGACATTACCCAAACCAGCAACAACATAGCTGAATTCCATGCTACAATAATTCATAGTGCTGGACATATTCATGAGATAGATAGATAGATAGATAGAAAGCAAGTTTCAATTACATTGGTTAGCTTCTCAACAAATCCCAATGAAGAAGAAACTTCCAGCATTTGAAAAAAATTGCCAATGGAGAAGGAAACCAAACATTTGTAGGAAATTCCCGGCAAAGAAGAAAATCCAGCCTTTGAAGAAGATTCTCAGTGAAGAAGAAAATTTACCCTTCAATCAATCACTGACCATCGCATCAATCATCACTTAACCACTGATACCACAATAGACTACCAAATGGACTTAAACAACAATGTCACTATGTACTACCAATTAAGAATACCGAACAGAGTTATATGCAAGGGCTCTATGTATGTGCCAAAAATGAGCCCCTTTATCCTGCAACTACCTTGGGTAGATCTCTATTAAGCTGAATCGTAGATCCACCTGCTTGTTTTTTTGTTTGCTTGCAACTCACTCTTTGATCTGGATGGCAGCTTGTACAATCTTGGAACCAATTCTGATGCTAAAAACCACCAGTTTTGTTTGCATTTTTTTCAATGGCAAAGGTCCTCATGGTTCAAATTCTGGGGATGTGATCAATTTTCTCAATACATGCAACTGAAATTTTGGTCATGACAAACCCTGGATCTATACAATGTCGGTGCAAAGATTGCTGCGTCAACACCCACATGATCTAGATTGTGCAGATATCAGGAACGGAGCATGTCAGTGTTGGCCAAGAAGAACGACTTCAGGCAAACCTTCCAGCTCTTCTGAGATCTTTGGATTGCAACAGCAGCTTGGGGAAATGGAGGAGCAGATGATCAAACAAAAGAAATCTAATTTGAAAACTGAGCTTCAAGGATGGATTATAGACTGTGAAGAGCTTGCAAACAAACAGCTTCCAGACCATACTGTACAGTGATAGCTACAGCGGGGAGCTTGGCGTGAGACTGCAAGGAGTGGCCTGGCAGCAGAACGTCACTGAATGTAGAGAACAACACAGTCTACAAAAATCCTTGAAAGCTTTCTGTGTAAATATTAGTGTGTAGTGCAAGAGGGATGGAGAGAGCTATGACCTGAGCGTAGCTGCCGAAGCTTTGACCTGATGAGCTTAGCCGGCCTAAGGGAATCGTTCCTGCACAATGCGGCTAAAGTTGAAGGTCCACATGAAAAATTCCTCATCACCCACACCTTGTGATCGTTCTGCAACTAGTTGAAAGAAGATTCTTGATGCGCCCCGATGCTAGATCGCTTCCACTAGCTGAAACACTTTCACGACAAGATTCAACAACCTTTTCACGTAAGGACTAGTAGTTGATGAGAGCTGCAATTGCACACTAGTATAAGCTTCGTGTGTGGCTGTGGAGGATCGATATGAGGAAATCGATCACCAACGACCAGCTCGAGTCGACAACAAATCACGAGAACCATAGAATACATATGATCCCTCCGATTGCGTCATGACCAAGCTTGGAGAAAGTCCATGGAAAGACTCTCATGATCAAGTGCCAATGGATCACACTGGCCATGAGACAACTCAACAAACAACTTCCTCATGCATAGACCTAGAAAGCCTGTCCAAGCGTATGATACCGACAAAGCACAGAGAGAGAGAGAGAGAGAGAGAGAGAGAACGAGACACCACGCAGCAGGCCAGGTACGTTTTCATGGACCAAGAGTACCATAATTCACCAACTAACAACGCAGAGCTTCTGCGACGTTAGATAATTGCTCAACAGACCTGCTCAGAGACGACGACGAAAGTAACTGCCATCTAAGAGAAAAATGCAGCACGACGACGACGATGGCGACGACGACAACAGTACCCAACAAAGCACCCAAAAAACCCCACCAGAAACCTCATCACGATCGGATACGACTCCACAAACAGCAGGAGCTTCTTCCGGCTTTTGAAAAAAACACAATCATTGTCTAACTGAGAGGGTGTCATCAGCATCCAAGAGAGCTCCAGAACAAAACTTGTGTCCAGACTGAGAATGACCACTTGACAAACAAAGCGATTGTCGAAAAACAAAAGACACACATGTATGAAGATTGATGGATGTCGATCATCATCGTCGTCGTCGTCTCTGCAACTCATGTGCAGTGCAGGGAGGGAGCTGGAGGACGAGGAGCTGAGACTGATGAGCTATCTACAACAATCGGGCAAGTATAAATAGTATGCAGCTGATCACAAATTTCCCAATCTAGGCTAACTTTCTTACTGGAGCTTCAAACCTAGCTAGCTAGCTAAGAGACCAGCACCCAGGGATGCATCTGCAGGCACTAGTGGTACCAGCAGCTACTACTGATCAGTTGCCGCATCATCATCATCATCATCATCGGACTCCTCAGGTTAAGTCAGACCCAATAGCAAACAAAACTTCCCCAATCAAAAACAGAGCTCCATCTGCAAGTACTACTACAACTACTTTCTTACTACTACCAACAACAATAACAACAACAGCACCACCACCACCGATACTCGAAAACTATGTACAGGAATCGCTGACAACACTGATGGTAACGCCCCACCTGACTGATCTCCCCCATTCCCAGTGCACTTCCTTCCGTTTCTGAGTGATCCCCACCCCAAGTTCCGGCCAACATCTGTACTACCTCTCTCTCTCTCTCTCTCTCTCTCTCTCCTTCATCATCATCATCAAGTACCCACCCACTCCGCCAAAATTACGTTCCCTGGAGCTGCTGACTGAGCTCACACAAACCAATTTTTTTACTGCCTAAAATGCCAACATTAAAAGAAATATCACGTAAGTAGCCTACCGGCAGCCCATTTTTCCTCATATTTTTCTTTCTGCCACAAAGTTCTCCAGATGGCGTTATAACTCCACTAGACTCCAAGCTTTATAAAAAAAAAAAAAAATGTAATATGAGAGAGAGAGAGAGAGAGAGAGCTCAATATATACATTACTGCAGCTCCACCTTGCTGCCAAAAGAGACATTGAAGCACTCAGCAAAATCCCCCACCCCAAATTTTACTGAATTGAAGCTCAGCTGCAGCTCAAATTCTCCCCCAAATTTCTGAATCCCAAGATGTTTTCTTTTTTTCTTTTTTAAATTTGTAAACTTGAAATTAGTCATGAAAAGGTAACCAAACTAAAAATGGAATCTATGAACACACAACATATGAATTTGTGTGTTAAAGTTGACTGTACCAAGTTCTCCATCTTCTTCCTCCTCCTCCTCCTCCTCCTCCTTCTGCTCCTCCTCCAGGGAGGTTGTCAAACTAGACTGACTTGCTGATTTAGGTGCTTGCTGGACTTGCAACCCATAAAAAAATTTGTACCCACAATTTCCCATGTCGATCTTCTTCTGCCTAGTAGAGTATTGGATACTTGCAAAATGCAATTTGGGCTGGCAATTGAAAGCCAACAATGCCTGACTAATGTGATCATCTCTTTCTCTATCTCTCTCTGTATCTGTTCCCCACCCCTGACAATGATTCTATGACTGGCAATCCCTGCAGCTCAACAATCCTTGGAAGTATAGCCAGCAATCCCCACCAGCTCCCCAAGGAAGAAAAAACCTCCAAATTCAGATCCACTCTCATACATGAGTCTTGAACCTAGTGAACACAGACTCTATTGTATGCTCCCAACTGTTTTGTAATGCTGAAGAAATGAATTATTTATTTGCAAACCCCACTTCTGACAATTCAAATCTCAACTGTGGAACTTGTGAAACTTTTTTTTAAGATAGAGAAAATAATAATAAAATGTCAAGTTTAGCAGCCTCTGAAGCAGTAGAAAAAAGCAACTAGTTTTTGTTATAATATAAACATCCAACAATCAATTCCCCCACCCAATTTTCCTAGAATATCTATCCACTAGAAGATCTATCCTACAAGTTACAACCAAAGGAGAAAAAATACTAGCTATTTGCTAGCTAGTGGTAAAATTCATTGCTCATTACATCATTCAGTACAGTTGCTGCAAGCAGTCATATAATGGTAGTACTACTATTATTGGTATAGTAGTACTATCTTAGAGGGCTGTTGAAGACTCATAACTAAAGCTATTTGTCACCATCTTAAACTTGGGCTTACAACAAAACTTATGAGTAAGTGTTTTAGAATGATAAGATAAGACTATGACAATTACCTATAACAACATATATTATCACCATTCTATTTTGTCACCATCTTTGGCTTTTGGTTGTCACCAAGGTTGATGTAAGTCATCTTTACTAACCTTAGTTTTGGGGTTTGCAAACAAAGCTAAAAGAACCCAAACCTGCACTATGAACAGCCATGATCATATCCAAATGAAAGTTTGCATCCAAATATCATAGTAATCAATGGTGTTTATGCTTACAAAGCCACCTTTTTTTCCTCTTAAAATTTTAATATGCAGCATGGTATTAACTGGAACTCATGAAATTTTGCATGCACAAATTCATGGGCAGGATTTTGAGCTAATAACAGTGCATGGATTTAATGGATTTAGTTTTTGGTAAGGTTGATCCTCCTCAGAACTCCTACTTGTCACTACTTGGAAAAGCAATGGATAAATACATGGCTGCACATTTGGTCACATCGACGGCTTGATGTGTGTATGGATGAATTTTTTTCCGTGTTTACTTCTCTCTCAAGAGCATCCTCACCCACTTTGGGTATTTAGTCCTACATCAATATTTTTCACATTCATTATTATTTATTTATATATGTCAAGTCTTACGAATAAACTTGAAAGTGGGAGACCACTAATAACAAACAAAGGAAGTGAACCAATCATACCCTTTGGCCAATCAACAGCAGTGGAAGATTGTGCCATGGGAACCAATCAAGTAATCTAGACAATCCGATCTAGAAAATCTGCACCAAGATTTAGACTGTGTAGTAACTTTTGCCAACCATCACATCTTGTGCAGATATCATATTCCAACACCATTGTTTTTTTACCAAACCAACAAGTTTTTCCTATTCTACATCAAGAACATGCTCTAACAATGCATGGGTGAAAATGCTCACACCATTGACACATAAACTGCACACAAATAGGATTTGATTCATAGTATTATGTAACAATATAATATAGTTTCAGTTCAAAATTAAGGTGGTAATTGAAATTCATAGATATTTGGGAAAATTTTGAAGACTCTTTGAAAACAAAACTTGGGTCATTATCTAACAATATTTTTATACTATTCATTTTGGCTCAGTCATTATGTCACATGTACTGTTGTACCATTGGCTTTGGCTTTCATAAACTGTGCATGTTGATTCTTTGCAAATTGGAGGTTAATGTGGTGCAAATCAATTTTGTGTGCACTCAACTCAAAATGAAGGTGGAGCATATATTGGTGTGGTCCACAATAAGTAGTGCGAACAATGTAGTGTAGATGCAGATCTAACAAGGCTTGAAAGAGAGAGAGTCCAGTGGAGAATGGCCATGTTTGTCTGTGCAGCCCGCTTGAAGCATAGCCTGACCTCTTTAATGGAACCTCATCCAAATGGCCAAATACATCTGTCCATATAACCTTTGTGTTGAAAGAGATCAAACATCGTGTGCGGAGGTGGGCCGCTAGTGCACACCAAAGTAGTATGGTCACACATAGGTCACAATTTGTGTGGCCCTAGGTGTTGATTGAGCTCCAGATGGATGGTGAGAAAACCGGCCCAGGAACTTAGTTTTGAACCTTCCAATGGGTAGGTAAGTTAGTTCCCTTAACTAAGAAACTATGAGGATACCTTATGTGCCAGTGAATGGGTCCCCCTGGAAACCCTATAGATTTGGACCCCAAATTGACAGCCTTGGGAGCCCCTTTTTTGTCTCCTACTACAAGCCAGCTGGTGGTGTTACTCTCAGCCCCCACCATCCAGAGTGACCAAGCATGGAATACATTGGGAAGTACCAGTAAGGGGTTGCAAGCTTGCTTCAGACATTGAACCAATACCAATGGAATGTGGGTCCAATTTGAAGCAACCCTAGAATTGAGTCCCATATTCACTGCAAACATATGATCAGATCTGAAGCTGCTATACCTGGTGGCACTAACACTGATGTGAAGTATGAAATTTTGTGGGCTTGATTCAATTTGACCACGGAATGTTCATGGACGTAATCCTAAGTTCAAGTGTGTTGTTTGGTCATTATTGGATGTCTATCAACAGGTTAGTTTCACACAAATGAAACAGATATGGTTCTTATTAGAGCATAATGTCCACTAACTAGTTATAATCATCTTGTGCAAAGCAATTTGGACACAGTACATGTTTTAAATAGTGTGAACAAGAGCTTGGACTGACAGGTTTGTGAAAGATAGAAGAATCTTCAGGAAGGCCATAATAAAATGAAGATCATTGCCTTCAATTTGTCAGCCAGAATCATCATCACCACATTTGATGGCACTTAAATGATGTCTCACTCCATACTCTCCAGCATTTCATGCTTGTGGGTGGTATGAGGAAACAATTAGCACTCTATATTAGATGGGCTACATACTGATATAAGCCCACATACTTACTGGGTCTAGGTGGAAATGCTCTTGTAGACCACCACAGGAATATGTTACCAAATTCATACAATTTCATCTTTGCGTTTCATAGGTACATGTGTACCAAAGGGATTTTTCACGAAGGGCTGCTAGAAGGTATGCATGCCCTTGCACTGTAGGCTATGTCTGGTAACTAGCTCAAGGATGCAGATTACCGTGAATAGTCTTGACACATGAGCGCCTCGACTATTCATGATACCCTGTGTACTCTCACATGTCACCTAGTCCATAATCACTACCTTGATAATGGCTTGATTCTGTAACAAAGAGACTTCTATTGAAGTCCAATAAGTATGTAACTAGGTCTGTTTTCTAGTACAAAGGAAACAAGAAAAAAAATTAAGTTGTGGGAGGCACATCTGCGGAAGTAAGGGTGACAATCCAACATGTAGCTAAAGGGATTCAAGCATGGAACCAATTGCAAAAAATAAATTATCCGCATCTTGAGTCAGGACTAGCAAAGCCCATGCACAAAAGATGCACATTCAAATGCACACCAATAGTAAGCCGTAGTTACCATCTGGCAAATCATGGCTACTGGCCAGAACACTCTGTCCTGGAAAAGTGCAAGCTGAAGGCAAATACGACAAAGCAACACAACAGCCATGCAGGAGCCATTTGGGGAAGAGGGAGCGGAGGAGTTTCTTGACCGTGATCAAGAACTGCCACTATGATGAATATGAAGGATTTCCTTTGAATGCTTTTTAGGATCCCGAAAATCACATCTTACCTAAGATAGAAAGAATGCCCATTGTTGTCAATAGCTAGCACTAACTGGTTTAAAATCCTTCCCAGTCTTAAGGAGTATCTATTTATCTGTCTATCCAGGAGTGATATTTACCAAGATAAAGGTACCCTTCAAATACACTAACAAATTTCTCCAAGTGCTTTACTAAAACAGCTTCCATACTCCTACAAAATATTAAAGGACACTGGTCAAATTTATAGAATTCACTAGATCTATTTAAAATTTGACCAGTGTTTGTTGCTTATAATTTTGTTTGGATTATTTGACCTTGCACCCACTAGGGTAGAGAGCCCAGTCATAGTACACTTAAAGTAGGGTTTCTCAGTGTTTTTGCAAGAGGGTCTCATTGTTTATGGTGGCCAAAGAGTAGATGGAGCCATCCTCTTTGCACATGTATCACATTCAAAATCAGCAAAAATGGACTAGAGAAAAAAAGTTATGGCCCCCTAAAGTAGGGGGGTTGTTTTTACAAAAACTTCTCAATCAACTAGCTCATAGCCTATTTTTGAACCCCTCAAAAAATCCTTAAATATCATTTTGTTACACCTTTAGAGTTACAAGATGATTTGTAAAGCTTAAGATGGCCATTTCAGAGTAGTTTAAATCGCTCAATTTGGAAAAAAAAAAAGGAAAAAAGTTATGCACTGATGAAGTAGGAGAGATCAAAATGAAAAAAAATTCAAAAAAACATGTTTTGCAATCCAACAAAACTTATTTTCTTTACTATTTTTTTTTGCTACTCCTTTGGCTTTGCATTTCAAATATGATTTGTAAAGCTTGAGAAGGCATTCCCATATTGGAAAAGAATTGAGAAAGATCTACCAAAGTGTTCGGTGATAGGTTAATGCTCAGTGATGAGCCAATTTACCCTATTGGACCCGCATCCATTAAAAATCATTATGATTTAGTTATGAGTTAGTTATAATTTAGCAACAACTATATTATCACAATTCCATTTGATGATTATATTTTATAAGCCTTTTAACATGCACTTCACATTACATAGGTAACTAGTAATTACATATGTAAATGGGTGAATAGAATAGGTGAGTATTCAAAGATTGTAAATGGATGCTATGTAAGTAGCTAAGTGACTTGGTGTTTACTAAGTAGGTAAATAAATATTTTGGATGGTTATTATGTAGTTAACTATTGTAATTAGTTATGAAAAAGGATTACAATTGAAAAATGTTTCTTGTTCGCATATGATTCATATTACATGGTGTAGTGGTGGGTGTTAATTCATTTTGGCCATGACATTCAATGTTTTCCTTGGTGTGTGTACACAAATCATTGATGCAATGGGTGACATGATAACTATTGTTCATAGATGCACCACCTTTGCATCAACTACTTGTCAAATCAATTTTCATCTTGTATAAAAACAATTGCACACACTTTTTTTAAGTCATATTCAACTCTTCTTGTTGTTGAATCAACATCATCATTTGCACAATAGGATTCACACCTTGGCTAATTTTGTAATAATTAACTTCACTCATACATATTTCTTCCTTTAATCATGTTTGAAATACAATTTTTTTCCCTCAAAAGTAACACAGTAAAAAAAAGGAGTTATCATGACCAACTCCTAACAAATCAATTCCTCCTTTTAATGATTGAAGTTTATAGGTGTCTACAAAAATAACAAATAATTTTTTTAAAACATAATTGCACCAATGTAAGTCGGGGTAAAAAAGAGTATTACTTCACTTTACATCATCGCAATGTTTTTGTGCACTCTTAGTTTTTCAAGTGGTAACAAAGGTAAAAAACTTATTAATTTTTGTGTTTTGAAGTAGAATGCAAACCTAGCTACACTTTTTAACTCCCAAGAAAAATGGAAGGGGGCTAATTGAAGCTTTGAAATGGGATTAAATCAAACTCACAAATGTGCATTCAAGGTGAGGTCAACTTGCACAATTCAAAAACAATGACAATTAATGCAAATTGAAACCAAAATGTTACATGGATTAAATCATAAAAGAAATACATTCACATGCTCACCATGGCCCAAACTTGGGAGGAAATCATCACTCTTCTCCTTACATTATAATCCAAAAATAATGGTGGGGACTACATTGAAATTGAAAATAATTCTATTAGTTATGAGTCTTGTTATTTTGTGAGTTCATGTTTTTTTCATATGGACTCCTATTTGAGAAGTTTGAATAGAGACATTATAGCCCTTGAAAAGACCTTTTCAATGTCACATCATGCACTACATTTGAAAGTCATTTGATCTTTTGTTGTATGTTTTAATGGTTATGAATGGAATTGCAAATTTGATTCCAAATTTGATTTGTGAACATTCTTTTGGCCATAACTTGTGCTTTAGATCTTTAAACAAAGAATTCAACCCACTTTGAATATTTAATTTTCAAAACCTTTTTAATGGTTTAAAATAACCTAGTTTGAACAAGGTTTGATCCTTCAAACCTTATTTCAAATATTTGAAACACTATGGAACTTCAAGTCTCAAAGTGAAAATCTACTAGGGAATGTTAGAATCACAAATGCATTTGAATCCCAAGACACTCTTTTGACTGACTCCCCTTATCAAACTTTAACTTTGATAACAAGCCCAAAACTAAGGTCATGACATTTTTTTCATCAATGAATTTTTATTCCATTTTAAAAGATGTAAACATCTTCCATGTTAAATCAAATGAATAATAATGGGTTTATACACCTGCCATTGTTACAATCAACTTGTTACCAAAAAAATTAGTTGAATTCAAATTTTGGTATTAGTCCTTAATCTTCAACATGCTTAGACCTTTAGATTGTTGAATTTGGTTATTTTGGAAAGAATTCATATGTTTACAAAGATCAAAGATTCATAATTTGGCCCCAAAAAAAAAACTACCACATTTTTGTCATTTCAATATAATCCTTGCAAGGAGTTATAAAAATATAATATATGGAGGAAGGTAGTGCTTCCTCACAAGTTGTTTAAGCCATGATGAATCTTGTGAATTTGTGTGAACATATTCTTAATATGTGCACCATTTTGGGTTCAAATGCATTAATTGTGTTCATTCTTTGGTTTGTGAAATTGATAGGACTAATAATTTTAGTTTAAAAATTCATCCTAATCCCATCTCAAAACTTTTACACCTTTTAATTTCTTACTGAAAGCTAAGGAACACACATTAGTTTGCATTTTGTTACAAAATTGGGAATCATGGAAATTCTTTACCAAGGTGAAAACACATTAAAAAGGGTTGTTTTAGGCAAGGAAATGTTTTTTTAAAAAGTATATTTTGGTATATCGTAGCCTAGGGTCAATTTCCACATTGACAAAACGAATTCATTTTTTATTTTTTTTATTATATTTTTTCCCATCATCTACTATGATATTGTGATATGAATAGTGAAATTATTCAAAATGTAACCCATGATAATTATGATGATTTTCAACATGTCAACTTCATATTTTCACAAATTTTCATTTCACTATTTTAAGTATTATTTAATGTTGAAACTAATTTTAAGGTAAGGTATTTTGGGGGTAGTTTCATTTTAATTTCATCTAGCATTTTGATAAACATATAAAATGGATTTTGATACAAGACCTCCAACATAATTCTTGTCATCATTCAAACGAAAGTAATTTTTCAACAAAATATTTTTTTTAACACATTTATGCTCATTTGAATGAAAAACTTGTCCAAATGTTTTTTGTGAAATCACATGAGTCAAATTTCTCAATTGTAATTGAAATGATATAATCAATTCATATTCAATATATGATTAAGTATTTCATTAAGTTTTACAATTATTTGAATCATTTTTAGAATATATTTTCATTTTGCAATCTATCATGACAACATATAAATTTTCACAAATAAACTCTTTAATCACTTAATATTAAATTTTAAAATGTAGTTTATTTTAACAATTACTTTACTTGGCTATTGAACTACCTTATTTTGAGTACAATTTATAAAAACTTCTTTTAATATTGGCTTGGTGGAAGTTGAAAATTACATAATTTCAAAAAACAATATTTGTGACTATAATTTTTGGCCACTGTAGTGTCCTTTCACCCACCACCAATACCATTTGATAAATCTTGGGGTTCACTAATAATGATTCAACTTGAACTTAAATCCTCTCCTTCAATACTTTCAATTCCTATCCAATTTATTTTCTTTTATTAATAAGTTTGACAAGATTACATCATTGATGTGTTGTTGGAGAATGCTTATAATTCTATTTGTAAACTTCCTACATTTGAAGGTAAAAAACATGCACAAGTACTTTACAAATTTACAACAATTAGTACCAAGATCCAATTGAACCAATATAGGCATCAACATATCGTTGTTGATATTTGGTTTCAAAATTCACATATGCTCTTATTGATATTAGATTGCTAAAAAAAACAAAAAATTATGAGTTTCAACATTCAAAAGCCTTTCTTAATATCAAAATAAGCTTTAAACTACCAAGAACCTAGTGATGTTTAGATAGCAACATACCAAACCAACAATAATTGCAACCCCATTCAAAGAAAAAGCTTTGAACAAAGTTACAACCCAAAACATATCCATCTATAATCAGAACAACCAAAGTTAGTGTATCAATGGATTTTATTTGAACCCAATTGGTCAATTGTGGCTAAAGACAAGTAATATATTTTTAAAGAATGTCTTGCTTGATCATTTAACCAACACCTACACCAATACCTTCGCCTTTTTGAGTGAGGTGGCTACATTTGACCCAAGAAATCTTAATGTAGGACTTAGAGACCCTAATTTAGTCTTAGCCATAAGATGTAAATCACCAATAGAAAATTTCTAGTGCACCTTGAGGGTGCGTTATTTGATGGAAAATTACTTCCATAAAAGGGACATGCAAAAAATCCTGTACCTTTTCTCTTTTTTTTGCCCCATGGTATCCATTGTTCGTCACATGAAAAATTGAAAAAAAAAATGTTGATGTTTTATGTTAGGTAACACCCTCAAAGCAAGGCCCTCTCAAAATATGTCTCCCCTTGGCTCCACCTTGGGCTGTTGCTTGCGTGAGGGAGGGCATGCTCCTCAAGTGTTATCCTCCACAAAATATTTATAATGTTTACAAGCACCCGAAGAAAAGTTGGGGTTTTGATCATGGTACTAGTTATATGTGTTGTTTCACCCAAGGCATCCTTGACTTGCCTTTGGAGATGTCATGGGTTTAGATGAGAAATCCACCTCTTGATCCCATTACCTTGAGCTATGAGGACTATTGTATCATAGTTTCAAAAATCTGGCTAGTTCTAGAAAAGCATTTCAATTTGTACGTGGGTATACAAATACAAGAGGTAAAGTTCAAAGTGTTGGGTGGGTACCAGGCTTGAACCTGGCATATAGGCTGGTAGTGGTCCTTGCATCATCAAAGAACTAACCAGAGTGGTAGGACCTGAGGGAATACCAGCCTTATATCAGTACCTGCCTGGTAATGACATGAGTAATATCAACCTCGTACCAATAATGTCCTAGTAGCTAAGGACTTGAGATAATATCAATTTAATATCAAGGCTACATCATCAGTCTCAATACCAAGCAAAGTATATACCTGCCACATACCAGCCAAAAATCAGCCTTGGACCTTAATGCTGATACAAAAGTTGATACCCGCCCAACCTTGATTCAAACCAATGTTACATGGTTATTAGAAATGGCAGCAAATATCCAGAGGTTATCAGGGTGATTTTTAAAAAGCTGCATATAACCATGGTTCTCAAAAGTCAAAGCACTGGTTTCAACCTGTAATTGTGGTTGTGAAGAATGTGAATCGCAATTCTGATGTAACTGCAATTCTCAAAATCTAAGAACCAAGCAAATAACCTTTATTAAACTGCCGGTTCTGTCGCAGTTGTTTCATGAAAGCTGCTTGTTCTTGGAGGATGTTTGAAAATATATATTTTCTAAATTTTGAAAACAGAAGAAGATGATATTGGAGAAATGAAATAATCAACCAACCAACATTGCTTAATGCCAATGGTATGCATATTTAAGTTTAAGTTTCTTATATACCCTCTTGGATTTGGTTTTTTTATATTCGTCATCTACCAGTTTCAATGTTTTTTTTTCTAGAAAAAACTTATGAATTTTCCAACAAAAATATTGAGGATTTTTTTCCTAGTGTAAATTTGACTAATTTTTAGAGATCAATCAGTGAGTTTTTGTGGTAGGTGAAGCCCTAGGACAAGGGCGTTATCAGAATACAGGCCCTTGTGAGGTGAAGCCTTGTATGGCCTGCATCTCGTAAAGCCCCTTGCCCAAGACCTTTAATGTGCCTAAAGAGCATGACTTGCGCAAAGAAGAAGAGGAAGCTGGCTTAGGATTTTCATAAAGGCCAGAGAGCATAGGCGGGTTTTAAGAAAATCATAAAGCCTGCACAGGAATTAGATGAATTTTTGTCGTGCCTTGTAAAGAGGCATCTGAGGACACTACAAGAATCTAGCTAGGTCTTTAGTCTTTACTCATCAGAGATACCCATGAACATCAAAGGGGGGAAGGGAGGTCTTCACTGGTATCCAATAACCCAATCACTACAACATCTTAAAGTATCATCACAAACTTGCCTCTTTCATGTATATGTGCTTTTATAATATTTTAATAATGTGTTCAAAATTAAAAGTTAATGCAGCATTGATCAATCATTGATATGATATTGTAATGACATTGTAATACAATGATCGATCATCATCATCCGTCACACCTTGTAAAACCACAAATGATGATAAGTGCTATGAAATGTAAATAAGTGATTACTACCTAAGTAAACCACTTAATGGCTACTAGGCACATAGCCTATTGCACAGGAATACAACAAAGAAACATTTTTCATCCACACATCATCCATCCTGCATGCTCAACTGGCGAGTGCTGGTTAACTTTGGCCTCTTATGACTGCACACTTGCAGCTCCTCATATGTCAGGTAGGGAGGGACAGATTGATGGATACTGTGACCCAGCAGCCATCAGTGAGTCATCCATTGGAATCCCAATATGAGTAACTTGCAGATGGAACCGTGGTAACCTATCCTTTAAACTGTTCTACTTCCACCTCATGCTACCTAGGTAACTCCCTATTTGCAAACAGGAAATATAATAGATAAGCAATAGGTAGTAGTGTAAGTGGTCACTATGTTACTAGGTGAAGCAGTTGGTGGCTTACTACTTACATGTGGATAGTTGGTACATAGCTAACCATGGTGGTTAGCTATGGGACACGAATACAATTTTAAAACTGTTTCCAGTCCACATACATCCATCCAGCACGGTCAGATTGTGGGTGCTGGTTCAACCTGCCCACATTGATAGGGAAAAGTAGTCAACCCTAATAGTGAGTCAAACCCAATTACAGAACCACATGTAAGGTGGCTCTGGCTGTAAGTTAGAACTACTAGGGTTTCAGTGCCCTATTGGTTTGAGTAATTAGGGTTTAACCTTAGGCAGAGTATGTATGCATGAGGTTACATAGGGGGAACTGGTTTCTTCTTCTTCTTCTTCTTCTTCTTGGTTTGAAGGCCAAGATTATATAAATCAGATCTTTGTGGGAAGCCCAGCTGCTGCAGCAAAAGACAGCTGGTGGTCTTCTTTCAACAGGTGAATTGGCCTAGTCCAGAAGGCATGGGCCTGTGTGGCCTCCCCCAATGTCCAGATTCCAATAAAGCCCAATTTGTCCACTGGGGCTCAATCAGCCGACCATGAACAAATTTTGGTATCATAGTCCTCTCTATATGGGGTTTTGCAGCAAGTGTGTGCCCACATACAAGAAGAGCACGAAACTCGGTGTCCTCATCTGAGCAACAACGAAAACACTTGTCATGTGACTTGGGGTCCACCCACAAAAGCCAAATCCCATGTATGTAGTCGGAAGTGGATGACAGATTATTACATTGACTTAAAACTTAAACCACCAGATCATGATCAATTTCTATATTTCCTTTCTTTGGGAAATTTTCTCAAATTATCTGGCAAAGCAAATTCCAAACACTTTCTAAGATGGTTAACTTCTACTGTTTGTTTCATCTTCAAAGGGAGAGACATAAAATACATGCATTAAGTGGGGTCCAGGGATGTAGCCAATTTAGTTTGAAAGTGTAGCTATACTACCTAATCAAACTTCAGCATAAACAAACCAAAATGGGTAGTGTAACAAAGGGTTAGCCAAAACCCTAATTGATATCCTCAGTAAATAAACTCTTCAATGTCTTGACCCCAAAAGCCAAGAAAGGAAGCATTAATTCCACATTATACGAAGTAGCCAAAAACAACAGCACCACAGTCCGCTCATGTGAAAACCCTAACTCTAACATCAAGGAGGTTTTTGCCACCACCCATATGATGACCAACTAATCCAAAGGGGAAAAACAGCTTCCTCCTCTCTCCGTGTGGGGTAGAAGACCTTGACCATTCCGAATCCTAAACTACTTGTTGGCCTGGAACTTTTACCTTGTGACCCCTAATCAATATTGGAAGAGGACAATCCGGAGCACTTCTTACCATGTACCCTGGAATGGGCTCTGCCCAGCCCATTCTCAAGGGTACAACAAGGGTATCACCCATATTGTACCCTCTCACCTTGTTGTACCTATGTGAATAGGCAGTGCTGAGCCCATTCCAGTCCCTAACCCAACTGGCATGGATTTCTTTGGGACATTTCATCTTGATAAATTCTGACATGTAAACCATTGATTGACAAAGAATGTCTCTAAGTATCCTTTATGAGATTGTAATCTGCCAACTCAAACTATTATATCATAATATTTTGCCAACACAGAATTCTCATTCACAATCTGCCTAGGGAATTGAAAGAATAGTCCTCAACACCTGGTTCCATTTCACTACAGTTCAGGTGTGCGGGATCATATATAGCACAATCTAAATGTTCCTATTGAATCCTTGGGAATTTTTTATTAGAAAAACAAATTGAGCCTCACATACGAGCCTGCAACAATTCACACACACACAAGTTCCAGTTTGTCAAATATTTAACACAACTACAGAACATGCCTCGTGACATTCCAACCCAGATATATAGCTCGCTTCAATTTGTCCAGCTTTCATGATTGGCAATTATAGCTCATGGGTGTCAGTGTGCGAGTATGAGGAAGCCTGCCTTTTTCCTCCCTTTATCAGCACCAATTTCCCTGGTTCCCAATCATCAAGTAAGCAACTCTTTCACAAGCGGATTTATTCCTTGACATTTTCCTTGTAGTATGTCACAATTTTTTGTTTGTTCTTTGCAACATATATACAATACTAGAAGAACCTTCATCTCAAGTGTTCCTTCCATCTTTCACATTTTCATCCAAAGCATATATTGTTGTTGTTCCAACTCTCTTCTTCACTCCAACAATTTTGTCAAACACCCATAAAATGCATGTATATATGAACAAAAATTTACCTTGGACAAAGGAAACAACAAAAAAGAAGAGTAGAAGTCATGAAAAGAATCAAGGCAGAAAAGAGGAATTGAGTTAAACCCTTTGAGCAAGGGCCACCATGAATGAGTCCCACAAGTCCCCAATCCATTGGGAACCCATTATGACAAAGTTATGGATGAACCACAACTGAGTAACTAAGTATTGTGGCACCTGATAACCAACTCATCTCAGTTTGTTTTGGGAGGTGTCAAATGGTTATGGCATGTTAGATTCTCCCCATCCCAACTGTCTTTAATATCCTATTATAGGTTAATGTGCAAAAGTTTATTTTACAATATTGGAAATTGTCATGGACATCCATCATAATTCATTCACAATATCACTAATGATTGATCAATGGGGTCAAACAAGTAGACTTACCGATTTGCACCACCATTAGCACACCCCTTTGATTGTTATATATGGTTCTACACTTCAGTACCAACGATCAAATCCAAAATGTTTCACATATTGTTCACAAGCTCAACATGAAAATGTGTGAACCAAAATGAGATGAATGAAACATTGGCTAAATATTTTTTTCCTGTCATGCTTATATGCATGGCCTCATACATGACAGTTGGTTACGGGCATGCCAATCATGCCTTTAGGGTTAATGTACACTCTTAAGGTTAATGTACGTTCTTAGGTTATTGTATGCTATTAGGTGTTTTAATGTTATGGCTTGTTTAGGGTTTCAGCTTTGTTGACGGTTGTATAAAAGGTCAAGCTCTTCCCTTCTCTTGTTAGTTTTTCTAGAATTCCTTTGTTAAGAAGAGTTTCCTCCATAGTCAAACTGGATTTTTAGATGCTCACGGTGGTTATTACACAACCATCATTTACATACACTATGTTTTTTTTCCTTCTTTTCAATTTAATTCTAAAAAAATTGCTCTTTGTTGTTTAATGTTGAAAACAACAAATTTTTCCTAGCTTTGAATTTCTTGGGTTTTTTTTGCTTGCTTGTTTTTTGTGTTCTTGAATTGCTGCTACTTCTTCTTTTTCTACTCTAGTACTGCAGCTACAATGTCGCAACCTTAGCCTTGGGCTTGCGACCAAAGCAAAAGGCTTGCAAGGGTGCGGGCCAAGACTAAGCCCGGAAGTCGCATTCTCATGCCCCGAAGTGCAAAAGAATGTGAGAGAAAGAACCCTCACACTCCCAAGTAAACTCCCATGTTGGGAGTTGGAGTCCCGGTGAACTCCTGAATGTTTAGATAGCGATTGCAAGGGTCAAAACTCAATGGCTTGAGGAGTTTTTTATACCATTGAAAAGTTGTTGAAATGTAGATGTCTAAAATGGGCTCGCATCACCCATTTGGACATTTGAAACACAAGTTATGGCCAAAAGAAGGGTCGGGAGTCAAATTGACAATTTGACTCCCGACCACTAAAAGTCAAGAATCAATTTGATTACCTTACGTGCAGATGATGTGCGACATACTGTTTAAAATATTTCGACGAGGGCTACAACTTTGTTTTAGATCTCATCTCAATTGAAGGTCTACACACAAAGTTATGGGGGCCCCAAAGTTGTGGGAGTCCCAACTTTGGCAATTTTGGGACTCCCACTTAAGAGTCCCGGGACAAAATGCCATTTGGATGTGGGCCTCGTGGAGAAGCACATAGTATACTATAAGGGGGAAGGTGGTGAGTTCCCCCAAGTTCGGGCCGTGGTGAGTCTTGTGAGTCCGAGTTTGCCCATGGCTCGTCCTAGTACCAAAAGTGCTTCAACTATGCACTAACCAACTTGTTGTTTAGTTTGTGCAGATCCGAGTGAGTGATTAAGTGCTTATCATTCTTCTTAGTCCCATCTTGGAGCTCCAACACGCCCCTCTACCCCTCAAAGTGCTATGAGCCAAAAAACGTGCCCCGACTCCTTGCTCTTCTGTTATTTTCACTTCAAACTCACATTTGGAATTTATCTAAGAACCAAGGGGTGCATCATACAATAGGAACAACAATAACCATAACTAGTAGCAGTGTAAGCAAGGGAGAAGCAAATTGTGAAGTTCTGAGTTCCGGAGCTTCAAAGGGAGGAAGGAGCAAACAACTCCAAATCTTGGTTTGTTGCCAGCTTTAGGTCTTGGGAGCATGTGTACACACACACACACAAGGTTTGATTGCAGTACAAGATCTGCACCATGTGATGCAACCCCACATACATTTCCTTTCCTTATATATGGGTTTTGAGGTTAGCATCTGGGCTATGCACTCCTGTGTGTTTTTTAGCTTGCAATCATGTAGTGAATAGTGCTTTGTAATAACTCTAGAAGAAAAAAAAGAAGAGAATAATAAATTAAAAAAACACGAAGTAGAAGAAAAAAAATTCTCTCTTTTCTTCTGCACGCCATTGCTGCAAAGTTCATAGACGCAGATTGCTCTGAAGTGTCATTGTCAACACAGTCACCATCCATTCCGTTCTATTCCATTTTATCACAGTTCCGTCCGACATCCGTCAACGTCCATCCATCCAATTCTGTCCATTTGGCCCCTTCCTTTCGTCGCCATTCATCCATGTTGTCGTTCATCCCTATCAACGCGCTGTATTCTTCAAATCGTATGTATTACATACATACATATTCAATACCATATTCTTCAAACCGTATGTATGTATTCTTCAAGATCATATATAGGTTTTTTTTAATTAATACATACATCTACATATTTTGTATTAATATGTATATTTACCTTTTTTGTATTAATACATACATTAACTTAATCTTATTAATACATAAATATACAATTATTTCTTCCTCTACTTTTTCATTTAACACTGGTGATTACAGAAACTGAAAGCTACTTAGGGTACATTTTTTTAACCACTTCACATTTCAGTTTCCATTATGGTTGCATTTAATTGCATAGGTTCTGTTAGAACTTTGTAGTTAGTGCTCTATATTGCTACAAAATTTTGGGGCATGGGACAATTCCATGTCCTCGAATGATGAGAGCACTACCGCTCAATTAGAGCCAAGGTATTAACTACGAAGTAACACACAATCATTTGAGCCAATTTCTTTGAGCTCACGATCTTCACGACAATACCATCAAACATCTACACCACCACCATCATTTAATACAACTCCTACTAGGGATTCAAGTTCAGGTTACAATACGTCAACAATACATCAGAGTCCATTTTGAAGGGTTAATTACTGGGGTACGCCTGCTGCCGCACCAACTTTCACACCATCATCGTATATTCTGCTACAAGTTGTTACCTCTATAACCACATACACCATGGAGGTCAATAGTTCCTCTGGGATAATTGAAAAGTTCAACAAAAGGCCAGGTACCATTTCTTTGAAGGAGTTCAAGGCAATTTTTTCAACTATGGTTTGTGAATTGGAGCTCAAATATGGTGTTAATTACACTGAGGTGTTCGCATTTAAACAACTGGCCCATTATGTGCACTATGAGGCATTGGATGTCTACGAGCAACATTCTCTGAGGATTTTGGGCTTCACCTAAATCCCCAATCCAACTTATGCCATAGCCATTGCCACTGCCTCTCAAGTTGCATTGCAAACTACCATTACACATCATGGGACAATGCCCAATAATCCAGATCCGATACCTACTTCAATAAACCTTTTTCCTCAACAACTCATTATTGTTACCACAAACATTCCTTCCCCCATTGATGCACTAGCTTTTGTTGATCCAATGGGGGAATTCTTTTAAGTTCTTGAATTGGAATTTTTGGTTAAAAATTCTGAAAAAATTCTATAGCTCGTCACCTTCTCTTGGTAGAAGGATGAAGCCCTCAAGATGCTCTACAAAAGGCTTTTCAAGCTTAAAGAAGATACTCAGAGCATCACAGACCTGGAAGCTGCCCATTGGTATCTTCATTTGTTGGAAGGTACTCCGACACTCCATGCGCAAGTTTTGCAACGGGTTTTTGCAGAATTTGGAGACTTGTACACTTTGCTGGATGTGTACTAAAAAGTTGGAATTAGCTCATGCACATTATGAAGCCAGTCTATGAGGCCTCCATCACATTCAAGGCCTCAACCACCACCAGTTGCGCCAACATGTTCATCACATTCTTCTTTAAGGGCTAAAGCGGTGCACTCGATTACACCCATTCTACCTTCTTGCAACTACTATGACAATCCTACCCACAAAACCAGTGAGTGCAACATTCCTTCCAAAGATCTCTTTTGTGATTATTGTGGGAAAAAGGGACATCATGAGGCTATTTGTTTTGCCAAGTTCCTAAAATGAAAGTAATTCCGATTACCACGGCAAAATATGCTAGCATCTTATGTTGCCCTTCAACCAAAAGCTAAAGCATTTCAATCTTCCACTCAGGCTTTCCCCACCAAGGGTAATTCTAGTAAAAATGTTAAGAAGAAGGAGCACAATGTTGACAAGAGGGAGGTGTTTCAAGCCCATGCCACTCAAATTCAAACTTTGCAAAATGAACTTGAATCATTGAGGGCCCAACTTACTAATCTAAAAGGTAAATCTTCCCAACCAACTAATCATGTTCAACCTGTACAGGGTTCAGGATCACGAGAGGGACCTCCTAGGTCGTTCTATGGCCTTTGACATGATGCCATGGTTGGGGAGTATGTTTTTTTTAGTGCACACAATTCTAGTCTCACACCAAAATTTGCCTCTTATTTTTGCCCTTCCTATTTCACAGCATAAGAGGCTAGTGTGGCACCCAGAGTTTCTGCCACTAAATAGGTAATTCAAATTAATGGACACGCATCTGGTTCAAATCCTATTACCAAGGCTAGAGGGGCTCGAGCAGTCATGCCATAATCTTTTCGTCCTCTTAACACGGAAGAAGAATGCACATTGTTGGCGAGGGGGGAGGAAACTACTACACCACAAGCTGTTAGGGCATCAAATTCTCGTGTCCCAAGAATACATGTACATCAGGAAAACACACAATTTTCCATTAATCAGCTTATGGAGTGCCAACTTTAAATGCGTGAAGTGGCGCAAAAGTTTGTGAATACATCATTGTTTAGTTTTCGAAATTTGAAGCTAAGCACCAAGGACATAATTGTAGTACTAAAAGATACCCTAAACACTACATCAGGTCCTCTACCAATCCCTGATCCACATGTTACAAGGGTCCCATCTAACACCTTGGAGAGACATTCGATTGGTTCACGTGTTGTAGATGGCGTTCGTAATTTGGTCATTAGTTTTAGCATGGTTAAACTAGTGGACTCTCCTACTTCTGATTTCACATTCACATATTAGAACGGAGCTAAAAACACCTCACTTATGGATTTGTTACTCAACAAAGGCGTTGTGGATAGCCATTTTCTACACAAAGTCCTTCACTCATTTCCAAAGGTGGTGCCTAGTGAGAAAACTTCCACCGCCACCAAAGTTGCCAGTGTCCACAATACTGAATCAACAATCCAACTGGGAGGACATACACCCAAAGTGGTATTTCATGATATAAGTGCCCAACCAGTGATTATTGGAGTTCAATTTGCCAAAAAGATGGGCATGCTTGACTCCAAACTACGAAAATCAATGTGGCAAATTCACACCGCTAGTGGGAGCGTAGGAGAGGTACTTGGGGAAAACTCGGATTTGATTGCACTTACCTTCAATGAAGGTATAGATTAGGAGCTTTGCCTACAGGCCAAATGTTTAGTCACCAATGCCATTAGTTACGATGTGCTCATTGGGCAAGAGGCCCTATTTCCACTAGGTTTCACAATTAACAACTAGTTCTAGCATGCGTACTACCAAGTGAAATTGACAACTAGTTCCAGCATGTGTACTACCAAGTGGAATTGACAACTAGTTCCAGCATGCGTACTACTAAGTGAATTTGACAACTAATTCCAGCATGCGTACTACCAAGTGGATTTGACAACTAGTTCTAGCATGCGTATTACCAAATGGATTGGGAGACTAATGGCCACCACCTGGGATACATATAACCCTTGATTTACATGGGAACCATAGTCCTATGGCTCACCATTATATACTCAAGGAAGCATACATTATTTCCTACATCTAACAAGCTAACCACAAGTGGATAAAGGGAGATGAAGAAGAGACAACTTACGCCCAAGCTACTAAAAGCTTGAAGGTGGTTCCTACTAACATTCAACATAGACCAAAGGTTCAAAGCAGCCCACAAGCCCTTGGAAAACATTGTTTAATTTTGAGAACATGGAGAGCCATGGCGAACCGATTAAGCCAATACTTTGTTAGCTAATCACCTAGACATTGCCTAAAGAGGGGATTACATTACTAGAATTCTTTAGTGATATTAGTATAGGTATCAAAGCCCTACTATAGTTAAGGATGGTAGTTCGTAGGTATTTTTACATAAACATTGATCCTATTGTAAGGCAAGTGGCAACATCGAGAATGATGGGGCTCATAACCAAATTTCCATGACAGTTTACAACCATCGCATGGAAGGCCAGTTTCACTTTTTTACCTTTTAACATACAACTAATTTAGAATAAGCATATGGAATTACTTGGTCCCGTGGACTTCATCATTTCAAATTGGGAATGTCAAGGATTTTCAGCGGCTAGATTTGGAGATAGCTTGACTGACACAAGATCTGGTCTCTTCACGGACATGGTACGATTGATCACCTGGGCTCAATCCATTTCTCCTACAGTTGGTTATGTAATCAAAAACACCCCTTCTCAGTTTGACCAGAAGGAGAAAGTCCAGGAGCATTACATGTTGGTCAAGCATTACTTTGGAGAGCTGCTCCTATTTGATGCGACACAATGCAATTCTTATGCGCACCAACTGCGCAACTAGTGGACCAACCTTGCACCATTCTCAATTCTGTAGTTGGCTATGAGATACACCATCAGATACCCCAACCTGTAGGTTTTTCACATATTGGATGATCAAAGCTCCTACCAACCAATTACAAGGTAAGAAAAACCTCCTTGGTTTCCTACGAACACAATAGGAAAACCAAGAGGTGTTTGGCCCACCTTTATCTCCTTCCAAGCAGCACACGCCTTTCAAGGAAATGGACCAGGCCTGGTGTATCATCATGCTTCAGCCACTTGGAATGAACCAAACCCAAAAGAAAGAAAAAGGGTTATGGGGTTCCAAATTGGCACTACCAGTCACACCAAGGTGATTAGATTGGAACGTAATGCTCTACTTGGGAGAGGCATGGACTTGAACTCCCTTACATGTTTGTTGGTAACTTGTGCATTTTTTCAAATGTACACAACACCAACATTGATTCAATCAGCTTGTAGTTTTTGTGATGCGACTACATGGCACCCCGACCAAGTACACTCGCTTATCTTCAACGCTTTAAACTTCACTATTAGTGTTGGGGGGAGGAGGTACCATGTAATTTGACTCAAGTTGTTTCTAGAAATACATCAATTTTTGGAGAAACAATTACAACCTTCTATGAATCTGCACAGTTAAATAGTGGAGAACCCAATACACCAAGTTCTTCAAACACACTTTTCAACTCCATTCCATGTGTTTCCAACTACCCTTTTGTTATGGGGAACTAGCTCATTAAAAAAAAAAAAAAACGAGGTCACAGACTTGATAATTAAGTATGAAAATGTGTTCATATTCTCAATGAAAGACTTCAGTAGGTGTAAGACCATGCAGTTCTCTATAGACCTTACAGATGAGACACCCATCTATTAGATGAAGCATAGGTTAAGTAAGCATGAGTGGGAACTAGTAGATGAAAGATGCAAAGAACTCCATGAGGCTGGTTTCATTCAGCCATCAAGTTCTGATTTCGCAGCCGCTACAGTAATGCTAGCAAAGAAGGATTCAGCTGGATTATGGATTGAAAAAAGGATGTGCGGGGATTATAAACTTTTGAACCTAGTTACACCTCAAGACAGGTACCCCATGCCCATCCCTGAAAAATTGTTTGATAGCATTGGAGACTTAAACATCTTCACAATTGTGGATTTGAAGCAAAGTTTTAACCAAATTGTGTTCGTTACGAAGGATCACAAAAAAATGACATTCCATGGAAGCAACAAGTTATGGGAATGGCTTGTGATGCCTTTTGGATTAAAGAATGCACCTGTCTTCTTTCAGCGAATCATGGACCAAGTTTTCGAAGGGGCATATTTCCTGAAATGCTACATAAATGACGTCCTAGTGCATAGCAAGGGATTCTTGCAGCACTTGGCTCATCTTGAAGAGTTATTCAAGAAGCTCCATGAAGTTAATATGAAGATCCATCCTAAAAAATTTGTGTTTACTATCACCTCAGTAGTCTATCTTAGATATAAAATTTTGCCAAATGGTATTATGGTTCATTGGGCCAAAGTAGTAGCCCTTTTGGAGATGCCCAATCTTACTGATGTTCACATTTTGAGGAACTTCATCGGACTATGTAATTATTATAAGATTTATGTCCAAGACTTCAGTACTATTGTTCGTCCTCTCTATGCATTGTTAAAGAAGGATGTTGCTTGGACATGGAGTGAAAAGGCTCAAGAAGCTTTCAACACACTTAAGGAAAAACTTTTAGAGTTCCTCATTCTAAGAAAACCTAATTTCAGCAAGGTCTTCATTCTACACACTGACTGGAGTGCTCTTGGTATTAGTGTTATTCTTAATGAGGAAGGCAAATAATATGTTATTGTCTATGCATCCCAAAGTAACAACAAGGTTGATAGCAACTACTTTTCATACGAGGGGGAATGTCTTGCTATTCTATGGGCCATCATACATTTCAGGCCATATCTTTATAACACCAAATTCACTTTGTATATCGACCATCAACCTATCAAGTGGTTAATGACCAATAACAAGCTTACTAGTAAATTAGTTTATTGGGCGCTTATACTTCAAGAATATGAATTCAAGGTTATTCACCGACTTGGTTTTACACATCAGAACATGAATACCATGTCATAAAAACCCTTCACTACCTCTGAAGATTTCTTAGAAACCAGGTAAGACTTCGACCAGATTCCAACAATGCATGTATCTTATGCATCGAGTTATCTTGCACTAGTACAATGTAAGTTGGTTGAGCATCCCATTGTGGATATATGGGAGGACTTGGACACTTTGAGGTTTCTTTAGCATGGGGAGTACCTTCCCCAAGTTACATCAATTCAACAAGATCGCATACAACATCGGTCCAAATGCTATTCATGGAAAGACAATCACTTTGTCCGATGCTTACCACAAGGCGACAGAGTGGTTCTTCCACCACATGAATGACCTAGTTTTATTCAAAAGGTACACTCAGAGCTTGGACACTTTGGAGTTAAGCATACTTATAGCCTTCTCACTCCTCATTACCATTGAAGAAATATGTATGTTCAAGTCTAAGACATCATTGCTAGGTGTGAAAAATGTGATAGAATGAAAACTTCCTTCTCCTTTCGACAGCTCATGTTTTTTTCACTTCCTATTAAGGGCATGTTCTATCGCTGGTCATGTGATTTAGCTGGAGAATTACCACAAACCTCCAAGGGTAATGTTTACATCATGATTATGATTGAACATTTTTTGAAGTGGGTCGAGCTTGCGCTACTGGACAAGTCATCACACAGCACCAACCAAGTTTTCTTACAATAGGTCCTAAGTAGGTTTGGGGCTTATGTTGAGTGCCTTACTGATCAAGGATCAGAATTCAGAGGAAAATTCCTAGACCTATTCGATCATGTTCTCATTGACCATCGTTGGACTTCAAGGGATCATCCCCAAGCTGATGGCCTTATAAAAAGGATGGTTCAGACATGCAAAAAGGGACTTCGGAAAATTTGCCTCACTGGGAACAAAGAGGATTGAAACCTCGCCCTACCTTACATCGCCATGGGTTATAGGATGTCCAAACACACCTCTTTGTCTCATTTCGTTCTTTACTTTCTACTTTTTGGGAGACATCCCATTCCACCCTCTTCCATTGTTGCTCAAATGGACTAGGTTGTGGATTTGGACACCCTAACCACTTGGGTTAGGGTCATCGCAGAGAGGGTGTTCTATTCTAGAGGGTTATGCCCATGGCCATGAAGAACTTGTCCATTGCATAGCATCGAGACACCTTACGGTATGCACACACACGACGTGACAGTTATAAACCTAAGGTGAGACAATTTGATGTTGGTGACTTTGTGTATCTCCAACAACAACTTAATGATACTCTAGACACTTTTTCCAATCGCACTATCTTGAGGATTAAGGTGATCAGGCCTTCAAGTGTGTTGGAATTGCAAGGAATTGACAGACACACAATTTGGGATCACTTCAAAAATTGTGCACCCTGTCACTTGCCGAACTTGGATCCTCCTATCATCACGTCAACTTGGATTCCTCCCCTTGATTATCCATGTCAGGTATGTCAAAGGACAGACGATGCTAATCAAATGCTACTTTGCAATTATTATTATGGTGGATACCATCTATTCTACCTCAAACCAGAGCTCATTCAAATTCCTGCTAACATTTGATATTGTTCATCATGTTCTCCTGTAGTACCTTGATTTCTACTCGAACCATGCCACGCTTTTCCCGGCTCAGGTCTGGGGGGGATACATGAGAATTTCCTCTTAGCCTCCTCTTGTGCATTGTATATATATGTGCATGCATCTCTTTTTGGTTGATTAGTTTCTACCTTTGACCGGTTTTTATCATTTTATTACTGGGCACTCTGGCAAATGAAAAAAGAGGTGGTCAAATATTCCTTACATTGGCCTTCAAATGGAAATAAAATAATTGATTTGCCATTAAAGTGTAGGCGCTCCATAGAAGCCAGAATCCCAGGGCTTTACCCAGTGGAAAGACCGTCTCCATTTTTTAATATTTTCCTCCTTTGAAATGCTCACTGGAGTGGGGCATTTGGTTTTGAAATGCAATGCAAATAGTGGAGGAAAAATACACTGGCTAACATGCCTGCCAGTTACTACAAAAATCGGAGGAGGTCTTTGTATAGTGGGACACTGCTGTCACTACCTCCCACCCCCATGAACCATGGGCAGAGACCATGAGGTCCCGGGTGGGTTGCAGTGCCTTCCCCTTTATGACAACCAAGGAGATGAATGGATGTTCTTTGCCTTAGATAGGGTTCAGAGGTTCCAAAAACAAAATACTCATGGGGATGCTTTCCCCCAAAAGTTTGTTTTTTTTAATGTGTAGTTAATTCAGTTTGAATGGATCAAGATGAATCAATGGATAGAACATACATAGATGGATGGATGAAACACCTAGATAAACGGATGGATGGAGTAGTTGGAAATTGTGACCCATGGGACATCACATTAGAGGAGGTTGAAACTTGGAACCATGGATGCTAAGGGACAGATAATGGCCAGAGTAAACCATGACCCAGTTGTGGAGGAACCCAGACTGAGTTGACATGAGGTTCGTTACCCTATCTCTTAACAAAATTGGTCATGTAGGTCGGAAAATAGGTGGCTACTCGGTAATAGATGCATGTAGATGGTTAGTAAGTAGATAAGTGCTGGTGGGCTGTCAATAGGCAGGTAGTAAACACTGCAACATAGATGAGCTAACCACTGTTGTTAGCTAGGGAATTGAAATCCAAAGGAAAAATGTTTCTTGTCTGCTCACCATCCACCCATCCCTCATGCTGCATGGGTGACTGTAGGTTCACTCCGGCCATACCTAAGTGCCTCTAAGGATGCACACAAGTTATAGCCAGGGCCAGCCACAAAGCTCTCAGGCCAGTGACTTATGTGGAGGCTGTGTGACAGGGTTTACGTGCAAGGTTGCCATTGTGCCTTCACCTCTGAGCCGACTATTTTTGTCCTCCAACGACTTGTATAGTGCCCCTCTTACCAATATATTATTTTGTTCTTCACGGAGGGGACTTGGTGAGCAGAGTGGATATGCAAGTCGGCCTACACTTCAGCCCAAGTGACGCCCATCTGTCAGAGGGCCTTTTCGCCGCCGGGTGGATGCTTTCCTGTGGATGTGTGCAGGCCCTCTGTGCAACTAGAGAATGGGCAGAATTGACCTTCTATGGCCTGTTCACTGCCGTTAAAAGGAGCAAGGTCCCCAAGACAAAATTGGTGGCCTTAATAGAAAGAAGGTAGGTTTTTTAAGAAGAAAGAAAAGTAAGTGACAAAAGCAAGGGGGAGGGGCTGATTCTGGCTCCCATTGAGGCCATAGAGGGCTCAATCACCCCCCGGCCCCCTTCCCCCATGTATTTTATGTATACCCATCAGGTGCCCCACATGGATCCCCACATTTATGAAATCCAAGAGAGTCTGGCATGGACTATGGTGCAACAGGTATTGTGACAACCCCTTTGAAAGACCTTGGGATGATAATAATGACTTAGGTGCATGAGCATTGTTCTCTTTTACCCACCCCCAGCACATGCCTAGGATCAATGTATGTTAGAGGTGCCTTCTTTGCCCACAAATGAAGTGAACCTAGTCTGAACAAAGGATTTCAAAATAGTCTCAAAATTGTGTATACCTAATTGATCCCTTGCATCATGCATGCATCAATGCAATTTGTTAAACATGTTCTTGTTTGGAAACATTGAAGCTTCAAGAAGCTTTAATTTTTCATTTTTTGTAACCAAATTGGTTTTGAGAGGTTCCGTACTTGGTACCATCTTAGTATGGGTCCTCGAATCACAAACTTGATTCTATATTTTCGACGTGTCGAAACATCGAATGCTTGTATTTGGAAGCTTACGCTGAAAGCAGCTCTTCACATACGAAGTGATCGTTTCTAGTCCTCGCGTCCCAATCCCTTTGCAAATCCAAAAGATCACTATCGATTTGAATTGTCCCTGACAATCTTTGGCATTGGGGTACTTGGTAGGACAAATACACCTCACGCACCCATTCCCCCATCCTTGTTGCATTTGATGCTCAACATCTCGGAAACTCTCTCTCTTTATTGATTGCTACAGCAAACGGCACAGCTGTTACACAATGCAACTGTTACAAAGTCCCATGAACATGACATGAAGAAGCTTGGGTTTGTTGAAGGCTAAGCTAGCTAGCTCCAAGACCTTGGAGACAAAAGGCAAAAAAATTGTAGTGCAAGAAAAAACTTGGACCTGCAACCTGGTGCAATAGGGTGGGGTCCTAAAATTGGTGAGGAACCTGGACCCCTTTGCAGCTGAGAAGTCTTTGTCTTTCTCTATCCTTTCTCTTGATATGGCAGTGAGCTTAGTGTACAATGTGTACCTACTACGTACACCCTCTTGGTCTCATTTGCAAGCCTCCTTGGGTTGAGTTGCCCTAGGTCAGTCCAATGCGTGTTCATAGTGTGCAATGTGTACCTACTAGGTACTCGCCCTTTGTCTCATTGTTAAGCCTCCTTGGGTTAAGTCACCCTAGGACGTTCCAATGCTGTGTCCATTGGTTTGTTTGTTTGAATGCATTTTGGCCGGCTCCGGCTTCTTCATTCTATGTTTGTTCATTTGCACATATGCACAAATGGCATGTAGTATCCTGGTCAAATGTAAGTAATCATATAACTATCTGTTTTTTAACTTTTTCATCAGAAATTCAAACCTCAAATGTGAGTGGTTTACCCTGGTTATGCCCCTTTATGGCAAAAGTTCAAACAGCAATTGTTTAAATGAGAAAAAGTTCCATAAAGCTCCCAAAGAAATGAACTCACAGTTCACAAGTACACCTTGTGAACATTCCTCAAAATGTGGGACCAAATGAAACTCTGCATCCTTCCGTAGTCTCTCCCCCCTTACTGGCAGAGCCAATAAGAGGTTAGTATCAGTACCTAGCTCACAACTACTCCAAAAATGAAGTCAACTTCCCTGTTTAGTTTTGGCCAGTTAGGGTACAAGTTCAGTGTTTAGAACCACTGGAATATGTACTAACCCTCGATTGTCACAACAAGGTAAATCAGTACATAGGATCAACTGAACAAATTGCACAAGTCTCGTGCCACAACCCTGTCTGTCACTATGAGGAAGTGGTCAGTTTGGAAGGTATCTCAAACTAGGATGACTGGAGTTTCCACCTATATCTCTTGTATTTTGCATGTGTCTACTACTACCTAAATGCCGACCTAGGTTATGGGATACCAAAGAGCTACTTAGATGATTAACCTTTCTAAAAGGTTAGTAGGAATTTTCTAAGTTAAAAGATACTTAAGGATTACCTAAAGCTTATTCAGTATGCAAGAGGGGACTACGCAGATCTAACTAAGGGACTACTTGAGGTAGGGGTTATCAAAAGGATTACCTAGAGGACTAGGTAGGGAGACACTTAATGACCTACTTAAGTTATTGGATACCTAAGAACTATTTAAGGGGCCAAATAAGACCTATCAAGTGCTACTGAAAGACTACCTAAAGAGACACCTAAAGACCTACTTAGGTTATGGGGTATTTAAAGACTATTCAAAATGCTAAATATAACTTACCGATGGGGTTAGGTAAGGACCTACCAAGGGCTAAGATTCAAAGAGGGTCTTTGAGAATAATGGGCCTTGGTCTAATGGTCTCTTGGAGACCTTATTGGAATTTCTTTCATTGGATGTCCATTGGGCTCATTTTTCAAAACTTTCCAACAAAATGCCCTTGGTCCCATGGGATACCCAAATGGGCTCACATGATAACTAGGTCACCTCTCTAGTTTATGTAAGTAACTAGGTATAGCCTATTTAACCTATGTAAGTAGGTTGGTGACCTAAGAAAGTAGCTAGCCTAAGTAGGTGGGTAAGTAAGTAGGTAGGTTGGGAGCCTAAGTAGAAAGGTTAAAAACCTAGGTGGGCAAGTTAATCGATAGGTGAGTTGGCACAACCTAGGTAGGAAGGTAGGTTGATACAACCTAGGTAGGAGGGTATGTTGGATAGTAGGTTAACAATCTAGGTAGGAAGGTGGATAACTTAGGTAGGCAAGTAGGTAGGTGGGCACATTAAGTAGGTCCCTAACCTAAGGTAGGTAGAACCCCCTAGGTAAACAAGATGTTTACTATATCTAGTTGCAATTCAACTTTTGAGCTATTACATGAAAAAAAAAATAGACATTACAATTCCACAATTTAATCAATAATTATATATCATTACTTGATATGTCATAAACTAAATTTGGTCTACATAAAAATAAAATATTACATGTATGAACATATACAAGATTAAGTTATTGATTTATATTTTAAAAATTTATTCAAATTTTATATACATTACAAAAATTACATCACACATAACTATTCATTTATACACATAAATTTTACATGTAATTTAATGTTATCGTAATTTAACATAAATATTAATATATATCATATGTATAAAAACAAAGTCACCTATTAGTTGTTTAGTTAAGTTGAAAGATAATTGCAACAAAGTTGCAAATGAAATTGCATTTCATCCATCCATTAATATATTTTATCATCCATACATGTGAATAGATGGTGTCACCAAAATAATTGAACGTTAGTTAATGTATTGACTATGTGCCAATTAGAGATTCTTTAGTCAAAACATGTTTTTCACTATTTACTAACATAATAAACATTTCAACTTGGAGACATTGTTAATGCCAAGAATATTCAATGAAATATTCAACAAAATACCACCTAGTTGAAAACTACTTTCAATTACATACCAATTTAGTTGATGAGTCAACTTAATTGGTAATTTCCATTATTATATCTAGAAATTAAAAATTCCAATTGCAACATAGTTGCAATTCATGTTTAGTTGAAAAGTTCTTGGTTAAAAAAGGGGAGTTTTTTACTAGAGCTTGCTCATGTAGCCTAGAAAAATTCTAGGTGTATAAACTTGAATACCTTGATGTATCTCCAATATATATTTTTAAAATATAGTTTATGTAGCAGGGAATCCAATTTAAAGTTTACAAATTCACACTTTATACGTGGATAGTAAATTGATAATATTTTATTAATGGCCAAATAGTGGCACTATAATGGCCATCCAGTTGAAAAACAATGCCAATATCGTGGCCCTATAATGGCACATATATATGTAACAACTAGAGGCATGATATGGGCAATGGTGCTACGAAGTGAACACGTAAGCCTATGAGCATGAACTTATGAGCAGGAACCAACATATTTGGAATATTTTAATGATGGGGATAAAAGATTTTTAATATCTCCCTATGCCATGTAGGAATGACATGAAAAATATTTTTCCACGTGTACATGGATGAAACTCACAAAATGGATGAAAATTGAACATCAATGAATTTTTTGGATGATAATTACAAGTAAATGAATTACTTGGATGAAAGATTTGACATGTTGAAATGTATGAATGAAACTAATTCCAAAACAGTTATGTTGGATGAAAACCACATGTACATGGATGAAAGTTACAAAATGGATGAAATATTTTGATGAATGTGGAACATGAATGAACTTTTGGATGATAATTGGAAGTAAAAGAATTTTTTGGATGATAATTCTAACTGGTTGAATGTATGGATGAAAGTAATTCCAAAATAATTATGACACATGCAAATTACTAAACTTACTTAATTTTCATGTCAAACTTCATATGTGAAAAAAGGTGTCAAAGGTGAAACTCAAAAGAACTACATTACAATGTAATAAGGTGAAACAATAACTTGTGTAAATTAAGTTAAATCACACAATAAATCAAGGATAGGGAATCCACATAATGATAGAATGGGAAAATGCTTTAAAAATTAGTGAATATTGCACTACACACATCATGTTGAAAAATATTTTTATTTCTACAACAAAATGCATTCCAAAACAATAAAACCCATAATAGTCCTATTTAACAATTATCTAATGACATTGCAACTTAATTTGCCTCCATGACTTTAACATGAGCTAATAATTTATGAACTTCATTCCAACTCTAGGATGGATAATGGATGAATGGTTATCTAATCCCATAATACATGGCACATTGTAAAATGTAATACAAGTGTTTACATTGCACCCACGGCCCTCACTTGTTGAGGGATGCAAACATCATGGAAGAAAAATCCATGCAACTGCAAGCCGCGTAATCACTAATGGTTATCTCATATTGCTTATGGTTTTCTAATAGTCCTTAAAGGAGGTGGTAAATCCATCCATATTTCGGAGGAGGAATGTTTGAGGGAGTTAATAGTGTGGCTTCAAGAATTCGTCCCACCTCCCACTTGTTTTCTTGCAAAATGGATAGTTTGAATGTGTTGGGATGACAAATCTTCTTCCCATTCCTTGATTTCAGCCTAACATTTAGATCCAATGGCTTATAGACATGGGCTAAAGTACCATTACCAAAGATATTCTGAAGGGCACATGCAAATGGTTGGTTTATGAGTGCAGATCTATCATCCCTAACATGATTGATGATGGGACATTTTAACTTTTCTGAGAGCAAGAAAACCAGCCTCTTCCAATGCCACCACCTCAATTTGAATGGGATTTGTCCCTGCTTGTAAAGGTCAAAATGAAGGCAAGGCTAGCCTATCAAGTGCATATTTCCTGTTCATCCCTCCCACACAACAAATAAGGTCATCATGACAAAATTGAAACTTATGTAGTTCAATTGATACACCTTTGGTTGCAAATTAATAACCAACATAACATGGAGTAGGAATACCATGATTTGTTTGTTTTGAAATTATTTTGGCTTTGCAGTAGTGTTTAGTATTTTTTTGCAACATTGAACAAAAAATGTTCGCCTTTGAAAGGCAATGTTCAATTCACCAAATGACGTCCCCAAAAAAACACTCAAGGACCTGCACACCATTGTGGGTGATAATAAGAATAGGGCCGCTAGTCTCCCCCACATCCGTAGTTGATGACTAGTTCATTGGAGCCATTGCATTGGCCACTTTCAGACGAGAAAAGTTCACCCAATCATGCTGGTGTGAATTTTCTTCTGACCTAGGTGGAAGGTTTGCCTTGTATTTGGTTGATCCAAACACTTCCTCACCTTCCAAATAAGGTATTTTAACAAAAAGACTATAGCTTGAAGTGTATTTGATAACTACAACAACAATTTGGACTAGGTCCCCGGATTAACTAACCTTATGCAAACATTATTTTCATTATTGTTCAAATTGGTCCCAAATGCACCTCCTTGTAAAAAAAATAATACAATGAAAACTGCCTGAATGTTTGCACGTAATCATCAAACATTGCAACAAAGAGGTAAATACCCCTTTTGTCAAATCGTTGGAGCCAAATGTTATGGACTATCTCAAATAAGTTACAAGTCAACATATTAACTTCCTCCTCCAAAGAGAATTTCTATAATCACATAAAAGGAATGAAGTTAGAATTTAGGAAAGACATATGGAACATCAAATTTGAATAAAATATTTTAAAAGAACTTACATCCAACATGAAGCCTCCCCATTGTTGCACACGAAAGTGTTAGAAGCCGAACCAATTGTTGAACTCGTGAATGGTGCCTTTGTTGGCAGCTCCAGATGAATACCACCAAGATTGAATGGTAGCATATCAAAGGTTAACTTCTTCCAAGGATGTGGCTTTTTTGTACCCATAACAAAGGGCTTTGTGTTGATCATGGAATTTTGGTGCGATCAACTACTTGGTGTGTTTGTCAAAAGCTAAGTTTAATGGAAAAAAACACATTTGCTATTTGTCAACCATCTTGATCGTAGGATCTCCAATCCCATAAATAATTTGAACAACATTCCAATTTGCTTACACATTATCTGCCATGAACCTTTTGAAGACGAGCATACTGAACCCTTTCTTCTCAATAACTACTTCAGTTTCTTCGATAGAATGCATTGAGCTTATGTGTCCTCAGGGTGCATGTCACAAATCACAATTGTCATGACTTAACAATAGATTGGGTCATAAACATTGCAAACCATGGTCATCCATCCTTGAACATGTTTTACGTGATCAAACATCATTCACACATTTTGCAAATCATCACTCGAATGCATTTGCTGGACCAAATCAAATTTGAACGCAACTTTATCAACAGACATCTTGAACAAATAAACCTTCTACCCAACCTATTGACTAGGAAAACAATTGTCTTGAATATAGTCATAACCAGACAATGCCTTCAATTTTAAGATATAGTCAATGGAGCCCGAATTACCAAAACAATGCTTTACTAAAGCAATTAGGTTGCATATGTTAGGAAAGCACAAAGGAATGAATTTTAACAATGTTTGATCTAGTTTTTCACCTTTGAGAAACTCCATAGGACCTTCTCCATCTTCGTTGAACAAGTGATGAAAAAGATATTTCTAATTTGTAAACAAAGCAATAGCCAAAGTGGTAGTAGTTGGTGTGCAACAAACCTCATCTATAACCATGTTCTTCATCTTTTAGAAGGATTTTTAACACTTGTTATCTACAATTGGATGGGCATGGGTGCCCAGGTGGATCGCAGCTTTTGAAAGATTTAAAAATTTGTAAACAACATAATACATTTTGCGATTGCAAGTTTGTAAGTGGGTGAAAAATTGCAAAACTTACAATTGGTGGTACGAATCAGGGATTTCACGAGACATTGTCTAAATATTGGAAGTTACAAATAATCACCATTGCAAATAACTTCATTGCGTGTAGAAGAACAAGACAAAAATCATTTTGACAACACAAATGTCCGTGACATTTTGTCATTCAACAAATTCTTGATGTTAGCGGTTTACAACTTGCACCAAGCATGACCATTTTGTCCATACCTTGTAATTGTCCGAAATGTCCGGAATGTCCCAATGGATGATGAATAGGAGAAAGTTCAAATAATATCTCACCATTAAATTTTGTGGGAAGACAATTCACAAACTCAATTATGATGGCACCATAGTCAAGAGGCTTCAATTCATAACAAACATGTGGGGTCAGGGACATTGCTTTTAATGATTCAATAATGTTGGAAAAAAAATTGTTTGTGGCACATCTATTCGCAAAAACTACTTTTTGACAACGCACGAATTCATGAAGATAAGGACAACAACATCAAGAAAGGAATGTTTGTCTTCATCAAAAAATCACAAAGGTCAATAAATGATGACTCTGCAATCAATACATAGAACTTTGATTCGTGAGGATTTGCATTGGGTTTTTCCTTCATCATGACTCCTTGTGCAACAATGTTAACCAATGATGCAAATCTGCCTAGTGTTAAAACAATATCTTGAGAATTGTTAAGCACATTTTTGTCAATGATCTAATACTTGCCCTTGGTGACAATCTAAAACATCCCTCTAACGTTCACATTCGAAACCTAGTAAACATTACTTAAAACATTGTCTTCCATGTGAGAAGCTTCCTTAGAAATATGCATAGATCTTCGCCGAAACACAAACATTGCATAAAAAACGTTCTCAATCATTTGCACAACTCTAAAATCAACAACCAAGATGGTAAGATCTAGCTTTGCTACAACATGGAAAGTAACCATTGAGATTAAAAAAGAAGGTAGTCAATAAGATAAATCTAACATCAGTTTCACAATTAGATAACAAAAGATGTCGCTACATCAAGAACTTTATTTGAAGGCAAGATGAGGAACTAAAAATAAAAAATTCAACATGAAAGATAGAAATATAGAAATATAGAAGCATATTATTATTAAAATGCAAGGACAAGTAACAATAGGGTGAAAAAGGTAATCTCTAATCATAAGGAACAATGTGAAAGGACTAGAAAAAATTTAATTGGTGAAATGGATATATTTTTCCTCTTGCATAAAATCTAAAGATACAATTAACAATGCAATAACAAGAATACTATTGGCAACAAAAAAAGAAATAAAAATTACCATATATAAAACATTAATTTTTTTTTACAACAATCCCAACATTGCACAAAGAATGGCATTGAAAATGCACATAAATTTGTCCAATTCATCTTTCGATAATCCTAATGACTAAATCGGAATCCCAGATATGTGGTGGGAAGTATGATTGGAACGATTCGGAGCCAAAGAGATGGTAGTATGCCTCCATTAATACAAACCCGAAAATGGCCACTTTAGACCATTGTCCCAAGACCAAGTCCAATGGAATCATGTAATCCTATTCATGAAAGCATTAAAATGGTCCCAAGGCATTTTGATTTAGTCTAGGAGAAAATTGAATCAAATTGTTAAAAAGCATTAGCCATGACGGTAGCTACTAGCCCAAAAAAAAAAGCATGAAGAAGGTAGCAAAGTTTGCTAAACTATGTAAATGTATTTCATATCAAAAGCACAAAAAATACACATGTCAAATAATGTTGTAGGAAGTTACACAAAATAAGAAAAAAGAATAATGCAAAAAATTAAATATAAAATAAATACTTTATGTGATCAACCTTTGAGAAAACCTTCGATAGACCAACCTTGGAAGAAAAAAAAAAAAACATTTACAAAACATTTATTGATGACTGAGGTCATCAACAGCCATGCAACTTTTAAAAGTCAAGGAAAAAAATGGAGAAGGCATGGGTTTCTCCTAAAAATATCCATAAGAAATGGACAATATGCATATAACATACTTCCTATGGAACATGGTGGGTGGAATCTACTGGGATTGTTGACATACTTGTTGAGAGGGGAAAGGGGTAAAAAAGAAGACAAACAACAATAAATAAAAATAGCATATAACAACTAATAAAAAGACATTAGGTGCAATCGTGCGAATTATACACAAATAATCACAAATCTTTTCCTGAAAATCAACTAAAGATCACAAAATAATAGGATGTGGCAGAATTGAAGAATAATTGTTTATATGTATATAATCTATAAAAACAAATATGTTTTAAAGGTAGTCTCACATATATCCCCCATAGTGAAATAATTATGGATGGTTACAAAAGATAATTGTAAATAGTAGACTTCCTGTTGAAGGGTATTTTATATAAGAGATAATACTTTCGTCCTAAATACAATGAACATAAATTAATAATTATTGCAATCAACTAAATCAAAAGATTAAATGGTGTGACTTTAAAAGCATCAAGGGAATCATAGTCCAAACAATATGATAGATGTACATGAACACCTAGTTTTGTGCATTTAAATATGAAATATTTTGAATTTGGATGTGGTGTAAATGTACATTTCACATATGTGTATATACTAGACATGTGAATGCTCCATACAAAACTACCGTTTGCATGTGCCATAAACATGTACTTAATGTATGTGTGATTAATATTTAAGCACCAACAAAATACATCAAGGAAATATGCATTTGAGATGTATGAAGTTGGAATATATTAAGGTGTTTATGATATATGCATATTTGCTAAAACAATTTGTAAATGAACCATGTGTGAATATGGAAAATGTTTCATTACAACAAAATGTGTCCCTATACATTAAATGATTTCATTAGATTTTGAGTGAATTCACCAATCATAGTAAATGGGGATTAGTTGGAAAGTAGTGAATTCACTTGTCTATTAAACAAGGACTAATGAACTGCACCCATAGGTCCAAACTTTTAAGGTGTATCACTATGGACAAAAATGACCTAGTCCTTAATAGAATCCTTTTTTGTCCTATATTTTGATCCCCGTCAACATTAATTAGTCAAAATGTGTCAAATATTTTATAAGTACCATATTTTAGACCATTACAATTTAAAATTCCATTAATCTCAGCCATTTTGTGTCTTTACATGGTCAAATAGGACTATGTACTGGAATATAAAACCATGACAATATTTTGGTACTCCTTAAAGAATTTGGACCCCCACAATTTGTAGTAATGTTTCAAGACTTGAAAATAGTACATATGGCACTCACTAGATGTCTAAAGTTCACATTCTGATTTTTCATGTAATTATACAAGAATTGGCAATTTGGAGATGACACACATGACAAACATAAATTATCATGTCCCAACATATTTGGGTGAACATGGAACTAATAAATAATAATAATAATATATTTTACAAAAATTATTCATTTCCCCTCGAGCTTTTATGAAAACAAGTGGGGATTATCATGACCTATTCCAATCAAATGAGCACACATCCATAGTGATGTGGGCTATATATACAAAATGCAACTAATCTCCAATGTAGACATTTCCAAACTTTTTCGTTGAACTTTATTTTGTCAACTCCAAAGGTGTGATGACAATGGGTTATAATGTACATGATGTATGAAGAAAATTTTTAGCTTACAATAAAATAAAACTAAAGAATGTGAAAATTTAATTTTTAGTGATGATTTCAAATTTTTATCATTTTTCAAGATGAAACATTGAATCTATAAGGAATTTGCACATTTTCAAAATTCATATTTATTCAATAATGAATAACAAAAAAAATTGTGATGCATTGGGGAACATTTAAATATGTTTTAGAACAAGTTACAAAAAACTTATTCAAAAATTCATTTGCATATAAAAAAAATTTTAGGAAAAAAGATGTGCAGTCCTTTTCCAACGTAATTCATCTGGCTCCTAGTTATAAGTTTTGACTCGGATGTCATTAATTATGATGTATACAAGAAATGCAAGAACAAGTCTTAGAAGACTTGGTATTCTCTGATTCACTAAAATTTGTTTGATTACATGTATACGATTAGAAACTTTCATAATCCTTTTCTTTCAATCTTCCATTATGTGAGTTTGAATCATTTGAATGACAAGAAGTTGTTTTTCTTTGTGCAACATGAGCTTTTGACAACCGTGGACATTGTTGTAAAGCTCTATTATGAAGAAGTGTTAGATGAAAATTTGAGATCATCATCTAGAACCAAAGCATTGATGGATAAGGTGATGGAATAGGTGTGAAAAGATCATACCTCTACCTTCATGAAACATTTTCCATTGTGAAACCTTATGTTTGGTCTAGAATTCTTAAAACAAATTCAACTCCATTATGATATGAAATATGACTTGAAAATGCTAACCAAGAAGCTACAAATGATAAATTTTGCACACAAGTGACAAATGAGTAGAAGGTTTTCTGGTTGAAGCTCTGGAACCGATCCGAGGTTTTGAAGGAGGATGTGAAGTTGCCAAAGCATGGGTTTTTGGATGGCACATTCAATAAATGGCTACACAAAGCTACTTTTTGGTCCCAAGTACAAAACTATCCAATTCCAGTCTTTGAATTTAACTGTGCTTACAACTAATCCAAATTAACATCAAGATTGTTGAAGTTGGATGTTGAGGCATAAAAATGATTTTCTACGATTGTCACAAATCTCAACCTTCAATTCATGGAGTGTGAAAATGTCCCTTCCTTGTCACAATATATTCATGAATGGAGATTGTCCCTTTGGGGGACATTTTTCTTTCATGAATTCAAGTCAAAGGACACCATTCGAAAAAGTAAATTGTGGGAATGGTAGATTGGTGGGATCAAAACTTTCAAACATGTTTTTTATAGGTAATCCCGAATCAAACTTTCTTTGATTTATTGCAATTTCTATAGTATTTTCATTTGAAAGACTTTGAATAGTTCCCCTTATAATAGTTTTGGTTTTATTTTGGATGTAGGTATTTCCATTTTGTGCTTTTGCAAGGGGGGCCATCTTTGAAATATTAAGACTTGCAACAACACATCTTAGGTTTTACAACTGGTTAATAAAATGACTATTGTCTTTTTTTACTACAATTGTAACTACAAGTTCATGTTTATGATTGTGTAGTTGTAAAGGACATTGTGGTGCCATATGGCATTATGGTTTTATGATTATATTTGATATCACAACTTAATGGTTTTTACACAAATATCAAACTTTCAAAAATGTATTTTAAATTTATTTTAATCATAAAAAATTAGGTAATAACAAGATTCCATTGATTCTTGCAACTTTTGGTGAATAATAACAATTTATGGTTGTGTGATGTTGATGTGGCATGTCACATGGCAATGAGGTTGACTAGTAGTCGCAACACCTCATGACTTGTGACACTAATTTCACATCATGATTCATGTCATTGATTTGATGAATTAATCTCATTTATTAACTAGTTGAAAATATTATTGTCCTTTGGGTGAAAGCATGGTAAAGTATGCCAATGAGGGTATTTTTTTTTTTGGTGGAAAGTATCCATAAACTAAGACTTAATACATTGAACTCATGAATTGTTTTAGTTTAATGATCAATAAGAGGAAGATTTTTTACTTCATTGCATAGTATTGAATAACTACATGTTTTAATATGCATTTAAGTACATTTTTACAAATACAAGTACAAGAAAGTAGGTGTGACACTCCTATTTCAAGTATATGAAAGTATGATGAAAGTACAATTATAATTGAATTTTTTGTACTTTCAAATGGATAGAGCACTAATATGTATCAATATGTTTTAAAAAGTTTCATATCATAGTCATAATTTATCAAAGTTCTCATATAAAAGTATGTTGGAAATTTTGAAAACCCAACTAGTTTAAAACATATTTTTCACTCATTTTTCTTCCATGAAAATTCCTCACATTTTATGTGTAGCTTACTTTAAACTCAATGGAGTGCACCATTGTTTCATAATGAAAGTTAAAGAAGTTTTCAATAAGTTTTTTCATGATTACGCCATAAATGTGACTGTGATTTCATGTGTGATTATATTTTTGGCATATTTTACCATGTTTTCACCCCTTTGCGATTAATAACGATTTGATTTTCCATGTGACAATGACATGGCATGCCATTTGGCAACAAGGTGTCACAAATTTTCATGGCAATCCATGATTTTTTGTGACACCATAAGTTTTTGTGTGTTTTGAATTTATAGCACCAATATTTGTCATGGCATGCCATAATTTTTTGTGTGCCATGAGGTTTTTGAAGTTATGAATCCACATGCATGTGTATGTGTATTAAACAATCTATTGTTAACTTGTAATTATAACGACAATATTAATAGTCATTTTGAAAAAGGTGACACATAATTCCATAACTTTTTAACTATTTAACATAGTAGCTTAGGTTAACATACCTATTAAATTAACCTATGTATGTAGGCTATTTAGTAAAAACCTACTTTGTAATATAGATTACCTTGTAAGTTATTGACTAGACATAAAAAATTTACTACATCTAGTATGTTTAAATCATTAGTACAAAAGTGGGGTGTAATTCATTAGCCTCAATCACTGTGGGACCTTTAAAGTGAAATAAGTTCATTACATTTTAATGATTTCACCTTGGTTAAAGTTATTTCACTATAATATCATTATGTAAACATCGTGTTTCACTATTAATTGACATAATTCACTATTATAATTTACTGTGGTAAATAGGTTTATTTTTATGTTGTTGTTTTAAATACCCCATGTTACTTTATGATATACCTTATACTATTTTTTATTACCTTAACTATTTTACGTTATTCTACATTAAAGTATCATAATTAGGTTATTATATGCTTTTTATTTTAAGTTATTTTAAATTAAATTATTCAACTAACCTTAGGCTATACCTTAGGTTATTTTATTTTAAGTTAATATATGTTATTTCAAGTTATACTTTAGGTTATTCAAGGTCATTTTACTTTCTGTTATTATAAATTATTTTATCTTAAATATATATAATAATCTAAAATAATCTAAAATAAAATATAATGATTTGAAGTAAAATAACTTAGAATAGCCGATAATAGCATATGACAAATAATTTAGAATAACTTACAATAAAATAACTACTAATAGCCTATGATAATATAACCTAAAATATCCAATAATAGTTTATAATAAAATAACCACCAATATTCACTAATATAATATCCACTATCAATCACCAATAGCTTATGATATTTTAACCTAAAATAATCACCAATATCCACCATTAAAATATTCACCAATAGCCATTAATAGCCTATGATAATTTAGCCCAAAATAATTACCAATAACCACTAATAAAATATTTAATAACATCCATTAATAGAATAGCCACTAATGGCCATTAATAAAATAGGCACTAATAGCCACTAATAAAATAGCCATTAATAAAATATTCATTAATAACCACCAATAAAATAACAACCAATAGCCACAAATAAAATAACCAACAATAGTCACCAATAGAATAGCCACAAATAATTTATGATAATATAACCTATATTAATTAATAATAACATAAAGTGAAATAACCAAAAATAACCTCACATAGTCAAAAATAGCCTAAGATGAAATAATTTAGAATAGCAAAAAAAACTTATAATAGTTATAAATAATCTAAAGTGAAATAACCTACAATAACCAAAAATAATTTAGAATGATCGAATGTAACCTAGGGTGAAATAACTAAAAATAGCCATAAATAATCGTAAATAATGTAGGGTGAAATAACTTAGAACAATGAAATATAACCTTAGAATAGTTAAAAGTAGCTTAACATAGGTAGTATTATTATATTAACAAAAGAACTATCCATTTATTAAACCTTTTTTTTTTCAAAAAAATGGTCAATAAAATCTTATTGAATAGTGATATTCAAAAAAAAATTGTTCAAATGATTTTACACTTTAAAAAATAAATAAATGTAATTGTGTACATTATTGAAAAAAAATTTAATTAAACTTTAATCATTTCATTTGGACAAAATCTCAATAAGATATGAATTTTCAAATTTTATGTTTTTGTAATGTTTAAAATGAAGCATTTGATAAATAGAATATAATGTAACACATTATCACAATAAGTGTGGTGGTTTGATGGTAGGGGTGTTTGCCTCCATCCTAAAGGTCAAGGGATCAAACCTCACAAATGGGATGTTTGTGGTCAACAGTGATAAGTTGACCGAATATTCTTCTATGTAATTCCTTACAGTAGATGTTTACTTTGGTTGATTATATGACCTATGTACTTAGGCTAGGTAGGTAATGACACATGTTAATAATTCATAGGCTAAAAATCATGAAATTATCAATAATATTAAATAATTTAAATTTAATTGATTTCCATGCTACCTAATTAATTAATTAACAAGTGAAATGGTTTGATAAATTTATATTTCACTCGAAAGTGACCTTGTTTCATTAAGGACTAATGGATCAATTCACTATTCGTAATAACTAGTCCCTGTTCGCTAGGGGTTGACTAGTTTCACCATGGTAAAAATGTTCAAATTCACTCAAAATTTAGTGAAACCCATAATGAATTAAGACGCATTTTGGTGTAGTGAATATACCTAGAATTTGTTACCTTATTAATAGGTTAACCTAGATTTTTAGTTTTAGTTTTTTTGCCAAGTCAACTTAAATAGTTTCATTACAATATATTTTATCAAGTTTGTAAGCACCTCAAGTTTGTGCAACTAGATACAATTATGATGCAACTATGATGCGATTAATTATATGCAATTAGATGCGACATAATTATCTTAAGTTTTTTTTTAAAACCTAAAAATGCCTAGGTTAACCTAGGTTAGGTTTATAAATAGATTTACAAATTAGTTCATCTTAAATCAACTTGGGAGGTCTAGGTTTAAACTAGGTTGGTAGGTAGTAGTTAGGTTGACCTAAGTCAACCTAGGATGGCCATGGTTAATTCAAGGCAAATTTTTTTGAACTTTATAACTTTGTGTTAAATATAATTAGTATAAAAAAATATGGTAATGCAATGGATGACGACTTGAATCCCAAAATGAGGGTGAGGGGTTCAAGTCCTCACTTTTGCAACCTATGATATTTAGGCCACTTGGCTTAGGTTAGGTAGCTTAGTCTAAGCTTCTTGGGCTAGGAATCCAACGTTTGTTTTTAATCTAGGCCACCTAGCTTAAACCTTAAGTAAACTAGGTTGCTTAACATAGGCAGTTGACCAAACTAAGTTAAGCTAGGTTGATTATTGGTTAATTTAGGTTGACTTTTGGTCATGTGCAATGATTCATAACTTGTTTATAAATTTTTGACACATGTCATCCATTAAGGTGTCTTTTGTAACATTTAATCCATTGCAAAAAAAGGTGTCCCTATATGTTAGGTGATTTCACTAGATTTTGAGTGAATTCACTAGTCTTAGTAATCGGGGACTACTTGGAAAGTAGTGAATTCACTAGTCTAGCAAAGGGGAACTAATGAACTGCACCCACATTTTGTAGTAATGGTTGAATAAAACAACTAAGTTGAGATGAATGAATTTTACACGTAATACCAAGGTTAATGATGACATGAAATTTCATTATTATAAAAAAAAATTAAAATCTTAGTCATTAAAACAACTGGGCTTTGTAACTAAACATCCCTTGTAACTAAATGGGTGAAACAACATGGTTTTAACAACTCACTAGTCTTTAATTAACTAAGTCCTTTCTAACCAGTATGTAGTTGTAAAGGTTAGTCAAAAAACCCAAAATGTGTTGTTGTGATTCTTGGAAATATGGAAGGATCCTAAGACTGGCAACACGATGTACATGAAAGACTTGTTAAAATATTAGACATCTTCACATCTCTTGGAGTGTCCTTGATATCTCGATTGTCTGAAGGACAACACTCTCCAATATGAAATGGGATCTAGGAGAAGTATGAACCAAGATTTGTTGAGCGCCTTGGAATTTCAAAGAAGGAGACCCCAAACAAAAATAGATTGGAAAGGAGCAAGAGGAGGGGAAAAAGTAAGCTTCTTGAGTCTGGAGTTAAGTTTCAAAAAAAGGAAGATCTTACCACATAATCCTAAAAGGATGTAGAACTTGAGTTGGCATTAGCATATGTTGTGGAAGTTCCGATGACTTCCATTCATAAAATCCTAAACTAGGTGGACAATGCCACTAAAGATTTCGAAGACTTTTGGTCTCCATGACAAGAGTGTCGATAAACCATGTGTTAGCATGAAAATACCCTTAAGTGAAAGCTTCAAGAGTATGGAAGATGATTCCATCGTTCATTCATGTTTAAATTTCGAGTTGTGTGGATAACTCATCCATTATGAAATTATTAAATTTTTTTTAGGCTTCCATTCTGGCTCTCACAACCCTAGCCTTAGGCTCACAACGAAAGTAAAGACTTACAAAGGTGTAAACCAAGAGTGAAGCCCGGGAGTCACATTTCATGCTCCCAAGAGTGTAGGAAAGTGTGAGGGAATGAACCCCACATTCCCAAGTGGGCTTCCACTTTGGGAGTTGGAATTTTCATGGACTCCTGAATCTTCATAAGGTGATTGCAGGGGTCAAAACTCATTGGATTGAAGAGTTCCTTATACCATTGTAAAACTCTTGAAACTTAGATGTCTAAAATGGGTTCGCACGACCCATTTGGATACTTTAAACACAAGTTATGGCCAAAAGAAGGGCTGAGAATTGCCCTAATTTACTTGCGTGCAGGTGGCATGTCACATATCGTTAGAAAGCTCTTGACGAGGTCTACAACCTTGCTTTAAACCTCACATCAATCAGAGGTATGCCAAAAAAATTATGGGCTTCCAAAGTCGCGAGAGTCCTAATTTCAAGAATTTCAGGACTCTCAACTTGGGAGTCCTAGGACAAAATGATATTTGGGTGTTAACCTCGTGTCCAAGCACAAAGAATATTATACGGGGGAAGGTGGTGGCTTCCCCCAAGTTCGAGCTCTGATGAGTCTTGTGAGTCCATGTTTGCCCGTGGCTTATCCGTGCACCAAAGGTGCTCCAACTGTGCACTAACCAACTTGTCGTTTGGTTTTTGCAGATCCATGTGAATAATTAACCCGCTTGTCACTTGTCCTAATCCTCATTACAGAGTTCTAACACGCCCCTCTACCTCTGAAGTGCTACGAGCCAAGGATCATACCTTAATTCCTTGTCCTTTCATTATTTTCACCTTAAATTCGAAGTTGAGTCTATTGAGGAGCTTGAAGGTGCGTCAGTGGCATTGCAGATCGAAACTCAAATGTGGCTAATGGAGTACTCTGTGATATCAAACTTCATCAAAGAAGTATTTCTTAACCCACAGAGTAGCTTGGATTTCTAGACAACAATTGAATTCAAATTGAATGCACTACTCCATCTTCGATTGAGAAACTATAAGCCCAAAAATTCTCACATTTCAACCTTCGGCATTGAATGATGAAGGCCGAGTCCATATTACTTTCGATATTCAACTTTCAATGCTAAAAGTTGAAGGTCGATGGAATATAGATCTCGGTTTTCAGCTTTTGGCACAAAAAGTTCAAGGTCGGGGGCATTTTTGTCTTGGCCTTCAACTTTTGATGTCAAAAGTTGAAGGCCTCTTGCATTGTGCTCTACCTCTTCAACTATCAACACTAACTATTGAGACCAAAATTGTTTGCCACTATGTTACATTGGTTTGAATTTTTGTTTTTTGTTTCATCAACATGTACTTTTCTATCATTTGGTTTAATCCATCTTGCTTTTATTTTCATTTTGTATGCATCTCTTCTAAACAAAGTTAACCTTGTTTTGGCAAATGTGCTAACCAATCTTCTTGTTCCACATGTCCTGGAGTTACCATTTGGATTTCCTAACGATGCACATGGATAATATGATCAAATACATTGTTGTTTTTGCTAACAAATTTTTATATGATAGAAAGGTAGTTCTTATCATGCATATCAATGACATGTAGCTTTCGAAGGAGATTCAATCTTTCCTTGACAACTACCATCTAAAGGTTTGGATGAAGTGGATTATCATCAATTATATTTTTCAATATAGTACCAAGGATCTGTCTTCTCAGGTACGAGTTGAAGACATTTATTTCAATCTCTTACAAACATAATCTTCTTTGAAATCTTTCATGTCTTGACTTAATTTTATTTTATTGTAGACTCTTATCAATTGAATCACCTTTTTTGTGAAGGAAGTAGCACCTAGTGCCATGTTCTCATTGAAGTTTTAATTATTTGCCCCTTCTGCTAAGCTCATCAATAAAGGAATTCATCCTAAGGCTAAGGACGTTCTATACAACTACATTGATGCAACCTTTATGGCATGATTCGAAACTAGAAAGGCCTTTCATGTGACAAAGGAGTTCCATCATTACTAGAAATTTTGTCTTTTGCAACTTGTCTTATGCAACTAAAACATCTCACATGCAACTATTTTGGAGTTGCATGCGACATTTTTTAGTTGGATGAGACAAGTTGCAAAAGACAAAATTTCTAGTAGTGCATCTAATCACATTGTAAGCCCTTATTGATGTTTGTTTGACACTAAATTCTACAATAGTTAACTTTAATTATGGGATTGGTTAGTGTAATCCTCTCTCAAATTCTACTTTATTTTTCTATTTCACATTGTTTTAAGCTCTAATTTTTTTATTGATGTAGGGAATAACATTCATGCTTGTTATAGTCTTGGGAGGTCTATCCTAGGATTTGAGGGTGATTTAAAGATCTTTGAATAATTCCTTTGGCCACTATTGCCCTTATTTGTAGTCTTAATGTAGACTCATTGATCAAGAAAAGACCCTAAATCAACCTCAATTAAAAGTAAGTTGTGACACATTCTGTGACTTTTACACCTAAATGATTTTTCCAATTTTTCATGTTTCTAACATTTAGATTTCAGTCTGCAAAAATGTAAGTGGAACAAAGATTTGAAGCATCCCCTTCTTTGCCCATCATGATTTCCTATTGAGTGCTTTTTGTAGCTTTGTTTTGCCATCATATGTTATGTCCCTTGCACTTGCATTAACACACCTAGGCTTTCAACGTCCATCTCCAAAACCTAGGACTTGTTGCCATGTAGATGTGCAAAGATATATAGGCAATGAAGTTAGGGAAACACCTAGCCCTTAGGATGTTTTCAAGACTTTGTCTTTTTGACACTATGGATTTTGGGTTTGATTTTTGTTTATGCTTTTACACTTACTTTGATATTTGTTTCAATTTGGCTTCCATTTTTCTAATTTTCATTCAAGTAAACAATGCCCTAGGAAAAATACAATTCAATGGATCCTACAAGTTCAACTTTAATTAGTCTCAAGGTTAACTTGAATCTAAGGTTGAAATCACAATTTTGTCTCAAAAGTGAAATGAAATTACAATTACATAAAAAAATTCCATTTGTTGAAAGAATATTTTCAATTGCTTGTTGCTTTTCTATTTGAATTCATAAAGGCTTTTCGTTTTCAGAATTCCAGCTTTCATGTTTGTTCTCAATTAATATGAGTACCAAGCTTCAATACACTTTTAAGCGATCCTTGAATTATGTTATATCAGTATTTATAACAATGAGAGCATCCTCCTCATAGGTCTCCATGTAACCTTGTGATTCCTCATCAACTTGAATCATTTGATCAACTATATTCCTTGTCATATTTTTCTTGACCACTCTTTGATTGGATTAGATACAAGTTTTTTGCAAACTCTTCCTTTAATACCTTTATGATACTTGATTGCTCAAAGCACATAATATTCAATGGTGAATTCTCATCCTCCTTATGCATTTCTAGCCCACAAACTTCTTTCCACTACATGCTCTATGGTGGAATGAAATACTTGTCTTTTTCCTCCTTATTTGTTGTTTGCCCCATCACTATCCTATTAACATGAGGTGATCCACTTTTCTAAAAAAATTCATTTTTAGTTGAACTCTAGTAAATCATTTTTCAATTATGTGGATATAATCACATATGGATGTCAAATGATTGGAAATTTGAAATTAAGAAAAAAATATCAATCCCTTGATTCCAGGATTTCAAATACCTATGGAAGATGATGCAATTGTTGACTGGATTAGTGTACATATGTTTAGAAAGGTGAAAATATGATCTCCAAATAAATCGATGATTAAACAATGACCTTCCAATTCCTTCCTACTTATTACAGTTCCACTCATCACATGTTGTTCTTCCTCTCAATGGAAACCACTATCATCATTACCATCTCCACTACTTCCTAAACATCTTGTGATTGTTCTGTGTGTTTTCATAATTGAGCCCTTTTAGTTGTTTATTTTATTGTTTAGTGTCTTCCATATATACTATTTACAAGCCTATCAATGGTCACATTTATTTATACATTTTAGAAGATTTAAGTTCCTTATTATTCCACAAGTTACTAACCCTTTTGTTTTGAGTTTCCAACAATTTCATTTATTTCTCAATGCATTCTTAATTTTCTTTGAATATCAACTATTGTTCAATTGAGTTTTTCTCGACTGCAACAACTATTGCCATTCAATTTTATTATCATTTAATACAATTGATTACATAGCAAAACTTGACTTAAACTATTCCACACTCAATATAGGATTTTTTAAAAATATTATCTTCTTTCTTGTTCCAAGGATAACATTGGTGAATATTTTTTATTTCAAGCTTTCACAAAGTTCAAGAATTCAAATGAGACATGACTATTCTCTTGAATAAGAGCATGTTTATTATTTCATTGAACATACTTTATACTTCAAAATTTAATAAACTGCATTTTCAATTCTTGTTATGTACCTGTCTAGCCTTGTAATTTGTTTATTACATTCATTATCATTTTTGTTGTTGGCTCATCATTTTAAGCTCTTTTGTTATTTATCATTGATTTATCACTTTTTGTGCCACACATGTAACAAGGCCATTGATTTCAAGTGCATATTCAATAATTAATGATGAAATAGGAAATATTTTGAGTGTCCCTTATGTCACAATGTGACGCATATTTTCATACCACTATCCTCATACTATAATATTCGATGGATTGTTTGATAATTGTTTTTCTCCCCTTATATTGTAATGACACAAAATTGGTCTTTCTATGCATCAAAGCTAGGAAACTCTATGTCTTTAAGTAGTTGTCTATTGTTATCCATATTACTATCAACTCTTCTCTTGACATGTTTTGCAATTAAATCGCAAATAATAATTTCAAAGGCATCACCATATTTGCTTGCAAACATACTAAATTGAATTGGCCGCCATTGGTTGGTCGGTCACTTTGTTGGAACCCATTTCAGAATGTGGTGTAATTGTCGACGTGGTGTCCTTCGAATTTGTGTTCTATTCATTTGAATTCATTATTACATCTTTTGCATATGGTATTGAGCTTTCCTCTTCCACCTCGGTTGTGATATTATAATTAGTCGACATTAATTAATCCACATTTATGCTATAAGCAAGTGTTGGTGTTTCATATACATTGTCTTCAGCGTCAGAAGCATTCCTTGGTTACTTTTTTACTAGGAGTGATTTGCTGATTCTAGAATTAGCTTGAAACCCAACCAGGTAATCACATTGTCGTTGAAATCACGTTCTATAAGTTTGATTCGTCGAATTTGTTAGCCATGGGTTGTTTCTTGGAAGTTGTCACAAGTTGTTTATAAAAACTCTAGGTTAAACATTTTTATCATTGTCCTGTATATATTGTAATGCTGCAAGTGGTTAGAAGAAGCCTGATACCCAACCCTTGCCTGGAACTTTACATCTATATTCTTGAGCTATCTACTATCTATTAACAAGTACAAGTCCAAGTCTTTGGGCATTCATCAAAAGTATTTTGGATATGGATATCAAAACATCATCTAAAGTGATCACTAAAAGAATCTAAATTCCAATCGTTCAATGAGATAAAATGCTAAAATCATTTCCCATAGGATAAAGTTTTATATTGTTATTATTCAATTTTTGCATTTAATGGCCTCTTTAAAGTTGTTTCATTTCTAGTGGATTATTTTCATGGGATTGGCAATCTTATAACATTTGCAAATGGCAGAATAACTAGAAATTTTTCAGAGCTAAGAAATATGTTTCCAAATCTTGTCATGCATTATATGGCTGATGCAATATTTATCAATGTTTGGCCACCCTTTAAGTCCAATGTTGGTGATTGCCATTTTGTGTTAGGTTTCTTGTTAACATGCCATTTTGGGTTAGGTTTCTTATTTACATGCCATCCATGGCTGGTCCATTTCCCTACTGTCAATAAGGACTAGTGTTTCATATGAATAATCCCCTACACACAAATTATTCTTTGGGCATTTCTTTTCTAAAATTGATTTTTTTTTTTTGGCAATATGTTGGCCTTTTCACAATGGATTTTCTACAATTGGTTATGGTAATCTTCCTTGAAACTCTTGGATAAACACTTTGGTCATTGTCCCACATTACTAGATTAAAAGACCCTCAATATCCAATCTCTAGCTAGATTTCTCTAGTCAAATTCTTCATCATTTTTTTTCAACAAATGATTACATATCCAAATCTAATGTTCATTGTTATTGTTTTCATTGACTATTTGTCATATTTTTAGTGATTTTTTTTTTCAATATTCACAATAGATTTTTCAAGGAGCAACTTCTATGTTCAACTTCAACCTTAATTCATTAAAACGTCCTTTGAACCACAAATTATTACAAAGAATGGTGTTTTGTTTTCTCCTTCATTGGTTGGGACGTCTTTTTTCTTACTATCATAAACATTTGGTGGTTTTAAGGTTGGGCCTATGATTCAACGATTCACAAGTTGTTTTAACACTTGGTTTCTTAAATCTTATGGCACCTAGGCTCACCTACCTAGAGTTGCATAAAGTCATCTATTAGTTACAATCACAATCCAACGAAACAAAAAGGGTGTCAAACCATAAAGAAAAATAGTCAAAATTAGATAAATATGTATCTTTTGCCATTTAAAGCCATGGTAATCATGGCAAGTTATTGTTTTTTCATTCATATGAATGTTAAGGAATTCAAACCAAAAATCCATTTGATGAAATTTTAAGTTTAAGTTTCGATTTAGTGCTTTAAAAGTGAACAACAATGTTTTAGATAGGAGTCAATTTTGCAAAGGACTAATATAATAAAAACACATTTAATGGAAAAAAATTAAGAAGATAAAGACCTATTAATTACATTATAAAAAATCATACCTTAAAATATGTGGAATTCTAAAATTTTAAAAATTCAAAATTGATTCCAAAATTGATCCAAAATTTTAAAACTTTAAAAGTCCTTTGCCACACATAATTTTCTCTTTTCCATTTTGTTCCCAATGTTCTAATTTCTAACAAATGCTTGAAGGGGTTTAGCAGGGTGGGATCTTTTGGATATTCCAAAGGTGTTTTTATCATTTTGCATATTTTATCTAATATGTTTGCTATTAAGGTGTATTCAATCATAGTTTCCAAGGTGTTTGGTGTGGTTGCCCTTATTGACATCCTCATTCGAACATTGGATCACTTCATTGCTCTATCAATGAATGTTTCCCAAGGTTCCATAATTGTTGTAGATGGTGTTTTGTACCTTACAAGTCACTCCTCTATCCTAGGTATTCTTGTCATGGTATATTGTACTATTTATGGAATATGAAACTACACTATATCACTTACAAATTGCAATTATTCTTCTACTACATTATCTTCTTCATTATGCTACATGGCTACCTAGTCTAATTATCTATGCAAATTTTAGGTTACTACTTGATTTATGTTTGTCGCCATTCTACTATTTTTCCTTGGATTTTTTTTTTTTGCCATAGATTCAAATCCTTACAATAGTTGTTTGTTCATATTTAATTCCTTGCAAACTTTCTTCGCCAATTCTGAATATGTAGTTTAGACAATGAACAAAATCATTTGCAATAATCTTTTTGTACCTATTGCCACATAATAAAACAAAAACAATTCATACAACGTTAAATTCTAACCCTAAATTCATCTTGAGATGGTTATCAATTGGTAAATCCTAATATTCTAACACTAGTTCAATTGTAGTTTTTGTTTTTGTGCATGTTCAATTTCAATTATGAAAAATTTGTAGTAGAAATCCATATATAATTTAAAATGTTTCAACAACCACATTTCCCACAACCCAAGTATTTGCACATTTATGAGTCTGTCATAATCTTGCCATCAATTTTGTTTTTCATACTAATATATTGGAAAGAAACAATAGATCTTGGAAAAAATACAAAAAAACATTTAAAATAAAAGTTCATGGTTCAACCACTTTGTGTACATCTTCAAAATTATTCTATCTTCATAACTACTATTATATTCTCCCTTTTCTCTATACTCCCACATTGGTATTAACTACTTAAAAAAAAATTCCCCCAAAAATCTCTAAAACCTTTTTAATGCTCAACTCTCCTACCTTAAACAAATTTGAATTCCACCTTAACAATCCTAATCTCACCTACCTTGTAACTATTGAACTTGCTTTGTCCAACCTGTCTCAAAATAGACATTATAATACCTACTCCCTATGCTTATTTGGTCTAATTATTACATTATAGTTGCCTTGCCTTTAACAAGGGGTGTTCTAAGAGGTTCAACCTTAAAGTCTAACACACAAAAAATTTCAAAATTGGTGTTGTGAACTTTAAAGCCTTCCAAAGGATTCCCATTTTCTTCCAAGTGTATGGCATTGATTGCTCAAAGCAAGTAGAGCCCTCACACATCATGGAAGAAAGTACCACTACTAGAAATTTTGGGTTTTGCAATTGCCGTTTGCAACTAGAATTCAGTTGCATGCGACACATGCAACTACAAAATTGTGTAGTTGCCTAAGACAAGTTGCATATGACATGCAGTTGCATGCAACACTATGTATGCAACATGTGGTGTTAGTATACATGTTCATACATACATACCAATCCAATGTGGTTGCACCTTGTGTTCAACTTTCCTTGTAACTACATGTGACTAATCAAAATATGACACATGTTTAAAAATTAGACAACTAGCTTGTGGACACATGTCATTATTTTATTTTTTTGTGTTTTCAAAATTAAAAATTCATTGGATTAATTTCAATCATTAAAGTTTTTGCCACTAGGATGATGACACGTGGCACACCATGGAACGTTCATTGACCATTTGACACGTGTTCAATATTTTAACACCAATTATATGGTGACACCTGGCAATCAAAGCCTGTCGCAACCCCATTTTGAAGGAAGTGTGAGGTCGCCACTCACACTCCCGAAAATGGGACTCCCAAAAACTCAGAGTGCGATTGCAGGGGTCAAAACACCTCATGTTGAAGCGTTCTTTATACCATTCGAAAGGTCTTAAAGTGTGGATGCCCAAAATGGCCTCACATGAGCCATTTGGACATTTGTAGCAGAAGTTATGGTCGAAAGAAAGGTCAGGAATCAAATTGGCAGTTTAACTCCCGACCACTAAAAGTCGAGAATCGACCCGATTCTGGTGTGTGCAAGTGAAGTGCGACTCATCGTTGAAAGATCTCGAGGAGAGCTACAACTTTGGTTCAGACCTTGTCACGATCTGAGTTTGGGGCAAGAAGTTATGCGCGTCCAAAGTCCCGGGAGTCCAAACCGGGACAATTTCGGGACTCCACTTTGGGAGTCCCGGGAAAAAGAGCCATTTGGATGCAAGTGTGGCGGAGAGCTATAGAGAATACTATATGGGGGAAGGTGATGGCTTCCCTCGAGTCCAAGCCGTGGTGAGTCAAGTGAGTCCAAAATAGCCCGTGGCTTGTCCCAACACCAAAAGGGTGCAGAATGAATTCTAACCAACTTGTGGTTGGATTTGGATGCAGGACCGTATAATTGAGTAAGTTTGTCCCTCATCCTAGTCTATCCTAGAGCTTTCAGCACGCCTCTTTCACCCCCTTTTAGTGCTGGAAACTGGGAGCGTGCCCCGAGTCCTAGAAATTCCGCAATTTGAGTAACCTAGCCCCGACTTGGGGCTAATTTGGGACTTGGGAGCGTGTCAAAGACCACCTATTTTTAATTTTAAAATATTAATTAATGAAATATAATTCATCCAATTTATGGCTAATAAAATGTTGACACGTGGTGCCTAGGTAAGAAAATAATAATTAAACCCTATTAAGTAAGTAGGTTTATTTATGTATGTAAATAGGTTGAAAAATAGCTAGGCTTAGGTTATATAAGTAGGTTTAGAGTAATCCGATTTAATTTTTAGGTTTGACCTTTTCATAAAGGTCAAACTTTTTTCATTCATTCATCCCCAATGGCACTTGGCATTTGGTTTCAACATAACTACTTATATACTGAGCCAAATAGAATTGGAAGCCAAAGGATATGGGTTAAAACATTCCATTGCATACCTCATGAACCAACCTAGTTGCACATTAGATGCAACTACTATATTAAAGTATAATAGCTAGGGGAGGGTTCTATTGTTTTTGGTGTCTAAACAAAACTTGAAGCCCTCGTTTTGGCGCATCTAACACACTAAGAGTTGTTGAAAACAAATTAAAAATGAAAAGTTATGGCCCCCCAAAGTAAAGGGGGTCAAAAAACTCAAAAAAGAAACTATTGAGACCGGTTCTTAAACACCCAAAAAGTTCATTTTGTGTTTTTTTTTTGCTATTAGAGTTCCAATGTGATTTGTAGGACTTCAAATGGCGCTCCTACAACATTTTAAATCGTTTAAAATGAATAAGAAATAAGAAAGTTATGAGCTTTGAAAGTAGGAGGGGTCCTAAGAAAAAAATAAAAAACAAAACGTTTTATAACTTGGAAAGCTTATTTTCCTTCTTATTAGTTTTTCATTACTCCTTTTCTTTTGCACTTCAAAGGTGATTATAAGATATTTAGTAATTATGATTACTTAATGAAAGTATGATTTTAATATTATTATATAGTTTAAATTAATAATTATTTAGGACATTTGTATACTTGTAGGTTAATTAGTGTAGCCTATTTACATTCATATTTTAACATAAATTATAAAATTTAAATATATAATACCTATTATTATAATATATATAATTGATTATCACTATAATTATAAGAAAAATTTAATTAATAATTATGATTATTTATAATAAATTTATAATATTATCATATTAATTAATTTTGAATAATTTTTTGTTTGATCAAATGTACATTTTCTGAAAAAATATTCCGAAATAAAATAAAGTTAAACACATTTAAACCATGGTTTTGTTTAACTTAATTTAACATAATTTAGTTTAGCAATAATTAATTTAACCTAATTTAAATTAACCATTGTCAATTTTAACCTAATTTAGTTTAACCATAAATATTTTTGCATAATTTATTTTATCCTAATTTATTTTATTTTATTTTATTTTATTTTATGCACAATAAATATAGTCTAATTTAGTTTCACCATAAATATTATAGCCTAACTTAATTTAACCATAATTAGTTTGGCCTAATTTAATTTAACCATATTTATTTTAACCTAGTTTAATTTAGCTTAATTAAGTTTAGCCATAATTAATATAATATAATATAATTTAGCCTAACTTGATTTAGCCATAATTAGTTTAGCCTAACTTAATTTAGCCATAGTTAATTTTTAAAAATTTAATTTAGCCATAATCGGTTTAATCTAATAAATTTAGCCATGGTTAATTTTAACCTAATTGAATTTAGGCATAATTATTTTAGCCTAACTTAATTTAACTATTGTTAGTTTAGTTTATTTTATTTTATTTTAACCATAATGAGTTTAATTTAGCTTAATTTAACTTGATTTAATATAGTTTAATTTAAGTTAACCATAATTAATTTATCCTAACTTAATTTAGCCATGGTTAGTTTAACTTTTTAATTTATTTAACCTAGGTTAGTTTAGGCTAGCCTAAGTTAGCATGGGGTTAACCTTAGTACTAAAGATACATAATACTATTATATATAGCCTATGTAGATATATTAAGTATAGTATTTAAATATGTATAAATTTAGGCCACTATTTTTATGACACATGTCCATGTTGTACACATTTAGTTGCATGTTAGTTGCAGACATAACCGCATGGCCCAAAAATTATAGAATACCAAATTTGTAGTTGCAAACATGACCAAGATAGTTATAAATGATAACCAATTGAATGCCGCTTGCATAGTGACTGGTTGCAAATGACAAGATTTCTAGTAGCGTACATGGAATGATAAAAGTGTGGGTCTTATAATGGACCCACATAAGCCTAAAGGCCCAAGCTCACGCCCAAGCCAAATTCATTCGCTTTCAGTCATAGCCCAAATTTCCTCACAACTAAAAATTTGGTCACCATCCGACAACCTACATAAATCATGGACATAGGGTGTCGGATGGTGATCAAAAGTGGTTCGGTTGCCACTAAATGTTTGTCTTAGATGATGACTAAAGGTGACCAAAACAAGTTTGATCACCATTAGGCACATGGCAACCAAAATTTCAGTTGCCTTTGGCTTTCAACTATATAATTAACTAGTTAGTAACCAAAAAAATTCAATTGACTTTAGCCTTTAAGATTAGCAACTAAATTTTTTCGATCATTGATTGTTTAAACGGCCGGTTGGCAACCAAAAAAACTCAATCACCATCTAACAACATTTGACAACCATGTGCGGTTGTTGCAAGGGAATACCATAAGATGGTGATTGAATTTTTCTCAATTGCCAAATTTTTTTGGGAGCCATTAGTTTTGGGGGTATCCTTAATTTAACCTATATAAATATCTTTGCATTTTAAATTTCCTCACTTTCTTTTCAATGTGTTGAACTTTAATTGTTTGGGACAATTGGTGCACAAGTCCATGCATTATTTTTTATTATTTTTGTGGTTTCAATTTTTTTTGCAAAATGAAATATGTTAAGCATTCAAATTAAGGGAAAAATAATCACACAGGTTTACGAATGGGACGACCACACCATTGTGACTTGGGACTATGAGGGGGCAAATGTCATATATTTCCCAAGCCAAGAAGAAGGCAAATATGATGTGAATAATTTTCAATTACTTGAAGATTTATTTTACAAGGACATACCATTAACATTATATGTCAGAATTGAGAATGTAATATATATGGAGAATGTGTTCATTGCATGGGATCACAATGGCACCAATTTTAAATATCTTCCATGTGCATTCGAAGGGAGTCTGTGTTTTAAATGTTTCAAATTTGCCTAAGGATTTATTGTATAAGGACATCTTGACAAAGTTTCATGTTTACGACACACATGACTATTTTAACACAATATGTGATGCACTCCCAACCTCCTTTACAGATTCAAACGTGCATTTGAAGTGAAAACATTAGAAGAGTAAGGAGTTAGGGCACGCTCCCTGGTTGACAACATTTTGGGGGTAGAGGGGCGTGCTAGGACTCCAAAATGGGGACTAGGAAGAGTGACAAACATCAATTATTCACACGAACCTGCACAAACCAAACAACAAGTTTGTTAGTGCATAGTTTGAACATTTTTGGTGTTAGGACAAATCATGGGCAAATTCGAATTCACAAGACTCACCATAGCCCGAACTTGGGGGAAGCCACCACCTTCCCCCTTATAGTATACTTTGTGCCTCTCCACGAGGCCCACATCCAAATGGCATTTTGTCCCGGGAGTCCCAAATGGGAGTCTCGAAATTTTCAAAGTTGGGACTTCCGTGACTTTGGGGCCCCATAACTTTATGTGTAAACCTCTGATTGAAATGAGGTTTAAAGCAAAGTTGTAGCCTTCATCAAGATCTTTCTAACGGTATGTCACACGCCACCTTCACACAAGGAAATTGAGTCGATTCCCAACTTTTAGTGGTCGATAATCAAATTGTCAATTTGACTCCTGGCCTTTCTTTTGGCCATAACTTGTGTTTTAAATGTCGAAATGGGTCATGCGAGCCCATTTTAAACATCTACGTTTCAATAGCTTTTCAATAATATAAAGAACTCCTTAATCCATTGGGTTTTGAACCCTGCAATTGCCCTCTGAAGATTCAAAAGTTCATTTGGACTCCAACTCTCAACATGGGAGTTCACTTGGGAGTGTGAGGGTTCTTTCCTTCACACTCTTTTGCACTCCTGGGAGCATGAAATGCGACTCTCAAGCTTAGTTTTAACCCGCACCCTTGCAAGCCCTTGCCTTAGTCGCGAGCCTAAGGTTAGGGTTGCTACAATATGACATTTGTTAATTTTCAGTTGAATTCATGAAAAAAAAGGAACAAACATCTTTGCCATGTGAAGTTCTTTCTAAAAATTATTGGAAATACCATTTTAATAGTGTATTATCTAAGTTTCATTTTTTTATAAATATTGCAACCAATTCAATTTGAATAAATTTTTTTAAAATTCTTTTTGTAATTTCTCATTCTTTTTTTACTACAATAATTATAGCTAAGCGCTCCTTTTTTTTAGCCCCCACTAAAAAGATATGTTACAAAATTGTGTCAAATTTTGTTCCCAATAAGGAAAGATTATTTTCCATTTTTCCATTTGTTCGCAACATGTTTCCTTCAAATTCCCAATACGTTCCTTAAGTTCCCAATGTGTTCCCCAAGGGTGTTCCCAAATAATACCTTGCTTTAATCCCATATGTTTTGCCCAAAGTCCTTCCCTTCTCGCCTATATAGGTGGGCCAAATGGGGAGGCACTCCATTTTTTGATATAATCTTCTATTTTGGGGAGTTTCCATAGTTTCACCTTTTTTTTGTAATGGGCCAATCAAATTGGCTCATTGCAAAAAAACAAAAGTTGGACATGTAAAATACCCCCAACTAATTAATATGAAATAGAATAAGCACCCCTTGTTTTATAAAAGGGGATCACACAACATGGCGATCGAAAAGGTTTTAATCACCATTAGGGGGGGAAGTGAAGAAAAAAAATTGGGGGGTGGGGGGGAAGGGAAAGAAATTATGGCAATTAAAAGGTTTTTAGTTACCATAGGGGCATGGTGATTGAAAGTTTTTTTATTACCACATGTGGCAATTGAAAACCTTTCAATCGCCATAAGGTTTTTGATTACCATAGGGGCGTGGTGACCGAAAGTTTTTTGGTCACCATATATAAGGGCTTTGAGATTGAAAGGTTTTTCAATTGCCACATGGACCTAATAATCGAAAGGTTTTCAATCGCCACAATTTGATGGAAATTGGATTCAGTTGCCATCCAACGACAATGATTACATTTAGTTGCCATTGAATGATGGTTATGATTTTCAATTGCCCAAGATGGATCAAGTTTATTTTCAATCACCATCTAAGAACTATTAGATGGAAATTGAATTTTTTTGCGCCGTCTAATGGAAACCAATTTTCGAAGAGGTCTTTGAGGGTATATAAGTTTTCAAATGCAACTCTTATTTCATTTTTGAACACCTTTATTTTTATTTTGGTTTTGTGTCTTTGGTTGCCCACTTACAACCATTGCATGGAACCCTAGGTGAGTTGAAGTGATCAAATCCTTATCAAAGGCCAATTTTTTTTGCATTTTGTGAAAATTCTGGAACACATTAACCCTTGACTTTTTGAGACTCTAATGTATTGACAATTAATGCATGGAAAGTTTTGGGTCTTTTGTCATCCAAGATTTCAATGATGTCATCAAATAGACAACTAAACATACAACCATTGGGTAGACAATTTGACCAAAACCTTTTAAACAAGTTATCCCACACATCATCTAATATTTATCCCCTTATACCTTTGAGCAACCCACCTTCAACCATGCATAAGTGAGGGGCTATAGAAATTTCAACCAGGGAAAACATTTCATCGACACAATCCTAAAAACATCAAAGGCTTGAAGATAATGACCTTAAACAAATTGACACACGATGATACCAAGAAATTGTCATGACATTTTTCATGGAACACACAATGGCATACTTTGATAGTGCTTTTGTGAGCAAGCAAAGAATTGGCCCGAAGAAGTATAAGTAAATCATGGAGTATAAGTTTTTAACAAAATTAGATGGTACCCTAGAATACATCGGGCTTTGAAATTTTGAGGGGTTTCTGGAATGGTTTGAATGTAAAATTTCAGATGTAGCCACAAATTTATTACAATGGTTGATGTTTTTTATCCATAAAAGGATAAGGTACATTAGACCATGGAGGTGGCGAACTTATGGGAGAAAATTTCATGGTGGGCCAAAATTTCGAAGAATTGGTTGAAGAAAAAGGTGAGACTTGCACCATGGATGGAAGAAGGCAATCAAAACCTTCTAGCCCAAATTGGAAGTTGTGGTGTGTTATCAATTCCAAACACAACAATGTGATCCATTGTCAGGTGGAGACAATCAAGGTGGTTATGGTGTCGTGCACATGGTGCAAATTGATCACATCCCAAACACAATTAAATTAACCAAAAAAACACCCAAGATGGATGATAAGCGGGAAGCACATAAAACAATGATTAGTGAAAGCTTTGGCATGCCTTTGAAAACATCCAGGTGTCATCAAATTCCTTGCCATCCACACAAAGACCATGGAGGCATACACATTATGGTGGAATGGGGAACTATTCAAGAAATGTTGAATTACAACATGAAGTACTCCCCCGCTATGGATAATCATACCTTATTGTGACAAGGGGGGCCAAATATGGAAAGGCGAACACGACTTATTGCCTTTAGGCAAAATCGTGTGAAGTTGGCATGGGCATTCATAAACATTATGAATGCAATACATCATTGTGGAATTTTGCACAACTTGACCAAGGACAACATTATGTTACATTTTTCACAAGATAAATTAGATGTTGTGTACATAGGTGTGTGCGATTAAAGTGAAATCAAGAGTTTACAAAAGGTGATACCATCATTGTATGGGTTTGCAAAGGAGCAAGATGCCACCAACACAAAGAAAATATGTTGGTGGGTTACCCTATAATTGTTTTTTGTTTACAATGAGTTGGGAACTACAAATTGCCTTCGATGAGTGGCCGAACAACACACCACAACTTTGAAGTATGAAGCATATTCAATGGGAAGGTTACCAAATGTCATATGGGGTGAAAATTGGGATGCAAAATATTTTGTGGACAATTCAACCAAGATTTCATTTGAGAAATTGATCCATGACATGTATGACACAGATCCAAAGGCACAAAGAATTGTTCAAGACATCATGCACACATTGATGGGGCCTCGATACAATTGGACTGCATTTGATGAATGTTATCAAAGGCAACCAAAGATAATTTGTAGTTGCTACATATAGAATATGGTGCAATTTGCATGATCTTTCAAAAATGACATGTTTTGGACTTATGGATTTTATAAAACCCAATTTTGTAAGTGAATCATGTTTTCATGTGTAATCAAATTTGAAATTTGTGAATCCATCCTCTTTACATTTGAAATTTTTGTTTGGATCCATGTTTTATAGTGATGATGGGTTTTTTGTAAACATAAAATACAATGATCATCTATAGTTTTACACAAATACTGCCCACCTATTTATTATATATTTGAATTATGGATGATTGGACTTACTATTGATAATTTGTTCCGATGAATGTTCTCATATAATTGATAGACATCAAGTAATGAAAAAGAATCAATAAAAATTCATTTGAAGCAACATTTCTTAATGCAAATACAAGGATGATATTTTG
>Ga0116231_10000215_pt1 | contig 86685 bp, 62 predicted proteins | sample S1TSphgellanicum_2_FD_89695 | JGI IMG/M metagenome (GOLD analysis project Ga0116231, IMG submission 89695) | Host-associated microbial communities from peat moss isolated from Minnesota, USA - S1T2_Fd - Sphagnum magellanicum MG | ecosystem: Host-associated > Plants > Peat moss > Unclassified... | reverse complement strand
CCGGGCCGTGGTGAGTCTTGTGTGTCCGTGTTGCCCGTGGTTCGTCCTAGCACCAAGGGTGCTCCAACTTTGCACTAACCACTTTGTGTGGGTTGTGTGCAGGCCCGTGTGAGTGACTAAAGCTTGTCAACTCTTCCTAGTCCCATCCCAGAGCTCCAACATGCCCCTCTACCCTTCAAAGTGTTGTGAGCTAGGGAGCGTGCTCCAACTCCTCCTTTTCCGTTGTTTTCTACTTGGGCTCACATTTGAGCCCCTTTGAGGAGTTGGGAGTGCGTCAGTTTGGTGCCGAGTTGTTGTAGAATTGTTGCTTGTAGGTTTATGATTGTGGCTCTTTTCAATGTGCATCTTCTTGAGACACCAGTGATGCCTTTCTCTCCTCCTTCTTAGAAGCTCCGACCTTTTTTTCATTTCTCTCCTTTGATAAGTCTAGATAATACATTTATAGCCTCTTTCTCTAATGTGAAGCTTTAGCATCGCGTAAGGGCAAAGGGTCAATGGTGAAAGTTTTTTCTTTCTTCTCGCTTATGTGGAGTTCTAACGTTTTGCAGGCGCAAAGGTTCAATAACAACAATTTTTTCTTTTTTGTCACCTTTGTGGAGCTTCAACATTTGTAGGTGCAAAGGTGTTGAATCCACCCCCTTTTCTTTTCTTTTCTTTTAGCTCTATGGAGCTTGGGTGTTATGTAGGCACGAAGGTTTGACGAGATTTTGAATAGGCTTTGTTTTCTTTTTTGGCTTTATTCTCCTTTCTCACCTGTGTGAACCTCCAATTTTAGATACAAATTACCAAATATGTGTAGTAAACATTTTTAGATATGTAACCTATGTGAAGTTTCAACTTGTAAACATGAAGTTTTAAAAGTCTTTTTGAACACGTTTTTTTTCTTTTTTAGTTTTTTCTCCTCTCTCACTTGTGTGAACCTTCAACCTCTAGGCATGAAGTTCCGAATATTTGCAATTGGGTTTTTCTCCTTTCTAACTTGTTTGAAGTTCTGACCTACAAACATAAAGTTCTTAAGATGTCCAATCGAATTTTTCTCCTCCTTGGTTTATTCTATTCTCTAGTTTTTTCTCCTTTCATTTGTGTGAAGCTCCAACTTGTAGTCACAAGCTTTAAAGATTCGCACTTGGATTTTTCTCCTCTCTCACTCATATGAAGTTTTGACCTATAGGTGAAAAGTTATGAAGATTTACATTTGGGTTTTTCTCCTCTTTGGCTTTGAGTTTTTTCACAAGATTTGTGATTAGCTTTTTTCCTCCTTTGATTGTGTGAAATTGCGACCTACAAGTGCGAAGTTTTGAAGATCTATAGTAGGCCATTTCTATTATATCACTAGTTTGAAACTCAAATTGCCTATGTTGTAAACGTTTCAAATTGCCTAGTGTTGCTACAACTTGTAGGTCATGAATGCATCATAACTTTTGGAGCTTTTGTTCCTATGAAGTTTGAATTACCTCCAATGGCATGTGATGTTAAAAGTGGAAGGAGTCAAATAGGAGGAGATGCACAACTTCTTGTCTTTTTTTTAAAGTGAAGTTTATCCCATAACCTTAGATACCATATTTATATCCAATTCTTCAAATGAAGAAGATGAAATTTTTAATGATTGTTGTGCTAAAGACTTTACTCTTTGGTAATGTTTCTTACTTTCATTGTGGTCACATTATGTCTTTGCTCACAAGCTTTGTGATATCCTACAAACTTTAACAACTTATTACTTACAAAATTCATGAAGAAGTTTTAAAATCCTCCTCCAACTACATTAGAATTTCAACCGCCCCATACCCTGAAATTGAAAACCAAGTAAGCCAAAAACTTACCCAAAAACCAAATTTGGAAAGGCCTTCTACCGCAAGACCCATAGAATAGAAACCTTCATGTAAACACCCGTGCCATATTCTCCCTCCTTTCATAAACATTTTTTTCATTGAATATATTTTAATTCATATGCCCGTGGACCCATCAATGATGTGACACCTTCGTTAAATTAACAAGTCTTGGTACAAAGTTACGGGCAATATGCTTGGAACATGCTTGAGATTGTGAAAATTGACAACGCAACTTACCACAAAACCATTCAAGTTTACAGACGTTTAAAACATTCTCTAAAAATCCACCTATAATTTGAACTAGAATGCTTGAAATGTTTGTTGGAAATAGATAGCTACACAAGGATGTTCCTAAGATTTGATTTTTTGTATAGTCAAAGTATGTAAATATACATGACTTTAATATGAATTTTGTTGAATCTTTTATGATTTATATAATAGACCAAATAACCTATTTTGCATTTGTTCTTGTTGGCATTTTGTACTCTCTGGTCATGAATGCAACTACCATGTTTCAAATGGTTTTCTTTCTAGTCAAATTGACCTTTTTGGTAGTGTCACATATCCAAACCCTAATTACCTTGTACATATTACTTTAAAATGGAACCCAACAACTAATATGATTGAATTTATAAATGTAGCCAACGTTTTTCATGTTATTGGTTTAGGTGGGTAGGGCTGCCATCTTGTTGTTTTGGGTTTTTGTTTAGGGTTTCATAGTTAAGTAAATTTACCATGGAAAGAAAAGTCATGTTTGAAGTGGATTTGTTTTTGGTCTTTTTGACCTTATTGGTAATGCCACAAGCCCAAACCATGATTGCTTTGTACACATTTTACTCTTGAATGGAATTAACATATGATCTTATTGAAGTTGTAGGTGTAATTATCCTTCTTCATGCTACTGGTTTAGGTGGGTAGGGCTACCATCTTGCCTATTTGGGTTTTTGTTTAAGCCCTAATGGTTAAGCAAATATACTATGAATAGAATAGTCATGTTTCAATTGGGTTTGTTTATGGTCATTTTGACCTTGTAATGTTGCATACCCAAACCTTGATTGCTTTGTCATGAAACATTGCTTTGTTTCAAATGGTTTGGTTTTTAGTCTTCTTGACCTCCTTGTAAACCTTGCATATTGAAACCTAATTGCCTCATGTAGATTACTATTGAATGGTATCAGCAACTAGTTGTTAGGGTCCATTCTTAACCTTTTTAAGGTCATTTGAGTGTGAATGTTGGATGTGGGTTTATTTTCAAGAATGGGGAATTTTTCAAATGTTAATGAATTTATGGATGAAATTCAAGTCTCTAAATTAATGGCATTGCACAAGCCCAAACAACCCCGTTGAAAGAGGTTACCTTGGCAAATTGTGGAATCTACACACCTTAGCACACTTGCAACATTGTATAATTGTCATTTTATTATGTATGACATTAGCAAAAAGCATGGGACTCAATTGATCCCTAATGTGGTTTGGAAATTTGTCTATTAGGATTACTTAAAAACCTACCCATACTCCCATTTTGTTGAAGAAACATTAAAGGACCATCTACATGAACCTTTGAAAGAATTGAAATGCATACTTCTAATGAAAAACATTCAAAACAAGCCACATTATAATGTGATGTGGTTTTGGAACAATTAAAATCCATTAATGGACATGCAAGTCAAAATGTTTTGAAGAGACAACAAAATTTCATTTATCACACACCTATAACCCAAATTTCATTTTTTAGCCCTAGTTAGATCCTTCATTTTAATGAGTCAAATGCACCTTCTGTTGGTGCCAATTCTTCAAATCCTATCCCATTGATTGCCCCGGGAGAAATGCAAGGCATTAGGGCAAAACTTAACAAGGGGGAGATTGCAACCACGAATTCTAAAACCTTGGCAACCATGGTGAGTCAATTCTCCTCTACATCTAATGTCCATGATGCCTTCTTGTGAGGGAAAATGGATATCAATCATGAGGGGAAAAAAACAAAGTTAGAATTAACAATTTGAAAATGGCTAAAGATTTAGGTGTGATTTCAGAAGAAAAAGTTAGAATAGAAGTTAGGTCTATTTTGGAATTGTAATTAACACATTGATGTAAGACATTGTTATTATGTAATCCAAATTTTTCTGTAGATTTAAACCTAAAACCTTAATTTCAAACCAATAAAATTTAATTTCAAACTTAAAACTTTGATTTCAAATTACCACAAACATGAAAACCCTAATTTCAAGCCTTAAAACCTAAACCCTAATTTCAAGTTTACAAACCCTAACTACATACATTAAACCCTAATTTCAAACCCTAAACCCTAATCTTTAATTTTAGGCCTATAAACCCTAAACCCTATAAACTTTAATTTTGAACCTTAAAACCCTAATTTCAAAACCTACCCCCCTAAACTTTAATTTTAGGTTTGTAAAACCTAATTTCAACCTTAGACCCTAAACCCTAATCCCAAGTCTATAAACCATGATTACAAACATTAAACCCTAATTTTAGAACTTAATTCCTAATGTTTAATTTCAAGTTTGTAAACCTAATTTCAAACCTTAAACCCTAATTTTATATCCTAAACCTTAGTCCTTAATTTCAAATATGGAAACCATAATTTTCATACCTTAATAAAGGCCTTTAAACCCTAAAACCTTAATTTCATATTTGAAAACCCTATAAAACCTTACACCCAAAATTACAAATTTTTGCAAGTTTAGACTTATACATAAATAGTCTCCTACCCACCCTTGTGCAATAGGGTCAAAGTTATAATCTCCAATGACCTTGTATATGAAGTCCATCCACTGATAATGAAGGTAGTTGGTGAGAAGAACACCAACTTGGAAAAGATGGGAGAATTTTGGTTTTGTGAAATCAAATCTTTTCATAAGGTGTCTCCATTTTCATTTAAGTCCACCAATTTCCCATTCCACTTGGACCTTAAACCCTACATGCATTTTGTTGTAAACATGGAAGGCACCATGGTCTATAACTAGTGGTAATTTTCACCCTCACCTCCCCATCGTCCTCATGATGAACATTTATTCCCCCAAGTACCCTAAATCCTCTACAAAATATTCAAAACAATCATCTCGATGGGTGAAATATTGGCCACTCTTGATAAATGGCCAAATGGCAAAGAATGTTTACATCGTGATAAAATCCAAAGTCGCTCGAATTAATATAAATAAACAATCCATGGTGGTCCAAAATCACGGTGTTGCTCATTGCATATATCTTTTTGTGGCCACTACACCATGTCTAATGTTTTGTGTCTTTCCATGACTTTTGGATCTCAACCAATGTCCCATTAATGAACCTTAGGCACCCCAGTAGTTCATGCAATTGGCTACCCAAGGCAACCCTTTCAAAAGATGATGGCCAACGGATTTCATCCACTAGGGCATGGTAAATGCAATGAATATCACATCATTGCATAATGATGATTTTGCCTAGTTCCACATGAAGGCATCATAGATGGTGACACTGTCGTGTTTCATGAACAATATGAGGCACAAAAATCGTTGTTCATGCCCCAATTTTGATGGTTTCCCCATGACCACCGGTGCATCCTTTAACATGATATAGACAAAGATTTTAGACCTTAAAGCCTTAAATTTTAGAACTTACGTATAAATGTTGGACTTGAAACCCCTAATTTCAGACCTTAAAACCTAGACCTTAATACACAAACCCTAACCCTAAATTTAAACCTTAAGCCAAAAGTATAACCCTAAACCCTGAATTTCAAGCCTGAAATTTTTGTTTTGAAATTTCATTCCTAAAAGCAAAACCTTAAAACTTAAACCTTAAACCTTAATATTGAAACCCTAACCTTAAAAGATAAAATTAAACCCAAAATTTAGACTTAAACATCTTAAACCTTGATTTCAAACCCTAACCCCAATTTTCAGACCTAAAATCAAAACCATAGAGCCTAAAACCTAAACCTCAATGTTAAAACCCTAACCTTAAAAAAAAACTTAAACCCAAAATTCAAACTTAAGCCATCCTAAACCTTAATTTTAGACCTTAACCTTAAACCCTAACCTCCAATTTCAGACCTGAAATCAAAACCCCTAGAGCTTAAAACCCAAACTTTAATGTTGAAACCCTAACCTTAAAAGACAAATTTAAACCCAAAATTCAAACTTAAGCCATCTCAAACCCTAATTTCAACCCCTAAACCCTAATTTTAAACCTTAAAACCTACTTTTAATCATGCAACTTTAAAGGCCAAGAAGGTTCATTTGTGGACTTAGCATGGGAGGATGTTATTAACACTACTCAACATACTAACTCCTCAAACTCCATCAATGTGAAGTTTGGTGAGGTTCTTGAATAAGGAAGGTGTGGCTCGCATTGTGGTTTAAACATCTCGTACCCCTGCCACCTGATCAATGGATTGTTCAATCCCCTATCTTCATGGTCATTTAGAAGGTCTTCAAAGTTGAAAGCATTAAAAGCACATTGGAAAAACATAATAACTTCTTGGTCCATTTCATCAAACAACATTTCCTCAGCATTTGAAAAAGTCCATTCACTTGCTTGAGAAAAAATCATGGCTTGAGCTTGAAAATGACATTTTATTCTTAAGTGAAAATGAAAAGAGAGAAATATGTTGGTGTGCTAAAGTGATGGTGAAAAGAAAAACTTTGATGTGCTAGAGGTTTCTCTTCTTTGCAAGTTTTTGGATCTTGATGTGCTATAATGAAAATGGAAAGAAAAAAATTTTGATGTGGTAAAATGAAAATGAGAAAAAAAGACTTAGGTGTGGTAAAATGAAAATGAAAATTGAAAGTTTGGTTGAACTCTTTTTCTATTTTACATTGACGCATTCCCAAGTCCCTTGTTGAACCCACTTGAGGGTCCAATTATGTAAAGTTGCGGAAAGTTGGGATTTGAAGGGCGTTCCCAACTTCCAGCACTAAAAGGGGATAGAGGGGCATGCTAGAAGTCCCGGGATTAGACTAGGAAGATGGACTAGAAGATCAAGCTTGAATCTGCATCCAAAAACCAACCACAAGAAGGTTAGTTAGCATTCGGGAACACCCTTAGGTGTTGGGACAAGCCACGGGCATTTTTACACACAAGACTCATCACGGCCCGGACTCGGGGGAAGCCACCACCTTCCCCCATATAGTATACTCTGCAACTCTCAACCGAGGCTACGTCCAAATGGCTCTTTTTCCCATGGCTCTTTTTCCCGGGACTCTCAAGTTGGAGTCCTGAAATTGTCCCGGGTTGGAGTCCTGGGATTTTGGACGCTCATAGCTCCTCGCCCCGAACTCGGATCGGAATGAGGTTTGAACCAAAGTTATAGCTCTCGTCGAGAGCTTTCCAACGCCGTGTCGCACTCCTTCAGGAGACGTCGGAAAGAGGTCGATTCCTGACTTTTAGTGCTTAGGAGTCAAACTGGCAGTTTGACTCCCAGCCCTTCTTTTGCCCATAACTTGGGTTGCAAATGTCCAAATGGCCCATGCGAGGCCATTTTGAGCATCTATGCTTCAAAAAAATTTCATTGATATAAAGAACGCACCAAGGAGAGGAGATTTGACCCCTCAAATCGTCTTATGAGTTTTCAGGAGCCTCGGAGGACTCCATTTTCCCACTTTTGGGAGTGTGAGTTGCATTCTCACACTTAGCCCCAAAGTGGGGTTGCGACATACATAGTCCCCATGAGCCATAAAAATCAAATTTCAAAACCCTTAAAGCCTAACCCTAACCCTAAACCCTAAAAATCAACCCCTACTTTAATTTAAAAATTTGAAATCCCAATTATTAAGTTTCAAATGTTAACTCTAAACCCTAAGCCCTAAAAAAACCAAAGATAAACCCTAAAAACTAAACCTTAAAATTTCAAATTTGAAAATCTAACCTCAAAACCTAAACCCTAGAATAACCAAAAACAAACCTTAGAAACTAAACCATAAAATCTCAAATCCCAAATCCCAAAAGCTAACCCTAAAACCTAAACACTAAAAAAACCAAAGACAAACTTGACAAACAAAACCCTAAAATCTCAAGTCCTAAGTCCTACGTAGCCTCATATAGTTATATATGGATATATAAAGTCTATATAACCATGTATAGTCATACATCGCCATATATAATTATATAAGGTCTATATAGCCATAAATAATTGTATATACCCTATATAGCCACATATAGCCATATGTAGCCATAACCCCTAGTCTATAATCCCCACAGACTCCTTGGACCTCCCTAAATTAATTTTTTTAAAGGATTTTCAAAGGAAGCCTAGGTGGTTAGGTTTTGTCAACCCATAGTTAACAAGTGGTAGCCTTTCAAATTAAACCTAGATTGTTGAAGCTAGGTGTCAAAGTTTCTAATAAAAACTTAACTAGGCTATGTTTTCTTTTGTAAATTTAGTTGTTGGCTATAAAGACATTATACCTCTCAAATTTTGTAGGTTATTATAATGAATCAAATGTAAAATTATTAATAACCAAATGCAAAATGTAATAGCAACGGGCCATTAAAATCTTTGATAACTCAAATAATTGCAAGTCGTGTTAAGTTAAATTAATGACAAGTAACATCTTTTAAGGGAGTTGAACTTCGATCCAAATGGACCGTACCCATTGCCATAAAAGATTGCCTACAAAAAAATTATAGATAATAGATTTGTTTTACACAAAAAACACACCAACTGCCAACAAGGTCAAAACTCCAGTGCAAATAACCACCAAACAAACTCAAAAAATACCAAAACTGTAAACATCAGCAAGTGCACTAAAGTACAAAAACCAAAAATGCAAAGGTATGGCAAGAATAAATGCATATGGAAAAACATGGTTTAAGGTTTAGAGCTTTGTTGTAAGGTTGTGTTGTGCAATTTTTGTGTTTATTATGCATTTATAGCCTTTTGATTTTTTTTGTTGGTCCTAAGATCCAATAGTTGCAATATGTGGGAAAGTTTCCATAATGTAGAAGCTTTGTGCATACATCTGCACTACCAAATCCAAATGGGCTATCAACTGAATTTTCAATTTGCTTTTCATGAAAGATAGATTAAAGAAACACCTCTCATCTTCCACGTTGCTTAAGACCATAGCCATGGATAGTTCCACCAACTTCAGCCACTTTGACAACAAAACAAATAATTTGATTAGTAGTTAACAATGCCCACATCCTAGAGCATGGATTACAATCTAAAGGAAATTTCATTGTTGCAGCAAAATTGGCCAACATTGTCACTTTGACGAAGTAAGCTTGTGCTTTTAACTTCAATTCATCAAGCAAGGGAGGGATGTACAATGGGTTGGCCCCAATGTTTTTCCCATGACAATAATGAGCTTTCAAAATGTTCAATTATGCCAAGAAAATGTGTTAAGCTTTTCGCTGAATCCAAAATTGGGGATAAATAATCCCATTACATTCATAATCTCTTGTGAAAGGAAGTGTGGCTATAACTTTTAAATTAAACACCAAGTAACACCAATGCATTGTTTTTTCACATCCTGCACTGCCAAGAACTAATCAATTGTGGAAACCTAGCTCAAATCACTTGTGATTGTGTGCATACTATATTGCATATAAATACATCCATACAACTAGAAGGCTGGATATTCAAGCCTAGTTTTTGGTCAACAAGCCAAACATGATGCAAAACATCATTTGAATGTTCCATTATGTCGAAAAACTGCCTAAACTCCTTCCACCCATACATGGTATGCTAATCACAATATGTTTGTTATAATTACACTTCACATTCTTTAATGACAATAACAAAATTGCATATAAAAATGTCCTATTTTTGAGCAAACTTGGACAAGCCTTGGATAAATTCCAACATGGGAATAATACATGTTAATCCCAAGAACACTTCAACATCACAAAACAACTCCAAACTTGTTTTAATTATGTCATGGGATGCTTGTTCATCAAACATCTAAATCACAACTATTTTGTATTATGTCAAAATCCGTTTCGCAGGTGAAAGCATTGAAATCCAACATGTCTTCACATTGTGAAGAATCTTCAAGGCATTATTTTCCAAAAATTTTCCAAGCTTGGGAAATTATCTCTTCTTGTTCTAGATGTTGCTTAGGACTATAATAGTAGGTGTAGATTGATTGTAGCATTGCTTTAATCTTAAACACTAGAGGTAGTTTTGACAATGTTTGTATTGCCAAGTTTGTTCGATGTGCAACACAATGTATCCCTAGCATGCAGGGGGCAATTTTTTCTTTCAATTGTTTTGTAACACCAACTTTTTACACCCTAGAAAACTAAAACTCCATTTGCACCAAAATTTATAAAATTTGAAGCAAAGTCAAATTTTAACAATCCCCCATATTGGAACACACTGTCCATTATAAACTTTGTGAAATGATCTATTATACCACCATTGGCCAACTACTCCAAGGTCAATAAAATAGGGTTGTGCTTCCAACCATCAACAAGGCACACATGAACACCCAGCTAAGATTAGTAGTCCATAGTGGTAACTTCATCAATAGAGGTAGAAATGAACCTTGCTTTCTGAATGGCCATTTATGTGTTTATGAAGACAATCTTGTGCATGCACTCAACCATGATTTGAACACTTGAATCATTCCAATGGTGTCGAGGGTTGTTTGGAACTCTGACAAAAACAAACAATTATCACATATTTTCATAATTCGTAAGTGGGCGTCCTTATTATAGAAGGTGGAAAACTATCACAAACTACAAAAACTTCCACTTATTTTTAGTGTGCAAATTAACATTAACTTGGTCAATTACAAAATCTCTTACATGCATTGTAGCAAATTGTCACGTTCATTTTTAACATGTTGGTTATTCAAACTCATAAATATTCTCCCACCTTCACATCAGGCTTTGCAATAATTGCTTTTCGTTGCCTAACATATTTATGTAAGCCATCAAACTTCGGGACAAACAACTTGTTTCTGATCTCAACAAAATTGCAAACCTTACACTTCACCATGGATAGTTTGCCATTAAAACCCATCATTGCTTCTACCCAAGGCAATTTTGTAGCCCAAATATCTTGAAACATTATTTTAAGTTCCCAATTAGTTTTCATGGTGTTCTTTGGCTTTGGAACAATAAGGTCAAAATCAAGTGAAATAGGGCTTTTAACACCAATAGTAGTGCCTAAGGAAGAAGCACTAGTTGTAACCGAAGATTTACTACTACCATTTTGAGGGTCTAAGGAAGGGGGCAACAAAATACTTATTTCTACCATAATAGACTTGAAGTTAGAGGAAGGATCAATAGGAAAATGCTTGAACTTAAAATTTGCAAAAGGTTTTAGTGGAGCCATCAGAAATGGTGTGTAAGACTAGATGACAATTCCACAAGATGTGAACAAAATAACAAACCAAAAAGAAGTCAACAAATAAAGAATATGAAAACCAAAACAATTCAAGCTCAAAGGTTTAGGGAATTTGAAAACCTAAAACAAACCTCAAATTTTGAAAGTTCAAGAAGAGGTCGATGAACATTAAAAACCATTTCAAAGGTTAAATGTCTAAGCTTAGTACCTGAGTATGCAAGTCATCCATGGCAAAGATGGAAAATTTAGATCATTTTCATTCGAGTAACACAAAATTACAAACAATGTTCACTGGTCCAAAGTCCTTACAATAGTCACTAAACTTTAAGCTTGATTCTCACAAGTCTGCAACGTCTAGACTTTAAACTCCAAACACAAACTACTTAAGTAACAAGTTTAATGCAAGAACTTGATTTTTAGCTTCAACAACAAGAAAACAAATAATCATTGAACCTAATATTTGATTTTCACAAGTCTGCAACATCTAGGCTCCAAACTCCAAACACAAATTATTTAAACAATAAGTTTAATGCAAGATCTTGGCTTCAACAATAAGAAAGTAACAAAAATAAACTCAATTTGCAAGGAAGATATATGCTCACCTTAAACCTCTAAAGTCTATGGTCCTTGCACAACATCCATTGTGTTCCAATGGCAGCTACAAAGTTTAGACCGTTGATACTTAAGAGTTGCAAGTAAGAAAATTTTGACCTAAACAAATAAAGGCAACATCCTTTTAGAATAGGTCGAAATTGGAGGCAACATTGTGGCAAAGCTACTCGAAAAGAGAGACAATATTGCAACTTTATTCAACAAAACCCCGTGAACACATAAGCACTTACAGCAGTGCAATGGCAACTTGTAACATGCCTCCTTTGAAAGGCAACATCTTGCGATCCTCTTACATTGTACAAATCAACAACCATTTATGTTGTTGATATAAAAGGTGGCCTCTTTCTTCTAAAGGAACGTCAAATGATAGCAATTCGGACAAAATAACGACCTTGATTTAGGGCAAGGAGGTAGAAAGGTTTTTCTTCAAGTCAAAAATATGCAAAATTTTGCCATTAAAAAAACACTGCCTTAAATCCCAACATAGCAAAGTTTATAGGTGGGCAACATGTGAGGTGAAAAAAAAGTTGTTGGAAAGATGTTCATACTAAGTTTTCAAAGTTTGGTCCATTATTGCTAAACTTTGTGGACAACGGTCAAAAGGGGATAAGGCACCAAATAAGAAGTGAAACTTAGGCCCAACATGGCATGACTTTAAGGAAAACTCTATTAGGTAAAATAAACAACCTCTCTTTAGGGTATTTAAATGGGCATTATAATATTTTTTGAATTCAAAATAGTCCAACTTTATTCTAAACAATTTATACATGAATTGAAAGGATCAAATTTGCAAGTTGGATAAATGACAAAAATTTGAAATTTGTGAACAAAACAATTGTGGTACCAATGTATATTACAAAAGGTGTACCCAAAAATTAAATTTGAACAAAAATGCCAATTTTGTATAAGATGATGTTGTTTGAAAACCCACACACACACACAATGCAAACTTTGTTGTGATTGAATTAAGGAAAGGACAAAGTGAAAGTTCATTCCAAATTATGGTAGGGTAAACCCATTGGGGAGTGAACACTTAAGTGCTCAGGGTACATCAGATCCAAGGGGAGGGCTCCATTGTTTTTGGTGTCCAAACAAAACTTGAATCCCTCCTATTGCCACATCTAGTGCACTCAAAATAATAAAAAACAAAATAGAATTAAGAAAGTTACAACCCCCCAAAGTAGAAGGGGTCAATAACCCAAAAAAACAAACCACTGAACGCTACAAAGGTTGGTTCCTGAACACCCAAAAAAATTCCTTGTATGTTGCTCTATTGCTATTAGAGGTCAACAATGATTTATAGAACTTTAGGTGGCACTCCTATAGCACTTTAAATCATTTAAATTGAATAAGAAATAAAAGAATTATGAGGTTTGAAATAGGAGGGGTCAAAATGAAGAAAAATGGAAAAAAAAAAAAAACACGTTTTGCAATTCGAAAAAACATTTTTTTTTTACTGCTCTTTTTTGGCTAGTCCTTGGGCTTTGCATTGCAAAGATGATTTGTAGAGCTTGAGAAGGTGGTCCTATAACATTCTAAATCACTCAAAATGGAGAAGAATTGAGAAAGATCTGGGAAAGGGTTCGGTCATAGGTAGGCGATTGATGATGGTTCAGTTTACCCTAAGCACAATTTAGGCTTCCCCAACCAACTTTGTAGGGTAAGGCCCAAGGGTGGGGGGGCGCATTCTCCAAATAAGTAAAAGGTGTAGATGAGGGCGGTAACATGATGTGATGCCACAACATGTTTGTTTGGTTTACTTTAATTAGTGGTGTAAGGCATTTTATGAAGCTCTCAGTGAAACCACCTCTAATTAGTGGTGTAAGGCATTTTATGAAGCTCTCCGTGAAACCACCTCTCATTGAACGAAAGTGTATACGCAAGGGAATATTTTACATTGAAAAAGATTTTATGAACCTTCGTTTGGTGGCACCAAAGAGTTGACACCTAGTAAATCATCATTTTGGCAAAAAATGCTCAATCCATTTGTCATCTGGAAAGTAGGGCAACATGGCAAACACGTCCGTCCTAATTTGGGGAAGCTATATGGCACGGGCTTTATTGTGGATGACAACATGCTACGTCTTCTTCTTCCTTGTTCACTTGTCACAATATCAGCCAGATGTCAAGGCTGTGAGCTAGCTTTACCGAGAGTAAACCACTTGCATAAAATTTTTATTTCTTTTGTTTAAAAAAATTTCTCATACATGGTGGTGGGTATCATGGTGGAAAAAAAGAAAAAGAAAAAGAAAAAAGCCAGGTATTTTGAAAAATGAAATAATGAAACACCCACTGCAACAAGCCTTCCATTTTTTGAAATGCCACATGAACAGCAGAAGGAATTAATTAATTAAAAGGCTCTGTAAGCTCTCCAATTACACTAGAAAATTTGGTGCAGGTCTTTACTCTTTCCATCATTGTAAGAGTCAAAATCCTAGTCCTCCATATTTTTTCTTGTCACATTTGCATGACTTCACCAACCCTTCTTTTTTCTTCTTTGCATTTTTGTACCATGGAGCATGCCCAGTGGGCTGAGATGTCATTAGGTCTGGTGACAACAAGTTCTACCAGGGCTGTTTCCGAGTGTCGTTGTCCATGGTTAAGTACCTGAATAAGACACCGAAACTGGTTAATAAGGACCACTTTGGATGAGGGTTGAAGTACCCGGGTCCAATGAAATAGAGCAATCCTATTGGCAAAGAGTCATAAATTGGACCCATGGCCTTTAGATGAGAGTCCAAGACCAAAAAGTGGCAAATCAAGGTTAAATCTACATGGCACCATTTTGGGAGGGAAATTGATTGGTTTGGACCCCAAAAAAATAAAAAATCATCAAAACAAGAGCTCATGATTTGGAGAATCAAGATGCAAGCTAAGTTCAAAGGTGGGGTAGAACTCAAGGATTCAATTTGCTTCAAATGAGTCCAAATTGGTTCCTAAGAATTTGTACCCTAAACCCCTCCCAATCTAAAGTGGGTCTAAAGACGAGGGTCCAAGACCAAAAAGTGGCAAATGGAGGCTAAACTTACATGGCACTATTTTGGAGGAAAAATCAATTGGGTTACAAGCTGGGGTCCAAGGCTGGGTCCAACTTAAGGATTCAATTTGCTTCAAATGAATCCAAATTCATCAACTCCCTGCAAAATTTTATTAACAAGGGTTGTGTCACACTGTGGCCTTGCCATTTACATTACAAAGTGTCTTAAGGCAAAAGAAGAATTAGGAAACTCAAATATTTCACCATGCAAAAATATAGTCTCCAAAAATTCCTCTAAAAGAAACCAAAATCCTTCAAGATATTATAACTCTATAACTAATTTCAAGCTTCAACACAAGCCAAAATGTCATCTTTCAAAAATCCTCCTATCAAAATAGACTATTACCTAGGGGCCAAAATCCCTTAAGCTACTATACTCTGTAATGAATCTAAACACAATATCCTTGCCTTGGTAGGCAAGGCAAATAAACACACCCCTGATTCAAAAAATGTACAAAGGTATTATGAAAAAGGGAGAATTTAAAGGACATCAAATTAGCACAAAATCGGTCCAATTTGGTTCCTAACAATTTGGACCTGGAATGGGAAGTTCTTCAATGGGAGGAATTGCTTGGTTTCAAGCACCTAACGTGGTGACAATGAGTTGAGGCAAGCCACTACCTAATGTCAATTTCATCATAAATAATCCTCATAAATAATGAAACATTTTTGTGTGAAAATATGAAGTTGACATATTGAAAATCATCATAATTACCATAGGTTACACTCTGAATAATTTCACTACTTGTGTGACAATATCATAGTAATCATGGAAATAATAATATTATTATTGTTATTATTATTAAATTTGAAAAAAGGATTTTCTTTTTCAAAATAGATCATTATTCATTTTTTTTCAATTTGGAAATTGGCCCTAGGGTACAGAATTGGAGATTTGGGAGGGGGACCCCAACCACTTATGCCTCATTCACTTACAACTTTACATTTAGAATCACTTTTGATTACACTAATAACAAGCGGCTTGTCACAAAAGGGCTCTGCCCTATATGTTTGTAACATTTTGTGGCTTTATCATGGTGAAAGCAGTAATGTAGACTTGATGGTTCATTTAGTCTATGATTTGGACTAATTGGCATAGTATTGACCATAGTTGGTAAAACTAGTTTTAAAAAAAAAAGGTTTTGTTAGCTAATGTAAAGTGAAATTGGTGACATGGGCTAGCAATTTGTATGCAAAGTAGATAGGTTTGTGATATGACCAATAGGCTTTTGTTGTTCCTGAAAGACATTGGGAATTAATAGCATTACGCCAAACATGATCAAGTTGTGAACCATAAATTGTAGTGCTTTGTTGAAATTGAAGTACCATTTTGTATTGTGACATGAATTGGGTTAAATTTTGTGTATCTTTATTTTTTGTTATTAATCATATTCACATTGAATTCTCTTAAGACAACAGTTAGACAATTTTGGGGGAAGAGTGAGCATGGTTTGTTTTAGGGCATTGGAAAAATATGTTAATGGTAATGTAGGGGTTTTGTATATAGCAATAATAGGAATTGTGCATTGACATTGGTTGTTGAAAGTTGTTGTAATTATTTCTAAACCTAGGTAAACATTGGTATTTGTTGAATACAAATTCATATGTTTATTGTAGAATAACATGGTACCCATATTACCATGCACCATAAGTGATTGATAGTTTTTTGTATGTGGTAGGGAGTGGACGATGTCAAAAATTTTGAACTTTGGTCTTGTTTTGTTGAAACATATAATATGAGATGATTTTAGGTTGTGATCATTGTCAATATCAGTAGCATGAAGTGGCAGAGACCTATTGTTTAATAATTGGATTATGGTATGTGTTTTACAAAATAGTGATAACCTTGTTATTGTTAATTTCCATACAACTTTTGTGCAAAGCTATTGCATTTCTTTCATTACATAAAAATTGACCTTGAAATTATTGTTTTGCAAGGGAGCCAATAAATATAGGTTTTTTTTGGTATGAATTTTAGATAATACTATATATGTAAGCACCATGATGTGTTGTTCCAATTGGGTCTAATGCCACATAATCTAATGTGAGACCTTGTAATCTATGAATTGTGCAAACAACATCAAGTTGTACAAGAAATTGTGTTACGAGGGATCAAATTGCTTGAATTAGCACCCATTTGGATTTCTTTGGAGATGGATTGGATAGGTGTCCAAGTGTGTTCAAGTTTTGCTGAATATAAATGTCGATTTTTAGCTCATGTATTAATACCTACTTTTAAGTTTAAAAATTGAATCCGTATAAAAGATTCATTATTGGGGAATGATGTTACAAATGTAAATATACCATTAACACTATTGAAAAGTCCATCATGTGTGGCATAGTTTCCAACACATAGTTCAATAAACATTCCCAATTTCAGATGTATTTGCCAATGTAAACCTACAATATGGTTGGGATCTTCTTGTAGTTTAAAGTGCAAAGGTCATGCATCATGATGATGATCTTTTGCATTAAAAACATATTTTCGTCCACTTGTATGTTATATGTTTGTGGTTTTATTTGTGTAATATAAGTAGGGGAATTGGAAGTCATTTTGGGGCATTTTAAAACATATTGCATTAAGGATGGATATATCATTTTCAATGTGTGTGGAAGTATGAAATCTATTTGAAATGTTCACAAATTATTCATCTATTTGTCACATAACTTGATGCAATTCATAGCATCGAATTTGATTAAACCAAAAGTTTTCTACTAAAGAATTTGGGGAATTTTGTTTTGGTTTAAAGACCCAAGAGTCACAAACTAGAGGTACTTGATGCAAGTCGCCAGTAATAATGACATCTTAATTACCAAAAAAATGGTGGTATGTTTTTTTAATGGCTCTAAGTTTATAATCTATAAAATAAAACATTTTATTACCAATGAAGGATATTTCATCAAGGACCAATAAATTGAAGTCACTATATGTTTTTGATAAAATATCTAAACGTTCAAATGTCAAAGATGGTAAATGTTTGCAATTTAAAGGAATATTTAATGTTGAATGGATTGTGGTGCCATCTATGTTGAAGGTTGTTTGACTAGTGTAAGCTTTGAATAGTGCTTTTTGTTTCAGTGGATCAACATGTAATTGTTTGTTGTAATGACACAATAAGCCTTGTATAATGAAGAGTAATGTAAATGTTTTGCCAATACTAGCTCCACATGTCAAGCACAATGAATTGGTTTATTAGGTTGTGTCCTTTTAAGTTATATGCAACCATCAAAGATTTCTCATTGATCTAAATTTAGTTTTTGAACAAGAAAATAAAATTCCTTTATTTATAACAATATCATTATTTATTTCAAAGGTGTTTGGAATAGTAGATAAAATTGTTTGTGGTTGAATATGTGTGTCTAGTGTTATATCATAAGCTTCAACATTGTAATTATTTGTAATTGGTGTTGATGTTGTTTGATCCTATATAAAAAGAAATTTGTCTATCCATATGTTTTCATTGTGACACAAACTAAATCATGAGTTTTAGTTTCTAAGCAAGACCATTTGTTTAAGTTTTTTTCAAATTTGGAAATTGATATATCAACATTAATCTTGTTTGTATGATTGTTTTTTCATGGGTCATATATGCAGAATGCCATGTGCGATGACAATTTAATTGAAAATCTTTTGAGTCTATAAATGGATGAAAGAACCAAAGTTGTTATCAATAATAATTTTATGAACAATGTTGTGTGGGATCACCATTTAGTTGAAAATCTTATGAGTTTATAAATGGATAAAGAGCAAAAGTTGTTATTGATAGTTATTTTATGAGTCTTTATGTTTGTTATAATGAACAAAATGAATAATTTGAGGTTTATGATGTTTTCTTTTTTTTTTGTTTGCAAAAGAATAATATGTAGCAAATTCACTCAAAGACAAATTTATATATGATGATGTACGACTCATGTGCTTGTTAATGATTGAAAGCAATTTAATGTCTTTAATTAGATTCAAGAGGGAGGTTTTGTAGTTGTTTATTTGATTTCAATATAAATGTTCATTTAGATGTGGGGATGTGTTTATGAAAAGACATTTGTGTGATCAATGGTACAAAGGAATAGAAAACACTATGTAAACTACAAGTTGTGTAGACATCTATTGTGCATTCAAGAATGCAACACTTAATTTTATTTATTCTACCTATTGCATATGTGTTTTCATGTTGGCAATAATCAATAATGGTTCAAAATTCTTTTGTGATTGTTTTATCTACCTTTGTAACATATGACGTGTAATAATTAGCTATTACATAAAAGTCCAAAATGAATTTCACATCAGTTTTTGCACCCCAAAGTGGGCCAACTTTTATGCCAAAAACATTTGTTTGAACATCTTTTACATTTTTAAGAAAAAAATAATGTGGGCATTTTTTTATGATTTTTTAATGCTTCTATATATGTTGTGAAATAAATATTTAATTTATCTAAAAATTGATTGAAAGACATTGGATTATTCATTTCAAGTTTTGATAATGTTGTGAAATTTTCTTGGCAATTTTTGGTAAGATCTTTTGTGATTTCTTCACGTGTAAATGATTGATCAAAAGGTTCCAAAATTTTTGTATAAGGCAAAGGTGGAAGATGATAATGGAAATGACACACAACTTGATGTTTTTTTTCAACATGTGCATTTGTGCAATGTGTTTGTGAGTCTTGCAGGTCTTTTGGAAATAAACATACATCATATGATATATATTTGTAAACAAAAGTTACAATTTCATGGTTATCATGTACACCATAAATTGGTGCATTTTGAATCCATAACATATCGTGGTCATGTTCACTTCCCTTGTTTTGGAATTTTGTTATATAATAAAAGTCTTATACAACACCAAATATTAATGAGTCTTTTTTACATAAATCTCTAAATGCAGCCATTTGGTGGTTGTAATATCATGCACAAGCTACAAAGTCAACTCTCACTAAATGTGTTATATCCTTTGAGTCAAATTTGTTGAAGTCATCAACGACACCAATGAAACCTTTGTTAGGATGATATAAGGCTTGTAGTAATGGTTTCCACCTACTTTCAACACTTGTAAAAGTCACCAAAAAAAGTTGGTGGACCTATTTGTCATATCATGGCAAATACATGTGTTCTTAAGTTTTATAAATAGTTTGGTGAAGATAGTAATTGAAATAAGTCATGATAACCAATGTTTGATCATAAAAATTTATTTAAAATTGGTTTTTTTGTTACTTGTTCAGCAGTGAAATCATGACCATGAAGTTTCCCTTTGTGGATCCATATCCAACATGATGTTTGTACGTATTGCTTGTATAAAATTTTAACCACCTTAAAAAATAAGTTTGGAATATGTCTAGCAAATTTGTGATCCTTATGCATCAATTCCCATTTGGTAATCTCTTGATATGTGTAGTGTGATGGGATACATTGAACATGATGGTTTCCAAAAAACAAAGTTGGATAATTGAATTCTTCACCATGTTGATCATGAAAAAGGCCAAGAGGTTTATAGTCTTGGCTTGGTGTTATTGAGAGGATTTCATCATCAATTTGATTTGATGTTAAAAAGTTTTGGTTCAAACTATTTGTTGTAACATCATCGAAGACTTCTTTAAAATTATTTGTTTGGCATGGCAATGTTGTATTATAATCCATATTGTTACGAAAGTTATTGTCTTTTTGTTATTTTGATAAATTAAACATGTTTAACCATAATGGTCGTATTGATATGTTAACATCTTCATATAAAAGAGTTTTAAGAAGATCTTTTAATGCATAAATAACTTGATTTGGCCAAATGTTACTAGATGTGTAAGGGGATCTATATTAAAACTCTTTCTTTTGATAATTAAACCAATTGTTACTTCATTGTCAAGCAATTGTGGTAAAATTAATTGAATTATATTTTGGTTTCAAGGAACATTGATCGCACTCCCATGCATTTTGAATTGCCCATATCCTTGAACTTGATAAATTTGTGCAAATACTTGTTTTGGAACAACAAGTCTTTCTTCTAATTCAAAAAATATTGCTATAAATGGAATATGAGTATTAAAAAAAATTGTGGATACCAAAATTTTTGGAAGATCTTTTCCATTTAAGTATCTTTTGCAATTGCTGCAAATCATTAAACTAGTGATATTTTCTAGGTTTACATTAAATAAAGAAGATATATATGGTAAATAGTTCATATACATTGTTCTCATAAGATGAATGGCTTATTTTTTGAACCAAAAAATCAATGACAAGACATGCAAGGTGAAATTGGAACATCATTTAGTTTTTGTTGGAACATTTCAACGAACATTGAATCACCTATCATCATATTATCAACAATTTTTGAATTGATGGACAATACATCATGTTTATTGCAATGCAAACTATTATTTAATTTATAGTTTATAGGTGGTAATGGTAAATTGCATTAAACCTATGTGAAGATTTTATGTTCAAGGTCCAACCACTCTATTAGGAGCCACACGTGCCCCCTTAAACCATTATTTTATTCCTATAATCTTTTTGGAATATTTTAAATACATCTTTCAAGATTTTTAAAAAAAATTTAAAATATATATTATTATGTTAAGGTCTATATTTAAAAATATCAAAAAATATGTCATTAAAAATTATTTTCAAAATTTTCTTTTAATGTCAAAACTACTTTAAGTAGTGGTTACAAGAGGTTAAAAGTCCTTATATATATATTTCACTCATTAGATTGATTCCAAATTTTTATGACATGTACATAATGTATTCACAATAATTTTTTTATAAAAAATGATTTTATTTATTTATTATTATTATTTTACAATGCAAAATTCAAAAAATTAAGCAATGGTTATGACTACTTTTGGTACATGTTAGTAGGACTACACCTTTCAAAGTTTCACAAATATCCAAATTTTTTTTGGTGTGGTTAGAATTTTTTTTGCCATGGATGTTATCATACACTTTATTTTTTAAATATCTTAAATGACGATTAATGTGTTGTACAATTGGGAAAATTTTGACTTCAATGCAACATATTTATGGGTCACAAGCATGGATGTAAGTATCTTATCATGCATTTTTGTCCACTTAAAAAATGAATATTTCACATTACTAATTGGGTTGGGTTATCATTATAACCCAATGGATTTATGAAAGAAAATTCATGTTGTGTGGCATCAATGTTTTCTTGCATATGACAAAATTCAAATTGTGAAAAATTATTAGAACAATGGTTATGATTTTTTTGATAAATAACTTTGTGAGAATGGTGTTCAAGGGGGTACACAAGCTTTTTGTGCATATATTGAGCATGTCTATGTACTTCTTAAACGGTTACATTAAATAGGGAGGGATATCACAAAATAATTTAACAATTTTTTTCAAATCCAATTTTTTATGATCATTGAGGATTTGTTGTAAGTTTTTGTTCTCTTCAAATGTCCATCAAAACCTAGATGATGTCATTGTTTTTTTCATTTCAAAAACATTTAACGTTTGGACATGTTGTATTTTTCTTTTTTTAATACATTACTACAAGTTTTGATATCTTCATGCAATGATGATTTATTGTTTTCATGATCATGTTTCCACAATGAGTGTATTGATGATAGATTAAAATGTAAAATGTCTATGACTGGCTCAAAATGGCCATATATCCTTTCATGTTATACCAATATAAAATTTTCATTCATTTTTGCAGATTCTTCTCCAACGGTAATATATGGTCTATTTATTCTTGTTGACCATGATTCAATGGTGGACTTCACAAATTGCGCCAACCAAAATAAAATTGTGAAATCGGCCCAAAGACCACCTTCTAAAGCACTTAAACCCATTCTTTGAAGGTATTCATAAGGTGAACTAATTTGGTGTAGTGTCATTAATGTGTCTTGGCTAAAATCATCATTGTAATAGTGTAAAACTCTAGGATTGTTTATATTTAAAGCATGTCAAAGACATTGTACTACTCTCTTAAGATCGATTAATGAGATTAATAATTGTTTCAAATAACTAACTGAATCAAAAAGATAATCCCCAACTTTGTATGGATAGCTTGATACCCTATGGAGTCCGATAGTAAAAAGTGTTTCATTTATACTATTCATATTTTTGGTTACATTCCAAGAAATCTACTTCAAGTCAATATAAAATATATTTTTAAATGGTAAATTGCAATGTATATATTATGTTTTCAAAACAAGGTTAACATAAAGTTTGAATGATATACATGTACATTGATTTATAAATATTTACAACAATATGGTTAGGAATTAAGCTTACTAAAAAACCCAATTGAATAAAACATGTACATGTATGTTGATTTGTACACATATGAACATGGATGTGATGATTCACCAAAAAAATTATTTATTGAAAAAATTGAACAAAATAGCTGATTTAACTAAAAATTTATGCAATAAAACTTATGTCTCAATCTCTAATATGTTCATGAAAACTAGTGAAATCATTGATTACGGTGAGGGACAATGAACCATGAATTCAAATGGCCTTCAGCAAATGGACAACAATCAATTTGTTTTCCGAATGCATGGATAACAACGTCACCTCATTTAAACCAATCAAAGGCTGAATTGAAATTTTTTTCATAGTGACATGAACATGTGATAAGCTCCCTTCATTAGGCACAATCCGACCTTTCACATTGACATCCAAAACACAAGGTGTTGTGATATTACAAGCAAAATAAAAAAACATGCCATCATCTTGTCATATGATATTTATAAGATGGCATGTTGAACAAGTTTGCACAAATGGAGTTGTGGCCGAAATAGGGCACATAGAACTTGCCAATAACATGTAACAATAATACATGAAAACTTGTGTCATATTCTTGAGTTCTTTTAGTTAAACATTAAGATCATCACATTAATGGCTTTCTATTCTGATTTGCATGTTAAGTGGTAAGAAAAAAATTCATAAAATCAAATAATCACTTGCATTGTTGTGGGCCTTGCTCCAATCCCATTGTGGACTTCATGTAAGTAGGTTGATCGATTGATGACCTTGTCATTAATCATAGGAATGAAGATGGTTGATAAATGGGTACATTCACAAAGATAGGACCATAGGACTTGTAACTAGTGTTTTGTTTTTCATGTTTTCATGTCAAAAATTATATTAATATTACACATTTTTTTAATATGTTTTGATGATAATGTTTTTAATTTTAGAATGTCGAAGTTACCTCTAAAATTAATTATTTTGCACATTTGATTGTGGGTTACGGAAGTCAAATGAATTAATATATGGTTTCACCTTGGTATATATTCACAATCAAATCATAATGGACATTTAGTGGATGGTATGCTAGTGGGTGTTGGTTCATTCAAATGTTGGGCAAATATTTGATTCGACCAAATTTCGGCTAGTTTTTTTTATCAACTATATAAATATATAACATGTAGGAATCAATTTGTCAAATAACCATTTTGACCCCACCTTGGCAAATTTCAAATTCCTAATACCCACCTTTATTCTAATTCAACATGAAATAATTCCTTGTATTTGGGCTTGCTTCCACCATGACCCCAAAAATCAACGAAGGTTGTTTGCTCAAAACCTAAATTGTTACATTTTTGAAAATCATTCAATTGTGGTGTAGGTTTTTTCACATTTGTTGCATTTAAATGTGATGGAGAAAGTGAAAGTCAATAGTCAATAGGTGCATTTCTACACCTTTTTTCCTTGGATTTGTTCTTGATGCAATTTTACAACATTGTGAAGGAGGATTTTCTATGTTGGTGACTTCCTTTTAACTTTTATTCATGTATGGAAATTGCAATTGAGTTTGACCTAAACAAAGGTGAGAATTGTTTTTCAATGAACAAAGTTGTTTCATTGTCTTTTTCTTGAAACCTTTGTTCTAACTTGTGGCTTGTTTTTCTTCTTGTCATTTATTTGAAGTTATCTTATACAACTTTTACATGTTTTCTTTATGATAATTTGTTGAAATTTGGATTCCACAATTACTAGTCTCCAACTTGGTTAGTTGGAAACAATTTTTTAAAAGATTGTGATGCAACAAAAATAACAATCATTTAGGAAATAATTTAGCCAAATTGTGCTACATACTAGATTTTTTTGGGAAAAAAATATCTTTAATTACATTTTTAGCTACCTATTGGACCTTATCATAAAAATATAGCAATTTGGATTTTTATCTTTGGTAATTTGGAAAATTTGGGCCATTTTTCATGGAAAATTCTTTGCATAGGTCAAAATCATATTTTTCAAGTTGAAATTTGGCCATTAAAAAAAAATTTGTTGTAATCCAAATTCTCATTTCATTTATCCCCAATTGGCCTAACTTTCTTTCACCTATTTCCTCTGTCACCTTGTTGTTTGATGTTGTCATTGGGTGTTTTTATTTTCTTTGTGCTTTTGTTCAAGATTCTTTACTTTCTTCTTTCATGATTGTTTGTTGTCGCTTTCATGGAACCTTCAACTTCAAATGTTAGTGTTAATGTGCAAGTCAAACTGATCACTAATAACTTGTGTGGTGTTTTTGTGGGCTTGGCAAGATATAATAATATAATATAGTGTGATTGATATTAATTAGTTGGGGGTGCCTTAGAAGTCCAACCCCTTTTTCTTGTATTTTTGCATTGAGTTATTTTGATCGGCCCATTGCAAGAAAAAATTGAAACTATGGAGATTCCTCCAAAATAGAAGATTTTATTGAAAAATGGAGTGCCTACCCCTTTGGCCCACCTATATAGGTGAGAAGGGGAGGACTTTGGCCAAAACATATGGGATTAAAATGAGGTGCTATTGGGAACACCCTTGAAAAACACATTGGGAACTTAAGGAACATATTGGGAACTTGATGGGAACCCATTGGGAATTTGAAGGGAACATGTTGGGAACAAAGGAAAAATGAAAAAAATCCTTCCCCCACCCCCACCCAAAACTTAAAGGAAAAAATTAAAGCACTTTGAATGCATGCTTTAATCTACCCATTGGTTACATGTATTCACTATGAGAAAAAAATGTGTTTTGTAATAAGCTTCGCAACTCAATTTTTGAGTTGCAAAAAACACTTGCAACTCATTATATTTATACATGATGAGTGTTACTTCGAACAAGTTGCATGAATTGCAAAATTGGTTCACCATATATACAATGCAATTTATTACAACTCCATTGCAACTTAGTCAAAACAATTCATTTTTAACTATTATGTAGCTCCATTATAACTACACCCATGATGTCATACTAATGTCATTAATTGTCATCCATATATTAAAATCTAACATGTGGCATTATGAAGATTTTTGGACATAAAAAATATTATTATTTGAAATATTGATTTGCATTGTCCATTATGATTGTTAATGATGGTTTGAAATTATGACACATGGCACAATTGAAAAATTGCCACATGGCATATTAATTGTATATCAAAAAATAAATAAAAATAAAAATAATATTTTAATAGTTAATTAGGTCGTACATAACCATAGGTAGGTAAGTTGGTAGGTCTTAAGATTTACATACCTATGTATTTACCTAGGACCTCATTACCTACCTACTTACAAAGGTAGGTAGAAAAGCAAGACCTATTTATTTACCTAGGTAAGTAAGTAGGTAGGAAAGCAAAAAATTAAGTGCACTAAAGAATAACCATGAAATTTTATTTTATATTTTGTGTTTTGCCTTTAGGTTAACCTTTTCTAAGTTCATCCCAAAATGACATGTGTATTTTAATGTGAGAATATAAGAAAACAAGCCTATATAGTTTGTAACATGGGATTTGAAGACAAAGTATATGGATTAAATCTTTTAGTTGTTCATTAGTTGCAATTGAGTTGTAACTATAACATTTAAGCGTTCAAGGTGGGCCAAATCCAAGGGGAAAGTTCCATTGTTTTTTTTTATTTAAACAAAATTTGAACCCCTTCTATTGGCACATTTGGTGCACCAAAAATCATAAAAAATGGAATATATTTGAGAAAGTTATGGCCCCTCAAAGTAAAAGGGGTCAAAAACTCAAAAAAAACAAACCGTCAAATGTTACAAAGGCTAGTTCCCAAACACCCACAAAATTCCTTATATGTTCTTATGTTGTTATTAGAGTTTAAATACAATTTGTAAAACTTTAGGTGACATTCCTATAACATTTTAAATTGTTTAAAATGAATAAGAAATAAGAGAGTTATGAGGTTTGAAAGTAGGGGGGGTCCAAAGAGGAAAAAAAAAAGAAAAAAAAGTGTTTTGTAAATTGGAAAGCTTATTTATTTTCTTGTTATTTTTTCAATATTCATTTTCCTTTCCAGTTCAAAGATGATTTCTAGAACTTGAAGTAACATTCCCATAACATTTTAAATCACTCAAAATGAAACACATACGATGAAGATATAAATAATTGATGAATATGTATCCTTATTAAATTATAAGTAGTTTTATTATAGTCATAACATAATTGAATAACAATATTTTAGTAGTGGCGTTCTAATGCCATACTAATTGTATCAATGGGAATTATAATCGAAAACTAGTTGCAAATGTATCGCATAATGGGTGTTAGAGATGTGAACATGTGGCATTATCACATGTATGTACATTGTACATTAGTTGTAACATAGTTGTTACTTTAGTGACACATTTACAATAGTTTTAAAGTAGTTGCCACATGCAACTACAATGTAACTATTGAAAAAATCAAACATGGTTGACTATTTATGTATGTAGGATGTGTATATTACCATATAAAAGACCCATTTTCAACTCACCTGCAATTATAATACAACTAATTGATTTTTTGACATGGCCATTTATTTAATAATACATCATATTTCTAAGGGGATAGTTGCATAATAGTTATATATGAATTATTTTTTGAATTTTAGTTGTAGGGTGGTGTGGTTTCAACATACACAATTTTTCATAGTGATTTTTGATTTCCAAAATTGTTGGTCACCATTTTTGGCCTGGGCTAATGGGAGGGGCATAGATTGAACAAGGAAGAATAACAAAAAATAACTCCCCCAAACCCCCCTAGAAAGAAAAAACCAGGGCCCATCATGAGTGCATGTTGAACCTTCCCATTGGCGGCACGAAATTTCTATTTCCAAAATTGTTCATCACCATTTTTGGCCTAGGCTAATGGTTGGGTTAGTAATTTGGGGACATATTGAACCAAGGTGCAAAATATAAAAGACACTTTTTAAAATGTTGTCGATAGTGGTAGTGATGAAATTGTTGTGCAAGAAGTGTTTTGGGAAAGTTTAAGGAAGCAAGCAAAGGCTTGGAAGCCTCATAACATAAATTCACCCATATGGGCCTTCTTGAGGTGAACAATAACCAACCTATTGATTTAAATAAGAGTTCAAATGCTTAATTTGTCACAATGACATGATCAATTGAAATATTTTAGCTTTACGCACTAGGTGTTACAAAGGCCTACTACAAAGTTAATGGCATAACAACCATTAAGAAACATGTGGAGCTATAATTGAAAGGTTTATGTAAGTGTATGCAAAAGAGGCAAATTCTCATCCCAAAGTCCTCTTGGGTAAGAACTAGTTAGTAAATGGTAGAATTTAACCCCAAGTGTTATCTTCAAGTTTTTCTCTTTTACAAAATCCATCCCCAAATGACCATGGGGTGCACAAGGGGATCTTGGAGAGTATCATGTTGGTGATTAAAGGTTTTCTATTTTAAAAGCCTATTAAGTCTATTTGGTTCCACAAATTTGCATACTATTTGCACCCAATAGTGGTGTTCCCATTTAGGAAAGTTTTTGTTGAATAAAGTTTTTGCATTGGTGAATAAGACCTTGACAAAATGTGTGCAACCTATCTTAGCCAAGTGTTTGTCAACCACGTTCACTTTTAATCTTTGGATGTTGAAAGGGGCCCATGTTGTTTTTGCAATTATTGTTAATTAATTGGGAGCCCAAACATGTTGTTGAATTTGAGGCAAGTGATACAAATGGCAATGTCATGATTATGGAGTTAAAAAAACTTCATGACAAATTTTCAATCACACAAAGGCTCATGGCATATGTCAAGGACAAAAGGTCTACTTTGTAAGCATGTGTGATAATTTTCAATTAAAATTGTTTCATATGATAACCTTGGCAAAAACATTCATAGTCCTTATTTCCCTTTGGACATTTGAAGTAATTTAATTTATCAATATTTTAAATGTGAGGTGAGGCATTTTTAGATTTATGATACCCTTGGACATTTGTGACAATATGTTGTTAATGTAAGAATTATAATTTTTAAATTATTTAAATTATTTATTATGGAAATTTGGTAATTTTGAATTATTGATAGTAAGTAGGAATGGTTGAAAACCCATTACCTAGTCTATTGTTTTAACCAAAGGAATTGAGTTGTTTTCATTATTTTAATTAGTGTTTTAGAAGAATGAGTTACATCACAAATTTAACATGGGATGAATTAATAATGAAAATTGTGTGAAGTTCGTTCATTCATAGGTTTGTACATTTTACACACAAATGTCATATGTTGAAACACATTTGACACATAGATAAACGTGTTGAAAAATAAAATATGAACCTATAAATGAATGAATGTCAAATGAATTTCTTAGCTTCCTACAAATTTGTGCATCAAATGTGTTTTCAATGTACATTATCAGTGTGTGAAACATACAAATTATGAATGAACGAATTTTACATGATTTCCATTACTGAGTTGTGCAATGCTACATTTGTGATGTAAATCATTTAATGTTTAGGATTTTGGTTGATTTGGAAGGATGTTTAAATAATTGTGATGCATGTGGTTGCCATTTTTTTAGGAGATATGTAAGGTCACCTCAAATTACTTTTGAAGGGCTATTTTTGAATTTGAAAATATTGGAGAGTTCAAGTGAGAAAGGTTTGAATGTGGTGTGGAGGTCTTAATAGTATTTAAAATTAGTTTGTATTGCATTTTTCTTTTAAAAATGATAAGAATTTGGAAAAACATGTGCACCTTTCATTAGAGCACATGTGTGCTAGTTTATTTTGACATTATAGTAGTACCTAATTACTTAGCTATGGAATACATTCTATTGTAGTTTTAAGTCCCTTTAATTATAATAGTATATTTTAAAAAATTAATGAAAATTTGATCATACTTTGCAAAATCATACTACTAGAGAATGCATTTGTGATAACTTTGGCTCTATAGTAGCCTTATATATTTAATGTGTGGTTTGTGTGTAGGTTTGAATATTCACTACCATATTGACAAACCTTATTACTATAATTAATGTAAACTTGAGTTTTCTTTGCTAGTAGTTTAGAATCTAAAAAACTTTTTTGTTTATGAATCTTTATCAAGTAACTTACCTACCACTATGTTTGTTTTGTCAAGTTTACTTTCATGATAGAACCGATTTTTTTTTCCACCTAAGTATTCTATCCTTTAAAGTTTTTGGGAAAAAACTATTTTCCATCTACCATTTGTCTTTTCAGCATGGGTTGAAGTTTGAAACACATTTTTATCTTTTCAATATGGTTGAGGCTCAAAGCATTATTAGTCCCACATGGACCTTGCACAGTTGAAACAATATAACATTTGTGGTGTTCAATGTGAGTCAAAGCAAATCTAATCCCCTTTGAACATTTGAAACAATTTATCATGGATTCTTTTCAATGTGAGTTGTTCTTCATGAATTCATTGAAAGTAAGTTATATGAGTGGTATAAGAGTGGTTGTCATTTGTCTTGATCAACCCAAAGGTTTTACACCCTAGTTTTAGTCATGAGGATAAAATGAGTGTGCACCCATGATTTTAAGATTTCATTCCTTCCCCTAGGGGAATTGCTTCCATTTTATTGCAAATGGCATGCAAGAAATTATAGGGTGCAACTTATTGAAATAAATAAATAAATAATATATACATATAAAAGGTGCCTATAATGCATTATGAGAACATATTTGAAATAGACCTATAGTATTTAAAAAAAACTTAAAAACATATTATTATTTCATAACATATTTAAAAATGCCCTTTTATCTTATGTGATTCTTAAAATATACAAGGAGTGATTTTCACAAATTATTCCCTACATAGACAAGTTTACAACTAATTCCATTTGACAAACCTATTGGTGCATTTGAATTGATCAACTTTGTAAGCTGTCAATGTCTTGAATCCATTCATAAACTATTGTTGTATAATAATCGAACCTTCTAAATTTTTGTTTCTAAGTATGGATTTAATTATTCAAACAAAATTTCCTCTAAAATGAATAAGATAGATCTTTCATATATTTTGAACCTCCCTCTCATCATCATGGAAGGCCTTCCTTCAATTATTATCTAAGATTTTGATCTCCTCTCCTAGTATCTTGGAAGTGCACAAAAATTTTAAGTCAAGACTTTGAATTATAAAGATATTACAAAGGGCTTGAGTCTCTTGGAAGTCCAAAAGGTTTTGAATATGATTGTGATGTTCCACACTCCAAATATTAGTATTCCCCACTTTAGTCTCATTCTTTTCAGCTCATGCAAACATGTTTCAAAGATTAATTTGGATTATTAGTCTTTTTCTAGAGGTACTTAAGTTGAGGACCCTTTTTGAATTGTTCATTTCTTCAAGAAACCATTGATCATGGTGCTAACATTTTATTCCATACACAAGAAAAAGCCTAGGTTGGTGCATAGAATCTTGAATGAATGGAAACCGAAAGCCATTGGTTTTGTCCAAGATGAAGAACAAATCTTGCTCCTTAGATTTGATAGTGTTTCGTCTTCAGTTTCTAGTCTTGTATCAATTTACATTACCTAAAAAATTATAGCATTCCTTACTTATCTAAGTGGAAAATTGTAGTCGTAACTTTGTGTTAGTGTGTAAGAAACATTTGAGTTGCTTCAATTTTTCCATGAACTCGAGTCTCTGGAAGGTATATGTATGTGAAGTCAAGTTTGTCACAGTTTGAAGTTGAAACAATCTTCACACTTTTTTCAATAAGTGGGTTCCTTGTCAAATCTATTTAATGAACATTTTGTTAATGAAAAGTAAGCTTGATAATCCAACTTTAGTTCTTACAAATTCATGCTCTTCAAGGAAAATTGAAGATCATAAAAAAGAGTTGGCATAAAACTAGTTATATCATTCTTAGGTATATTAAGTCACCTTTTGAACATTCAATGGTCATTGTAACATGGGATTGCCTTGTTTGCATTCTTCAAAAGCTTGTGTGTCCGTGCTTATTGAACTTCAGACTGTCAACCACCTAGCTGCAGCTTCCTGGTCAGGAAACTTGTCGTGTTGGCCTCATCCTTGTGAATACATACTTGTGATCATACCACTAAAAACAAACATATTTTCCTTACTTTAAAGCTTAAATCATAATCTAGAGTGATGCATAATACAAGTTTGAATGAATACAAAACACAACCTCATTGATGAACTACATAAAGTATTGAGAATAATTATACTCACACAGCAATTGCTAGCATGATTTCAAGTTGCATTTCTTCCACGACACTTGACCAACAGAGTTTGTAACATCCAGAATGTATCCCAAGCATATACATTTGAGTAAAATTAAGAGCTCATAAATGTATTACATGGTGCAAGCTATGGTGCTACACCTATATTATTGAGATTGCAGAGAAATCTCGACATTGACACTTTGAAGGTAACACTTTCATGGCGAGTGTGGGCATAACATAAAATGTCAGAGCATCACCCTTTTTGCAAACAATGTTGACAAATAAAGTACAATTGTTGTCCTATTGCAAGATCCTATGTGACAACAAGCTTTCCAGTATAGAAGTTCATCGTGACAGCAAAAACCTACATCCATTAAATTCTACCTAAACACTCTGCTCCATTTGCCACAATGGCTAGAAGAATGTTACAGCGATCAGGAAAACTGCAAGCACAAATTGAGCTCTGCCCTTGGCATTGTCAATAAGCACCTCTGAAACGCCATTTCTTATCTATTGATATTCAATCTAACCAAAAGAAAAAAATTCCTGCAAAGTACAGTTTAAATGTACAGCTGTTGATCTACAACTGTGTCAACTACACAATGGACAGCTGCTGAATATGGACACAAATGAGTTAGGAACAATTCTACTAGTTTTGAGTGGGTGCCACTGGTCACACTTGCCTGACACCCCTGCAACACCTCTTCCATTGCCTCCTACACCTCAATCTCTATCAGTGTGTTATAAGATATAACCCCTGTGATTGCATTTATTGGCAGTGTGATCTCCAAAACAAAGAACTAGCACCATATCAGGGGCATTCTTCATTGGGGGCAACCCTACTCAATAACCACCACCATAGCCCCCATTTCTTTGCCCCTCATAACCACCCCCTCCACCTTGGACTCTACCTCCACCAGAGCCTCTCCCACCATATCCACCACCTCCACCTCCTCCTTGACTTGGACAATCCCTGGCAAAGTGGCCACCTTGCCCACATTTGTAACACTTGTTTGATTGAACACTGCCACCACTGCTGCCACCACCACCAGCACCACCATAGCCACTGTTGCCACCATAGGTGGACCCAGTTCGACCTCCACTAGAGTTATTTGGACATTCTTTTGCAAAGTGACCTTCCTGTTTACACAGGTAGCACTGAGTACTGCCACTGCCAACACTACCTCCTCCATAGCTGCTTGCATTTGCATTCCTAGCATAAGGTGCCCCATATCCCCCAGCAGCAGTAGCAAAACCACTCCCTCCATGTCCACTGGCACCAGTGCCAACAGCACTATCTCTGTATCCACCACCACTCATGCCATATCCACTATCCCGGCTTAACCCTCCTTCCATGCCTGCACTAGTAGTACTAGTACCATATAATGACCCACCAAATCCAGGTGTTACAGATGGATAGGTACTACCACCATTGATTCCACTACCAATTGGGACATCAATAGCTTCTCCTCGGTTAAGCTTTGTAATCGAATCTATCATGAGCTTACTCTCTGCAACCCAGTCAATGCGATCTACTCTAACCACTGTCGATTTCAACCGCTGCTCATCATTGTACATCTCTTCTTTCACTTTCAGCTTAAAGAGGTGCTCTGTGAATGTCAGCTTCTGTATTGCTTCAATGAATTTTTGGTTATCAGTTTGGCTCCATAAGAAAAGCTCTTTTGCTGGGTGTTGCATAATCTCCTCACCAACCTCCTGGAAGGCTGTAACCCATGTTGGACCCGTATGATCTTGCACTTGGATGTTAAGCAAATACCTGCAGCCAATTGATCAAGTTCTGAATAGCAACCCAAAGAGGCACTGCAGGATTTGACAAACTCTCAGTGACATCCTCCACTGTCATATTATGGGAAGAACATGCAATTCCACATACCCTGCCCCTACAGTGGTGTTCTACCAATTCTGGTTAAACAAAGGCTCCCCCTCATACAATAAACCATCAGGGTTATCAACAAGACAATGTCTCTTGAATAATTAGGAACCGAAAGACTGACCTGTAGTCACATTCTGGTACAGTGCGATCACATCTATCACACCGCCATGTACCATCACCATTCTGGGTCACTTTCTTGTTGCATTGCTTACCACCATTGTCAAGTGGGCAGGCAGTGTAGCAGAAATTGTCGGGCTTGATATAGAAGATTGTAGCTCTTACAGTTATCCAGTCAGGCTTATCACCTCTGCCTAGTCCTTCATCTTTGATTGCAGAGACAGTTTTGCGGAGCTCAGTTCGCATGCCAGTACCACCTTCCCTAGAAATTGACTGGGAAACTGAATGCCTTCCCTCCCGATCAAACCAATCCCGAAGCTGATGTGCTGCTGGTATATCAGGATCTATAAGTAGCTGTGTCGAAGATATTGTTCCAACTGACTTGCCACTGAAATCGCTGACCCTGCCTGCCTTCACAGCCAGTACAGGGTTCTGGCCAGAGTCGCAGAGATCTTGTATCTGCTGCCCCTCTTTATGACAAAAACTGCCCCACATTGTGATTTCCACACTGTGGCCAGATCTATCCTTTATCTGCAAAGTTCTCTTGTGTGTCTCAATGCCATTCTTGCGCATAATGGTACTTGAGAGATTGATTGACACAACAATTCCAATGACATCCACCATTGCATTATTTTCCATATTTTCAACGTCACCAATAGGCCTGAAGTGAAACTGCTGCTGAGGGATTGATCCATCTCCCTCAAAGCAAGGCTCCACTGTTGATGATGACTCCAGAAATATTTCCCAATCATTTTTTAAATGATTAAAATTCTTCTGTGCTGCCTTTAGAGAACCCTTTGTAATGAAATACACCATGCCCACATCAATTTTGTCATAGAACTGATCCACAACATTGTTGAAGCAAGTAGCTCGAATCTCTCCATTATCTGCATCCAAAAGGTCAAAGGAGAAAACCTTGCCATCTCCCCTGGCGTTATGGAAACGGCGGACATCACTCTTGGCAGTCACCCTTGCTTTGATAGTCCACCGACCCTGGTATGGATTCAAGGCAGCAATTGGCACAATTCTGGCAGGTGATTCATTCTTGGCAATGGGTCCTCTATTTGAATAAACAGGGGCAGGTTGGTAGGGAGGAGCAACACTGGGTCTTCCATATGTGTTCTGTTGCTGAACTTGCTGACTATTAACCCCACCTACTCCACCCATAGCTGGCCTCTGGAAGCCACCAGAGTCAGTCTTTACTCCAGAAATTGCCACAGAGTAGGGATTCGCTGTTCCTGTAGCCTGAGGCACAGCACTCCCTCCTCCATGCCCATCAGAGTAACTTCCATTATTGGATTGACTGATACCTCCACCATCTGATCTATATCCTGCATTGGTGTGTGGGGCTGCCTGTTGAGGCAAGCCCTGACCTGAAACTGCAGTGGCTCCAAGGGACTTCTGCTGCTGCTGCTGCTGCTGCTGTTGGGGGTTTGAACCTGGTCCTGCTGCTTGTTGGTCTGGACCTGCTCCCAAAAGCTTTGGATTTCCTACAATCTCCTCTTTAGATGCTACAATCTCCATGTTCAAAATGATGATGATCCTGCAAAGCAACACATAATCCAAATAAAGAAACCAGAAACAACACTTTCACAGCCTGAGGAATTAGTAAAACATGTGAACAACAAAGTGAGGTGCAAACACAAGCCACATTTATACACAAGTCGATGGACAAGACCTACTTTCGGTTTTGCACAGTATTGCAGATGTATTCAAGAAGTTGCACCACAGAGCCTTTGACTGCCAGATTATTCTTGACTTTCTCATTTAGCTGTGTAGCCAACATGGCTTGCTGCAAATGGATGCCATCTGAAAGAAGCAGGCGATAACGCTCCTGTGTACTCTGTGCATTTCCTATCTGCCGGATGTCCATCACCTGCATCATCAATTGAAAACATCCCTAATTAACACACACTTCTTGCAGTCACGTGTTATTAGTTCCCATTTTTCCAAATTTGAATCTTTGGTTTGTTCAAACTCTCCTACACAGGAAATCACTGCATGAAGTGGAGGCTTTGATTAGCTTTACAAGAGGGACAAGACTCAAATGCTTTGAGCAGATCTGACCACTCAATTCACTTATAATCACACAGCAAGTTCTGATTTTAATATGCTCCTACTAAAAAACATGGGCATGTTTGGAGGATGCCTAAGCAGCAGAGAAGAGCTTCAGTCAAGCAACAAATCTGTAAGATTTCGATGGAATTCATAAGCAGAAGCCGCAGCTATAGAAAAATTGACATATGCATATTACACAAAACCATACACTGACCTGAAGAACTGGTCGTAGATCCACATCTCCATTATGCAATGCCACAATAGCATTTTCTGTCAACATCCCCGCCATTGCACTACCCCTCTCCTCGTTCCTCTGTTCACTTGCTTGTTCCTTCTCTTCCTATGAGACATCAAACTTGAAAATGTCTCACCTTCCAGCAGCATACGCAGAGAAAAAAAATACCCAGCGTCATCCACAGAGTCTCTTAGGCTGCTGCATGACAATCTCTGCACCGCAGGTATAGAGAAGCTTCTTCAGACAGACGGCGTTGTTGAAAACACTTGCCTGATCTCATCATACAAGAATGATGGGTCCTTACACACCGCCCAAACAACACAAGAAAAACCCGAAACCCAATCTAGAAACCAACAATCACCGCTAGGCCGAGATGGGTATAAACGCTAAATCCGAGACACCAATCTGAGACAGAACCGTGCGATCCACGTTCTGTCTTTCGCTCACGACACTCGCATGGAGCACTTGTGTCGAAGAATCCCCCAAACCCTAATCCTTGAACCGGATCTAATAGACAAAACCCTAAGGAACCGTCGGTTTTCATGAAAGAATGGGCAATGAACCGACGGTTTTATGGCCGGTTATTTATCAAAAAAGTTGAGAATGGGGGTTAATACCAGGACCGGGTCTTTTGATTTGTTGAGAACCACGGGCATGAATTCTAAGAACCACCCTGATGACCAGGTGGGTGTTCCAGTGCTGGTCGGTTATTGTGTTCTGACTCGGTTATCAAGCCAGTTATTAGTAACCCACCGACAGGTTATTGATGGTTTTTAACTTGTTAAATTAATAACTGCCTGGGTATTTAAATTTCCAATTTTAATAACCTACCCAATTATCACCTAGGCATGTTCTCAATCTTTTAATACAAATTACATTTTTTAAAAAAAATTCTTAAAATACTCTACAAACGGTGTGTAACTTGCAGGTTCTCAACTGGTCATTTGATGACCTAACCTTGTGCATGACCGACGGTTATACCCCAAAGTTTTGATAACCTACCCGTATTTCCCCGAGAATGGCATTTGAGAGAGCATGTGCGGTCCTCACAAAAATTCAAAGAACCTACCTGGCGGTTATTTAAAAAGAGATAACCGGAAAACACTGGTCTGTTCCTGTTTCTCATAAACGCTGGATGGAGATTTAGGGTTTCTCAGGTAATGTGTGTGTGTGTGTGTGTGTGTGGTGGGGGCGCTTGCAGTAGCTCCTGAAGATGGAGAGGGATTTCTTTTGATGCTCATGAAATGATTTGTATCGAGTGTTTTAGACACTTATGAGAGTGTGAGAATTTTCCAGAAAGGAGGGAAGAGTCTTCACATTTCCTAAAGGACGAAAAAAAAAAAACTAGATGGCAGTGGATCGAGAAACGGAAGGTGGTGACAAGGAGATGGTGTTGTGCGAGCACCAACAAGAGCTCGCCTGTGACAATGAAGAAGAGGCTTTAAATCTATTTTTGCAGAAGCAGATATGCTTGCTGGAGCAACGGGGAACTGATTTTCGGCTGCGTGCATTATGTGCTATCGATGCGTACCTAGGGCCGATGACGAGAATGGATACACGGAATGCCATCAAGGAGATCCTTGAATGGCACCTGTGGAGGGAGGAGGATGATTCATCTATTGCTCAAAAGATGGTCAAGCTTTTAGCCTCTCTGGCGGTCATCGGATGCTCAAAGTACGAGTGCACCAGTTCTGTATCTCCAGGTATGAAGTCCAATTCTGTGCTCGGCCAGTTCCTCGTTGACGCTGAACCGTAGGAGCAATGGATAAAGGGGTTTGCAGTTTCTTTGTGGGAAGGCTAAATTCAACAAGAAGGGTGACATTGCTGCAGTGGTTTTGCTTGAGAACAAGTGTGGGGAGCAACGTGGAGGTGGGAATTATTCCTCGCAACTAGCCACGTCAGTTGCTTGGACCCTCCAGCAATATCTTGGGAAAAAACGTTTTCTGAAAGCAGGAGTCCGCGCCCAGATACTGCAATCTCTGCTCTCAATTGGGGAGAAAACCAGAGGCATAGTGAGCTGGGACAACCTTGGACCTGCAGTAAGGGAGCAGCTGGGAAGCAGCAGTCCAAGGCTGCGTGTATTGACAATGCAGTTGCTAGTGGTGAGCATACAGGAGAAGGACACAGTCCCTTCAAGTATCAGTCCTGCCGTTTGTACAGACAGCAAAAAGCGGCGCATCAGCCATGGCATTGCAACTCATCTATTAGTACCTCAGACTGTTAAAAAAATGACAGACACAAGAGCTGAGGATGAGCCAGAGAGTGGTGACCAACAAGGTGTGATTGAAACTCCTGCTGGAGAAATGCTGGGTCTGAAGGATCCAGGCCAAGTTGCAGGTGAATACTTGCAATATGTATTGTTGGAATATACAGGAGACTCTTATCCAAGTGTTCGAGAGGCTGCTTTGAAAGCACTTGTGAGACTGCACAGCAAAGGCTATGAGCTCAACAATGAATGCTACAAGCAAGCAATTGGCCTCTTTCAGGATTGCTTTGAACCAGTTCGTATTGCTGCAATCCAACTTGTTAGTTCCTTTCCCTTGTGAATCTTTTGCATTGTAGTAGGAGAATGAATCAAAGTTTGTCAACCAAGAGTGACTCAGTGTTTCTTCATTACTTTTTTGCCATGCTATTGCCTCCTTTTCAAAGGTGGACACATTCCAACTTCTGTAATAGGCCAAAATGGTTCCCCAATTCTTTCCCTGTGGATTTGGATTCCTAGGTTCCAAACAACTTTGTATGAAACAGTCAACCCAGTGACCCTTTCATCACTGGATTGGTTATTATGGGCAACATCTAGCATGACCCAGAGATGGATTCAGCCCACAATCCACTGTCAAGAGAGTATGGAATCCTGACCAAAATGCTATTGGCTTGATCCTGTTTGCACTGTATTCTGCTTGATCTTTGAGGCATGGTGTCATTGCTTTTTGCAGGTCAGCACATGGATGATGACAAGACAGAATTTTGAAGATGAGATGTCCTCTAATCAAACCAATGAAGCATTCTTGCAGGTAAAATTTTGCCTGTTGTCCATGATACAACCTGTCATCCTCCTGTTATCTGTATTGTTTCAGTGCGTTGTCTACTGCAATGTTCTCATGCTCTGTAAGTGTTGCAGGTTTGCACCAAGGCCACAGACATGAATATGAAAGTAAGACTAGAGGCTTTCCATGCACTAGGGGGAATGAAGAGCATTGAAGAGAGAGTGTTGCTTCAGACTTTAACCAAGAAAGTATGTGGCACAGTTTCAAAGGAGAATGGTAACTTGTCAAACGCATCTGGTATTGCCTCAGAGAGTGATACTGACCTGGTGAAGTTTGAGGAAGGAGCCAATCTTCTCCATGCAAGTGCTGCAGGAGCCTTTGTGCATGGTCTCGAAGATGAATTTTCTGAGGTTGGCTTCAAACTTCACTTGTCTATACCAGGTGAAGAGTTTCTTAAGCAATGTCCAAGAGTGAACATATGGATCTTATTGGTGAACACAATTGTAAGCTTGCATGACTTCACTTTCTTCAGGTGAGGACTGTGGCTATGGAGGCACTGGCAAAGCTTGCATGTGGCTGTGAAAAGATGGTTCCTGGTGCAGCAGACCTTTTGCTTGATATGCTCAATGATGAGGCCACATCTGTACGCATACAAGCTATGCATGCACTTTCCAGGCTGGCTGGAACTGGTCACCTCTCCGTGCTTGACAATCATCTACATATGGTAAACTACTGTTGACCTCAAATTCATTGTGTAGCAATTTGAAGAATCTGTCATTGACAGACATGCTCCCATGTTCCATCTGATGTGTGTGTATTGCCTTACTGTGGAACCTTTGCCAAGACAAACATGTATGATAAGAAGCTGGTGGTGCTAGTAGCTACTCTGATACTGATGCACATTTCTGTAAAACTGCAGTTTTTGAGTGTGCTAGAGGATACAAACACAGAGATGCGACAAGCTGGGCACAGCCTTCTAGCTTCTGTTCACCTTCCAAGTTTTGCAACTTTTCATGCCATTGTCCGAGCTCTTCTCTCTAGCTTAGAGCATTATCACAAGGTTGGTGGAATTATTGCCAATAACTGCATATTATGGCTGTTGAGTATTTCTGCCAGAAATTGACCTTGTTTTTCATCATTTTGAAATTGCCTGGCCTCTTTGATGCAGGATGAGGAGAGTGTAACATGGGCTGTGGGTTGCTTGGGACAAGTTCATCCTACTTATGCAGAATGCATGACTGATGAACTTCTTCAAGAGGTACATGATTGAATCATGTCCCATGCTGTTTTTAGCTAGACATTTGGGTCAGTCATATATTTCAGTATTTTTACTGGGTTGATCATTCATGCAGATGCAAATTTTTTTGAATGGAGACACTGGATTTGATGAACCACGATGCCCTGCCATTTTGGTTCTTTTCCTTGCAGCTGCAACATCAAATCCAACTGTTCTTTCTCTCATGCCACCTAAGCTGTTGTCATATGCCAGACTCATCCGGCATAAGCTTCCCAGCAGTCTACCCCTACTGCATATCTGGCCTACAGGGTCAAAAACTGTCCAGTTTCGGTGGTTACATAGGAAGAATACAGGAGAGATGAATACTGGAGTAACTGGTGATGACACATTATTCTCCCAATCGACAGGGAGTGAGCAGGAGGGAAATATGAGAACAGAACTTCCTGCTTCTAACAATTTATTACCAGATGATTGCTTACCTGAAAGTAGTGTTAGTATCTCTCCAGTCTTCAGGGAGAGTATTATTCCACCACGAAGCTACCATCCAAGGAAAGAGGAGCATAGGTGGTTGTATCAAGAAGATGAGAGGGAGGTTCTTGATTGTATCACAAACATCATGGAAGCTGCCCATTCTGTGCACAAAATTCTGGAAAGGAAGGCTATTAAGAAAGCTCTCCTTGTGCTCAGGTACTCATATAAGTTCTTCTAATTCTTCCAATCTAAGCCATCTTGGCATGGGTTCAGGAACAGCACAATTTTCTGCAGCAAATCTCAACAGACCTCATTGTTGGATTGAGCCTTGAGTGGGGCGCTATTGATCGTGGGGAAATTTGAGAATGCCTGGCTGACTGAAACCTGCAGTGGTTGCAGGAGGGATCTAAAGAGGCTGCAAATACGATCCAAGATCCACAGTGCTATAATGAGGTTCAGTGCATTGTACATCCAGTGCCTGACTTTGATAGCTCAGCTTCAAGCTTGTCCCTCCCCTTTTAGAATTCAAACACCAAGGCTGAAATCTGAGTCAATTGAGGACCTTCCTCACAAACTTGAGCAAATTGTGAGACGGATGGACAGCTGCTTCTTGGGTTTAAATCTGGAACAGCATATACAGCTTTTGGAGTTTCGTGTCCTTGTCTGTCTGCTGAGGATCTCATTTTTGCCAGTAAATGCAACACCTATTGATGCAGATATCTCTTTGTGCATTACTCACTTGAGTTCCATACTGTTCAAAGCTCAAGAGCTCATGGAGCATCATAACTTGTCTCTATCACTGTTCCTCAGAACTGTGCAAGGTGAGTTCTTGCAAGGAGATGTGAAGTCATGCTTTGCAGGTGTTCAGAAAACTGCTCAGCAGCTGGGGGCTTCTTACTGGCCCACAAGTGCAGTTGTGAATAGTAACCTTACGGAGACTTGGGCACAAATGATGGCACCTGGCAGTGACTTTGAGCAGCCAATTGGGTTTATTCCAGGGCTACTCCTTGGAATTCCTGTTGTTATTGTGGTGCACAATGCACCTGAGAGTGCACACTTCTGGGTGCAATACAAAGTGGAAAATTTACTGCCTAGCTTCAGGTATCTTGATCTTCTTGAGGCCACCTCATCAGGCAAGGACTTGTCTTGGACAGCAGTGTTACAGGTTGATGAGATGCCATCAGTGGTCTCGTGTGCTTTAAAAATATGTGTTGTGTTGGAAGCTGATAGACAAGAGAGGGAGAAGTGGTCTCACATCAGAGGTCCGAGGGGACCATTGATCCCTCTTTGCATTGAAGGTGCAATACATCTTGTGTTGAATAAAGAGAAAGGAGGAAAGACGTCTCAACAAAGACGATGATTGGATCCATGATGTGCCAATCTTGTGTATGTACTCTATCTCTAGATTTTTCAGCTACTTGAATTCTAAAAGTTGGAATTTAAGGCGAGAAACTTTGATGTGGTGGAAATTTATTAATTTCTGCAATTGTGCTGGTCTCTGGGCATTTAGAGTTCACATTCACTGGTTGTCTTGACAGACGTCCTACCAGCCATCAAGGGAATACTGCAAGCTCTTTTCTCACTCTATATACATGCTATGAAAGAAAACATGATGAAAACTATTGGGTACAGTAGAGAGGTAATTTTTAATTGTTTACTGCCTGTCCAATTTTGAGGAGCTTCTCTGCATTGTGCAGCTATTCCTGCTGTTCCCCCTTCCAATTTTCTGTTCTCCACAGAGAAAAAATAGTGGGCAACTGTTAAATTAGCCCACAAGCATGTGAAAAATTTAGACAGCTGTTACTCCATAGATTTTGTGAAATTGCATTGAGAATATGCTACTATTCTTTTTATGAACATGTTTCTTGCCAAAAAGAGTCTTTCAATTGCATACTTTTTAGTACACATTTCATGCACAGTCAAGAGTCAAAGACTGCTCACATTGAAAGCCATCATCATCGATGCTCCAAATATCTAATTGAGAGAAGCAGATAATTTGGATGAATTATTTGTCCAATTTAACCAAGCAGAAGCCTGAAGGTCTGATTGTGATCATGCATTGCATTGTGATGATCAACAATTTGTTTTCAAAGTTGGAGTTTGTAGCCTAGGCATAAATTGTAATTTGCAGGTGTTTTGGATTTGTTGGTTGCTTTCTATTGTTCTTTGTGTTTTTGGAATGTTTTGCTCCAGAGTTTGTGTTTTGGTATCTCTCTCTCTCTCTCCTCTTTTTTTTTTTCACCTGCTTGTGAGTTTGTGCTCTGGCTGCTTAGTCTTGGCTTGTTCTTGCACTTTGAAATTGCTTGGCATACTTGGCAATTGCTGTGCCATCTTTGACCTCCATTTTGAGATGGTTCTCCCCCTTTGATTTGTTTTTCTCTTTACTTTTGATTTTAAAAAAAATATTATATTTTTCTTTTTTCTTTTTTATTGTATTTGGAAATGCCTCAAACTCCATCCAATGGAATTCTGGAAAAAAATAATTAATTTAGTTTTTCACTTGGAATGTTTATAATGTGCAATTACATATTGTGATCACATAGAAGTTTTGTTGCTTGCAATACTATTAATTTATACTATCTACAAGCTATAGGTAAATATCATAATATTAACTCAAAAAAATGCCTTTTCATAACAATTCATCTCAATTTTTTTGAATAAGTAAAGCCAAGCATGGCCTTCTAGTAAAGCTCTAGTAAGGATTTTTGTGGAATGTGATTACCTAATCCCCCATCAAAACATGGAAGTTCACGGCAATTACATTGTGAGTATTGTGTAAAAGAAGTTAAGGAATCACGAATTACAAAATAAGATAAAATTATGTTGGAAAAATAATAATAACATAGATTTGTGTTTTTGTGTTTCAAAAGAAATTAAATGACCAACAAAATGTGTAGTTTCTAAATCAACTATGTCAAAATAATTGGGTGAAACAAAGTAGGTAAAAACATATTGATTTAACACAACCAAACTTAAAACTAGTTGGGAATGTCCAAAAACATGAAGAGTTAGATAAAAAAAATATTGCAAATTTATATTTTAGTTGTGGCATTCCTCTCAATGTTGTAAAAAGAATCCATTGTTATAATGTTACACATTTATGATCCCAGTTATTTATGTTCAAATTGTCAAAAATTAATAAAAACATGTATCGGTGCAAGTGATCACAAATAATGCAAAAGTATGTAAAAGTGCAAACCACATCATAGAGGATAAATATCTTTGTATTAGTCATGGTGAGTTTAGATAATATTTGGAATGCTATTGAAAAAATTGGGTATGAAAATGTGGTGCAAGTGGTCACAATAATGCAATAGTATGTAAAAGTGCCAACCACATCATAGAGAACAAATATCTTCATATTGGTCATAGTGATTGTCATGCTCATGGCATTGTCCTTGTTTTTGAAAATATAGGAAAATAAAAATGGATTAAAAAAATTAATTAAAAATAAAAGGTAGTAATTGATAATCCATAATTATAAAACTGAAGCATTATTTAGAAAATTTTCAAACAATGATCTACAATGCTTGAAACAAAGTGATATTTGTTTTGTAACAAATTTTATTACATGTTGGAATTGCAAAAGCACTTATTCAACAAATGGTAGTTTGTGCATAATGGAAGAGTTAGCCTAGTCTAGTGGAAAAACAAAATGTGGAATGTGAATCATCGAATGCTTAATTGTAAAAAGTATTGGTGTGGGAAAGGAAAAGAAATATGAATTCTCCATTTATGAACTTCCCCCATGGTCACTATGAAGGAAAAATATTTTCTTGAATTGAACAATTTTTTGACCCTAACCTTAAAGATTTTGAAAGAGTTGAACATCTAAGACTCTGGTGCTCAAGAAATACAATTGAGTAATCCGTGAAAAATCATTAGTGAAAAAACAAAATAAAATGATCCCCCTTACTACTGCTTGATCATCTCATAGAGATCTATGTGAATGATAATGAGAGGATGTGTAACCTTTCTACCACTAACCTTGAAAATGCACACTCTAGATCACTTTCAATGTAACTATAGCAAGGCTTGTCAAAATCAAGCATGAATTGAATGCCATGGACAAGACAATGTTGCCAAATGCATCTTACTTTGTGTTGATTTTTAAACCAAACAAGAAAATAAGAAGAAAAAACAAACTATCTATTAAGAAGAAAAAACAAGAGATGAATGTGGGTGCATCAAGGTGGTTTCATAATTATCAAACCTGAGGTGTAATGTATTCTAATATGTGAAAATTTTGAATTCTTGTGTTGCAAATTAAATGATTTTTTTACATTGAAAACAAGTTTTTAATTTAAAAATTGAATTTTTTCACCACATTTGGACTCAAATTTTAATTTGGTAGCATTTTATTACAATTTTTCTAAGATCCTATCTTGATCTCTACATGTCACCATTTATTGTTGCTTCCCCTAAAGGGGATGCTATGTACTAATGCACTGTCACAAAATGTTTTGGGGGAAAAGAAAATTATTATTGTGTAGGAGTTATTGAGTAATTTGTATTACTGGAAATTTGATAAAAATCAGAAATCAAATGAATAGGGATGTGGCAAATTGATTTCATAATGTGTGGACATGCATTAGGGGTTTCAAAGCTTTTTGAATTTTAACTTCAAACACTATTGATTCAAATTAACATTCATTTCTAAATATAACAAATCACATGCAATCATAAAAGTTTACATTTCCATCTAATCTTCAAGGATTATCATCTTGCGTAGATATTAAGCATGGTAAGAGCTTATATCTCACCTTTTAGTTAGTGAGATAAAACTTTTTAGCTCCTAAAACTAAAACATTTTATGTCTAATTCTTCATATATAACTTTTTACTTCTTAGTTCCTCCAAGGAACTTTTTTCTTGTGTTGTTTCCATCTAGTCAATTTCTTCATACATGATGCCTTGCAAGAGCATGAAAGTAAAAATACTTCAAGGGTTAAAAAGATGTTTAGTTGAGATTGTGTGTAAGGTTTTACAAGATAATAATGATGTCAGAACTTTTGAGGAACTAAGTGTTGAAATTGAAGTTTATTATAATGCTTCCAATAAGGGAAAATCATACATGTCTAAAGGTTGTCAAGATGGAGTTATGGATATCTCCATGGTTTACATGTGCATTGGTTTTGAACATTATTTGGAGCCTCACAAAAAAATGTCATGAAGTTTCAATCATTTGAACATGTCCATCCATTCATCCATGATTGGGTAAAAACAATTAAGTAAGAATTGAGGATGTTATTTATTACATTTGATCAAATTATTGCTTTGATTGAACATGATCAAATTTTCACAAATTTTTCCTACGTTCAACAAGAACTACTAATACTTTATACAACTTATCATTACATTGCTTAGATTTGCACGGTACAAAAAATGCAAATATATTAGCAATGTTTTGATGTGTTCAATGGTATTTCTAAAGGTTTTGCAAGCAAATATTCTCTAACTAATCAATTGTTGTAATTATTTCCCTTCAAATTGATCTTGTCAAAGAGATTGGTTAAATAGGGTGTGTATAATGTGGGGTGCATAGGGTTTTTTGGTATGCACATATTAGCGAACAAATTTATTCTAAAAACTTGATGTGGTCTTGCATTTATGACACCCACATTGATGTGGTGCCTATGTGATGTCCACATGGTGCTTACATGGAAGTTGGGAACACACATGGGAACAAACATTCCCATGGACATGCAAATGCATGTTCTCATGGTTGGGAACATTGAGTGTTCCCACATATGAATGTGTGTCCCCATGTGGGAACACTCAATTTTTTCAAACATGTGTTTGCATCTTGTACACTTCCAAGCAACTTGGAAACATTTAAGGTCCCAACTTTGGAACGACACATTGCCATGTTTATGAACTTGTAACGTTCCAATTTGGGAATGTGAAGACAAGGAAATGCACGGGGGAATTCATTATAATCATTGCATTGGACTCTATCATGCACATGTGCATTCCATGTGCTCACATTGCATTTTCACATGTGAACATGTTATGGAAAAAATTGGGGAAGTTCTATGTTCCCTTAAGGAATGCATAGTTCACATAAACTCTTTGAAAGCTTGATGGGACCTCAATGGGACGTGCTTTTGATTTTTAATGTGTTGGAGATTGTTGCGTGAGTAATGTATGGTTGAATTGTAATCCATACTATTAAAATATGCATTCTAAATTACTAGAAAATTCCACCCAATTGGTCATTGGGTGGATTTTCCCATCACTCATGCCATGTACAAGGTTGTACAACCATTGTGAACCATTACACTTCCACTACAATGAATCCTATGTTGATGATTTCATTATACAATTATGTTTTTGAATAAGAAAATAAGAAAATAAATAAATAAATATATATTCATCATGTACAATGGACCACGATTTCTCCATGTATGGAACTCTAGACTATGTGGTTTATGCTTGTTGTGCCACCACCTAACATTTTTGTCAAGTCCAACACATATTTGGTGTTATAAATGCATAAACATTATTTTGTATGTTTGGTACATTTAATAAAGTTTATACACCATACCCTACGCAATACTTGCACCCAACAACATACCATTTAATGTATGACCATGCATTGGCATATTCATTCATTTAGATTTAACTTTGATCACTCATACACAATGTTATGTGAAAAACTATAGGAACTTTTATTACAAACCTCATATCACAATTTATACAGCATAATCCATTGTACATTTGATTTTTTTGCAAAGTATAATTAATATGCCATATGACAAATTTTGATTGCACCACATGTCACAATCCAGGATATTCTTAAATGAATGTTCATAATGGATGACTAAGATCAATGTTTGAATAATAAAATAATTCTCACCTTAATTTTTTCATAGTGCCACATGGTGGATTTTGGTATTACGAAGTGGCACCATCACAAGTCATTGAAATTTGATGGCATGGTTTTTTTCAACATTTAAAATCATTATTTTTATTATTATTTTAGTTTAAAACATGTGGCAAATAATGTGTGGATATTTGATAGTTGTAAAAGTAATTGCAAAAATAGGACTTAGTTGCAAATGTTCTACAAATGGTTAAAGGATGAGCATGTATATGTTGACTGTATACATCATCCACAGTCCATTTGGTGATGTCATGCTAAGTCATGGTTTGCGATTAGATGTTGGGTGTCAATGACATGAAAACCCATAAAAACAAAGGTTAAAGGAAAGGTCTAAGTTTAACTTCCAAACAAAAAACAAGATTAAATTATGTGATTCAAAAACAAAAACACAATAATTAAGAACAAGAACACAAGATGTGCAAAACAAACGTGAAAACGAATCTTCATTATGTTAACATGTGCAAACATGAACATGGAAAAAATATAATAAGGCTATGATGTAAGAGATTATGCCTAAAACCGGTGTTGAATAGATTGAAGGAAATGAAGGGTCCTATTCCTATTTATACCCCTTTGGGGACCTAGTTCAAAGAAGCTTCCAAAGAGGCTTCTATTTGTGCATCAAATAAGGAAGCTTTTTTGGAACTTTCCTAAATAGGAATCAACTATGAATTAATTCAAACTTAACTAAAAGTCAATTAGGAGTTAACTACACTTAATTAAGAATTAATTAAAAGTTATGGATGAACACTATGAATGAATTCCATCTATTGGAAGATGGTGTCTAATGTTCACATTCGTCACATTGGGTGTGACTTCATTTATGTAATTAAAGAAATTTAAGTTGTAAATGTTGGTTGTAATTGTTTTATAGTTGCAAATTGACAATTTTTTCTAGTGTGGGTGGATATCAAAATTTTAAAATATTCATCAATTCCAATTTTTTAATTGAATTAAAAATTGGGTAAAACATTATTTATTTTCAATCATAATATCTATGAAGGATATCAATTTTCTTTTAAAATTTTATAATCCAAATTTCACAATTCTAAATATCATAAAAAATAATATTTCTTGGATATTAAAGTTGGTTTTCATAGCCCAAATAATAACATTCAAAAATTTTAGTACAAAAATTAAATAAAAGGATGAAATTATAAATTACAAATTATATGTCCACAAGTTCATTTCATTCAAATTCAACCTCATATTTTTCTTTTAAAAAAAACTAGCTTTAATCAATTCTATCAAGTTAAAAGGCAAAAAAAGCCCACCTTAAGATCATTTGGCCAATTATTGCTAATAAATAACTTATATAAATTGTATGTCTATATCCTACATCTCTTCAAAATTTTCAATATCCCTACTACCAAGGAAAAAATTCTTTCTTTTTCAATTTGGGATCCCACAAGCCCCAAGATTTGACAAGCAAGGAAAACAATAATTGGAAACAAGGATTCATGGTTTCCCCACCACTCAAAAGGACGTTTAATGTCCTTTGCATCAACTTGGTACCTTTGAAGCATTTATAATTTCCTATTCACCAATTCCTTGGTTGGTTAATTGGTATTAACAATCATCTAAAATTGTCAAAAAAAGAATCTTCGTCATACATATAATTTGTCATAGTTTCAAAGTCCACACAAGGTGAAGTACATGGTGGCATTTCAACAACATTCTAGAAACAAAGATTGTCTATCATAATCCTTCACCATAGAAACAATTTGTTTTTGACCAATAAAAAAAGAAACCAACTTAAAACTTTTAAATCTTGGGTTTAACATTAGATTTAACATGTTATGAGATTTCTTCTTTTCATACTTTGTGAAAAATGAAAACAAACCATCTAAAACATCACGTGTTTTCTTTTTAATGTTGGAAGCAAACATATATAATTAAAGCCACAACCATATAATCTTCCATCAAATTATCTATAGAGGGTGCCATTCCATATTCTTCTTTTAGTTTCAAGGCCATGGTAATTGTTGCATGCAAGGCATCAAAAAGTAATCAATGCACATGGGATTAATTAAGCACATAAACATTCACAACCAAAGAAAAAAGATCAATGATGATTTAAGAGACATCCCAAGTTAGAGGTGAAGGTAGATGACCAATAATCCTCAGAAATGTTTGGCAATTATAACATAAAACAATTGATACCTTAAATTGAAATGTTTTTTTAGAACAATATGATTTTACTTGTAAACCGATGTGAAGATATCAAGTATCAACAAAATAATTTACAAATTCCATGAACAAAAAACACAAATAGAAACAAAAAACACAATGTTTGAAAACAAAGCTAACTTAGTTTTCATTGGAGTGCTCAATTTTCTTAGCTTCAAACTAACTTCAATGCAAGCCTTATTCCAATCTTGTCAACCTAGATACTAAATTTGTTTGCTCAAGTGATGCATTTAGGTAAATTTGCTTGGGCAAATTTTATGGAAACATATTTGAAACCCCTACAAACTTTTTAATCACTAGTGGTGCATATTGGCAAGCTTTGAAGAAAACATGTTCAAAACATGTTCCTTGAAAGCTTTCCTCCAAGCCTAAAGTTTCACATTTCAATGCAAATTTAAGAAACACTTGTCATTGTGTTCAAATTTGAACCCTCATCTTAACATATATTAGAATATTATTTCTCAAGCCATATTCATTCAAAAGATTAGTTAAATTCATTACTAATGCATGTTTTATGATCTTAGAAGCCTCAAATAATCCAAAAGTTACATGGTTTGGCTCTTAATCAGATCTTAAAAAAATTATAACAAGGAAAAACACATCATGAACACCCTTAAGCATCCATAGATCAAAACTTGCAATGGTAGAATGACATTCTTTAAGGATAGGTAAAGCATATGTTTGCTTGGTTTTTTCCATTATGCTAGGCATAATATCATGTGGTTGTGTGAAAGGAAATGAAGTCAAGGTCATAAATGCAAAATCAAACATTTTAACCATACATTCTTCACAAACTACAAGGGCAAATGGCAACCAAAAGTGCAAGATTCTCCAAAAAAAGTCATTGCTTCACATGATTTTTTTTGAAAGGCTTTTTGGAAACAAAAAACAAAAAATGGATGAACCTAATATATTATTTTCCCTTTTTTTAGTAGCTTGTTTTTCTATACTTCCTTTCATTGCAAAATTGATTTCCTATTCAAATTTCTCAAAAAAGTTGAATGATTTGCATCAACATGTTATTCCACTTGTTTTATACCAAGATGTTGGACCCTCCCTTGATTTCATTTTTGGGTTAAAGGAAAACACATGATTGGAATAACACAACATACAATGCATGATTCATGGTGCATAAAATATCACATTTGCATTGTCATTTCACACAAAAAAAATGATTCTTGTTACAAGGATTTCTGTTTTTTCCTTTGGGAATGCAATAATTCCAAAATTTCCTTAATTTTTTCTTCCTCATTTTTTGGAATTCTATTTTCTTTAGTTTGCAAACTTGGGTTTTTTTTTAGTTTCTTTTATTACTTCATCTTCATATTTAATCTCATTCAAAAAAAATTACATCCTTCATTTGGAATGTATTTCCATTTCTAGGGGAACTTTTCATTTTTCACATGACATACGGTATTCCATCAGGTTGGACACACTGTATCTTACTAGAATCAATTAGAGACAAAGATGTAATCACGGTATTTCTGAAAGCGACCAAAAATCCAACCATGGTGAACCAACACACCATCCAATCGATGCTTGTTACCTCAACGAGGTTGTGGATAAACCTCAACTAAATTAATATATGGTTCCTTGGTAACCCATGTCTGTAAGAACATAGGTTACTGGTAGGTTAATAGATGTTAAAACTTGGGGCTAACTTTGAGCATTTTTGGCTTGTTGTTTGGCCCCAAGTTACTAATATATGCTAGAACATTGATGTTAGGATATTAATAAATGTTGCAACATTGGCCCCAAGGGTTGCAAGGTGGCCTCCCAAATTCGATGGTATCCTTTTTCCAGCCTTGGGGCCAAATACAAGCCCATAAAGTTCAACAAGGCCAAAAGTACAAAAATGCAAATAAATAAAATATCTTGTAAACAAATGTACATGGTGTAATGTTCTGGGTGAAATATGGATACACAAAATGGCATCACTGTGTTGATAAACAAAATTTCTTGTAAACAAATGTACATGGTGTAAAGGCTTAATCAAATTGACCATTTTGATTTGACACTTAATCAAATGGACCATACTAATTTGGTTATTTAACCTAAAAACTTGTTTTGCCCAAGGTATATAATTAGCCTAAGTTCATAGCTAGGTTAAGCCAAGCATGTTACATTTAATAGGTACTTATAAGGTTTAATAAGCTACCTAAATGTTATTTTTAACCACATGTAGGTACCTAGGTTTAGACATTAGTTAATTGATATTTAATAATTATTAATTCATATTCAATAATTTAAGATTATTATTTTAATCAATTAACTAGTTAAGTAATCATGAATCAAAATTTAATTAATAACTAATAATTGATTAATCCATCAACTTATTAATTGAGTAATAATTATTATTGATTAATTAATTTAATTTAATAATTATTAATATTAAATAACTAGTAGTTAATAATAAATATAATTTAAATTAAAATAATAAATAATAAATATTCAATCATTAATATTAAATATTATTTATTAAAAAGTAAATAATCTAGTATTAGTAGTTAATATTGTATAATCAATAATGTATAGTTATTAATAATTAATAAAAATTTAAAATTAAACTATTAGCATGTAGGTAACTGACTAGGTGTAGGTACCTACATGTTATCTAGGTACATACACAATACCTACTAGTATGTACATGGCATAACCCATTACCTAAGTAAATAATGTAAAAAAATTGAAGTTCATTGATTAATATTACAATATGTACATCAAGATTAAAAAAATCAATGAAGTTCATTACAAATGTTGACAAAATATTTCATGTTTTGAAGTGGTAGTATAGCAGTAAGGACTTGATTTTTCAAAATGAAGGTGAGGAATTCAAGTCTTCACATTTGCAAGCTTGATTACCTAGGCTACACCTTGATCTTAGATGGCCTAGATAGGTAGCCTAAATCACCTAGGCAAGGTGGGCTAGGGTAGGTAAATAGGTAGGTAAACAATTTCATTATTAATAATTTTAACATTAATTATTAAGCCATGTAGGTAGTTAAATAAATTAATATATTATAAATATTATTACTAAAATATTTGAAAACACACACACACACATATATATATATCATTGTAAAAATATTATTGATTAGTAAAAAAACACCACCAAAAAAGATTTAGTCAAATGGCCTAGTCCAAATTGATTTATCTAAAATAACATTTTGTTCACTTTGAACATGATGACAACTGGGATACTTTTTGTTCAATTTTTCTAATTGAAAAAGTTGTATTTTCTTGTAAGTGGTGTTGCACACATTGCCAAAACATTTGTAGTTGGATTGAATAAAAAAAGAATTTTTGTTCCATTCAACCATTAGAAGAAATGTGGGGATATGCAACCATTCTATTTGCAACTACATGTGCCTATGTGTCGTTTGCAATTATTTTGCAGTTACTTAATAACTTCATGAAATTTTGGTGGGATTTGTAATTATACTATGATTAATGTGCAATTATTATCTTTTTCATCCTCCTATGTGATTTTTTTAATGGTTATATTTAATTAATAGTAACTAGTCATTAATAGTTGATAATTATTAATTAATATTTAATATAAAAATTATTCAAATTCAAAAATATTAACATTAATTAATAACTAGTTGAAATTTAATATCAAATTAATTTTAATTCTTTATTAAAATTTTAATAATTAATTTAATACTTATTAATTAAATATTTTATGACATAATTAAAAATTAAATATATTTAAAAATTTAAATATTCATATTTACTAAATATTCATTTAATATCAATAATCAATAAAAAATATAATTTAATATTCAATGAATTTTAATTAATAATTATGTTTATTCATTAATTTATTTAGTCATTAAAAATAGTTATTAATTGATTGATACTACATATTTAATAAATTATTATTATTATTAATAATTAGTTAGTCATTAAGATTAAATACTACTTAATAAACTAAAATTAGTTATTAATTAATTGATATTACATATTAGATAAAGTATTATTATTGATTATTTATTTAATAATTAAGATTAAATATTACTTAATAAACTAGAAATAATTATGAATTGATTCATGTTACATATTAAATAAATAAATACATTATTATATTTATTTATTAAATGTTGATTAACTAACTAGTCTATTAATCAATTATGTACTTATTAATGAAATTTTTATATGAATTAATTAATTATTTCATTTTAATATTTCATTTATTATTAAGTAACTATTAATTAATGCTTGATCATTCATATTAATTAATGATTTAATAGTAACTTTTAAATAATATTTGATGCCATTATGACCTATTGTTATTAATAAATGGATAAGTAATAAGTAGATAAGTAGGTAGGTAATAGGTAAGTAGTAAGTAAATAGGTTGTAGATAGATAGGAAGTTGGAGAATTAATCAATGAATTAATTAGTTAATGAGTGAGTTATTTATTTATGGAGTGGACACAATTGAAAAGGAAACCAAATTGTATGGGATAAAAAATCTAGTCACAACCTAGTTGCAAACTATTTGTCCACATGTATGAATAAATTTAAAAAATAAAATGGTCCAGATAAAAAAATTGGTAATAAATTTGATTTATTTAATATTCTTTCAATATGCCATGTGGTAACATGACATTGATCATTATAAATTGGTCATTAGTTACATGATAGTCACATGATAGTTGCATGGGTTATATGATCAACAAATGAAAAATACAATCAATTCAAATACATACCCCATCAATTGTCTATATGATGACATCATCATTTGTAATTAATGTTTTATGCAAGTTGTCCAACGCAACTATAAGTCGTTTTAGTTACAAATGTCGTTTGCAACTAAAAATTAATTATAAATTGTAATAAAAAACATGTTAATTTCTTCAAGTGAACTCCCTGCTCCTTGCATATGTGTCTAATTCAATCAATATGGTAAATTGTCACAAGTTAGTGAGGAAGTACACACAATCTTTTCACCCACCAAAGTTGCAAGGGAGTTTGGTTTGTAGCAATTAAAATGTAGTTGGAATCATTGTACCAAAACATTTTATGCCCACATTGATAGTTCGAATCCATCCCAAGAGTTTGTTAGTAGTTTAGGATGCATTTATTTTAGAATTGTTGCCATTATAGGTCAAGTTTCCAATTGAGACATTGCGAGGAATGATTCAAGGAGACAATCGTACGTGAAGTCACCCGTTAACATTTTTGTGATTTTTGAAGAGTGCCAAAAATCTCAACCCATGGAATAAAATGGGTTCACCCATTTGTCATCCTCAGTTTATGTGTTGTGAAATGCTGTCCCTTGTACATTTGAAATTGGAGGAGACAAGGTGCCAGGGAGTATCATGAATGTCCCATTGAAACAGTTCCCTAACCAACGTAACTTCAACCAGGCCAAGCATTTGTCCATCTCTTGTAGTAGTCCAATGGAAGTACATCATGAATCTCATGCTTAATAGACAGATGCAATATCGCCAATAACACAATGGTTATTTTGTGCCTGGTATTGTGAGATAGAACAAAATCACATTCAATATAGACAAATATATTCAATGTAGACATTTGATTCCCCCAAAAAATCTCGGGTCTCCAACGGGGAATGGTTTTCCTCCATGGGGTAGCTATGGGGAGGAAACAGTTCTCCACTTCATCACAATAGATGTTTCCCCAGGGAATTGTTTTCCTCCTTGGGGTAGCTATGGGGAGGAAACAGTTCTCCACTTCATCACAATAGATGTTTCCCCAGGGAATTGTTTTCCTCCTTGGGGTAGCTTTGGGGAGGAAATAGTTCCCATGGCATCCCAACAGATGTTTCCCTGAGGAATTGTTTTCCTCCCCAAGGTAGTTCTAAGGAGAAAACAGTTCCTTGGGACATCACAATAGATGTCTCCCCGAGGGAGGAAACAATTCCTTGGGGCATCACAACATATGTCTTTAGGAATAGACCTTTCACAAAAAAACAAAGTGGTCTTTCTTCTTACTCTGCCTACTTCACATCTTCCTTCCTGTTAGAATATAAAGTTTCTGATTCCTGGTGACAAATGAAGAAACTTGTATATTCTGTTTCTCACCTCTCTAGAATTCTTGTGTTATGTCTGTTGTTCTGCCGCAAACATTCTTCTTCATTCTCAGATTTCTTAGGTTACACTTTGCAACTCTGGATGAAGCTTCTCTTTTCGTGGCAATTGCTCATTTATCTTTGCTCTCCCATATGATCCATGCTGTATGGGTGTGGCTCAAAAACTGGAGTTATTGTCATTGTAGTCCAGGGAGCAGAATAATAGAAAGGCAATGCCATCAATATGTTGTGTACATTTGTCCAAGCAAACCTACCTATAAAACTTTCTTCCTTTTGGTTAATTTAGGTTGGCATTCAGGTTCTCACATGAAAAATCCTGTCCAACCTTCAGCATCAACATGTGTGTCTGTGGGAAGTCTCCAAACACTGCACACATAAAAATAGTATTCTGCAGGTGAGGGCTAATGGTGTGTGCGGATTCTGCATATGCCTTGTATTTTCCCATGGCTTAAAAACAGCCCAATAGCTTTGCCATCCCCAAATGTTTTCAAACTCTTGCCATTTGTGAGGTATTTTGGACTGCAAACCAGCAAGCTCTCCAGCTGGAAGGCTCATCTATCTTTCAACCACCCCATTTAAAAGCAGGATATGACATGTTTCCATAAATGTCTTGGTTATTCTGCATAGAGCAATCCCAATTCCAAGGTATGTGTTGATCATATTCTATCAAACACGTGTGATACATGATTTTTTCTTTGCTTTTGACTGGAACACAAGTCTTCACCCTCCAAAAAGGGGATATTCTTGGTTGATTATGCAGGAATGTGCCAGTCTTTGATTGCAGGATAAGATTTTAGAGCAGAACCAAATTGATGACCAAAATGTGGCACTTCAGGGGTGCCAAATCCAAGCTGCCAGAGGTAAAACTCGGCTCATTCTTGTTCCCTTCTATATCAATTATATTCTTGTTGAATGATGCAGCTCAATTCCAGACAAAACTCATATCCAAAAAGGCTGCAATCTTTAGCAGGTAGGGCGTGGATTTATGGCAACATTGATGATTAATTGTATGGTTTGCTTGGATCCCTTGTACCAGTTGTTCCAACCAAAGAATTCATTGGGGTATATAAACTTCTCCACCAACTGTGCATAGAGACAGCCCATCTTGCAGTATTAGTGCCAATACTCCATAGAGTTCAGCCATGGTCAGAAAAGAAAAGGTTCAATCAGCAAAATTAAGAAACATTCAACAAAGAAAACATTAGATATCATACAAACATGACCTAAAAGCATCATTACAACTCATTAGTAGATACAACAATCAATTCAAAGAGACAGGCCAAGACTTATTTCTCAAACCTCTGTTGGCCATAAAAACTTAAAACTGGTCATCAATTTCTATGCTCTCAACATTCACTCAATTTCCAAAATAACTATGTATATATATAAGAGGAAAAAGAAAGATGCACTAGACCTCAGTTCTACAGATGGCAGAGGCCTGAAACCAAAAATGCTGGGAGGCGGCTCCATGGCATCCCTTACCATGATGGCTGTCCCAACTATTTGTTAGATGAACTTTGTGGAAGTGTGGCAATCCTCGCAAACTCACAGATTCTTTCTTATTCGGAGAGGAGTACCAGGAGCTGTGTTGATGAGCCCAAATGCAATAGCCAGCTTTTCGCTATGGTGACACAAATGAAACACCTTATGTTCTTCCACATCATGCAGCATATGGCACATATCCTGCATTATGCATGAGCAGTGACAATCTCTTCAGTTCTGCTTGGATTTTAATCATTTGAGGGTGGTCTTGATCATCAACTACAAATGTATGCACCTCATTATTCACTTCAATCCAGGTGCAAACCGGCTGTTTCTTTGCACCTTCTTCCTGTCTCTGATGTTTGACATTCTCACATAGATGCCTGCTACCAACAGTGGCGTAGATGTTTGACAACAACACATAACCAGCAGCATTCTCGGGCTCCATTTCAAGAAATCTTTTGGCAACACGTTCTGCCATCTCCACATTACCATGAATTCTACAAGCACTGAGCAAAGCCATCCAGGCAGCCACATGTGGTTTACAGGGCATTGCCATGACCATATTCTCTGCCTTCTGTAGATGGCCAGCACGACCAAGAAGGTCAACCATACAGGTGTAATGTTCCAATTTTGTAGAAATCCCATAGACAGTGCTCATTATTGCAAAACAGTGCATGCCTTCATCCACCAAACCTGCATGGCTACAAGCTGACAGGAGACAAACAAAAGTGACGTCATCTGGCTGTACACCTTCTTTGCACATCCACTCAAAAAGTGTAAGAGCTTCCTTACCATGCCCATGCATGGCACATCCTCGAAGTATGACAGTCCAAGTGACCACATCTCGATATGGCATCTTGCTGAATACTCTCCAAGCATCCTCCATGCTCCCACATTTTGCGTACATGTCAATTAAACTATTCATCACAAAGATATCTGAATCCCATCCATGTTCAACAATCTGTTGATGAACAGACCTGCCCTCTTCAAGTGCAGCCACACTGGCACATGCATTCAGTACCGCCACAATAGTTACAGAGTCTGGTCGCACACCCTCCTGTTGCATTTGTCGAAATAGTTCCAGTCCCTTCTTGCCCTGCCCACTTTGCACATGTCCCAATATCATGGCAGTCCAAGTGATCACGTCTCGAGATGTCATCTTGTTGAACACTCTCCAAGCATCTTCAATGCTTCCACATTTTACATACATGTCAACCAAGCTATTTGCCACAAAGACATCTGAATCCCATCCACATTCAACAATCTGCTGATGAACACACCTGCCCTCTTCAAGCCCAACTATACTGGCACATGCATTCAGCACCCCCACAATGGTAACAGAGTTTGGTTGCACACCTTCTTGTTGCATTTGTTGAAATAGTTCCAATGCCTTCTGCCCTTGCCCGCTTTGCACATGTCCCAATATCATGGCAGACCAAGTGACCACATCTCGAGACGGCAACTTGTTGAACACTCTCAAAGCATCCTCAATGTTCCCACATTTTGCATACATGTCAACCAAGCTACTCCCCACATAGACATCTGAATCCCATCCAGATTGAATGATCTGCTGATGAACACTCATGCCCTCTTCAAGTGCAACTATGCTAGCACATGCATTTAGCACCCCCACAAAGGTAACAGAATTTGGTTGTACATGTTCTTGTTGCATTTCTTGAAACAGTTCCAGTGCCTTCTGCCCTTGCCCGCATTGCACATGCCCCAATATCATGGCATTCCAAGTGACCACATCACGAGGTGACATCTTGTTGAACACTCTCGAAGCATCCTCAATGCTCCCACATTTTGCATACATGTCAATCAAGCTATTCGCCACAAAAACATTTGAATCCCATCCACATTCAATGATCTGCTGATGAACACGCCTGCCTTCTTCAAGTGCAGCAACAATGGCACATGCATTCAGCACCCCCACAAAGGTAATGGAGTTTGGTTGCACACTCTCCTGTTGCATTTGTTGAAATAGTTCCAATGCCTTCTGCCCTTGCCCACATTTCACATGTCCTAATATCATGGAAGTCCAAGTGACCACATCCTGAGATGGCATCTTATTGAACACTCTCCAAGCATCCTCAATGCTCCCACATTTTGCATACATGTCAACCAAGCTATTCCCCAGAAAGACATTAGACTCACAACCACTTTGAATGAGCTGTTCATGAATAAGCCTGCCATCTTCAAGTCTTCCCAAACCAGCACATGCCTTAATCACCTGAACAAAAGTGAATTTGTTAGGTCTCACTCCTTCTTGTTGCATTTGTTGGAAAAGCTGCATCACCTTCTCAGGTTTTCCATCCTTCACATATTTTGTAAGCTTCTGATTCCATGCAAAAATATTCAATTGCACTGTGCCTGGTGCCAATGCAGCAATCTTTGCTGCCACCCATGGTGGTTTTTGTCGGTGGTCAAGCCAGAGTCCTTTCTGTGTTGTCTTATGCTTGAAATCTGGGAACCTCTTATCTGTCTACAACCAGCAATCCAGATCAAGCTATTTCAGCCATGTATTCTCAACATTCCAGGCATAAATGGTACCCTAAGAACAGAAAAAGCTGCGATGACCTCCTCCATCAGCATATTAAATAACTACCTTCTCCAGGCTACTGCTACTATCTCAGCAGTGATAAAGACCTGAAAAAAATTTCTGCCAAGTTTAGATGGGGGAGGATAGCAACCAAGAGAGAGCAACAAGATTGACACTATTAAGAGCTATGGTTCCATTGACATATCAACTCTAACAAGGTTTGGAGTTCACCTACCTTCTCTGATCTATGATCCCACCATTGTGAAGGATCCATAAAGAACTCCCGCCACAGTTTCTCTCTCTCACCTCCAGGTACTGCAGAAAAACTTCCTTTCAAATCATGTACTTGGATCACATAGAAGCCACGATGAGGTATTGCATCTTACATAGATTGAGTCCAACCTTTCGATTTGACAAAGAATACATCCCTATAATCAAATCAGGTCAAGATTTTTAGGGAAACAACACATACGTATTGTGAGAAGAAGTCAGTACACAGAAAGGAACAAACACATGAAAGCTTACACTTGCCGTGATCTGTGAGTGCCGCCTCTGTTCCTATTGGGTGCGGTCCGGAGAGAAGTGCGGTGTAATGGTAAAGTTGTTGATGGGTAAAGTGGAATAACGGGCGCACGCAGAAACGTAGCAGCACGTTCCTCCCCGTCCACCTCCCTCCTCTCCATGCTGTGGTGGAGCTGCTGCTTTTGTGTTTTAGAAAAAACTTAGATCTCGCACTTGGCAATTGCTCTCGCTGCACTGATGATGAAGACATTGCTTCGCAAAAACGTTAAGAATTGCTATGCTCCTCACAATCCCAGACCATCCCAACTGGACCCAAATCCAATACTCTTTCGAGCGTCGCGAGTCGACGCAAATCCAATCTCTCTCCCGCCGCCGCCACCAGCTGTGCAATTCTTGGTGGGAAAATTCCACATTGAACATCACTCGTCCGCCTGCAATTGCCCTAAAACCCTCCAAAACCTCGACACCAAAACATGCAGCACCAGGAGTCGTAAAAAAATGGAGCAGGAATGAACGCGCTGTTTAGTAGGCGGTTGTGCTCTGCGATACCCAATTCGTAGGGTTAAAATATTTGTTGAAATCTAAAAAACAATCCGGAGAAGTCTGAAGAGTTATCCGTAAAGTAAGAAAAACACAGCACCAGAACCCTGAGTTTGGTCATATACACAGGGTTAGATTAGAAAAAAGCCTGCAAAAAAGTACATTAGCATTCAAGGGGGGATGAAACTCCGAAAACCATCAATTTTGGTGGTAAACTGCGTTTCATCCTATCTTTCCTTTTTCCTGAGCGCCTCCACTGCTGCTACATATATCTTCACTGCTCCTAACTGTACATTACTAAAATTAGTCTCGAACCTTGTGCATTAAATGCTGAGTATCAGCTTTTCATACTGAGATTTATTAAAATATCTTTACTTTGCGGATACTTCTGAACGAGGGGATAGGGGGTGAAAGGAGGCCCGAAGACAGGGTGAAGACAGGGTTACTTTACGGATAACTCATGTGAAGGCCGGTTCCGCTTTTGGTTATATGACTATTTCAAAATATGTCGGTTCTTGCTTCTAGGGTAGGTTAGGGCAGGTTAATCCCTGGTTAGAAGAGGAGTTCCATCAAGCTAGGTTGGTTCTGTTGTTGTGCTTCATATTATTAATTATTTAATAAACCAGTGTGATTTTGGTTCGAATTTTTTTTATAGGGTCAATTTTGGGTAGGTTAGGTTCCAGTCAATTTATGGTTATTTCCAAATTCAAAACATCACTGGAAAGAATTTAAATTATTTTGTAAATTATTTAAAAAACAGGTCAGATTGATACAAATATTTGAGAAAGCCAAATGGAGCCAATCTAATCTACTTTTACTAGCCTAAACTAAAGGCCCTTTACACAAGGGTCCAAGGAGGGTTCAATGAAATTGAACATTCTAATTGGTCAAGAACTTTAAATAGGTCCCAAGGCCTTTAGACAAGGGTCTAAAACCAAAACAAATTAAATTGTGATTTAGCCTATAGACCCCAAGATATTGTTGCAATTGTTTTTTTTATTGTCACCCACATTTATCATCACAAGGAGAATCCTAGGCTACAATCATATCCTCCCATGCCAATCAGGCTAAACTATAAAAGGATTGTACTAAAACTCCTCTTTTAATATAAAACCAAGAAAGGGCCTATGAATGACATTCTCAATTTGTCATATGCATTGTGGATGATAATCAAGGTCCGAATCATTGGAATTTTTCGTGTCAAAAATCTGTTGCAATCGCATTGTCTCTGTTTGTAAGGTGCTTAACATTAGAACAATAACTCAATTAATGGGTTTATGGCATTGTTGCATGGATGCAAATGATTTCATAACGCTTGCATTCTCTTTTGGTAATTGAACAATGTTGGGACGAAGTAGGGTTATATGTGTGACAGGTTAAGGTATAATGCCAAGGTTGAATTGCTTTATTAAATGTCACATGCGAGCTTCAAGTGAACCTCAAATGGTTATAGTTGGTGGGGACACATCTTGTTACTAGTTTGAAAATGTAGACCATGCATTTCCTTGGGGCTTGGTGGGTACAAGTGCTTGATTACTTGTCACCCCAAATGCATATGTAGTCTGTAATGCTTTCACAACAATGGGCCATGGTTTGTAATCATTGATGGCCCTCACCTCTAGGCATGACAATGTGAAAAATGTTAATTTGATTTAAGTTTGCTTCCCCATAGTTTCTCACAACATGGGCATTTGTACTTGGGTTGGCACTTACCTTTTGACAATGTAGATTACATCTTCAACAATTCGTCAATCTTAAAAAAAAATTGTGCCCTCTCCTTTAGAGTATACTAAAACAAAAACCATGTAAACAACAACATTGTTTTGCCCTTTTCCTTCTTGCGCACCTCATGCCATCATCATAACAGTCTTGGTTCTTGCAGTGATGGAGTCAATTTTCAAAGAACGAATCACCCCCATCATTGTCATGTGTTTTTGAAGTGAATTCCTTGTTAAACATGGCTGTTTGCGATAGAAAACGATGTTGAAAATGAATGAGATGAAAAAACACACATTGCAAACTAAGACAAAGAAGAAAAAATACACACTAAAATAAATAAAAGACAACCATACACATAGTCTTAAGATTATGTTGTAAAAAAGATGCAATAACAAAACACATGATATCCAAAAATGATGTTGCAAAGAAGAAAAAAACTTGAATTGCACCAAAAATAATTACAAAGTTCAAAATGAAAGTTTGAAGCAACAAAAAATGTAATTGAAACACAAAGCATGCAAATGCAAATGTTTTCCATTGGGGATACAATAGGACACATTCCTAAACATCAACAACTTGGCATCCTTGAACATGCATGGAAAAGCAAAACATCCTTGGGGCATTTACCATGGTCAAGTAATGGTGTCATTGCCAAGCTCAAATTCTTTAAATCCCTAGACAACACTAGAAAGAAATTGACCATGGAAGGTGAATACTATTCATAGATCAACCAAACCCTAAACCAAATGGGTAGAAAAAAGAAGTTAGCAATGATGGGTTCATGTTATCATGTCATTGTCATCATTATTCAAACAGTGCAACATTGAATTTAATGATTATGCCCTTAATGACAACTTTTTCGCAACCATAATTGATTTGATCCAAATTAACATGGAATGATAACCCTAAACCCTTATTAATCACAAACATTAATTTTTTAAACAAGTTTACAAAAAACATCAAAATTTTAATTAATAATATCATCGGGGAAAAAGAGATGTGGCTAGGGAGAATGTGGGCCCATGGAAAAGATGTGTCCTTGAGGAAAAGACAAGGCAAACGACAGGATGTTGCCTAAAGGTGAAGATGGGTGGGGAATGGTTCCTTGGGAAGGAGATGGGTTTGGGGGATGATCTTGCCTTGGGGAGAGGGTTTGGAATGGTGGGTAGGTGAGAAAAAAAATTATGTTTAGGGGAGCTAAGGTGAGGCTAGGTTTTGGCAAGTGAATCGGGGGAATTGTTGGGTAAGCAAGTTCAGGAGGTGGGGGTGCTCAATCAAGTTTGGTTAACTAAGGTACGCCTGGTGAACAACGAGGTTCAGGTCATCAAGGTCCACAACCTTGATTATCAAGGCGTGTTGCAAATCATGCCGTATTTAATCCATTGTTACTATTTAATGTTTGCCTACAATTATTATAATTACTTTCAAACTTTGTGCATTAAATGCTGAATTTCATCATTTCACATTGAAATTTAATGAAACTTCCTTATTTTGCAAATACATTGAAAGAGGGGATAGGGGGTGAAAGTAAACCCAAAAACAAGGTGGATACAAGGTGACTTTATGAATAATTCTATCATTTAATGGCTATATTTAATGTTGGAAATGTTAAGTTTGGACTTTGAAACCTCAGTTGTAGTGTTTCTTTTAAGGATTCTTAACAATGGCCTTATTGGTTACTATATGTTTGAGCTAGAAGCTCAAGTGGCTACACTAATATGTTTGGTTATTTTTTTACTACCTATTTTGGAAAAAAATAAAGATAGCATATGGCTATTTTCCCCTTGGAAGGGTGGTATATTTGGCTATTTCAACTTGTAACCAATGTGTGAATAATGGATATTTCAATTTTGACAAAGTATATATTTAAGCAATAATAGAAAAAATTGTGGAGTCATTTCGCAAGTGTTGGAAGATTGGAATGACAAAGATTCGCAAAAAAATATGGCTAATGACTGAAGCTATTTGAATTACAACTTAGAAATTAAGGATGAAACACAATTAATTTATAAGGAATTGAAATTGAAATCACATGAATAGAATACAATGTAAAAATAAATAAAAATAACAAATCATGTGAGGGAGTTGAACCTTTGTCAAAGAGGACATTGCACCCAATTACAACACATGATCTTGACCTGTAAGCCACATGTTAGTTTGATCATAAAAGGAAAATAGGAAGGATAGATTTACCTAGAGCACAAATTGGTCAACATCATGGAAAACTAAGCTTGTTTTCCAAAAAAATCAAGCCAGAAGACCCTTTTTTTTTTTCATTAGTTTAAGTTGTTGTTACATCATCATAAGGAAAAATATCAATTGAATAAAATGGTTGTGCAAATATGCACACCACCAAATCTAAATGTTCACAAAGCCGATTCCATAATCTAGTTTTCATGAATGTTAGATTTGAGAAATTTCTCTCATCTTTTGTAAATCCCATAATATGGAACACAGCCAATTTTCCCACACTTGTGAATTCAGAAAGTCAAACACATAACAATGCATTAGAAGAGTGTTTCTTCCAAAGTTTGGATGTTGGATTAACATCCAAGGATGGTCCATAGCCCTTAGAGCATTGGACATCATTTTGATCTTGAAAAAAAGAAACTATAAGTCCAAAATGTTCACATAAAAAACAGCCAAGATCCAAGTTTGGGATGATCCAAGTTTCTTAAGCTAACTATAAAAACATTTCAAAATAGCCATATGAACAAGAAAGGTCTATTCACATGAAGTTTTTAACTAGTATTGTGGGTAAACGAACCTTAAACCATCCATCACATCCTAAATTGGAAAACATTTTTCCAATTCATCACTAACCTTGGTTAAGTGAAAACATGGTTATGTGTCTCAAAAGTGGCATTTGAAAATCCATACAAAAGATTAAAATTTTTAATGTGAAATGGACTTTCAAGTATAAAAATTTATTATAATCATTCCATCTACAACTTTTAAAAATTAAAAATATATATATTAAGAAAGTTTCAATGCACTTCATTAATAAATTTTTCATTTGATGATGTTTTATTTTCTAATTTTTATTTTAACATTACTTTGACATTTTTTGGGTTCCAATTTTTCATTTTTTCTGTGTGACAAATGTAATGTTATCATTTCAAAAGTCCATTATGAGTCCATAATCTTTTTAAAATTCATCCAAATTTTTTATGATGATTCCCATTAATGGTTATGAAAACATGAATAATTAAAAAATTAACAATGTTAATTTTGAATATGGCTTTAAATTTTATGTTTGTACGTAATCTAGAAAAATTACATGTGTGACAATCTACACAGTCCCCCTATTCATGTTTTCACTTGGTTGTAGATTCAAAACATTGTCTTTGCACATTGTTGATGGTTTATTAGACAATAACATGAGTCATAGACACATAAATAAATGTGTCAAGATAATGAGAATGTGTCATGATGGAAGTGCCAACAATTTGAAAATTCCAAATTTCCAAACTAATATTTAAATTAGGTGCGCATTCATGCGTGCCACCACATCTGATGTCCCATTCAATAAGTTTCGATATCCATTGAACACATCACCTATGTAAGCATTCAAGGGGTCAATGTATTAGTAGTAAAGATCTATTTGACACAACTTCATAACAACAACAAAATCACATATAAAACATTGTTAGATTGGGAGAATTTTATCAATTCATTTGGCCCTTCAAGCAAAGGCACGATGCGAGAGAGCCCAAACATTACTTCTAAATCACAAAACAACTCCAAATTACTAGCAACTTGATTAACAATGCCAACATCCTTATGCATTTTCAAAACCAAGGCCCAATATTAAGATAAAACTGTTTTAGCTAGGAATAACATTGAAATCCAATGGGTTTTGATGTCTTTCAAAATCCGTTGACCTTTTGTTTCCATGATGTTGGCCACTTCAATGAATTCATGAATTTTTTTTGGACTGTGTGAAAAATATGCATATAGGCTCTACATCACATCTTCAAATTTTCCCACAATGCTGAACTTGGAAAAGTCTAAATCGCCAAATTAGTGCTATGGTTCATGTAATGAACACCAATTATGAATGGTGCATTTTGATTTTTCATGGATTATCACACTTGTTTTGACACCTTGAAAAACATTCACCTTATTAACTCCAAAAATGATTAGTTTATATGCAATATTATCCTAATTCAAGTCACTAAAAAAAACCATGGTATCCACCAAAATGCACTTTAGGTTATTAGAAGTGGCCCCATCAACATCCATTCGTTGTAAAAATAATAACAATGGAATTCATTGCCAATTTTCAACAAAATAGGCATGAATGGAAACCCAAGATTGCTGATCTAAAGTTATCACTTCATCACAGGAAAAGGAAATGAAGCTAGTAGCTTCAACCAATGTTTTGGTTTTGTTGACAACCAAGTCATGCATGCAAGATGTTATCCCAACCATTTGTGTTTGACCAATAGGTTTTTGTAAAGTTTTTGACATCAAGGAAATGTTGTAGTTTGCTCATGCTTTCAAAAGCAATCATGGGCCTTCCTTTAATTAATATGTGGAAACATGTAAAAAATTGCACCAGTTTTTTTTTTTCCTTTCTTCAATAGCAGCATGATAAACTTGCTTGAAAACTAAATCCTTCGTAGTTATTGCATATAACCTTTCATTCTTAACATGGACAATTTGTCTTTGTTCATGTAATATTCACCAACACCACAAACTCTAGGGACTACCACTAAGGCTTTCCTTCTTCCAACATGTTTTTAAAGGTTGCTAATTTTAAGGGTAAGCATTTCGTCCTTACCATCTATTTTGCAACAAACCTTGCATCTCATTAGTAGGTGCACCTTCCCTTGTTCATCCACCACAAATTTAGCCCAAAGGTAGTTTCACACTCCAAACATCATGGTTCACACCTTATTTTGCTTATATGCTTTCCTTTTCCTTTTAGTCTTCTCAACAAAAATCCAAAGATTTGCATCAGAGAGAGGTTCAATTGGGGTAAGAATTGGGGTTTGGTTGGTATTAGAAGATATTAGATTACTAGACATTATATGAAAAAAAAACTTGTGGAACTTAAAGTCCTTTGGAGGTTGCAAAAGGGTTGTGTTTAATGGAAAAAAAACTTTAAACTTTAAACGGGAATTATAGACACTCAAAAATCTCAATAAAATCATAGATTGGTCACAACTCATAATGGTAGGTTGCAATGTGATTGAAGATGAATTTGGAGTTTGGGATTTAAACAAATTAATCACATGTTACAACTCACAAATGATAGTGGTAGTGGAATTGAAGATGCTTCTTGACTTTGGATAGATGATTGGTCACGACTCACAACTCATAATGGCAATGTGATTCAAAATGACTTTGGACTTTACAATGTGTACAAAATGCAACATTGAGATGGATTGTATGTAAATTTGTAAAAATCATAAGAGAGCAAACAATGGAAAAACACATATTTCTATAATCTGCACTATATAGTAACGTCTTATACCCTAGTTCAATTCTTCAAGCTTTGTATTCACAAGCACATTACAAGGTGCACATTGAGTAGTGTTGCCAATGACAATAACAATATCTTACAACAACCTTGCAAGTTGTAAACAACTAAATCAAAAGATAGGGTTTAACGTTCTAAACTCTGTTTTTTCCATTGAAAGCACTTTAAGCAACAAGCTTGAACATTGAAGTCTACAAAATGATTTTCCTTATTCTAGTGTTTATTGTTGAAACTAAACACATGGTTAACCATCTCATGAGCCATTGGGTCTATCACATTACCAAATATGATGATTACCAAGCTTGTCATCTAGCTTGCTGCTCTAGCTCTCTAGGCATGAACATTGAAGACGTTCATTCAACTAAAAAATACTAAAATCTAACAGACAATTCTAATAGGTAGATCATAGATGTGGCGTTATCATATTCACAATCCATTGGGTAGTGGGAACTTGGAAGCAATGGTGATGGCGATCCTAATTGCATAGCTAGTGATGGTGACAATGACTTGTTCACATTCAACAAGTGATAAGTGTTTCTAACCTAGGTTAATGTTTTGGCGAGAAGTGACAACAATGTGGTAGGTAGCGACAACTTTGGACAAAATGATGGAGCCATTTGATGGCGAGAACAATTTCAAGCTCGCCATACATGGCAATAGCTATTAGAGTTTAGGAAAAATCGTAGGTGAACCCTAGGTAGCCTTTCGATGATTATGCCCTAGTTTTAGCTTTTTTTTTTAAGGTTTATAGGTAGAAGGGGCAGATTCTGGGTTGAAATCTGGTGATATTTCACCACTAAAGAAAACACTGCTTAGTTGTATATGGGACTTTGGAGGGTTTTTAAATTTGTGTTGTGTTGTTCTTTACTTTTCTGGTTCTGAATATGCCACTCCATTCAAGACCTGAATCAACAATTAACTGACAGTTAACCTCTGATTAATCTCAGTTCTAGTCACTTTTTTTCTTCCAAAAACATTTATCTAGATTCTGATTTTGGTTTTGGTTTTAGTTTCACATATAAATTAAACCAAGAACCCGATTCCAAGTCCAGTTGATTTTATAAAAAAATCTGATTACCCACCCAACATTGATTTTTACCATAGGTATAGTGTAGTTGCTGATTCACCCAAGCCTCTCTCCTCTCTAAGGAAAAGATATCCAATTCATTACACCAATTACCAGTAATGAGGCCCTTGGATGGATGGGGGGCATCATATTCATTCCTGAAATTCTGGCTTAGCCAGTAGGTTACCACTTCAGGCATTTGCCTGCCTCCTTTGGGCCTAACCCTAAAACCTTACAATTATGCTTCATGGTGAGGCCTTTTAGTAAGCCTATATTTAAGTCAGGAAAATCTAAATTTGGACTCAATTCTCAGAGAAGCTGATTTTAGGTATTCATGTAATATGATAATTTTATGACATTTAATTTAGAAGCAACCAATTTATGTTTTGGGGGGTAATTTTAAATATTTTATAATGGTAGGCCTACCAGTGTAGGTAACTAGTTCCCCTAATGCCTTAAGGATATGGGTTTTCATCTTTTTCCTTCTTTTTGGCAAACTATACAATCCCATCCGCTCGTCCTCCTCATCCGCCAATCTCGGCCCTTGATAAGAAGGCCACGTCGTCGCTATTCCCTCCACCAGACAAGGCCACGTTCTTCTCCCTCTTTTAAATTTTTTTTTAAAAAAAATTCTAAAAAATATAATGCCGCCTCCTCCTGCCTTGCACGACAAGCGGCCACGTCTGTCTTGGCCATTTGAGGACCAGCAAGGGAGAGAGAGAAAGAGACAGAAACTAATTAAATATAATAAAAAAAATTACAAAGCGACGGGTCGCTCGTATAAAATCCTGCTGTGTAGTACGACTCGAGTAACTGACAAGAGTGAATCGTGACCGTTTCATTTGGAAGAGACGAAGGTATCGACGGTTTTAGATGTAGTAGCGGCTCTCGATCAACCAGAGTTTTTACGAACACTCGCCAAACGAAAAAAAAAAAAAAAACCCCTCTCCCAACCCCCCCCCCCTTGCTGTCTTATTTCGTTGTTGCTTCTCGCGTACGACGAGGGGAAAAAAGCGAGCGAACTTGACACTTTTGTTTTTCCTCTTCTTTTTTCGGTGTTTTTTTTTCCCGTGTCGTCGCTGTTGCTCTGCTGCAGCAGTTTGGAAGTGTTAGCAAGGTAGGTGGTGGACGCAAGGGTTTGAGCTCCATCGGTTTATCGTTGTGGTTTTATAGGGTGTTGCTCTTTGGAATTTCGTTTTGCTTGCTCTGTTTTTTTTTTGTTCAGATTTGAGAATAAATGTCGTGTGTTTTGGAGCTGGGACGAGTTTGATTGGAAAGCCTGCCTCCAAAACAGCATAAAGCGAAGGAGAAGTAGCAGCAGCCGCAGCAGGAGGGGCAGAACAGATGCTGTTGTTATACTCATCATGTCCGACTTCTTCAGTTTGCTTCGCTGAGGAACCAATGTTATAGTAGATCTATCTCTTAAGTTGTTCGTATCCGGGTCGCTTGGAATTGGAGTGAGGTACCATTTGCAGCAAAGTTGGAGTGCAAAAGGAAGCCATTCTTTGTTTGCGGAAAAGGGAGGTTTGAAACAACAGGGGGCTTGAGTGAAAAAGGCGAGGTGAGAAGAGGGAGAGCGACAGAGACAGAGATAGAGACAGAGAGACTTGTGGCTTGAATTTACCTGGGAGTTAACTAGAGAGAAGGAGGAGAATCAGATAGAGACACGGAGGTAGCGATTTTGATTTAATGAATGACTTGGAGGCCGAAGACGACAAGGATCAGTGGGTAGACTCCGAGGCAGATCTAGCCTCCGAGGCATACTCCTCCGAGAGTGATGACACGGACGCCGAAGTTCCGGAAGTAACCGATCCTGTGGCTGCTGCCACTTCAACCATCGTTCAGGGTTCGTTACCTTCCTTCCCTCGGTCTGCATTTCTGTTTCAATTCTCGTCGCCAAACTGAAGAAGCTGCTATCCTGATATAGCATCTGTAGCACATGCACACACGCGAAAGGCTTTCAATTTCGGGGTCAGTTTGACCGTGTCCTAGGGAGAGAGAGGTTCACATGTGGAAGGGAACATCCTCGAGGTATGTGTCAACAGGTGGTTTTAGAATGGACATGCGATTGGGTTTCCACCTGGTTCCTAAATGTGGCCTTTATCTGTGTCTCGTTTTGGAAAAGAGGTTTGTAGAGTGTAAGATTTCTCAAGTGGAAAGGAATGAGTCCTTGGTCGGTTGATGACTTGCTCTTGATACCGGGGAAGACTCCAATGATGAAAGCCATAGATTTGTAGTGTGGATTGCAATAGTTTAGAGCTCATCTTGCAAGCCTTGACATAGTTATCTCAGCTTCAGATGCTCTGTTGTGAGGCTCTTTATTTGGATTGCTCCACAAACACTATGCAGGTAGGGGATAGGGGCCAGCACTTGCCATTGCCACTTGTACTCAACAAAGTTCTAGTCTCGTAGGGTTAGACCTAGAATTTTGAAACTGTGAAAAATGTAGAGGGAGCAAGGGGGTCTGAAGATAAAGAGGTGGCTTGGCAGGGGCTGAAGACAGGAAACTAAAGTTGACACCAGTGAGAGGGAGCATTAAGGAAAACGTAAAGGAAACGGAGTTGGGAAAGGGTTGGAAACCTGTAATAGGTGGTAAACTTCAGGTACAGGAAGATAGAGCTCAAATGCAGGCAGCAACAGCTGGTGCAGCTTTTTTGTCTCCTTCGCCCAAGCAAACCAGCAGTGAGAAATCCATATCTGTGTCTGAGGCTCCTGCTTCTTCTGAGAATCTGAAAAAAGATGGTAATTTGCTTGTTCCTGGATGATTGATGGTAGTACCAATTTTGTCAGGCAAAGTCCACATGGGTTCCTGAGCATAACCGAAGGTAAGAAGAAGGGGAATGACATTGTGGTCTGCCCACATACTCTTCATAGTTAGGGTTGCTGCCTCCATTTTGAAGGTGGACATGATGATCAAGCCATCTCAATGGAACGCGGTTGACCATTTGTTCTCCAAGGAGTTGGAAGTCTCTGGCTTTTGATCCTGGATGATTTGTATATCCAATGCTGTTGTCTATGCTCATTTTAGAATGCTCTAGTAGTGATTTGAACCCACAAACTCTTGCAAGGTGTCCATGAGTCCTAGCCATTTGACATTTGGCTTGATGCTTTATGAAGTGGCAGGCATTGAAGTTAAAAGTGTGCAAGGTTTCTGATTGCAGGGAATGAGAGTGACTCAGATGTCAGGAGGGTCCCAGAAATGTCAGGAAAAGGTTTGGGATCAGGGGCAGGGTCATCCCGCAGCCATGAGAAGGGTAGTGCTGGACCATCTTCTAGAAAAAGAGGGGGAGCTTCTGCTGACAAAGAGCACAAGCGATTAAAGAGGTCTAAAGTTACATCTTTCTTAATCTTAGCCTATGTCAACTGCAGAGGCTTCAAATTCAGAATTTCAGTGACTTCAAAGGCAATGGGACATGCCAAGATCTGGGTCAAGCAACAGATCATAGTCATGCTCAATATACCAGCATATATGTTTAGATAGATGCTGAAAGGAGGCCTGTTTTGATACTTGTTACATGAAGTGAGATTATTGGTTTTTTCCCAGAATGTTTCCAGCAGCAGACTTGCAGTCTAGCACAAATTGCTGCAGTTTCTAGTGAGTTTTGTCCAGCTGTATGCACAGGGGAGTAGGGCACATGGATTGCATCATTCAAAGTAATGTATACAAATGTTTGCATGTGGCCTGCAGGTTGCTAAGGAACCGTGTGTCAGCACAGCAGGCTAGAGAAAGGAAGAAGGCTTATCTGAGTGACTTGGAAGTGCGATCTAAGGAGCTTGAGCAACGGAATGCTGAACTTGAGGAGCGGGTTTCCACGTTACAGCGTGAGAATCAGATGCTGCGTCAAGTAAGTACTTCTGCAGAGTCTTGAAATATTCTCACTTTTTAAATTCACCCATGGCTAGTACACAGTTTCATCAGTCAGCAGCATCCAAATGACAGTGCCATGACAAGATATGGAGGTGCTCACTTATTGTTTTGTTGCAGATTGTGAAGAACACAACTCTGAAGAAAAATACTTCTGGTGGAAGCCCTGGAGTGTGATCATATTGCCTTTGCAAAGACCTTCAGAGTAGTGCAATGCTGTGGAAAGCATCCAAGCGGTATAAACACGGTTTTGGTGGGAAAGTTTTTACAGCAAAACCTAACAATTTGACCCTCTCCTCTTTTGGTCATCTTAGTTATCCACCCCATTCCATTTAGCAGGATGCCCTAGTGGTAAGAGTCAATAGGTATCAGGGATATCCTTTTGTTTGCTGAGATGTGGAGTTCAATTGGACTCTCAGGCTGTAAGGTGTTACCCTCACATGAAACTGAATATTCTTTCTATTGAAGAGCCCGGTTTGACTTCTATACAGTGCAGAGATATGGAGTTTATCCAGACTACAGATGCAATATTTCCACTGTGCATTCTCTCAAAGCATAGCTCCAGCCTTCTGGCTGGCTCCATTGTTGTGACAAGAACATGCAAATGTTTGAAAGAACAGATGGATCATGATTCTTGATTAGGGATGGTGTTGTTAAGTCTTATGCATTTGGTCATTGCTTCCTTTGGATTTATATCAGTTACAATGTTTGAACAGACCTTACACTTAAAAGAAAGGGCTTGTAACACCTGGCTGGGGGTCACTGGGGGAAGTGCCCAAAGTGGACTGGAGTCTGCAACTTGCTTATGTTTTGAGTAGACCAACTAGCTTTGCTGGGACCCCTACATGGGAGTAATATCTTGCAACCTTCCCGTGCATTGACACTGCCTCTGTCACCACTACCATTTTACTCTGCAATTGCCCATAAATGCTGCCATGCAAGAACCCAATTTGTCAATAATCCTCTACTCAGCAGCCCCTAGAAACTCCAAAAATTCTCAGAGATACACAACCAGATGGAAACCCCAATCCAGTTATGGCCAGAATTAGCTAACTTTTCAGTTCTAAAAATATAGATTTCAAAAACTACTCATAAGTTTTTAATACCAACAAATCAAGGAGTGAAATCCAGGAGACAAATCCGGTAATCAAATCCGATACTTACAGTTTTGATTTTTATTTATTTTTGGTTTTATCTACAAAATTAAGTTTAAATCTATTCTAGCCTTTAACATTATCCTCCCTTTTATTCAAGTGATGACATCCTCATTATCACTATCTGAATACAAACTATTGAAAACTATTCTACCATTTCTGTGGGTCTAGAATCTTGGGGTGGAGTTGCTGTTGTGGACGTAGGAGGGTCACCGGAAGGTAAAATGTCAACCCGAGGAGGAGGGGGAAGCTTGATAGTTCCTTTGTCTTCACCTCCAATAACTTACTTCAGTTCTCTTTTGGTTATGGGTCCGGGTCCGGTGACTTCAACTTTGGCTTCGAAAGTCGTTAAATGTGAATCCACCTCCATGTGTGTGCTAGTATCTAGTTCCATGATCTGCCGACTATCGGAAGTGGTGATGGAATGAGTTTGGCTAGGTGCTGGAGAATTACTAGATTCAAACAAGGGTGGCACAACGTTGGGGAAGGCCTCCCCGATATGCCTCCAATTGCACCTTGTACCGTTCCTCATCCTACCAAAAGGAGGCGAAGGTTTTCAATAATGACTTCGGTAACTTGCCCTTTATAAACCTCCCACTGGTCCAACCGGATCTTGCACGCCTTCTGCAGCTGATAGATCATGAGCTCCGACCTCATCATAAACGCGCACTCCATCTTGAGGTTTTTGAATTTTTCCATCCAATGATGGTAGAGTTTGGCGGACTTAGCCTTGTACCGAATAACTTGCACTTCTTCCCTTAACGCCCGAAACTCCTCTTGGATGGCTGGGGTGTCGTCATGGAGGTCTTGAATACTTCGCTGGAGGTTAACAATGGTTTCGATAGCCTGCTTGAAGTCCTCGTCTGACTTCTGTAGTCGCTTGTTAAGGACCGAATGTTCAGTCAACTACACTCGTTCCTTGGCCAACCAGAATTCCCATTGGGTCATCGTCAAAGACTGATCCAACACATTTCAGTTCTGCTCTTCCTTTCAGTACTTCTGCTGAAGCTGATCCCTATCGGACAGTAGATTGTCTAGGGCCATGTTGATTACCGATATGCGGGTTTCGTAATCCGGTAACCGGTTCCAGTAATCCTTATTGAAGACCAAGGCTTCATCTAACTAGAGCTGCATGTTCTTGAAGTTCTATAGTTCCCCTTGTAGACCCTCGATTGTTAGGGCATCCTGCTTTTCCTGAGCTTGGTGCCTCTGCGATTTTCACATGAGGTTGGATTAAAACTTCTGCTTGGTTCTTCCTTTCTTTTGTTGCAAGTTTCTTTGCAGCTGTGAATTAGTGGGCCTCTCAAAACTACCGAAAATTCGACGATGCTTTTCTCGAGTTGTTGGAGGGACATTGTCAAAGGCACAGCAGGCACTTGAACACTCTCTCGATGTTCCACCGAAGTTGGGGTGTAAAATAGATTGGCGCCTATCAAAAATGAAATGGCTGGCACTTGCAAAGAAGGTGGAGTCTCCATATCACCAAAGTTGGGGTTTGTACCACTCGAAAACCCTTTCGGTGGTGTATCGACTTCCGATGCTTCACTGAGAAGTATTTGCTCCCCCTGTAGCATGTCATGCAAATTTTGAGATAAGGTGTCGGGGGTTGCTTGGGCTACAACTTTGTAAGGGTTCGGCATCCTTGAGCTCTCCTGCGTACCAGACAGACCTCCGGGTCATACCGGACTTGGATTCCGCGTCTTTGATTTTTTGTTTGGGCTGGAGTGTTTGTCAACAAGGGTCCTCTTCCTGGCGAATGACTCGGCCCTCAATCCGATCTCGGACGTTGTCAACTGAGGTTCCAACCACAAAATACCGGAATCAAATTCGATACCCCTAATTCCGATAACGCTCTTGTTTCAAATTCGTCATTTAGAGGGTCAACTCCCTCTTGTGCATCTGTCAAATTACCTAGATCTACTGGATCACCTTTCGAAGGCACGTCCGAAGCTCTACGTTGCTCATCAAAAGTTTGTTGCAGCTTGACAGTGGCGTCCACATCTTCCTCCTCGTCCGATTCTGGTATTATCAATTCCGAATCTACCGAAAAAATACTTCCGCAGGAGGATGTTGACGATTTGGGCCGGACCAAACTAGATCTGGTTCCTTTCCTCCAAAGGTTGCATTGTCCTTTTGAATGTGCCAAAGGATCTTTTAGCGTACTGTAGAGGTTGGAAAAACCACGACAGATTAATTGATCTGTTTTCTGGTTTCGGCCAGGGTGATAAGAACCCCATCAATTTTTTCACCACATGCGTGCCGCGACTTCCCTTTAGCTGTAGTGCTTGGATGAGGGCGAGCATGCAGGCAAGGTGCGATACTCACTAACCTTCTTTTGGTAAGAACGCATCCGGCGACGCCATTCTGCTACAGCACATTTCGGTAGCGTTAGCTTGAAATACGACTGGCAGTTTGCTTTTTCCGGCGACTGGCAAAAGGAACATCTCCCTATTGATTTCTTTGGTAAAAAATACCGTAATGCCTTGCACAACTGACTCAATGACTTCCGGGTTGAACAGACGATGGCTTGCAAGAATTCCTTGATTAATGGCGTTATGGGCCTTAATTGCACGCCCATGTATCCGAAAATACCCACTTGCTTTGCCCAGTGGATGTCCCTACTCGCGGTCCATCTCCGGAAAGAACGTCTTTCCTTTTCTGAAGAGGGACACCACCATTGGTGGACTCTTCCTTTCTTCTTCCGGTTTGCTTTGCTTCCACCACTACCGGTTTCTTTTTCCTTCTCTTAACCTTTAAAACCATCCTCCTCTCTTTCTCTGCCTGCTGCCTCAACATCCTTTTTGCCCTCCTCCCTATTTAAGAAATCTAGGAGCCTTCCAGAAAGCATGACAAAAGCTAAAAAAAGCTGAAATACTCGAATCCTCAACAAAAGGAAATGAAGAGGCGGGCCCCCGTTTTCTAGCACTCAAACCGGATGAAATTGGTTCGGGTTATGTTGGTTGGGGTTGGAAAACGGTGGGATGGGAATTTGAAGCCTCATCGCAATTTGAAACGACATAATTGGTTAATGACCGAAAGTGGGGTTAAATTGGTAGTGCCTCAATGAAAGAAATCCTTGGAAACACATCCATATCCATCCTAAGAAATTCCAGCTTGAAATCTTCTCCTTCAAATTCCATAACTTTGGAATATCCAGCCGATTCCATAAGTTAGAAATCTTCAGCCAATTCCACAAGTGTGGAATCTTTAGTCCATTATGCCAGTTTCGAATTGTGTATTAATTCTATACTCTTGGAATCCTCAGCATTTCCTGGAATGGGATCATTTTTTTTAGTTGATTTCTCAATCATCTAATTTTCTTACAATTTTGGAAATCTGGAATCCACAGGTGATTCAGGAAATTCCAAGGGATTCCCAAATTCAGGTTCTGGTGCATTTCTATCAGCTTTAGGATCCTGTTCCAATTGCTCAATTTGGGCATCCTATTCCATTTCTCCAAAAGACTTCAGTTGGGGTACCCTAAGGTTTCCTTCCCTTCCCCCTTCTAATGGAGCTTCCAGCCCACTGGGAGCTAACTCTAAATTTCAGTAGGGCTTCAAATTGTTGACACTCACCAGAATTGGGTTTAGGATCAAACTTATCTTTTGCCACCAACAATTTGATGTTGTTGGGGGAGGCAATGTCAGATCTGGTGAAGTCCAAAGCAACTTTTTTTGAACTTGCCAATGTGGGTTTTCTTTGCCCTTTGAAACCACAATATGTAATCCCATACGGAAAGAAATTGTCCTTGTTATGTTAATGGATGCACAGTGCATGGTTCTATGGTCTCTTTTTTGTGGTATCATATGCATCCCTTGGTGTCTCCTTGAGACTTTTTAATGCCAATAGTTGGCTTGCCATAACCTTGGTTGGCATGAAGTTGCAAGATGTCTAGGAGTGTGTTGTGGGTAACAAGTATTATGTAGGCATAATTGGGTGAAGGTCGTATACTAACTCAAATGCTGTAAGACATGTGCTATTCTTGAAAGTTGTTACTGTATGAAGGTGTTCATCCTTATTTATTTGTTTGTCGTTAACTAACTTGATGAGCCGAAGCCTAATCACCTTGTTGGTATACTCTCCTTGGCCATTACCCTGGGGTAATATGTTATGGAACTACTATGCTTCAAAAGAAAATGATTAGTAAAAATCTTAATGGCTGCATTGATAAAATGCACACATTTATCACTGACTAGAGTTAGAGGGTAGCCAAATGTGGTGAGAATGAACTCATAGATGACCTTGGCAATGATTGTATATGTGTTAATCCATAAGGTTTTGGCTTCCACCCATTTTGTTGCATAATCGGTTGCCACCAATATATGATGATCCCGATTAAGATGTCAAAGTTTTCTTATTAATCCATTTTCAATGACAAAATTAGAGCTTATTGAAAAAATTGCCCTTGTTTTCCATCTTGGATGTGCCAAGTTGGAAAAAACTATCACTCTCAATTTCGAAAATACCTACAATTTGAAATGAAATGCATTTTCTATCATGTTCTTTACATTAATCATTTTGTTGTGAATATTTAAGCATGCATGAAATCTTTGAAGTGTATAATAGTATGGAGGAGCAAAGTTTACTTGGTGTTTAGCAAACTAATAAGTTGTTGTCATAACTAGATTTGTCTTCACCATACACCTCCATCTTTTTACATAATTGTGTTAGGAAATGATTGTGACTTGCTATTGCATTTGTTGTAGTGTATGTATTGTGATTACTATTATTGCAATGTTGTTATCACATGATCGAAATTACAATGTTCTTGTTTACTATGATGTTATCATTGCGATGTTGTTGTTAAAATAATATGCTTCAATTAATGCAACTACTATGATTCCTCACTAATCAATTTGTTGTTGTGAAACTATGTAATAATTGTTGTGAGGAGTGCGGGAAAAAAAATACTTTGAAAACAGGATAGTTCTTATAGCATTGGGGTTGTTATTGATTATCTGGATTTTTTTTACATGTTAGTTAAAACTATGAATTCATTTTGAAATCTACATCTTTTGTAGACTAGATGGTAGCTACATTCAATGTTACCATTTAGTTACCTTTTCTTGCCACAAAAACATCCACATAGGCTGGATTGTTACCTAACATAACATGTGTGAACACAAGGTTAATTTCAACCTTTTTTGACAACTAGGTTACAATTACCTCCTAGTGTGGCACCACCTTAACAAAGCCAAGCGTGGGCCATTGTGAGCAGAAGGGAGAATTGAGTTTGTGTTGTAAGAAGGCATGATAGAAACTAGTTTAACCAAAAAAGAAGGGGTCTAAAACCTAAAACTCACAATCTCAACAAATAGATTTGTCTCCAAAAGTAAAGTATATTTGTTGTAGGTATGCCATGTTATTCCATACTCATCTTCACTCAGAATCAGTTAAAGATACAAACAAAATCTTGATATTATTGTGTTCTAAACTACTATCACACCATCGTTCAACCACAAATTGGAATTTGATCATTGGATTAGTACCATCAAGGTTCCTTGGGTCTATTGAGCTCCTAACCACTCCAATGCAATGTAGAATTCTATTTATCTTTACTTTCCCACACAATCCACGTTCTACATTATCTCCTCCTTTTTATCATTTCCTCACAACACTAGAAGAAATCCCCACTCCCTACAATTGCAAGGCCAAATGCCACCCAAATACAAGTTCAACTATCTTATGTCCCCACTTCCTCTCATAGATTTTGCACTTTCAACAAAAAGTTTCATGCAAATTTCTCTACAAATATCTCTTGCCCCAAGGATACCCAAGATAGGTTTCTTGTGTACTTCAATTCCCACTAAACTTGCAACCTAATGGTCACTCAACAAGACTAGATTTTTTCTTACTACATGCCCAAGTGCTAAAGGTTAGATCACCTCATGATGTCATCCCATCATGGCATCAATCCCTCAAACTATTGTTGGAATAAACATACCTTTGACCTAATTTCAACTACCAAGCGCAGTGGAAGAAATTTACAATAGTTTATGACTGTCAGTCATCAAAATCACAAAATCTCAAAACCACACACAATAACCACTAACTCCACTCTTGCCTACTTGTTCATTCCTACTTCTTCTTCAAGGCTTAAAACTTAAACTTCCCTTCCCCTTGAGTCTTGCATCACTAGGATAGATAGGCCATTGAGGAAACACTTAAGAAGTAGAAGGTCAAATCCTTACACATTTTCCCTCTACTTTTGAAGCTCAAAGAACATTTTTAGCCCTCCACCTAGCACCTCCCATGCCGAAGTTGTGGGGTGTTTGGTGTAAGGGGGCTCAGTGTTTGGTGATGGGTGAATTAATACAGATTAGGATTTTGAGCTTAAAACCTTTTGTCGTTGCATCAGGCAAGAGTCAATTGAAGTGCTCACAAGCCACATCTGTGCTGAAAGATTAGGTAACTCTAACAATAACAAAACATGTAGGGAAACTCATGAACTGAAAACAAAACTTTTTTATTTCCTGTTCGAAAATTTCATAAACCAGATGTGGTTGTGGAATAGAGAACTAAGACATTTCCAATCAATCAAGGGGAAGAAGACTGTCAGTCATGTACACATAGAAAACATCAGGGCATTTGGAATTAAAAATTCTGGCCAGTTGCAGTGGCACTAACTAACCAAGAGATATATATGTACAAGACAGACTTTGAGGCGCAAGTTTGGCTCGTACTGCAACATTTTTCTACAAGTCATCCTGTCTGATGGGTTTTCTCTTCTATGCAACATAGTCATATCAATTCTATACATTAGAAGCCCAATTGCGTTGCTGCATACACACACAAAAAATGTGTATCACAGAAGTGTCAGCCAAAGAAATGCCAAACCTAAGACTTCTCAAGACAACCTTCATGAATCCAAGCTATAAAGATAAAAAGCACTCATAAAGAAGGCACCAAAAAAAATTCACCTGTTTTCTCTTTCGTTTGCCAGGGGACATCTGTACACCCTCCCCATGATCGTCAATCTCCTGCTTGATGCTGTCACTCATTGGAAGTTCCCCAAAGCCTTCAATACGGGGGTGTAACAATTTTGGAGTCCCTGACTCTCTTGCAAGTGAACTCCTGCAAACACAAAAAAATTCATATCCACAGTCTTGCTGATTATCATATATCAATATTATGCAAATGTCATGTTAAGACTTGCTTATAATTGCAACATACAAAGCTGTCCTACATGGGACATCAATGACTTCTAGTTGCTAGTTAGCCTCTGCAGTTATGATCAGCTGGAAGCAAAGTAGCCTCTGCTTCCAGAAAATAAATATTATATGTAGTCACCTCTGTCATGGCACAGTTGCAAAAGTCCAGAGAAAGCATGAACCCAGATTTCATGAGGAGTCCTGGAGGGTAATTGGACGAGGAGAAGCCACTCAGCAAAAGGGGCAATAAAACATCAGACAACAGACAATGGCTTACTGCTGCTGCAGATTTGGAATTTGTAGAGAAGAGAGCTGTTGCTTGAAGTGTTGCAAGACAGGAGGAGGCTGTTGCGCCTGTGGAAGTCCAGTGAAGTTGGGTGCCTGGGGGTGCCATCCCATGTGCCCTTGACTCACTGGCTGGCCAACCAGCTGAAGGAGTCCCGCTTTCATGTCTAATTCCCCACTGAAGAGATCTTGGCCAACTTCCACACTGCTTAATTGCTCTAGTCTCTCCCCCTTCTTAGAGCCTGCAAAACTGGAGGGTTGACGTCGCCTCCCTGGCCTCTCAAGGCCCACCTGCTGTTGCTGACCTTGTGCCTGCAGATGCTGCATCTGCATTGTAATTGTGCCTGGAGGTGGGTTTACCTGCCACTGACCTACTATCTGCACCATAAAGCTGGAAATAGAGTTAAGATTGTTCATTCAAAAGCAGAGCAATTTTTTTTTTGAAGCAACCGTAATTGGAAGCATGAAAAATGAGATTGATGTTCTTAACAGTCTCATTCCAGATCTTCACGTCACAGCAGGTCACATAGTTGACGCATAGCTTGTTTGTGATGATTATTCCCAGTTGGAAATCAACTCCAGTTGTGAGATTGCCATTAAGTACAAAATATTGAATGTTGACATGTTAACTTAATCTAAAGAAGCCTTTGACCTCACATCTGGGTTGCATTGCATTGTGGCCACTCCTAGAAACTTTGTTTAGACCTTCGACACTCATTTCTTCTGAGCCAACTCAACTGGAGCTTTTGCACAAATAGAGGCGACGGAAATCCATTAGTCTGGCAGCTGTTTGAGTCCACAGGAACTGAGTTCAGTTACCTGCTGAGTTGGCAGCTGATGAGAATGGATGAGAGCTGGTTGCTGAGTTTGTGCCTGCTGCAATGTCTTTGCATACACCATTAAATCTCCAACATTGCTGCAGCCACAAATGTTCTAAAACACATTTGAACAAGCTCCTCAGACTGAACAAAAAGCTATGTACCATATAACAAGCTAGTCTTTTGTGCATTCTGATGCTACATTTCCCCTCATCTCTGCATAAAACCTTACACAGTTGAACACAAGATGGCCACTGCAGTACTAAAGGCAAAATTTGCACAAATTGACATCACTGGCAACACTGACCTTCTCATCGCTGGCTCCCCATCTTTCAACTTAGGCTGCAGTTGTACCATTTAGTAAAAAGAAACCACTTCTGAACATGTATCATGTCAGGTGTTGCAGACCTTACCTGCCAGCAGCACCATGGATGAACATGTTCATCAGCTCCTGTTGTGAGCATTTCTTGCTGTAGCTGTCTACAAGCAGGCGGAGCCCACGCCCTAATTTGCACATATGACATCGTAATAAATCACATAGTATTTGCAAAGAAGCTTGCTTCAAGCCCTCAAAGCCAGCTGCTGCAACTAGTCTCACTACAGTTTGTTGCAGCATTCGCTGGGCAGCATCCCTGGCAAGTTCACTTTTCAGTCCAGCTGGCAGTGTAGGCCCTATTCCAGAACCCTTCAAATCAATTCTACTCAGACCTTCAGTTTGAACCGTAAACCTGTCCTTCACCAATATGCCCAGACTTGATGACATGGGCAGTGGACATACACAAGGATCCGAATCATCAAGGAACACTTGCTGGAAGTCATTTTCCTCAAAAAATGATCTTTGCCTACAAGGCACTGGATTATCTGGCACACAATTTCCAGGAAACATAATCTCTGGCAGCATGGATGCGTCCTCATCTCCTGCCTGGCCTGCTAGATTTGCATCCATACCATTTGCAGTGTCTGGAATGGGAGGATAATCTGTTGGCTTTGTCCCCTTATCTGCTTGAAGAACTGGCCATCTTTTGCATCGATTCATTGTAAAATTCAGGTATGCAGCCATTCCCTCTGGAGTGCGAAGACATGCTTCCTGATCCCCAAAGGAGAGTCTCTGTTGGGAGACACGCCGTGCCAGCCTGTCCATTCGAATACTGTGACTGTTGTGTAGACATTGGTTGTACCAGAGCTCCCCTGTAGTGCAACTCTCACTCCCACTCACCATTTGACCATAGCCAACATTTGTACGCGTTCGACTCCCATGCTACAACCACAGAAGACCTTTGCATCCATGAAAAAAATTGAAGCTGCTGAACAGGGTTGATACAATCCAGCAACATCTGCAGTTCCCATCTGAGCAGTGCCAAAATGTATATGCATGCTATTCTGTGATGAAGTAGCAAAACACAGCTTGCCAGACATTATAACAAGCTTGCAAAATACACAAGTAGCAAAAAATATGGATAACACAAACTGCTCTTCAAATCAAATAATGAAGAAAATGGATCTGAGGTGTTGAGAAGAGCCTGGAACTGAAGATTACATGGTTTGGCACCCCTGTTCAGCACATCATTCACACTTCCCAACCCATAAACTAGTGAAGGAGATTTGGTGCCTTTGAAAACTGATAGAGCTCAAGCAGACAAGAATTTTCACCTGTTTGGGGCTGACTGAAGCACCTGAGACACTCTGGCCCATCTGGAATGACTTTGTTCGCCAATTATTAGCCCCAAGATAGCCACCTCGATCTCTGTCTTCCACTCGGCTGTTCTCAAAGACAATGTCAAGGCAAGCCTAGTTTCAAAGTGATGAGATGTTGCTCCAAGCAATCCCCAGCACAGACCATTTTACTTTGACAAATTCTACTCAGTCATGCTCTATTAACAAACTTGACCCTCTAGAGAATTCAAAAGTCCCAGTGTCTTGAAAGATGAACAAGTGCTCTTAAACAAAAGCTTGAAGGACAGCAAGGTCTCTACATATAGAATTCTGAAAGAAGGAATAAGAAGACTATGCCATCTGAGTATAGTGCTGCAGAGCAACATCAACAAAACATCATGGTCCTTCTGACATGGAATAGGTGATTGTAAAGTAAAACCTCTGAGGTTAAAAATCAAGACATTCACCTAGCCCCTACTATCAGAACATGGGCTGATTTGTCAGAAGCTCAGAAGCTAAGAAGATCAGCTATCAAGTGTGCAAATGTACCTGATGGAGCCATCGATGGAGTCAAGTCCGTACTGCAACACAGACCCTATCAGTCATATCTTCCCCAGAATACAGTGCACTACAATATATGCAGCCCCTGACACTTCCGTATCTTCTTGGTTGTTACAATTTAAGGTCTTTGCACACTTGAAAACAAAAATGGCAAATCCATGTCTGCACTGCTTTTCAAATGTAAAATATTGAAGACTGTTGAGACATACCTTGAGGTTAGGGGATGGCAATGCTAGTGCAGTGTCAGCTTGTAGACGTGCCCAGTCTTCAGCATCTTGCTCCAGAGAGAAGTAAACACTGTCTGCATGCAATTGCAAATCTGTCCAGTGCCTCCCATGAAACACCATACAAATTGCTTTTTGAGTCAAATCCACTCAGTTACAAGGAATGAATCACATGAAGAATACCCCAATCTGACACACAGAGCAAACCCCAAAAAAATAAAATTCCAGGCCAGTTTCAAAACCTGCTGCCAGAAAATACCTGCTGGGTATGCACCAAAGATTTTGGCTCATCATAAGGTTTGATCAATGGTTATGCGAAGCAAGTGGGGGATGCATTGTCCTGTTTCAAAACTAATTGGGAAGATATCAGCAGGCTGAAGAAATAGAAAAATTGGGACATGGGTACCCATGTACCTAATTTCCCATTTTGGTTCATCGCGCATCGGTCAGAAGACCTCCCAAATCCACTGGATCTGTTTGACACTTTTGCATTCCCCTAAGTAAAAACCTTTTGAGTGAGATAGATTCTCACGACGACTTACAAGATGGGTGGAGGGAATTGGGGACGATAGCAGCTCCAACATGCTCCAGAAACAAGCACGCAGCCGCCTTGTCAAACAGAAGCGCACGTACGCGTAGCTGCAAGGCGAGCAATGAGCTGGAGCTTGACGGTTGCATGAGTTTACTCCATGCCCCCGGCGATGCTAAGTAAGGCAACATGGCAGCATGGTCACGCTCACTGAGCCAAGCTCGCCATGTATTCTGCTCCTCCAGTCGCAACGCAAGCTCGTAGCCCCCGCCATTCTCACCCAATAACCCCATCGTCTCCACTCTCATCTCATCCAAAAACCAACACCCGGGAAAAAAAAAACAAACAAACCCACCCCCTTCTTTCCCTCCTTCCTGCTGCTCCCTCCTGCTGCTGCTGCTACTCAAGCCTAGCACCACTATCTCAAGCTTTTGCTTTTCTGCAGTTAATCCATCTGGAATCTACAAACCCTAGAAACCGGATTCCAAGCTTTTTCCTACCTATCCTAATTAATGCCTACTAGGTACTGTGATTACTAATATCACTCCTGGAAATGCAAAGAAGGGCAATCAGGGCAATGAACATTATGAGGGAAGGAGGAGGAAGGGAGGAAGGTGATGAGAATAGAGTTTTCCTTAAAGCCATAACCTAGTCCAGCTTTCTTTCTTTCTTTCTTTCTTTCTTTTTTTTTTTTTTTTTTTTTTTTTTTTTTTTTTTTTTTTTTTTTTTTTTTTTTTATTTTTTTTTTTTTTTTTTTTTTTTTTTTTTTTTTTTTTTTTTTTTTT
>Ga0116231_10000214_pt1 | contig 86752 bp, 62 predicted proteins | sample S1TSphgellanicum_2_FD_89695 | JGI IMG/M metagenome (GOLD analysis project Ga0116231, IMG submission 89695) | Host-associated microbial communities from peat moss isolated from Minnesota, USA - S1T2_Fd - Sphagnum magellanicum MG | ecosystem: Host-associated > Plants > Peat moss > Unclassified... | reverse complement strand
CACATGATTTGCCTTCAATTGTGACCAAAATAGTTGCATATTAGTCGCATGTGACAATACGTATACAATGGAGTCAAAGGATGAAATGTATTTGTTGACTTTTTCTTTCATACAATACTCTTTATCATTTGCGACTAGTTTTCACATGCGACTTGTCTTAGGCGAGTAAAAGGATTTTAATTGCAAAATGTCTCTTGCAACTAAAATTTAGTCGCAAAGAATAGTCGAAAATACATGTTTTTCTTCTAGTGTTTCTTGTCATCGAAAAAAATTCAACGGGTTTTTTTTTTTTTGAAAAAGTTGATTTATATATCTATTTGATCTATAAATTATCTACGATAATTTATTATGTTCGGGAAAATAGCTTAGTTGGTTAGAGTGTTGGTCTGTCACGCCGGAAGTTGCAGGTTCAAATCCCGTTTTTCCCGGTTAAATTCAAATCCAAGAATAAATTATTATAAAATCAGTTTATAATCTTCATTCTTTTTTCGCCGATCTTTTTTCAGCATCGAAAGTAGTTCGATGGGTTTTTTTCTACAAAATTTTTAACCTGCACATTCATGGAACTTCTTTTGGCCTTGAAAAACTCTATAGGTTTTTTCCTACAACCATTCCTCCTTTTTTCTTCATCTTCTTATTACTTTAATTCTTCTCCATGTGAGCTTGAAAACAAACCCACCAAGCTTTTGTCGGCATCAAAAGAAGCTCGATGGGTATTTTTTATAGGCATTCATTCTCTTCTCACCAATGTTCTCTGGGCATCAAATTTCTTTTAGTGCCAAGAGAAGCTCGATAAGTTTTTTTTTTAAAAAAAATTATCCCACACACCCATGGAGCTTTTGACGCACTCCCAACCTCTTCTGTATATTCAAATGTGAGTTTAAAATGAAAACAGTAGAAGAGTAAAAAGTTGGGGCACGTTCCCTGGCTCTTAGAACTTCGGGGGTAAAAGGGCGTGTTGGAGCTCTGGGATGGGATTAGGAAGATTAACAAGCACTTCAATCATTCACTTGGACCTACACAAACCAAACAACAAGTTGGTTAGTGCATAGTTTGAGCACTTTTGGTGCTAGACGAACCACGATCAAACTCGAACTCACAAGACTCACCATGGCCCAAACTTGGGGGAAGCCACCACCTTCCCCCTTATAGTACACTTTGTGCCTTTCCACGAGGCCCACATCCAAATGGCATTTTGTCCCAGGACTCCCAAATGGGAATCTCGAAATTCCCAAAGTTGGGACTTTTGTGACTTTGGGGCCCCATAACTTTGTGTGCAGACCTTCGATTGAGATGAGTTCTAAAGCAAAGTTGTAGCCCTCGTTGAGAGCTTTCTAACAATATGTAGCACATCACTTGCACACTAAGAAATCGGGTCAATTCTAGACTTTTAGTGGTCGAAACTCAAACTGCCAATTTGACTTTCGGCCTTTCTTTTGGCCATAACTTGTGTTTCAGATGTCCAAATGAGTGATGCGAGCCCATTTTAGACATTTTCGTTTCAATAGCTTTTCAATGATATAAAGAACTCTTCAATCCCATGGGTTTTGACCTCTGCAATCACTCCTTGAAGATTCGGGAGTCCTTCGAGACTATAACTCCCCAAGTGGGAGTTGCCTTGGGAGTGTGAGGGTTCATTTTGTCACACTCTCCTGCACTCCCAGGAGTATAAGATGTGTTTATTAGGCCTCCCTCTTGTCTTGCACTCTTGCAAGCCCTTGCCTTGGTCGCAAACCCAAAGCTAGGGTTGTAAGATTTTCTTTCGACACCAAAAAAAGCTCCACGAGTTTTTTCTTACAACAATTTTTCTCATTCTTTTTCCTCTTCATATTTTATGTTTCTTCTAGTTCTTCCCAATTTGTGATATTTGTTACAAGAAAATCCCACTAAGCTTCTCTTGGCACTGAAAGAACCTTGGTATGATTTTTTTTTACAAAATTCTTCCTTTTTCTTCTTCCTTTAAATGTTTTATTCTTTATCTCCCTCCTCCTTATATGCGATGTTCATTCCAGAAAAACCCATTGAGCTTCCCTTAGCGCTAAAAAAAGCTTGCCAAGTTTTTTCTGAAATTTTTTGAATCTTCCTTCCTCCTCTTATTTTTCTCTTTTTCCAATCACTAATCTATTTATTTTCTCTAGCAATTCTCAACTCTCATAACTCAAATGGAAGATGATCACATGTCATTTGACAAGATAATCAAAGTGATGCAAAACCAAACGAAGATCAACATGGGGGAAATTCTTGAGAAGTATAAAATCTCCCCAAAATGGAAGGCGCGTATGGTTGTTCCATTGTGTAGGATGGTTCCCATGCTAATTGTGAGGCTTGCTTTCAAGATTGTTCTCTTGAAGATGGAGCAAGCCTTTCACATGGAAAATAGGGAAGGGGACAAGGTTTTTTATTTGTCGACAAGCTAGAAAGGCGAGGAGCAAGATGTTTATTTGCATAATGGAACATGGGATGAACACTGGGTTGTTGAAAATGAACGATTTGAGAAGGTGTTGCAAGAAGACCCAAACTTGGTGCGCTTTTCCAACAAGATTTTTTTGTGTGGGATGAGAACCATTACATCTAGGCTTGGATGTAATACATTAGCAAAATGCATAATGATGATCCATCCCAACACAAATTTGCATATTCTATTTTACTTAACATTTTTGAAAGGCTTGTGGAATTGCTCACAACCATGACTAACTTGAATAAATAAGTATTCTTCATTTTGTTTGATTCCTAAAAACATGGTGTTTTTTTTTTTGGGTCTCTAAAGTTTGATTTTTCGAATTCATGTGTAGGGGCATTGAATTCGATCATGTCAAGCCTAGCTTGGTGCATGAGTTCTTTCAAAGTTAAGGGATTGGAATCATACCCTTTAAGTAATTCAAAGATGTTTTGCCAACAAATGTCTACAAGAAATGTGAAAGCAAGTTGAGGAGGACTTGGCATTCCCTAACATCAAAGGCATTTTTTGATTATATGTACAAGGTAAATGTATTTCCATTTATAATGTAATATCATCTCTATACAACTCTATGTCTTGGCATGATCCTATTAAGAATTCTTGCATCCATGTTTTGCTTATGGAAGGAACTTCCAGCCATTGCAAATATGGTAATCAAGGTTAAATATAAAGACATTCCCCAAAAAGGTGACAGATCTCTTGGAAACATGCAAGAATTGATAAAGAAGGCAATGAAATAGGTGAAAAAGGAGCATTCCTTGGCATTTTGCAAACATCTCCTTATTTGTCATCCGGGTCTTAGGCCCATTATGACAACAACCCAAAGCTTGAGATGTTCATTGAAAAACTTCAAATGCTCTTGTACTTTCCTATGAGCAAGGAGTAGAAAGTTTCTTAGTGGAGGCAATGGAATGAGTTAAATTTTTTGAAGGAAGCCAAAAGGTTCCCAAAACAGGGTTTTTTAGACTCTCAATTTGATAAATGGTTGCACAAGGCAACATTTTGGTACTAGGTAAAACTTCAGATTTCCTTGCATGGCTTTCCATTTTCAATATGTTGTACAATTTTTGCCTCTTCTTATTACCTTCGTTTTTTGCAACTTGAAGTTGGGGCATTCAAGTTGTACACTACCACAATCTTTAACCTTGAAAGTTCATGGTAAGAGAGGTCCATGGCTTGACGACATTGGAAGAATATATTTCCCACTAGAGACTTGAGGTTTGGGAAGCTTGTTTTTCCCAAGAGTTCAAGCTTAAGGATGGTATTTGTGGTAGCAAAACCTGAGAGCAACAATTTGGAGGAAAGGATGCCTTCAAAAGAGTTTTTTATAGGTGAGAATTCAAACCTTCATCTTTATATTTAATCTATTTCTTTTTTTTCTCTTACATTATCATTCATCGAATCTTGGGGATGAGGTGATTTCTCATCTAGTGTTTTCCCCAAGTTCTTTTATCATGTTTTGCTACCTGAAGGTGCAATCGATGAGCTCCCCCATCTATTTCGGATTTGGTGAGATCCAAAAGCAAATAACACCATGTATCGTAATGACCTCTTCAAAATTTGGTTGCCAAACCACATTGAAAATTGCGATTGGTATATTACCCTTGAGATTATACCCCGCCATTTGAAACTATGTTTAGAATAAACCATTAGCCCGTTCCAAGAAAAACTTACAAGCTCTGGGGGTTTGGACGTTTAAGCAAGTAAGAAGAAATTTGTTGCAAAAGGGAAGGGGAAAAAGAAAATTCCTCAAGAGATCATGGAGCTTCCAGAAGATGTAACCATGGTCAATTATGAAGTCATGATCTCGAAGAGGGATTTTGATGACCTACTTGAAGGAGCCAACATGAGACGTTCTAATACATGCCTTGACCTATCACCAAAAAGTGATCGACCATCCTTATCTCAATTCAATTTTTCTTTCAAAACTTCAGGGAGATTATCAAGTTTTGATTCACCTAGAGGTCGTTGACCATTGCCATCTTGGTAGGATTTGTCTCTAGCTTGTATAAAAAGACCATTGTGATTCCATAAGAAGGTGATGCATCTTTTGTGGTCTTTTTTGGTGTCCTTTCAAATGAAACTGAAAAGTGGCCTCTTGAACATGCCATTCTCATCAACTACTTTTGTTAAGTGAACTCAATACCTTATTTGTTATTTATGAACATCAAGTTTTTTTCATTCTTTTTCTAGTCTCAATGACTTAACGAAATTCTGTCTTTCAAATGAATCCACAAGGGCTTGTTGATCTTGTGATTAGAGACATGCCAGGAGGTGTTGATGTTGCCATGGTGTTTCAGTTTCAAGTTGACATTCCAAAGTGGAATGCCAAGGTGTCGCATTATGTGGACTCTATTTTCATTTTTGCAATCAAGTTCCTATCCCAAAGTGGTGCCATCCTCCTCTTCCATTTGAATGACTTGTGAGTTCCCAAATAGATCAAAGAATTCCTAGATAGTTATTCCTTATTAATTTGAATGAAGTGGGCAGTGGTGAATAGTCTTCCCTTGTGTAGCATTAAGGATCCTAGGTTGAAGGTACATCTCCCTTCCCATATCTTGTCATTCTTATTCTTTTTATTATTATTTTTTTCCAATCTTTAATGCACATTTTTGTTCTTGCAGACTCTATTCAGTTGGGTGAAAACCCCCCAAACATTTGAGTTTCAAGCCCCTACTTTTAGCATATTCAAGCAGGGGATTAAGGTTGTGGAGGAAGATGTTTTGTACAACTGGACTAATAACACCATAATGATAGTGTCAAGTTCTGGGAAGTCATTTTGCGTGGGCAAATAAATGTGTCCTTTAAACTTAAAGCTTTGATTGGAGCTTGTTCAAAGCTGGAATCCTTTGTTGTTGATTTCACAATGTCAACTCGTATGTATAGTTACAAGCATTGTACTGTTGAATTGGATTTTCATTCTAGAATTTCATTTAACATCATCTCCATTTTAAATAATAATGTGTTGGCATGTTGCAATCTAAATTGACACATTTTGGCATTTGATGGAAATCAAGAGGTGTTCAATGAAGTTCTTTGTACTATTTTCAAGATGAAGGATCCCAAGGCAAAGAATTGCCAAAATGTTCCTTAAATCCCGCATCCCCAATCCATAAGCACTCCAAGATTGATTTGGATTGTGAGTAAGTCTAACCTTTCCACCTAATCTACTTTCTTCTTTCCTCTTTTGACTTTGGACAAACTAATGACACCCCTTCCCATGTGATGTAAAGATGTTTTTAGTTCCTTGAGGTGCATACCTTTTTTTGTCCGTGATGATTTCGTTCTAAGCCCACCTTCAAACCCCAGTTGCTTTCATATGCTAAAGACTATGTTCAAATTATGGTAGCTTGCCCTTTTCCTTCCTGCTTCGTTTTTTCCCATACTTATGATAATTCCATGACACATTTCATAGATTTTGAAGCAATTGAAAGATAGATAAGTGTGGCTTGTAGTTTTCCTCTATTTCATAATACGATTTCTTTTGGGTTTGGATTTTGATTTTCTTTTAATTCATAATAAGAGTTCTTTTGGATTTGGATTTCTTTTCAAAAAAAATTCATTGTAACTTATGTATAGTGCATACATCACCATTGAAAGATTCCCATTCAATGTATATTTTTTGCACTTACTTTCAATGTATTTGGTTCATATTCATAAGATTTCTTTTCTCACATTTATTAACCCTAGTGCCCCATGCCCTGGGTCGAAACCAATCTTCATTTTTATACATTCTATCTCACATGTATGGAATTTAATTTAAGAGATAACACTCTATTTCAAATATTTGTGACATTAACCTAGTTAATTTTTGTTACAGTTTGTAGTCTCAGAAGCAACATGTTCTCTCCAACTTCATTTTTATGGTTACTATAAAACCTTAATTCTTTTCCAAAGAAACAATTATCATACATTTTCGAATTAACCTTTTCAATGTCCATTTTGAAACTCTGATATATTTATAGTCCTAGCTTTTAGTGTTCAATCTACGATACATATTCACAAAACCTTGCAACTTCTAAAGTTTATTTCCTTCCTGTCAACTATGTTTTACATCCAATTAGAATTTTGCACAACTAATCCAGGCATCTTGGTTCTATCTCTTGTGAATATCAACTGTTTCATGGGCCTCTATGTCAGACATAAGGAGTAGAACCAATTCCTCTGAATGTGTTGTTGACATCGTTTGAACCCATTTCTAACCTTGGTGTCGCTAGTGCTTTTGCTTCCTTGCCATACCGACCTTGGTGTCATCAGTTTTTCCTTTTCTTCGTTTGAATCTATTGTTATTTTTTCTGAGTGTGTTGTCTTTGGCCCTCACTTTCTTCTTCCTCATTCAACTTTGGAATGTTTTTCTTTTCCACCTCATTATTGATTGTGTGGGCTAGCACTAGATGGTCCATTTCCCTATTGTAAGCAAGTGCAAGTGTTTCATATGGATCGTCCTCTACATCTGTATCCTTTCTTGGCCATCTTATTTTTAGGATTGAATCGTTTATCCCTAGACGCTCGAAATCCCAGAAGATAATTGCACTGTTAATGAAATCATGTTTTGAAATTCTTGTTTGTCAAGTCTTCTGGCCATGGATTGTCTCTAGGTGGTTGTGGCAAGTTGCTCAGAAAATCTGGAATGAACATTCTGATCATTGTCGTATATCTTATAATCCTGCAAATGATTAATTGATGCTTAGTATCCAACCTCTGCCTAAAACTCTACATTTACATTCATTAGTTTTTTTTGTATAGACGGGTACAAATCCAAATCTAGTGGTGTTTTGCAAGTGTTATGGATATGGATATGTTGATGTGATGCAAATGAAAAAAATTTGTCTTAAATTTCCTTGATGGATGCCTTCAACCTCAAAATAAAACTAAACAAAATGCACAACATTGGAGACGTTTGGAAACATATTTTCTTCAAGAAATATTTGTAGTTGTTTAGTCAAATTCAGCATTTAAATCTAAAATCACAAACATTGGTTGTCATAGGACCATCTGATTTTTACTAGCAAATTTAGAACAATTGCATATGCCAGAATGGCAAAATAGTTACATTTGTTTCAATAGCCACAACATCATGTATATGATTTTGATTATCATTTACTACTTTGATCTAAAGTTTTTATTGATTATTTGTCTCAACAGTCATTATGGATTTGTTCAAGATTGCTCAAATTCAACCATAATTTTATTTTATTTTTTCATAAATTAATATTTCCTTTTGTGTTCTCATACTTTGAACAAATATTCATCTTCACACATCTATTGTGTTACGATTCAATGTAATGAATAGGATTTTGGTTTTTCATTCAATTTCCACTTCATCATTTTTTTCTGCTATCGTACATGTCTTGTGGTTTGAGGGCTAGCCTTATCATCCAATGATTGACCGGTTGTTTCAAGACTTTGTTTTTCAATTCTCATGGAACCTAGGCTCGCCTACCTAGAGTTGTATAAAGTCATTGTCGAGAATTCATGAATTTTGTGGATAACAAATTCCCAAGTGTTAGCAATTTTTCTATTGATAAATTGTTCAATAAGCTTATGAAAAAATGCTATGTTATTAGCTTCTTTAAACTCGCACATTTTGTGAAAAAGTCCATTACATGTATAAACATTGCCAAATGGTACTCCTCCATATCATCCTTGGTAATGTTCACAATTAGTTTCATTATAGAAAGAATTTATTTGTCCATCTTCGCATTTGCCCACCACCATGTTGCCCAATCCTTTGTTTTGTTAATTACCCTCTTCCATTCTATTCCCCATGTTCTGATTTCAAGCAAATGCCTGAAAGGGCCTAGCTTGGTATTATCTCTTGGATATTCCAATAGTTTTTTTATCATCTTGCAAATTCTTTCTAACGTGCTTGAAATTAACATGTATTCAATCATAGATTTCAAGGTGTTTGGTGTGAAACTTGGTGACAATTTTTTTTTTGCCATTAAAGTATAAAGGTTTTACAATTGCAAGCACGCAGTTGAAAAACAAAGGATGCAACTACAAAGTACATGTGAAAATAATGCAAATTGAGGTATTTTGCATGCAAATTAATAGTAGAAGGAAAAATACTGTAATTTCATTGCGCAAGGTGTCAAAGGGCTGAGAAAGCAAATGAAAATTAAAAAAGGTTTAAAATGGTAAAGTGTCCCGAGGTGCCTGATATTATCTCAATTTTTAGTGGTCGCATACTTCTTGGTGGTGGACAGGTAGTGTTTGAATTGGCACATACCTTTTGGTGAGTCAATAGGTATATGTGCCACTAAACAATAAACCAACATAAATTTCTTATATCTTACTTGGAATGTATCATATTGTGAATGGTCATGAAAAAGTTCATCCATTGTCATTTTTCATTCATCCATAAATATCATTCATCCATGACACGTGATAGGATATTCTTCCACATCACCAAATATTTTGTCCTAGGTGTGATAGAATATGTTTTAAACATCTTATCAACGTGGGAAGAGTATTCTAAAAAAGATTCAGTCTTGTTCCCTTGTTCATGCTCATTTAATCATGTTCATGCTTGTAAGTTCATGAAATAACATCGCTAGTGTTCTTTCACACTAACACCAAGCAAGTTCAACTATGGAAGTTGATCCTTGGTGCCTCATAGAAACATGTTCAAGTTCAAAAATTTGCCTTGTTTTTCATCACTTTATACAAGAATCACCTGCCAACACCCAATTTTTTTGTGGTTATCCTTTGGCTTTTAATGTTTTTAGAAACCACCATTACTACAAACCATTTGTTGTGCTTTCCCCCCATCTCTCTTCAAGGCCCCAACCATGTGACTCAAATTATTAAAGAGATTTTCAATGATGTAAGTCCCTTTGATTGCTTACATCAGACACATTAGTTTGATAGGCATTAAAGTTTGAATCTCTAGAGCCTCCATCAATTTTGACCAAGCTTTTCTCCTCCATTGCATGTTTCAAAGGTTCATTTCTTTCATAACTTGAACCATAAGTTTCTTAGTAGATTAGGACATTGGTGCTTTACTTGCTTTATAACATTTTCAAAAGTAGAAATATAAGCAACTGAAATTGCCAATGCTTGGGCTTTTTACTCTTCCTTAGCTTAAATCTACTATGTTTAAAGAGTTTTGCAATGTTGTTGTCAACCTTCCATCACTTTTGGAATTTTTTCCTCTTTTTGTCATCATCAACCTTATCGTCATGCGATGGCATTCTTTGCATGAGGTGTCCTAAACACCATAATTAAATGCCATTGGTACACAAAGAGAAGATTTTTCAAATGTCTCCATCGTGTGACAATACAACAATGATACTAAGCATCATGACCTTCAAACAAGAATAAAAAAATCGACAAAACAAAATGACCACATGACCAAATTTGGAAAACTTGTTCATTTCCTACTAACCAAGTGCATTAGCTAACCCATTGATCCTAATTTCTCTTTAAATACCTTCCACGTATCTATATGGATCATGAGCCCAATAACTATTTTTGAGTCTTAAAATTGAACTAAAAAGTTACGCCCTAAATAACTTGGGCTGTGTGTTGTTTTGGATCACATTTTTTAAACTGATCAATCTTTTAAGGATAAGGATATGAAAAGGGTGACCCTATGATAGAAATTTGGTACTCCTTAAAGAGTTTTCACTTGAGTGGCACATAGGATGAGGGGAAATAAAGCCCAAAATTTTCCCCCTCTTTAGATGTAACCATTGAGAATTTAAAGCATCAAAATGAACCTCCAATGATGCTTGTTTTTCATGGTTTTTTTGCAATAATGTTTTGATTAATGTCAACTTTCAATTCTAGCTCTTCAAGCTTTGACTTGGTTTTTTCCATGGTGGATTTATAAAAGTCACATCGTTTATTACATGTTAACCTTGTTAGGGTCTAGAGATGGGTCAGATGTGCACAATGTTTGTAGCTTTGTCTCAATTTCTATAATAGTTGATTGCATGGAAGTGAAGACAACCCATAGTGTTGTTGACCTTTGATGCTAGCTCTTCCTTCTTTTTGTTCAACTTCACCATTCCAACCTCGGAGGACTCCAATTCCAACCCCACAATATTCATTAAGTCTACTACTTTAGTTTTGTTTTTATCAATAGAAGGGTTAACATCTCACATATTCCAAGTACTATAGAATGGTTTCGATTGACCTTCTTCTCTTCTTTCATCACATGCTCCACTCCTAATTCTATCTTCACTTGGGCTATAGTTTTACCCAGCAAATTTACTTTCCTCTCAATACACTTTTCCATCCAAGATAACCACTTGGACCTTTGGTTGGTGTCAATCTCATGATTAAATTCAGCCCAACTTACTTTTTTCCCTTTCATTACTTCTACAACAATGCCCTAAACAATTCCTTCCCTATTGACTTACTCCTAGGGACCTCATTCTTCCAATACACAATAAAGTAGATTTCCTTGATTATTTCGACAACTTGAAAATTGTAACAATCAGCAAAGGAATACCCATCCCTTCCCTTAGCTAGCCCAAAGACCTTTTTGAATTCACCCTCTTGCACATCTTTTCTTTTGATTATGTTTGGGCAATTTATCACAACAAGCTCGGCTATATTTTTAGAAGTTTTGAAAATTTTGAGGTTTAAGTCATTATAATGAATTTGCATATTTAACGACTAGTTTTTTCAACTATTTTTTTGTTGTAAATGCAACATGTGACTACAATTTGTTCTAGTTGATGTAGACAAATTATATAGAATTTTAATTGCAAAATACAATATGTGGCATCAAGTCACAATGGCAGTCGCATAAGGATGCAACTTACATGAACATTTTATCCATCCAAACTACCTTGTGTGGCATTGTCATTTTGTGATTACTTTTATGACTAAACAATGTAGTTGCATTATTTATATAAATATTTTTTTAAAATTATTATTTTTGTACTTATATATTACATTATTGATAATTTCATTAATTTCAACTCACAAGTTGTTGACATGTGTCATTACTTAAGCTAGAGGTTAAAATCCAAGTTTAAGTTATTAAGTAGGCCACTTAGTCTATTTACTAAGCTATGTAGGTAGGGAATATTTGAACAATTTACCATTGTTCATCACAACCCATGTCATTGTGAAAATTGATCCTTGAACCCCAAGGATGGAATTCAACTCCTTTACCACCAAGCCACCCCACTTTTTATGGCAATATTGTAATGTGCGTTGTATTTATTTTATTGGATTTAAAGCATTACACAAAACATCATTTTTTATATTTGTTATTTTATTGATATTTTGTCCAAATGACAAGATTTAAAATTCAATTTAAATTTTTTTTCAATAATCTACACTATTAAATTTTAATTTAAAACAAAAATATTTGAATTTCATTATTGAATACCATTTCAATGACCATTCCTTGGAAAAACATAATTCAAACACATGATTTATAAATGGAAAAAAAATTGTGGATAATATAATTTTAAAAAAAAATTTAGTCTTAAATTTTCATTTAATTCTAAAATATATATTATAATTTTTTTCAATATCATAATTTTAACAATAAAATCTGAAATAGATGTGTGATATATAATTTATTTAAAAATGAATATGAATAAATTATAATATATAAAAATATCATTTATTATTATTACTATAAAATATCTTATATTAATCATATTATTTCTAATGTAAGAGATTAATTTAAAATTTTGATTTTAATTTTAAAATATCAATTAGTGCCATATAATTAATTTATTTTTATGGAACTATAAATTTTATTACTTTTGCACTTATAATATATTAAGTTTTACTTAAAATTATGACAGAAGATTTATATAAATTAAATTATATATTTTTCACATATCAAACCTTTATTTGATTCAAAAAGTTATATTATATAAATTTTCTTATAATATATCATAATTGTACCAACAAAATCCAATTTAGATATACGATATATAATTTAGTCACATATAATTTTTATAAATGGATCATAAATTAACCCTACTACCTAGTTTTCAATAAATAAATTACATTACATACTTAATTAAGCAATTAATTTAAAAAATCACATATCAACATGACAAAATACCTACTATTTAACCCCCATATATATGACTTACTAATTACTTAAACTACTTACTACCTAGCCTAATAGCTAAATTAATTAAATAATTTACCTAATCAATTAATTAATTAGTTAGTTAATATTGACATATTCACACCATAAAATATTTATTAATTATCAACCTATTTATATATTAGTACCCAATACCTACTACCTTTTACTTAACCTACCTAATTAATCAAATAATTAAAAAACACTATGATATATCAACATGATAAAATTTAAGGTTGGAAATTCCAAATAATGTCCATATCTACCATTGCCATGGGTTTTTTAAAGTTTCACAAACCTACCAAACCCTACTACACATTTAATGGTTGATTCAACCTCTTTGTGAAAAATCACAAGAATTGTCATTTGCTTGCATTCTTATCTTTCTTGATTGCAAGGGAAGTGTTTGAAGAAGTGCAACTAGGGTTTCTAGTTGTTGGTGACACCCATGAGACATAGATGAAAATTTTGGATGTTTTTCCAAAAAATTGAAAAAGCAAGATCATTATGTATTTGCTAATTTAATCAAAATATCCATGGTTTCATAGGATTGTCCCTTCATTCTTCAACTTTAAATACAAAAAATCTCGGATTTGAAGATTAGGGTCAAAATATGTTTGAAGGATGGGCCAAAAATCTTGGTTGGGCATATAAACATGCATTTGTTTTGTTTTTTGTTGATTCAATTTGGTGGCTTGTTATGCAATACAAAATGTCCCATATTGATGCCCTATGGAGTCCTTATGATGGACCTCCAATTTAATTGTGGCAAGCAAATGACTTAGGTCATTTGAAGTTACCACAAGGACTTCCAAATCTTGTTCATTTTCCTCCTATATGGGGGAATGGTGCCATGACCACATCAATTGAGAATGAAAAATTATCAACAATAGGCTTTTAAAGTACATGGAGTTTTGCAAAATGGGGATGTGCAAATGGAACTTATGTTGGAAAACTTGGTCCATACTTGGATTATTGGGAAAACATCCTTGAATTGTTATTAAAGCCTTTGCCAATTCAAAGTTCAGTCCTCTTGGAAAGTTTTTGACCTTCAAGCAATTGGAAATCTAATATCTTCAAGGTGCCTCTCCCCCCATTGTTGATGTTGATCCTCAAGATTCAATTATCACTTCACATTGTGGTCTTAAAAATATGTGACTATCATTGTAAATAGTTGTTGACACTCCATTTTGAAACTTGGACCTTGGAGATTTTGTTTAGGTGAAATTGAAGATTCAAAATTATATCATGTGTGGATGGGAAGGGTGAAAAGTGAGGTTGTGAAGGATGAACAATCTGATAATTTTAGAGATGTTCATATTCAAACTTCAATGGTGGGTGCCATTGAAAAAGTGAGCAACTATATCAAGATTTTTGAGTGAGCAAACGGAAGTGCAATTTGGCAGATCATAAACAATGGGTTGACATTTCATCCTTTTTATTTTCATTTTCTACTAGAAATAATGTCACAATCAATAGCATTATAATGATCAGTGTTAATCATGCAACCAAGGCCAAATAAAGGTTTGCAAACCAAGGCCAATGGGATTATTGGTGTGTAATTATTATTTTGAGTTCTATTCATTTATTATTTAAATGAAATTTGATTGTTGTTTGGCTCCAAATAAGAGTATTGTTGTTATTGAAATTTGTTTATGTTTATTTTTAATATGTCATATTAATATAGACTTATGTTGTGTGGTAGTGATCCAACTTCCAGGTTTCCATAATTTTAATTTATTTTGTTTATAATGATGACATGGTGCTCACTAACCCTTTTAGTCCTCTTATTTTAATAAGTCCAAATTGTGTTATTTGTTGAAAAATTGATATATTTAATATTTGATAAATTGAACTTCTTACAAGTTATACTAGTTGGCCACTACATATTTGCATGAGATGTATAAACATTGCTTTGAAATGTTAAGATTTAAAGGTAGTAAATTTCTGGTCATAAGTTGTAAACTTGATTTTTTATTGCAAATGAACATTTATGCTAAACTAGGATTGTATATTGATGACTTTTTTCATTATATATGTGGCTATATTGTGGTTGGCATAAACTTAAACATCTCAAGTCCTTAAATTGACCCAAATATAACAAATAACATTATAGATGGATATAAAAATGACAATAATTTTGCAAGTTTTATTTAGAATTGTTTGAATTTGGTGCTCACCAAGTGACCTTCCTTGCAATCACCATGTTAAGTCCAAAATTAACATTGTAGTCCAAAATTAATTAAATTCTTGTTTTTGTTGTTTGTTCATGGTCCATTGTGCCCAAAGCCCTTTCAAAAGAAATATATTGCAAAGTTGAAGGTGCATTCAACTCCAACCTTGAATTTAAAAAGTCATCTTCAAAAATAATCACACGATGTTGAGACTTTGAACTATAGATCATAACTTCTATATCATTTTTTGCTTACAAACATACCTTGTATTATGCACATATGTAATGTTTTTATTTGTCTTTTTGTAAATTCTATGACAATATGTAATGTGTAAGAAATCTAGATAATGGAACCATGTCAATTTGAATCAAATGAGATCTTTTGAAATCATAATCTTAAATCCTAACCGCACTTGGAGGTTTTGAATTTTAAAAAATGAAATTCAAAACCTTAACCAAAAGGGTAATCAAAGTCATAAAACATATAATAATTGAGACCATATGTTCTCTTCAAAATCAATACTTACACAACATTGGTTGTAACCAATGTTAGGCGGTTCTTTTAATTTTTGAAGAACTATCAGTTTTGGTTTTTAAAACATTTCAGAATAAACTTAGAACCATTGCTTTTGGTTCTTTCAAAAACCTCAAAAAATCAATGGTTTTCATGAAAGAAGTGCCAAAAATTTGAAAACCGTGGTTATATACCAAAACTAGTTATTTGGAAATTTTGATAACCAGCAAGTAAATGAATACATACTGGGGCTGATAACTGAGGGGTATTTACATTCTTGGGTTTGAGGGCCCAGCCAACCAGCCAAGGGTGATGTTGCATTTAAAACTTTTACAAAACGGGGGGGCCTTCCATGAGTGAAAGGTCCCGAAATTCGGATCTTCTGTGGGTGGAAGGTCCCGTTCTGCTTTGCTTTACAGGGAAATTCTGTCGGAGTAGGTGACAGAAATTACAAAGGAAACTTTGAAAAGTTATCTACGGGGAAAACCAGATTAAGTGGTTTGCAATATTTTGCAAAACACCGGACCAAGAGGACCTGCTTTCAACTGCACTGGAAGTTTCACCAACTTTGTAAAAAATTAGCGAAACGTGAACCAAAGATTCCTATCAAAATAAAAAACTTGTAGGGACCCGCGAACTGCCCTGTGCCGACCAAAATGCAGGAGCACATGAGGAAGCACTGAGTTGATAACACTATGGCATTGCAATCTTGGCACCTCATTGTCTGTAAGGATTCCTGAACTTGATTGGAACGATATTCATGTAAATGCCCGTCATTCCTTCAAGTGGCATTGGAACGGTACTAGATTTGTATTTCCTACAGTACCGCCCATTCCGAGGGTAAGTACAACAGTTCGCAGTTTGTTGCGGCCTGGACAACAGGCTGAGTATAATTTTGAATGGCATCAAGGACAGAGGGGATACTTTGAATGCGAAGACAGTAAGGGCATTCAGCGAATGTCACCCGGATCAGGACGGTGAATGCGAAGCCGAAAGACCGCAGGAAATTATGTTGCACACTCAACTTCAGCTTGATAATGACCCAGTGATACATCTTCACTGGAACGAACCAAGTAACCTTTTGTTCGTATAACTTATGGTGAAGTGGAAGTGGCGAAGGTTTGGAGTGATCTGTAGCTGTGAGAAATTTGGGTCCACAAATTACTATCACGTTTTCAGCCCTTAGGAATTGGCAAGACACATTGAAAACAATAGAGAAGTGGATTCCTATTACATCTTGATTGATGATCCACAACCAACCGACATGGTTGCTGGTTACATCCATTGCAAAGATGTAACTCTTGTCTTCTACTTTGCATCTTCAGCTCTTGATTTCATCATTCCAGCTAAATCTAAGAACACATACTATATCTCCTGCCTACTCCAGAATTCTTATTTTGCTGGAATTCATACGGGTAGATTAGGTTGTTGACTGTTTAAGTGACTGCGGCTGTGTAGCATTGAATGAATTCAAATAGCACTGTGGCATACTTACCCAATTTGTGATTCATATTGTATTGAGATCAGTATACTGTTCTTCATGTTTATTTTGATTTTGGAACTCATTTCTATTCCTTGCTCTAGTCCTTGGAACTCTACTCTACTCATCAATGAAGACTTCAAGTGTTGGGGCAATTCTCTGCAGGTCGGGGATAGCAGTATCCTAACCAATGGGGAAGTGAAGGAGGGGATACACTGGAAGGTGTGGACGAGGCTATGATCAATCTGCAAACCCAACACGATGGAGGATTTGAAGATGAAGCCTACTCAACGTATGGGGATCATTCTGACTAAGTTGCTCAGATATGTGTGCTTGTAACTCCAAGGTCTTAATTCCTGTTCATAGTATATGAGTTCCAGGACTCTTTTCAAGTTTAAGTGGTTTTTTTTTCATTTGTGATGTTACGCTTTAAGTGATGATCATCCAGAAGACAACTAGCCAAATTTGGCTTGTACAGACAAGAAATGAAAGTATAAAACGTTTAAGCATCCTTCACATTTTTGGCTACATGTTAGAACGCCATAAAAAAATCTAGCAATTTTGTTAAAACAATATGGTGAAATTTTGGCAACTAGAAAACCAAAAAGAAACACGGGTCTTTAGCCATTTAAAAAAAAAATAGCCAGTTAAATATAGCCCCCCAAAAAAAACATGCAACTTCTAATCCATTAAACTGTGTGCTTCATTGTCTGCTTCAGTGCTTTACAGGGTGAAGACTTGGACCCTATGTAACCCTGGCAATAAGGCATTAGACTCGTACACCAAGACTCATTAGCCTGAGCTCTATGGGTTTAATGCCCTGCTGCAAGGCCTTTACCTGTGGTAACGAGTGTTGTGTGCGTGTGTGGGTCAATAGTCCTATATATGGCATGTAAATCTCATGGTAGTGTAAAATCATTTACAGTTACACCGTTTGAACTTTTTACATTTACACCCCTGGTGAAAATGTTTTGGGACATGTAAGTGTATATATTATATACCCTTAATGATCATATCTTTTTGTAAATTCATATTAATTAGTTGTGAGTGTTTCCTAAAACTCAATTTTCTTTTTTTTGCAATGGGTCATTTTGATTCATCCTTGGCAAAAAAATCATGATATTTTGATACTCTCCAGACATTAGCAACCAATCTGAGATAATGACAATGTTATTCCAAGAAATATCTTGAATGCACAATTTGTCCCACCTCATTGCTTGAGTATAACTTTTATTATTATTATTCTTTTATGAGTAATATTCAATAATAACTTTTATTATTGAGTACTACTTAAAGTTATAAGAACTTAGGTACTTATTGTATTTATTGTGGTTCACATTAATTAATTTAGTTAGGTGTGGTGCATTCCAAAGTACAAATGTTTTCATTTTTATTTTTTTACAATGGACCATATGGTTGGCTTATCACCAAAAATTTATGAAATCAAAAATCATATTTTTTACATTGTTTTGGGTACTTACACCGTTTTACACTGACATAAAATAAATTTGCATGATTTTTACATTTGCATGTATCATGTTCTACATTTACACTTATAAACAAATATAAATTATAATTAGACATTTACATTTAGACAAAACATAAATAAATTTAATTATGAGATCTACTTACACAAGGTGTAAGTCCTAAACCATTTACACTCACAACATTGATAACAATCTCAGAGAAATGTCGTAGTGTATTTGGAGGGTGCATTACCTTACTTAATTTTTTGCTCCAGCCTGGAGCGAGAGATTTTAGGTGAGAGAGAGCATGCCTATTCACGTATAGTAATGTCAGCTGTCTATGTACTCTGATGTCACAAAAGGGTAGGTGCTACTGTCAGTGCCTTCCAACCTCGGTTCATGGGGCGAAGGGCATTGACAGCAGTGCCTTTCGCTATACATAAAACCAAATGTAGCTCCACTCTCCCGCTGTATGCCTGGAGAGCCAGTCATACACAGGAACCCAACATGTGGACCTTCCCCGAAATGGATTGCCCACAACTGAGTGTTTTATGTGTAGGGTAAGTAATGTAGCAGGGCATTCTTCAAATAAGGGCCTGCTACCACCTACACTAGCCAAGTGCAGGCTTTTATTTCAGGTATGTCCTGATCGAAGGCCATTAGCTGGTGTAAACGTAAAGCCAGACCCTTGGTGTGAAATTTGAAAGGCCAGATCGCAAGACAATAACAACCTGTGTATGACAAGCATTTCATTTTGTGAAATGCCCTCTGTACAACACGAACAATTGATGAAATACTCATAAACTTTAATAAACAAAGCACCCAGCCATGGGGGGAAAGTAATGACAAAAGAGAAGACCTAATTCTGATTCAAAAGTGCACAAACCCAAAGGGGGTCACAAAGGGGGCAAAAGAACAAATTATGTTCCAAAGCCCACCCCAGTAGTCACAATAAGCATAGTAGAGAGGGAAAGGGAAGGAAAACTTAAAAGCATAGTAAGCTTAGAAGAATCCTCACCTGCAATGATGATGTGCCTAAATATAGAGGTCACTTGTACTCCCTACAAAACTATCAACATTCTTTGCCTATAGAAAGCATGTAGAACTGCAAAAGGAGGTGCCCTTAGCTAACCATACCATGGTAGCATATTAGTGGAAAAAGTCATCCGCTTGTTAATGTGGGCACCTAAAAAACTCTATGACAAGGGGAAGAAGTGCATCTGTTGGGTGCTAATTGTGGTAGAATCCTTCCTTTGCCTGAACCGCCACTGTTGTGGCCACCCCATGAAATGAAGTAACTCAAGATACCAAATCTATTTGGGTGGGGTCAACAATCACCACAATTGCCAAGGTGTGCGAATGTCATCAATTGATAACACAATGTTAATCCGTCGACATGAAGATTAAAAGGAACGGGGTGAAAAGACATGGGTCTATTCATGCGAAACATGAAACCTTACATCTCTCGCAATGGAAACGAAAACGTTTCAAACCGCATCATGAGATGTAATCTTGCCCACCATGGGAATAAGGTGGGTCCCTACAGGATCTAAAGGTGGCCACACATGTAATGGGTCACCTTGAGAGCTAACAAGTGGGGAAGGCCCAACCTAATGCGTAAAACAGAACTAAAACCATCATAAGGAAAGTAAAAAGGTGAAATCACTAAGCGAACAAAAAGCCAAGCACCTACCCTTGGGCCTGCGCAAGACCTCAAACATGCACAATATAACTTAAAAGCCATGTCAATGATGATGTGGAGAAAGGATGGTCCTACAATCTATCTAAAATTCTTTCATGAAACCAATCTAATCCCCTCTTAACAAATTGCATGAAAGGAGGAGTGTATGCCACTACATCCAAAGGAAAAAACTCCCACACCAACCTCAAATGGGCCTGGCAAGGGAGTGGATTGTAATTAATGGTGTGTATTACCTCTAATAAGAATGGGCAATGATCAGATATGACGCACCCCCAAACTTCTTAATAGACTCAACTGCGAATCTAAAGGTGAAAACAACAAAAGGATAAGAAGTTGGAGTACACTCCCTAGTTCATAACATTTCGGGGGTAGAGGGGCATGCTAAAGCTCTAGGATGGGGACTGGGACAAATGACAAGCGGGTCAATTATTCACATAGACCTGCACAAACAAAACAACAAGTTGATTATTGTGTAGTTAGAACACTTTTGGTGCATGGATGAACCACAAACAAACATGAACTCACAAAACTCACCACGGCCCAGATTTGGGGGAAACCATCACCTTCCCCCTTATAGTATTCTTTGTGCCTGGCCATGAGGCCTACACCCAAATGTCATTTTGTCCTGGGACTCCCAAGTTGGAAATCCTAAAATTCTCGAAATTGGGATTCCCATAACTTTGAAGGCCCATAACTTTTTGTGCAGACCTCTGATTGAGGTGATGTTTGAAACAAAGTTGTAGCCCTCAACGATATCTTTCCAACAATATGTGGCATGCCACTTTCATGCAAGTAAATCACGGAAATTCTCGATTTTTAGTGGTCGGAAATCAAATTGATAATTTGACTCCTAACCCTTCTTTTGGTCATAACTTATGTTTTAAGTACCAAAAATAGGTCATGTGAACCCATTTTAAACATTTTCATTCCAAGAAATTTCCAATGGTAAAAAAACTCTTTAATCCAATGAATTTTAGCCCTTGAAATTGCCTTTTGAAAATTCAAGAGTCTATTGGGACTCCAATTCTCAAAATGGGAACTCACTTGGGAGTGTGAAGGTTCATTCCCTCACACTCTCCTACATTCCCGAAAGCATGAAATGTGATTCCCGGGCTTCATTTTTAGCTCACACCTTTGCAAGCCCTTGCCTTGGGCGTGAACCCAAGGCTAGGGTTGTGACAAGATAGGAACTTAGCAATAATGATAGGTGCAATAAGTGCCTAGTTCCCTAAATATGCCGCCAATGCAATGAACTTTATGAAAATGAAGTTGATCCTTCCACAAAAGATGGGGAAAAATGATTTGTTGGCACATTAAAAAAATTTGCGAATAATCCAAAGAACTCGGGCCCAAGAATCTCCCAAAAATCTGCAAAAGGGTTGAATTGAAAAAGACAAGCTAACATCAAAAAATCGATGAAAGAAGAAAGCAATAAACCAAGTGAGAGGATTTTTAGGCACAACACTGAGAAAGGATCCCAAAAATAATTTGGACATCCCTAACCTTAAAAGCACCTCTGCATGGCGAACATCTTTGTTTAACACATCTTGCAAAAAAAAAACCCCAAATGAAATGCCCAAAATCTTTATAACTCATTGTATTAAGGTTGGCCCGTGTAAGGAAATTGTGTTTTTACTTTTTTGACCAAGGATCACCAATGCTTTAACATGCTTATTCCCTTGCATCCAATAGAAGTTTGAAATTGCAAGCATGCTTGAAAACATTTTGCACCTAGAAAGTGGTCTACTCCAAGCCACAAAAAGCACCTTAAACACAAACCATACACAATAAAAAACCATGCACCAAAGATTGTAAATGGCAATTCACTTGAAATGGGAAGAACCAATATCAACATCAAAATTTTGCAAAGTCACATGTTGACCATTAGTATGTACGAAAATTATTCGATATTGCAAACATTTGCCAAATGTTGCCACGAATTTAGAAATACTCAAATTGCATATGGGTTTTATCATTATATATTTATCTTGTTCCACATCAATGAAACTTCCGAAAAATGATCACCACCACAAATATCAAAATGTAAATTGATTTTTGTTTCAGAAAACGAACCTTGAATGCCATGAACCCAATTGTGAATGGACCCTTGATTCAAATGCCAAGATTTTTGCAATTTTTTCACAAGTTGGGTTTTTGTTTGCAAGTTATTTATAGCATGCACCAAAACCATTAAACTTGTAACTGTCATCAATAAGAATTTTTTAAATAAATACTTAAAAAAGGGAGGATGTATGAAATTCACATAATAAAGTGTATGTTTCAAAGAATTAGAAATGCATAAACAACATACATAAACAAACCTACCCATTGCTTTAGTGACTTGAAGGGGATTTGAACCCCAATCCATGAAAGATCTTGGCCATATGTAGCCAATGCCCTATTTGCATTTCAACCCTTATTAAATTACATGCAAAAACCAAATGAAATGAGGGAGCATTCAAAAAAATGTATGGCCGCCATTACATTTTTGTGAATCAAAGTTCGTATATAAAAAAAAAGCCATCCTTAGTAGTTCAATTTATTGCCACAACTCATACATAACTTGTATGAAACCAACAAGGTGACCTTCACTTATGATGTCATGTAGGTAACCATTTATAAACTTGTAGAAACCTTACATTATCAACTTGTATCATTGCAACTATTCATTCCAATCAAGGACTGCCATGTAAAAAGGAAAAGTCTGAATGGTGTAAAAGTCATGAGCACACATATGGACCACAAGGTCCAAGTGTGTAATTAGCCAATTCCGGAGTTTTGATTTCACAAAAAACAAGTTGGAGAAGGTGTGTTCATCTTCCACATTGCTAAACACCATCACCAAGCAAAATTTCACCAATGTAAATCATTTAGAAAGGTGATGCACCAAAATTATGCTAGATCCAATCCTTTCCCACATTTTGGTTGTTGGGTTACCATCAAAAGGATGCTACATTGCAAATTGACACAAGTTCTCCATGGTCAATTTGAAAAATAATGATTATTGGTCCAAAATAGAAAGTCTAATCAATGGATTAACAAACATACCATTAATCCCATGCTTTTAGGGTACTCAAAATGAGCTTGAAGAATGACCATGCACCCTAGAAAGGTGGTTTCAGCCTTTGGAATGAGCCAATACTGAAGGTAGTTTCTCCAACTCAATGATCAAACCTACTGCAATTGAAAAACATTAGTCCATCATTGAATTTGTAACTTCAGCCCATGTTTCCTTGGTCACCATGCTCACATTCCCAATGATGGGTTTGTGACATGCAACATAAACAATTTACTTCTTTTGAAGAAGGCCACATATGGAATTTGATATGCAAGTTTTTCCACCATGTCAAGCACAAAGGGCTTGTAAATATGCTCAACAAATTCATGAAAAAAACCAAATTGTTGAGAGGAAAATCAAATATGTGTATCATAATACATTTTTCATGGGTCTGTTTTACAAAGTTTGAAAGCACTTATAGAATCACATATGAAGGTTTGTCGCCCTTATGCAAGCTTATACAAACCTTGAACAAGTTCCAATAAATATAAAACAATAGCAAGATCCAATAATGTCTTTGCATCACATAATAATTCATAATTGATTTTTGCAATTTGGACATTTGCGTTATTAGCAACCATCTTCAAACCAAGCTTTTGTATTCTTGCAAGACCCTCTTAGAAGGTGCCAATAAAGAGATCTAGTGGGTCTCTATGTACTTCAATATCTTGTTACCTTTTGTGTGTAGGATTTTAGCCAATTTACTAGTATCCAAGGCCCACTTATGGCTATGAGCAAAACAATTGAACATGGAAGCCAAGAGAGTTTCAATCTTGGATACCCGCTCATGAAACTCAATGTTTGGACAACAAGATTTGTCCTATGTGCCATACAATGCACCCCACCAACAAAAGGGCATGCTTTTGCATGAACTAGGTGTTGACACCATTTTTCACTCCTTGAAAAATTGTAACACCATCTCATCCAAAGAAAATTAATTTGTTAGCAACATCCTACTCAATCAAGCCTCCACATTCCATTAGGCTCTACATATTCATGGCAGTCAAGTTGTCGGAAATCACTCCATCAACCACTCACTACAAATTCAATAAGATGGTGACCCTCTTCAATAAATATGAATTGCAAACCAACTTTGGTTGTCAACATTTATAACCTCATCATAGCTAACTAAAATGAAATCTGATTTCTATAGAGAAACATTGGTGGCTCATAGGACCACATTGTGCACCGCCTCTACCATGCCCCATCTTGTCAAGTTGGATTAATGCTTGTGGGGGACAATTTTCAATTTTCAAAAACAATGTTGCACAAGCATGTTCAGCCATAAAACACAACTTGGAAGATGCACAATGAAGCACAAAAAATGACCAAACTTGGCTACATGCAATGGTGTACCTGAATGACTATTTGCTTCCCCCATTTTTCCAGATTCCACCACATTTTGCCAGCTTGCACCATTAAACACCCCAAGATAAAATCACAAGAATTCCAAACCTCACAAATCCTGAGTTGATTCTATACTTTAGTGCTTGTTGTTGCCACCATTACATCTTGTTGGCTTTCTACCATCTCGAAACATTGCAGTCTTGAACATGCTTTCTTGCAACATAGACAGATACACATTTCTTTGTATCATCAAATAAACTTTGAGTAGATAAGAAAAATTGTTCAAACACGTCTTCAATTTACAAAAACAAATGCAAGGTGAGTCACAATTACAGCATACAAGACTTGTGATTTGTTGCAACTTCCAGCCGTTTCCAACCCCATTCATTATCACAAATTCCCAGATCAAACTCCTTAGTACAAACAAAATCTCATCCTACAAAGCTTGCAAGAATGAAAAACCTAAGCTCAATCAATGAAGATGACAATCTAGAAATCAAAGCTTGAAGTGATGATGGTGATGGCACCTAGCTAGCTACAAGGGAGTGGATATGCAACAAAAGGCAACAAAAGGTATGTAGTATGGCATCCAATAGCAAAGAGCAATCGCCCCCAACAACAACAAATGTGGATTGTGGATCTTGCAGTTGGCAAATGGCTTATTTGCACTGTTGATTCCTAGTGAATTCTACCCCTTCTAATTCCTTTGGGGCCTTTGCATGGCCTTTTTTATTTTCACAAAGTGATGGATTTTCATCACAAACAAACCCCACTATTTAAATGGGATTTTTTCAGTACTTCAAAAAACCACAAGGAATAATTGTCATGACAATATGGTAGATTGCAATTGATTACAAAACGCGATGGATCTTAAGTTTTAAAATCCATTAATTTTTTCATACTACCAAAAATATCCGTTAAAAAAAGAAGTGAAATTACATTATTATGTAAAGATGGTAATAATTATTGTACATGATTATATCATTTTAAACATCATTTCAAATCTCTTGAAATTTTTTTAAATAAAGAAAATATTGGTTACAATTTTGATAGGTGGCCTAACAATCATTTCCAAGAAGGCTTAACGAAATTTCGCAAGAAAGTCAATGTTGTAAGTCTAAAAAGTCCCCCTACGTGTTGACAATAAGCTAGAAGCTAATGTTTAAATATGGCAACTTGAAAATTTTCTACCTCAAAACATGGTGACTTTTTGGTCGAATGTTTCCAAGAAAATCCTTTGGTGCTTCAAAAAGTCCTTTTTTTAATCATCTAAGTGACAAAATTTCATCCAAAAGAAACAATAGTCATAAAGTTTGATGAGTGCGTTTGAATGTTTTATACTCGGTTAAATCCATTTCAAATTGCTTCTCATATTATGCAAATACATAAAAAAAATTCCAACTCTGAAAAATGAAAAATCAAGCACTAATAACACTTGTGGTTCACTTGTGGTTCTTATCAATGTGATTGCACCCAATAGAATATTTCAGTTGTTTGCACAAACAAGTTGGCAATCTTCCATCGAGAGATGAGAAGCTGGCAACAACATGAGAGATAAAAGGCCTGAAAGGTCTGCCCATTCAGTCTTAACAAGGAAGTCACAATCCACCACCTGAATTTCATGACCCTGTAAACTCAACCTGCCTATAAACATCTCACATGCATGTGCCAACCTGACAAAGCAAAACACACATTGAAGGATTGAAGGAAGAATCCTAAGAACCTCGATGACTGCCGTCTGGTTCATAAGTTTCAACATGAGCTTCAACCTGCAACTCAACTTCATGGCAATGCTTAATTAGCCCAGAAGGTCACACAACATGTACTTTGATTACGGGCCAACAAATCTTACTGTAATAGCTGGTTGAACACTGTATAGCACTCAAAAGCACTTGATTCTTGGCAATACAGCAAAAGTTACGAGTTGCATTCAACAAACCAGCTGTGTCCAACAAATTCACTACCAGGCAAGCTTCAATGTTGTCGTATTCACAAGACTGCAAAATCTGCAAGTCAGGACCTGTACAGAACAAATTTGTGCTTATACAGGCGTGAATCTCTGAGACTTTTCTCAAAGAAACTTAGCATTTTTTGTCCAATGCTCTAGCACCAAGATCTCTCTAGAATTACACAAGTACAGCCAAACATCAAACTCACTACAAAAGATGCCAGCAGTCCAATGCAGGCCACTATTAAGAACACAATTAATGTACCTATGGACCTCATAAAAGAACACGAGTGTTTGATGAAGCTTGCTTCCTGAAGTCTGGACAGGTTTCCATTAGCAAAAACCAGGTGTTACTCAGCAGGCTCCCTATGCTTTCTAACCACTAACTCTAGAATACAGTTTGCTGTGTTTACTAAACTTTAGAACTCCTATGCATCCTATACACCTTTCCACAGAGAAGGCAAGAGCAGAGTTGCTTATTTCAGTACTACCCTACACAGAGGGACAAGTATCTGAAGCTAGCACCAAGTGTGTAAAAACGGAGGAGAAAGGGAAACCTATTCCAAAACAGCTTGAACAAAGCCATCTTTAAGGATGTCTATCATGAAGTGCATCAGAGGGTGTATAATTGCGAGGGCTATAGATGTCAACAGCCTCAGGTGATCCTATATTTCTTCGATTTTTGGGGGTCTCTGGTTCAGACCGCCTACTTGACCGAGCCCTGCTACTTTCATTGTCCTCAGACCGCCTAGGCTTTGCACTGTCAGCCTTCACTGTTTCCCCACCCCTAGGGCTCTTCACACTCTCAAGTGAATAAGCATGATCATTTCTCTCAACCTGATTCTCTCGTTGATGATTCAGTGCTGCTTGGTAATCTTTCCTGATGTCCCAGAGTTTTTCTTGCACCTCTATCATATTGGGTCGATCAGTCTTTGAGGGAGCAACACATGAGAAGGCCAATTGAAACAATGATGGCAGTATTCCAATGATTGCAGGTGTCTTCTTGATATTAGGATCAAGGATATGTCTCAGCTTCCCATCCAAAAACTTTGCAAAAGCCTGTCATGCAGCAACTTGAAACGGTATTAGCTATAATGCAAATACACATAGCTTACACATACTTTTACTTCACATACTATGAATGACAAAAAATACAGGATAGAATAACAATACAGGGCTAGAGAAACACAGTATTCATACCCATCTTACAGTGACGCGTTCATCATTGGGCCTACTGAGATCTAGCGGTCGCCTCCCTGTGAAGAGTTCTATAAGTAAAATGCCAAAGGAATACACATCGCTCTTCACATTCAGTTGATATGTTGTCAAATACTCAGGGTCAAGGTAACCAGCAGTGCCTCTCACTTGAGTGGAGACATGAGTGGCCCCAAATTCTCCTGATGGGCCAACACGGGAGAACCCAAAATCAGCAACCTTTGCACGATAGGAATCTGTGAGTAAGATGTTGGATGATTTCACATCTCGATGGATTATTGGTCTATCTGCACAAACACGTAGCCCACAGTGTCAGTGCACCTCATCTCCTGTGAAGTGTAGCTGCTTCTATGTAACAAATGTTGGCACATGACAAACCAGTAACAGAATGAAAGTTATAGAGCACTCTGACCATTAGTAGGTTCCACAAAGTCACACTGATCAAGGATTCCTACTCAAATTGAGACCATAACCATGACACTTGGGAGAGAGTGTCCTTGTATCCAATAGAATGCCACATTTTCCTTGCTTCTGTCCTACTGTAGCCTTGTGTCGCAAACGTTTTGCTCAAAGTGCATATGAGCCCCATTACATGATGGCTTGTCACATAGAAACCACCATAAATACAGTGGTATGCCAATTGACTGGACACATACATTCATCAAATCTATCGGAAACTTGCTTATGGAGTTACCTGTATAGTAATGGAGATATGTAAGGGCATGTGCAATATCAATTGCAATATCCAAGCGTGTGCCCATGTTTAGGATCACTCCATATGGTGAACCTGCATCAACCCACCATACTTCTCCCATTGAATGCAAAAAAAAACTTAGCCCTAACTGTTTGCATTAGATTAAACAGCAGCATACCCTAATTGTTTGCACTAGATCAGACAGCAACATACTAGCCCTCTGAATCTACAGGTTCAGGTTGAGCTCTACACATGAGTCATTATTTGTCTGTACGTATGTATGCCTGGTTTGAAGAATGTACCATCAAGGTGCTGCCGGAGGTTCCCATTGGTCACAAACTCAGTCACTAAAATCCGCTCATCTCCTTCCTCCAAGTAACCTATAAGCTTCACAAGATTCAAGTGCTCCACTTGAGATAGCATATTGACCTCATTCTCAAACTCCATGGAGACTCGTGCCTCAAATAACTCCTGACATCCATAGACCAACATCAGTCTAACTTTGCCACCTCTCAGGTCCTGCTACTGCCTTCTTGGACAAAAGAGGTTACAAAGCAACACCCTCATAGTCCATAAAGTTGTTTACGAAATTGTAGTCATTCATACCAACCAAGACCTCACCACAGATCATCAGATCATGTGGATATATCAACCTGAGACTAATGAGCTGAGCAACATGACAACCCTGCAATTGTGCCAACACCAGTTCACAGTTCTAGGCATGTGAAAATACATATCCAAATTTCAGTAGCAGAAACTATTTTTCTTTATTGTCTGGAAGTAATCCACTATAGCATCAAACTAGCAACTGGAACCACTGTCTCCAGAATATAAATATGCCCAGATCACAAATAGAGCCCTCCTATATAATACAGTGTCATTGTCTGACAGTGTCACTTGAAAACATGGGGAGATATACCTTTTTAGCTCGCTTAATGGCAACTAGTTGACCATTACGGAGCTTCCCTTTAAACACAGAACCAAAGCCACCTTGACCAATCTTATGCGACGCAGAGAAGTTCGCTGTCACCCTGCTTAGCTCAGCCATTGTGAAGGTTAAAGCACCGAGGGCCTTTGGTTGCAATTCATGATTGGCAGAGAATGGAGAGACAGAGCCATGAGGGCTTGCAGCTGATCCCTCTTGGGAAGCATTTGGCTCAGAATTCCCTACAAAGAGCCAAAAAACCCGAGCACACACAATAGGTATTGAATATATATATTGCACCATATTCTAACTTTCTTGACTGCAAGAAGATAAATGCAGATTGCATTTAAAAACTTGCACCTGGAAATCTCAAAAACTATTAGGTCACAAAGTTGCTTTCAAATTCTGATGTGTGGACTGATTCTGCCCATTGATGAGCACCTAACATCCATATTGCATATGGGTTACATGCATTCTAGTGCACATTTCCAGCAGACTTCAAGCCAACTTCAAGATGGAAATGTCCCTGTGCATGAGGGCACACCTCACTAACACAGATTCTAATCCTCTAATTAAACACAGATTCTGGTGTGCTTAGTTAGAGCAACTCCACTGGTGCTCAGTATGTGACCCTGCCAATTAAAATAGGATGAAGAAAAGTCAAAACATGGAGGTTTGTCTCTGCAAAATGGTTTAGGACCCAGCATTTTTGCATAGTTTGCTGAGGCTGGTAAATGGCACAGCAAAGCTTAACACCTGCTGTTGATCAGCTGGCTAGATGGTTCAATTGGTCAAGGTGGGTTGCTATTCGTCGTCTCCCATCTATTTGCAGTCCCAGTTTTAGTTTTATTGGTGGGGTTGGAAAGAAAATACCTAAGGAACATGCCCTACAGCAGCCCTCTATCAGTATTTAGCACATCCAGTGTGCACTGTTTAGTTTCTCCCCCATCCCCACCCAGGAACCTGAAAAGATGGACTGTACAAAGTGAGAGACTATTTAACTCTCACCACCTAGGCCAATCATTGTAGTTGGCCAATGAGAAAGAGCCATTTATTGCTGAGAAACAGTCATTTCCTGCTTCAGGTGCTCTTGCAGGGTACTGTGAACATGTGCAGTTTTGTGAGCCAAAAGAAGATGCAAAGTGCTTTTCTGTAAACCTTCATCCAAAAAGTACTGTAAAGGCCAATTTACTGCTGAGAAATATTTTTGCAGGGTCGCATACTGAGTACCGCTGGAGATGCTCTTAGTTAGTGCAAGGTTCCAACTTGCGGTACCTAATTCGATCAGGAAAAACGATGTCCTCGTGAAACACACATTTTGCAGAAAGTCCAACACACTCGGAGGAAAACTGCAACGAAATAAACTTGCAAGCAAATAAAAACTCACCAGAAATATTTGCTACTTTGCTGCTGTCCTCTTTAACCCTTCGCCGCAGGCACGGAAAGCAAGACATCGAAAGAACACGTTGATCACCACCTTAAAACTCCTGATGATCCTTCCGCTAAGCTTTAGTTTGCCGGTAGGGGGATTGACAAAAGCGAGGAGGTTCGTTGCATCAAATACACCTTGTGAAGAACGCAGTCGGTCCACTGCTCCTTCAACGGACTTAACTCCGTCCAAGCGAAACAAAAGCCACTTTGGCAATCTTGCGATCGTGCAGCTATGAACCACCAGCGAGAGAAAAAACGCAATAATAACGATGCAAAGGTAAGGAGCACGGAGAACAGAAGACGGCCTCAAGTCTCAACAAGCTTATACGAAACTGAGCTTCGCTTTACCTCCCACGACGCTCCAGTCCATAACACATCACATCCTTGGCTGTCATGCACTCCTCACGCTCTCTGGCACCAACAGCTTCCTGTGCGGCACTCCAGGAAACCACCGTCGCTTCTTCTTGTGTCCCCTCCTCTATTCCACAAAGTGTGCAAGTAACGATAAGAGACGAAAAGAACCTTCAGAAGCTTGTCCGACACTGCAACAAGAAAAGTAGTTTCTTGTTGGATTTTATTTATTTTAAAAAGCTAGGAAACTGGGGACGAAGAACACAACGTCTTTAAACAAAGGGGAAGAGCACTACGCCTAGTACGCAAAAATTCAAAGCGGCGATGGCCTGGAGAGGAGCGCCATCTCTACTTCCGCAGAGAAAGCTCGAGACGAGGCAGGAGGCAGGAAGGAGACGACGACAGCCTGGTGGTGACAACACAAGAGGACTTCTTTCGTCCCCTTACCATCTTTCGGATCCAGCGGTCACGATCTCATCATCGATTTCCTCCGACGGTAGTGCTTTTGCGCGAGATAAAATCCAATGTTTCTGCGTGAAAGAAAGAAAGAAAGCGTCGGCAGACCGACCGCTCGCTCGCTTCAGCCAGAGTGGATGAGAACCAGACAGCGCCCACTAACCGGAACCCAACAGAAAATTGTGTACTAACCACTTTTCATCCATCCTTCCAAGGTGCTCTTTTGGGTGCTGGTTCACTCTAGCCGACCGCTTCAGCACGCACCGCCTCTAGCCGGTTCAGAAGTAGCCTTTTTTTCTGGCTAAATTAAGCGAGTTGGCTAAGTTTTTTTTCAAAATGGCTATATATATTTTTTCCTGGATATCTATTCGCCAAATTTCTACATTTTAAAAAAATAGCCATATTTCTCTATAGGGTTCTACTGAGTAGCAAAAAATTTGAATGAATCTCAAACCTTTTTACTTTCATATCCTGTTTATAGCCAAATTTGGCTAAACTGTATTATGGACGGTCACCAGTTCAACTACATCACAAATATGATTATTAATTTATTAATTTATTAAATTTAAATTATTAATTTAAAAAAAAACTCATGACATTAAAATCAAATACCATACCCCAACACTAACAATTGACAGTTTCTTCTGCCCAAATATTTAATTTTTTCAGTGGGCAGCAAGTTTCAACTCAAGGGCTTTCTTCTGAACATGGGTTTTCAGGGAATAAATTACATTGCAATAAGTTACAAATACTTCAAAATATTGAAAGAAGACATTGCACTGGGATGTAACATTTGCTTACACATTAACCTAGCAGTTTTGCAAACTAAACAGAAGTAAACCAAATGATACCAAGCAAGCAGACTCATCACAAAGCTCATTGCCAGGTTGAAACAAAATCAAGAGAGATGAATAAAATCTTTTAATATGCTTAGATAATGTGAATGTCTAAGGCATTTAATATAAAAAAACAACGTCGACAATACAAATATGTCTATTCATCATTCACAAATTGGTTCCCAATTCAAGCCAAAATTGTATTCCAAATCTTACACAAACTTTGTCGTTCCTGGTTGAAGTGAAAATACATTCTTCATCATCCTTCATGAATGCCACGACTCTAAGAAAAAGATGATGAAATTACATAACAAGATAATCCTCCAAAAGGTGACACCAATTGCCCACAACCACTACTAACAATCTCAGCTTGTAAACACAAAATCATAATAATCTACATCATCATAATCTACAAGCTCCCAAGTTTGATTTTGGAGGAGAAAATCACAACTAAGCAATTAAATTTCTCATTTGCTTCTCTATAGTTATTTTGGGTGAAGTTAACATGTATGCCTTTGAATATCATGATCCACAGACAGCCCAATTATTTCAATTTGTGCATGTCCATAAATGAAATTTGACTTCCATTAAAGTACAAGAACTTGTGGCTCATAACTTGATCACATGTTAAACAACTTGCTTCAACAATTCATATTACGACTGCCACAGGAAAGACCATATTCTGTTGGTGGGTCTATTTTTTCAGACATCACCTCACACATATGTTGCGGTATCTTTCAGCCCAATGATAATAGACATCGAAAGATGTTGTGCAGTAAACTACGCAGTTAAATTATCCATTTCAGTGTAACATATGTTGTGTGTGCATATGTATATTGTAGTTTGGATTTTCAGCTCCCATATTTCATGGCAACATGCTAGACTTCAGACTCGACTTGGGTTGAGGTTTCAGAATCCAGATACAATTCTTGTGAGTCTCAAACTCAAATCTCTTCAACCAACCTTTTGATTCAACTCTGATAATACTCTGCAAAGAGATGAAATCTTTTCGTTAGTCTTGTTCCCGATCTGGAGGAAATTTTGGTTCAAATCATGGACCCACGTGAAACAGCTAGGAAGCTCGAAGCCTTTGATGTTAATAGCCAAGCCAACATCAGTGCAAAGCAAAACCTGTAAAATCTGTTGTCATTCATGTGTTGCAAATTCCAGCTTCCAATGACATACCTTGAATTTGCAAGAACCATATCAAAGTTGAATATCTTGCAATCAGGTCAGACAAGAATGGTGATTCAGTATGTACATTTTGCATGTGACATCTGAATTACCACCTTAAAACATGGCTAAATCAGCTGTTACTCAAAACACAGGAAGAGTCATAACCTGATGACGAGTTTAGTAGCCACAAGATCAGTTCAATGATCTGACTTTTCTTTTGAGGAATTGGTAATTTAGTGATATATGCTGTTGAGGCATTTCTTTTGTCTCCTCAAAGACATACACCTAGAACACACATGCACACACATACATAGGGAGAGATGAAACAAAGGAGAAGATGAAAGATGTTTTGAATGACTTTATCTATGCTGCACGGGGATCCATACCCTGTTGCCAAACAAAAACAGTCTCATCCCATGCAGTACTAGCCAATAAACCCTCCACCAAAGTACTCATATCAATTCCTACAGCAAATTCAGTGTGATGTGCCAAGCGGGCAAGAAGTGCATCCTCAGGAGCTCGATAATCCCACAAACAAACAGTCATGTCATAAGAGCAAGACAACAACAGGCTCTCTTGGTGTGGAGAGAACTTAACTTGGCGCACTGCGTAAGTGTGACCAAGCAATCGGGTGAGCTCCTGGCGAGGGTTCCTTACATCCCAAAGCTTGATTGATTTGTCAACTGAACCTGACACAAGCATGAATTCGTTGTACTTGTTCCAGTCACATGAAAGAATCTCCATTTCATGGCCTGGGATTTGGTAAGTCGAACGTGGCTGCCTTACATCCCAGATACGGACAGTGCAGTCACCTGATGCTGATGCAAAAATATCAGCATGCCTTGGATTCCTGCAGAAACAAGTAGAGCAAACTCAATTGCAGGCTGCCTGTGGAAAATGGAGATGACAAAAAACCAAAAACTTAGTTGCAACCCTGAGGGCATGAGAAATTGAGAGAGAGAGAGAGAGAGAGAGAGTCCAGACTGGTCATCCATACCACACAGCTTTGTATACACAATAAGAATGCTCCACAAAAGCTCGCAAGGATTGTGGAGAGTCCACTGTCCAAAGCTGTTTTTTCCTCGCACATAATACATAGTAGAAGATGAGTCATCAACTTTATGCAGATGCACATTCAGCACCATACCAAAGATTCAGTATAGCATCACACCCAATACAGACTCAGAGCAGTCACTGCTTTAAACTGGAGAGATAGGGCATATTGATACAGCCAGAATATGTTATTCCACACATGTAAGCCAAGTTCCTTAATTTCCCCTGGTTAGAAACCACCATATTCTTTTGGAAGGACAAAGAAGCTCTGCTTTCAGACAAATGGGAGATCCACCATCTTGAACTTCATAGAAAGGAATGATGGATTACCCGAATAGTGTCATCCCATGAGCTGCTCAGAAAAGAATCTTTTCTCACCATATTCCAGTCCACAGAAGCCCTGGTTTCATCAGCCAATAAAACCATAAGTCAAAAGTACAACTCATTCAATAGCAGGAGAGAAGTGTTCTGAGTAAGAAACAAGGTACAAGTCCTCACACTTGTGGCGAAGCCGCAAGCACAGACTTTACTTGCCATGACCATATTACCACACCAGTTTGGACAATGCTGGATAAATAGGAGGAAAGCAGTAGGGGGAAAGGGTGGGTGGGCAGGGAAAAGGAGGAAACAGCAAGGTAATGACCAGTTTTCACAGCTCAGGGTCAGGTCTAGTAGTGGGACACAGGTAAAAATACATTAAACATGTTCACAGTCTGCCCCAAACTTCACAAAAGAATCAATGTGCTTTGCCAGAGTGTCCTGAAGCTACACCACCAGCAGGACTAGCACTTTATGCTAATCCTCAAGTCCTCTGAAACATGAATGCATAAATTTAGGGTCAAAGTTCTTGAAGAGGCTAGTGCTACAATAGGAACACCACAAACACAAGTGCTTGATTGTACTTGTAGGTCCTGGGGTGATCCATGGCAAGATCAAAGAGCATCTGAGAAGTAAATAGAACACCTATGGAAAGTGCTTGTTAGAGGGTCATACAGAAGGCCAGAGGAAGAAACAGCAGTTACTTACACTTCATGAGAATGTTCCTGACGATTGCTGACAGGGTTGGCCATTGGAGGTGCTGCTAGGTCCCACAACTGCAAGCACATCACTATCAGCCCTATGACTGGTGAGTTGCATCACTGCAGTCTTCAAGCCATTTTCTCTCTGGTTTCCATGCACATTAAGACAAAATCATGTAATGCAAACCATACAGCAAAGGAAAATTCAGCAAAGAAGTCATGACACAGCCAAAATTGAACCTTCAAATGCTTGAGGTCTGAGAGAGAACCATTACATGTAGAGGAAGGAAATTACCTTCACGCTGCCATCTCCACTTGCAGAGACAAGAATATTCTCATTCTCCTGTTCAGTCAATTAGACAAACCATGTCAATGTGTCTCACAGCCATCATGGACCCCACCAAGAGACCTTGAAATACTGCATTGTGTGTAGAGGATATTCTGCCAATGAATGTAAAATCCAACTCCTCCACAGAGATCTACAGCTACATTCCTCACCGATCTGACCTTATCACCACTTATGCAAGGTAATGGAAGAACATAATCTCAGATGTACCGGGAAAATCTCCACACTTACAAATTGATACAACTACAAAGAATGTGCAAGTGATTCTCATAAACAGAAGAAAAAAAAGATGAGAAAAAGAAGGAAAACAGGCTACCTCAGACCAGGTACAATCATAGAGGCCATCAGGTGTATCAAATGAGCAAACTGGTACAAATCCATTCGGAGTCAGCTGCCAGAAAGATCCACCACATGGAAAATCAGTACCAAGGAATTCACACAAATACAAGTTCATTCACTCATCTGTAAATTGCTCTCTGTACACAGAAGCTCCAATGAGCATTTCCTGAATCCGAATTTGCAAGGGGTGTAATTTGACGATGAAATTTACATACTACATACATCGAGCACATACTGTCTGCCGCTGCCAATGATCCCGAAATTCTGCGAAGTGGCCACCGCCAATCGTGATTCCAAGAATGGACTGAATTTTACCTGCAAGTCCCCACCACCATAGTGTGCCTCCCACCCTCAACCCTCTCTTCCTTACTACTCCAGTATCAAAAAGACCCCAACAACAACAACAACAAGGCGTGAAAGTAAATGAACGCGAAGAAGAAACGACTACAGCAAATCGCGAGGCTTACAGCATAGCCATTGAAGGCGGTCTTGAACATCGGCATGATGAATTTAGAAAAACTCGGAAACAACTCGCGAGCTTTTTTTTCAGGCCAAAAAATTGGGTCGCAGATCGTCAAATCCTGTCACGATTTCCGAGCAGAATTTCACTCACTCCTTGCGCTTCCCATTTCTTGGCCAGTTGTTGCATCGACAAGCGACCCCGAGGCCGAAAAATTGAGTACCTACCCAGCAAAAGTGCGAATCACGCAACACGGTGCTGATTTCCGTCGACCCTGTCTTTCCGGAAAGAGGGCATTGCGAAGATTAGGGTTAGGGTTCGAAGCTCCCACTGTTTCTCCGGAAAGAGTGCAGTGTGAAGATTAGGGTTAGGGAGTGGTGCTCTCAATAGAGAGAGAGAGAGAGCTTTGTGAAGGAACAACGCAACACGCTAGAACAGAGCTGCCTAGCACCAGATATGACACGCACGAGGCCTGCCAGGCGCCGGAGGATGCGGGAGAGGCAGTTGGCCGCAGAAGAATCGAAAGTTATTGTTCCTGCGGTAGTACCAGCAGCTGCTGCTGCTGCTTTTACGTTTTCCAACTCATTGTCGACTTCTGAGAGTGCACCAGACGAGGAGGTGTCTGCTGTTCCAGAGCTTTTCTCCTTCGGGCTGCAAAGGGGATCTCACAGCTATGGGGTGCAGCCGCTTGGAAACATGTTCCTCAATGCTTCGAATTGTAATGTCAGGAACGTGGGACTCGGTTCTCTTCAGGTTCTCCCTGATGCGCTTCTCCTGGATATCCTCGGCTACTTAGGAAGCAAGGATTTAGGTCGACTTGCTCTGGTGAGCAAAGCTTTCTATGTGTTTGCGCATCAGGATTCGCTGTGGAGGACTGTGGTGCTCGAGAATTTTACGGGGGAGCTTGCTTTCAAGGGTTGTTGGAAAAGCACGTTTCTTGCATCATCTTTAGTGCCTGGCTTCACCGGTGCTTCACATGTCCCTCTGAAGGTCTGAGTTTTGCAGTCACTCTCTTCATTTATCAGACGGGGAAAAATACCACAAAAAACTGAAAGCTGGAAAAACCCTCTTTGTTGTTGGAAAGCCATTCCTTCCTGGACGGATTTTTTTTGGGCTGTGTTCCTGATTATTCTGAAAATATTCTTCATCAGGTGACAGATTTCTATTCAGACTACATTTTCCAGAGCTGGTTGTGTGCAAGTTTGGAGATCAAAGACGAGTGGCTAAGCACTGACAACATAGAACGGCGAGAAGCACCTTCAGTGGAGGAATTCATAAGAGATTTTGAGGAACCTAACAAACCTGTTCTCCTAACTGGAGTGCTCAAGAGCTGGCCTGCAGTGAAGAAGTGGGATAGGCCGTATCTGCTAAACAAGGCAGGAGATTGTGCATTCACAGCTGGACCCATCAACTTGAAGCTGAATGACTACTTTGCTTATGCTGATTCTGTCAAGGAAGAGCGGCCACTGTATATTTTTGACTCGAAATTTGGTGAGAAAGCTCCACAACTAGCTGCAGACTATGACATCCCGGTCTATTTCAGAGAGGATTTGTTTTCAATACTTGGGAACGATCGTCCAGACTTCAGATGGTTGATTGCAGGCCCAGCCAGGTCTGGCTCCTCCTTCCACATTGATCCCAATAGCACCTCTGCCTGGAATGCTGTAGTGAGGGGTTCTAAGAAATGGCTTCTTTATCCTCCGGACGTGGTACCACCAGGGGTCCATCCAAGTCCAGATGGGGCTGATGTTGCATCGCCAGTGTCCATAACGGAGTGGTTCATGAATTATTACGGGGTGACACAGCAGCGCAAGGAGAAACCTGTGGAGTGTATCTGTCGGGAAGGTGAGGTTGTGTTTGTACCAAGGGGCTGGTGGCATATTGTCATCAACTTGGAGGACTCCATTGCAGTCACACAGAATTATGTCAGCAGGTGTGTGCAGTCGTAGACAGGAACACAAAGCAACAAGTATATGTTGATTAAAGTCATCTGTCAAAATGTTCTGTTTTAGGAAGAAGATGATGGTCTGATACTTTGTGAGCAACTCTCATAGGGTTATGACTCCACTCATTGATGTGTGACCTTCAAATTGTTCTTGTGGAGATTTGTCTGCAATTTCATAGCTATAGGTCATGTATGATTCTCTGTAGCAGTTACTGCAGGAGCTGATGAAATTGGTGGGTAGTCATGGTGGCTCATACCTCTATTTTGTGATGAAGGTCATGGTCTGATACTTTTTGAGCAACTCTCATAAGGTTATGACTGCACTAATTGTCATGTTATTATCTTATCATTGTTGTTGTGGAGATTTCTCAGTGATTTCATATATATGTGCTGATTGCTGATTTTCTAGTGTGTGTGTCCATAAGCTCTCAGTCTTCCCAGTTCTCCCATGGATCTTAGTGACGCATGTTTGAGTGATATGTATGAGCATGTGGATGCTGTGGCAGGAGAAATCTTTTGAATGTGCTGGAGTTTTTGAATAGACCAAACTCAAAGGAATTGGTCTCTGGGACCATGGATCGTGTGAATCTATATGAGAAGTTCCGGTCAAAATATGAGCAGCTTTTCCCAGGCTCTATTGAGTCCCTTCAACAGCAAGCAGAAGCAAGAAAGTTGCAGAATCAGAAGGCTTGTATGTGGGATACAATCACTGATGTGAAGACAGGGGGCTTCAAATTTGGCTTTTCATGAATGCCACATTTCCACATTGATTCTTGCTCTGAAAGTAGAACAATTTTATCCATGGCACCAATATGAGAGGCAGCTGTTGATTCTTTGATATGTGGAATTTAGGGTTTACTCCAGGTTTTGCTGCATTATTAGTGAACCATGCAGAGTTCATCAACTGGACTTTCTCGGTTTTCAGAAGAGATTTTTATTTGCTCTCAAGAGGCTTGCCATAATCACTGGGTACAAAGATATAGGTACTCTAAACTCAACATCTACAAACATGAGTGTGGAACATAGGGAATTTCTGAGTACACTGACTACACAAACTTTTGCTGCCATTGCAACGAAAAGTTAAGAGTGTGCCCACAATCTCATTCTTCATCATCACTAGACCACTCAACAAAAGATCATTTGTAATCTTGATCAAATACTTTGCCATGTAATCTAATGTTGTCAAAAGACACAAACTAAGGTGTTCGCTTTCTTCGATGACAAGTGATTTTGTTATTTTGAGTGAACATACTCAAAAAGAACTCCAGAGTTTTGTCCCACATGATGATGTTCATGTCATTTGATGGACCAATTGAATAACCATTTTTTCTAGTTCACGAGTCTCATCTCCATAGGACTCCCACCATTGATTGGCAGGCGCTTCTTTTCCACAACCCTGACAGCAAGGTAAGAAAAGAGGAAGTGATAAGTTGCTTCTCAACAAGAACTTTAACAAAGAACTTGATCTTGTAAATTGGGAATAAACTTATTATGAGCAATCTTTAACCCTTTCATCGCTTATCTTCCTCTAGGCCATTGCCTTTCTACTTTGGATCCAAAACAAAGCTTTCACAATGTTATTAGATATGGATGAACAAGCAGCTATTGTGCAAGATTGATATAACCTTTTATTCTCTTTAGTTACACAACTCATAAGTTTTTCACAAACTCAATGAACTAGTCCATGAGTTTATAAAATTTTCTTGTCGAAGGACAAATATAGGTGTTGATATCATTAGTCCACTAGATACTAAAAAGAATTGTATCCATGATGATACTAGCTTCAAACTTATTAACCTCCAACTCATTCCATTCTTTATTGATTGCCATCTATTGCAAAGTAGTCTTTGATTTCAAAATCTTTCTAACATTACAAGATGCAAACCAATCCTCATGTCCCTATGCTTCAATTACTCTAAACCCTCATCTTTTGCATTGATTTTTATACAATGCTTGGGCAATGGATACAATAGTGATTGCAAAGTAATTTCACCAAATTTCTACCTTCTTGGACCACAAGAATCACCCATTTTACATCTCAAAACTCTTCAAGACAAAGGTTCAAAACATGAGTTGTAAAATTTGAATATTGTTGGCCATAAATTGACCCAACTCATTGTGTTAAGTAGAAGAGGCATTTTGTTGAAAAGTGAGGATGAGATTCTAGCAAAATAAACATTCTACTAGGATATGGGTGAACAAGATAAGGAGAAGGAAAGGAAGGGTTTTGAAAGGCAAGCTCACAATCTATGTGTTAAGATGAGGTCTTTTCCCCCTAGATAAAGAGAAAAACCCCAAAACAAGAGGAAGGAGGGCAACAACCTTATCACATAATTAAATCAGAGTCCCAAAAAAAAAGGAAGCATGAAAGACCACTTGATGGCCTTTTCCTTACAAGCAAACAAATCCCTCAAAACACCAAGTAAAAATAAAGTCCTACTCAATTTGTATCTACTTATTAAGGTTTTAAGAAGCCTATCTCTACTAATTTCTTTCTAAGTTGTCATCCCAACCTTGACTATAATGGTCTAGGCTTGTAATAACACTCTAGTAAAATAATCCTACTAAAAGTGTTTCCTATAACGCTTAGTCCAAAGAAAGTACACTAGGAAGTTACGCAACAAATCAAAAGGCTACTTAATGTAGGAGAAACTACTAATGTGCAATTTGTGAGTCAAGAGTTCGCCATCCTCAAGTTCCATAGCTATTTCGCCAAGAAGAATGAAGTGTTAGCTTATGGAAAAGTTGCTAATAGCTCCCCAAATTTGCCAAAAACACATGAAAGTAGCCTATATTAGTGTAGCCTTACTACACAACATGAAGCAATGTTGTGGAATTTCAATCAAACCTATTTGATCAACTTGGCAAATAGGTTTAATTCCAATTTGTTGGAGCCAAAAGCCCATCAAAAACCTTTTGTTGAAAATTAACCAAATTAAAGTACCCACTTTCTTGGGTCTAGCATTATGCCAAAATCTAGCTAGGCTAATAACAAAATGGTGATCAATTTCATTTCTTGAATGAAGCTTAACCCCATGGAAATGAGAAACACTCGCCTTGAATGAATTTTATACCCTCTTTTGGAAGTGTATCCAAAAAAGGGCACATCCCCAAGCATGGGGATGTTTCTCCAACACCATTCCTAGGGATCCCATGGTAGGTCTTCAATGCAACTAACCCCAAATAATTAGAATTATGTTTCTTGGGGATAATCAATCAAATCTTTGTTAGTTTTGAACATAATTTTGACTTTTTCTTAGTATAAAATCCTAACTAAGGACAAATAAAAGATCTAAAGTTGTACTTCATTAGGACCAATCTTTAAAAATAATCCATCCTACGTTTTTCTTTTGAATTTAATGGTTTTAATGCATCCCATCACCAAATTAATGATTGTGTATACTCAAGTAATGTTAATGTTAACAAGTAGAACTCTCTATACAACTCGTTAATACCATAGTTTCCTAATAACTAATACTTACTAATGGTGGACTTATTGTCCCTTATCCAAGGGGTGAAGCTAATCAAATTAAGTAATTCATGGCAATGAATGGTTAAGAAATAATCCACCCAATCATCTAGGAAATTTTTAGGAATGGATTAAGATAAAAGCCTTATTTTTTAGAGGTCAATGTGGGCCTTGTGTGGTTTGTAAAAAAAGAGGATTAAAAGAAATGTTGGAGGATCTTTTAAAACATTAGGAACTTTTGGTAATTGGAAAAAAGGAATGGAAAACTCATGGAGAAGTGTGTGAGTAATGGAGTAATGTGTTTGTATTTGTGTGTGATTTTAATGGAAAGATGGTTGAAGGATTCGATGTGTTTGTTGTATTTTTATTCTATTAAAAATGTGAAAGGTGGGCTAGTTTGAAATTGCACAAATAAATTATTCCCTTAAAATGGTATTCCTACATTTATTTTAGAACAGAGAGTAAAAAAACATATCATTTGGTAATAAGTTATCAGTTGCCGCAAAAAGGTAGTAACAAATATCTAGTGGTAAAAAACAAAGGGAAAATGCTAGCAAGTAGCCGCCTTCAAACTAAAAGGTATAACTGTAAGCAGTAGGCACTAGTTATGAGGGAATGCAGTGTGTTACAGATGGTATAAAGTAAGGGGGACACCTCTCAAGGTGCTACAAGTGGTAAACATAACCATTAAAGGACTTGCAAGCATGGTGGAGATGGGACAATAGATGTAAAAGGTTTATAAACCACAACAAGATAATATTTGGAGGTGTTGAAAGTATTGGAAACCCTTGGAGAGTAGTCATTCTTGGATGTTTTTTTCCCATGCTACCTTCTCTACTTTCCTCCCCTACCATCTTAGATTCGCCTATTTATAAAACAATATGTTTGTTCTTGGACAACAAACCCTTCTCTTCTTCTTTTGTTTTTTGTATGACTATTTATTTGCTATGTGAATAGTTGTAATAAAGTAAGTTAATAAAAGGTAGTTTTTTGTTCTATTGAGTAATAAAGCATTGACCTTGTCCCCTGAGTCTTACCTCCCGGAAGACAGTAATGATTGGGGGTCATAATTTCACACTTTTAACATTTGGCAAACATCATGTGGATCATATTTGAAATATTTTTAAGGATGGGATTGTTATTGGATAATACTTACTTTGTGCAAATAAATAATTACAATTTTGAAGAGTGGGGGAATTCATGAAAATGATTTTCAAAATCTAGTTTTTAAAAGTAGATAAGGGGGAATTCACTATTGGCAAATAAAGTAACATAACCTAAAAGAATAGATAATTTGTAAGACAAGACTGAAAAGGTGTTTAAAAAGAGGGTATCTAAGAGAAAATGGAATTGGAATAAAGAGTGGAAGGTGTTAATGCCTAAGAGAGGTAGAAAAAGGACTTAAGACTCAATGCCCAACCAAAGACTATAAGATAAACCATTAATTTCACACTCTTCAATCTTACTATAGGACTTCAATAATGAAGAAGGTAACTACTACTAGACAGCCCATAAGAGAGTAAATATGTTATACTTTCATGAAGAACTTAAAGCATTTTTAATCATGAACCATGTAGTAACTAGAGGATATTAAAAAAAATTGGAACAAATTCAACAAAAAAAATTAGAAGTATTGAATGCAGGTCATTTGAAAAGGATAATTGAAGAGATGTTTCCATCTCGAATGACAATCATGGGTGCTTCCATTTTTGAATTCAAAACAAAAATACTTTTAAAGGACTAGGAGGTAAATGCTGCCTATTAGTATCACTCAAGGTGGAGGGATGCCAAGTCAAAGGCAAAAAGTTTCGATGAAAAAAAAAATGGAAATAACCACTCTTTAATTGGAAAACAAGTAGAAAAAATGACAAAGGGAGAACAAGGTGGATTTTACCTTCAAGATGACTTGTTACTTGGTTACTCTCAAGGGCATGTGGCACAAATGGTAGTAGAGCAAAAACAAACCCAAACTTAAAATTTTCAAAATGAAGAGAAAAAAAAAAAAAAACGATATATTCACCAAGAGGTAGCCATGGAAGGTTACGACGAAAGTTCAAAAGCGCAACTTGTAATTTGTAGTTCATGAGACCACATACTACAATGACTACCATGGGAATCCCATTAATAATTGCCTTTGAGGTGGAGGTAGTAAACCAAATTCAAAATATGATAAAAAGCAAGCCTTGAGGAGGTTTGAAAAATTTAGGCGACCTAGTAACATGAATTTAGAAGTGGCAAAACTACCTTCCCTAGGATCATCAAATAAAGGTATAATCATTATTTACCCTCACATAATCAAACCTAACAATTTGCACACATCCCAACCCTCTCAGTTCACAAGTGACGCCTAGAATGAAAGGGGGCATAGTTAGTACCACCCAAAAGCAAAGGGGGAATATATGGACAAAGGCCCACCATCAAGGTGCAAGCTGTGTGGGGGAGGTAGGGCACCAAACCATAGGATGACACTATTAGTTTTTTCAATTTTGGATGATAAGGGGGTACCTAACCAAAAATATCATACTAATGATTTTGGAAAAGACATGGACATGAGCTACATTAAAGTGATGAAGAAAAAAGGCAGGAGGATGGTAGAGGCACCCATTTTGGAAAATCAAATGAAATGACCCATACAAAAAAAAGAACCACATGAGGTAACCCATCCAACTTTCCAAGTGTCATGGGTTGGTTTACCTTTTACATTGGGGATCCAAGATGGGCACCCCAGTTGTATGGAATGGGTCCAACCACATACCAAGCAACGTCAAGCTTTTAGTTACTTTTACCTCAAGTTATTATTTTACTTTTAAGACCTAATTAGGAGGTAGTAACAATGGATAAGATGAATTTCAACATAATTGGATCAAGCAATAGATTAAAAAAGTACTCATAACAGTTTACCTCATGTGGGCCTAACTAGGAGGCCCTGTCAATAAGGCAATTTAGAAGGCACTCCTTTGCAAGGGGCAAGGGGGGAGATCCATCCAAAGATTCCTTTAACTCTTCATCATATGTAGACGAAGGAAAGGGTGATAAGAAGGCCAACCTCCCCTCCCACCAGTACCTCTAGGATGGGGTGGAATACCACTTGACTGGAATCCCTATTTCGCATGGTACCCAACCATGCCACTCATGACGGTAATAATTAAAAATTCTAATGGGGGCAGGAAGTTCCTAAACTATCCCAAGTCTACAAAGAATTCAAACCCAAATGCACATGTATGAGTGTTCAAACAAGTGATAAAAGTCAATGGGCTTACTTAGGAGCATATAAATTTTTTTAACTTCCAATGGACATTGCAAGACATGGCTTCAATTTGGGGGCATAATTTTATGAACAACCACTTAGACTATTTTATATATTAAAGCTACATTGGTGTCTGTCTGTCCGAGCAGTTTTCAAGCATTGCCCAAACAGACAGATAGACACCACTGTGATGCCTAGAAAATTTTGACAGTTATTACCCAACTGACAGGGGGGGTCAACAGGGGGGGGCCAGCACGGGTGGTGGGGGCCAGTAGGGGGGGCCAGCATGGGCCAAGGGGGGGGGGGCGCACGGGCGGGGAAGGACCAAACGGAGGGAAGTTCGATGAGTGCATTATGCACCAGGTTCACACTAGTACCTTTAATAAGTTTACCCAAGTGTTTTATAAACGATACCATAAGGTTCAAACTAATGAACATATTTACATAAACTTGTGAATTGTCAAACATATTTTGAACAAAAGGATAGAAAAATACCACAAGAGAATATTTATATTGGCAAATTCTCTTCAACATCAAGTTAATGACCACCTACCTTAACCTTTAAAGTCTAAATCCTTGACCTAACCATAAACCCTAACCCTATATCTAAGCCCAACCTTACCCCTAATTTTAAAACTAACTTTTCAAATTAACCCATATTTTTATTCTTTACCTTTTCCTTAACCCTACCATAACCTTACACTTAAACATCAATTTGTACATAAAATGTCAATGTTAAACCCAACACTATAGTTTTAAACCTAAAACCTAACTTTAAACTTTAAACTCAAACGAAAAGTAAATAAATATTTAAGAATTTTTTTTTAAAAATTTAACTTGAAACCCCTTGTAAGATGACAATATTGCTAACATTTCTATCCATAAAACAAAACCTCACACCAAAGACAAAAAAAAAAATTAAATTTGAGCAAAAAATTATTAAATTCCAATAGATTCTACATATGACAAATGTCATATTAACATATGATTATGACATATATGATTTGAAGTATTTATTAAATTGTCATTTTGAGCTTTTGACTAAAATAAACAAAATAAGGTCTACATGTTTATCAATGCGTTGTTTCAAACACAAAGCAAAACCACATCTCCACAACTTATCTTGGTAACATGGAAGACAAATGCATAAATATAATATATCCAAATTGAAATAATGAAAAACTTGAATGCCCACTTTTAATGTTGAGTACACTTAATTCTTGACTTAATTGTTGATGATTCACATTGGAGGATTAAGGAGAAAAATATTCATAATATCCTACAACAAAGGGCTATATTATGTCCTCAATTTTTTGTGCTAAAAAACGCTAAGCTCCCAATGTTTCAATCTAAAACCCAAATCCAAAACCTTAAATTTGAACTCAAAAAACCACCACCTTAAATACTACAAGAACACAAAGGTTGTTATGCGCCTTTCTAAAATTGAGAAAAAACAAAAATTTACACCCTAAGTCAACTAGTTGTTAAGGAGAGTTCTAAAATGCATCTATATCCAAATGAACCATCAACTTACATTTATGAGTCAAAAAGGCTATAAACAAAACAAAACAATTTATTTGAGTTCATCCAACTTCAAGAACATATTAAAGATTGAGTTTTACCTTTAACAAACATTAATTCATTTCTTTATTTCACACTACATACATTATTTTTTCTATTTTGTAAATATTCAAAGATGAAAAATTGTTGCTAATGGGTATGATACTTAGATTTTGATTCTACTCATGTGCAAAACTAAAAATAAGAGCAAATCAATATAAACAATCACAGAAGCAAACCTTTGCATAATTTCAAGGTGACCTTTGCAATAATTATTCATCATTTTCTTTGAAGGCCATTAGTATGGTTACTACTTGGCCCAAGTAAGTTGTTACTCATAATACCTAAGTAAGTTGGGCTCCATGTTACTTTGCATTACTAATAATGATCAACAATTATTTTTTTCTCTTCTTATGTTCATCATTACTTTTGTTAGACAAAAAAAGTTATTAGTAAATTATATAGATATAAATATTATGACCATGAAAAGCCAATTGTTAATTGGAAATTTTTATTTCCATGTTGGTGGGTAGAGGAAAAAAATGAGGTAGTTATCAGGAAAGCAATAAGATGGTGATTAGAAAAAGAGTGATGTAATTAGGTTTTCATATGATCCTTCACATATAAGTTAGTTGGAAATGTCTATGGACCACCATTCGAAAGATCATGCAAAATGCTCCTATACTAGCTTGGAGAAAACTTGTATTTGGAATTCTTATAAGGTGTTATATACCTAATTGACTTGGTCTTTGCATTGTTGTGCACTACCAATGACAATTTTCTTTCTTATTATGTTCTCATATGATTATGAACAATTCATCATTATTTATGTCAATGTCAAATTTATTTTGAATTAATATAAACATCATGGATATGAAAATGCACATGTTAATTTGCATTTTCATATCCATGTTGGTGGGTAAGGAAAGAGGTGAAATAGTTATAATCAATAGTTATTAGGAAAAGAGTGAGGTAGTTATAAAGATTAGACGTAGTTATTAGAAAGGAAGTGAGGTAGTTAGGCTTGGAAATGAGATACTTAAACTTGGAAATGTCTCTAGAATGGTCTAGGTATGACCATATAAAGGATTTTGAAAAATCAATAAGGCTCTTACGAAAGAATATAGAAAACCACCCATATATCAATTCCACAAAATTCTCAGCACTAAAATTACAAAAATGATTAGATTCATGCGGTAAATTGATCATCCCATGTGTGTCTCTTTTAGACCTTTAAAGCAATCCCTTGAGCAAATAACATCTAACTTGTTTTCAACTTTTTACTCTTTTGTTGCAGTAATGCAGGTGATTGTTCCACAACTTTTCTACATTGAATTTTAAAAATGGGAGGTTTGAGGGCAATACAGACTCACATGTTGAGAATCTTGTAAAAGTGGCATGTATTATTTGTTACTGGAAACCAATAGGCACTCCACATGCATCTGAAACTATGGCTAGGGCCTTGTAGCGGGACCCCATTCCAGTTGGAGCACTTTTTGGGTCATCATCCTTGTCTAGCCAGGGTGGTGGACCATCTCCCACTAACCTCCAATAGCCAAGTTGCAGAGCCTCTGCTTGCTCCTCAGTTGCATTCTGCAGCAGAGCTTCCAGCCGAAAATTGATCCCCAATGCACCCAGAAACTGTGACTGACAAACTGGGCCAAAGGCAGAAGACCCCGCTATTGCCCAACCCACCATGCAAACCCACCCACCCACATTTCAACTCATCTTCAGATCAAATTCACACCATCTGAGAATTTCAAATTCACTCCAACAAACATCCTCCAGGCGTAAGAATGAACAAGAAAACAGCACATTGGTCATACGAAGAAGAATCCATATCTGCTATATATAGAAAATAGCCCTAGCACACATGTTGTCACAGAGAATCCTGTAGCAAATTGGGAACGTGTTCACGCTTGAAACCTTCTCATTATTATTTTTGTCCAAGATGTGTGGACTTTGATAAGACACTCAATCATAAACACAACTTTTCTTTTTGAACATTCTTTCATGTTGAATAAGGTACCCTACATTTTGGACTATCCACTTCAGTTGCTAATCATAATGCAGGATCAAGAAGGTGGCTTATTCCCCCTTCTTCAGTCCTCAAAGATGCACACTAACATGAAAATTTGGTACAACCATTCAAATGTGAGGAGCAGTGCAGGGATTTCAGGAAAGAAGACTTACCTGCTTCATCTTCCACTGCATGTTTGATGGCTGCAAAGTCCACATAAGCACTCAGGTCTGCTGAGCCTGGGTCTTGCAGTACCTTTACAAACTCATGCTTTCTTATTGCCTGCCACAATGTCCTAAACAGTATCGGTGGTATTCTTCACAAATGCTGGACCATGTGATGAATCAACTACCTATCCATGCAAATCATGTCTATGATGCCTGAAATGTTTCAAGAAAAAGCAACAGAAAGTTTAAATAAGGAAATCACAAGATGGTTGCACTAACCTGTAAGCTGTCTGATACCATGACATCCTCACCATAATCAACAACGAGGGCACCACCTCCATCCTCTCCAACTCTTCGGGCAATCTCAGCTGTCAGTTTGAGGGCACTTGGACAAACTTCCACATGTTCAATCTTGGCCTTTTCCTCCAGTGATGCCCACTTCATCCGTTTTGCTAGGTATAGACTACTTGCTGTTGTGGGTCCTGGTGATAGGACAAACCTGAAACCTTGCCTGAACAAAACCAACATGTTAGTCATATGAAGAATTTGCAAATGAGCACACATACAATATGGCTTCAAAGCCTCCACTGAACATCATGCTCTGAATGTCCTTGCAACATTGAAGCTGCTGTTGCTTCTGGGTATTGCTTGAGCAAACTCCTTTGTTTTGTTCATGACAAGGGTTCTTGCATTCTCTCACAAACTACTTGCCTGCCTTTGAGCAGCCACTTGAAGAAGGCTCTTTTGTGATCAATTCTGTATTGCTCTTTGGAAGCCCCACTAGCAAGATCCCATAGTACTTCAAAAGGTTTTACCCATGAAGAAGGCACTTGCAGATGAATGTGAGTTTTGAAGCTACTGGATACAACAAGAAAGGTTGCAGGCTAGCAAATAATACCCAGAGCCTTCAGCAACATCCACAAGCTTTTCACACCATCCTCGAGGTGTCCTCTGCCAGATCGCACATGCATCCCACAGCAATAGGACAAGGAACTCAGAGATAAAACCAGAACCAAGGACAAAGGGTACATTTAAACTGGAGTGCAGCTGAGACTGAGAAACTCAGATGGCCCTGTAACTCAGGACTCTAGCCTTGAGGAAAAGAGAGGGAGAGAGGAGTACCTGGAATTGGTGAATGGGCAGTGCATCATAGAACTCATGAGCAATTATGATTGTTGGAACTGTAGCCATTAAAACAACCCATACAAATAGATAAGATGGCACAGCTTGATGGTAAGTTTTAAGTTCAAGATCCTTTTCACAGACTACATTCAACAATGCATCTCCAAATCACTGCCACATGAACCAAGGAGTTTGATGCTCAACTATATAGACGCCTAAAGTTTCTCCTTTTTGCTCAACAATGCTGATGAGGAAGGTGCCCATCTTAAGTGGCAAGCAAATAGAGATTACAAACCAAAATAGTCATATGCATAGACATTGAACAAGTTTCTAATACCAAACACAGCCCATAACTCAAGCTTGAGAGGACCAACCTCCTCGTGGAACATGCTCAAGATCTAGGTGCCATGATATCACAGCTCCTGAAATTTGACTGATTTGATCCTCAGTAGGCTTGCATTTCTGGCTATCTACTGCAGAGGTCGAATCTGCCTGGTCCTTGGGGTGACATTTCAACGTCTCTTGTTGAATGCTCTTCAGAGCAGGGCTACATTCAACCATATGCACTGATAGGGTCTGTGAAAAATCTGTAAACTTGGCAGTCCCCTGCCAAATACAAGAAAAATAAATTAAAAAAATTGAATCAGATGATTTGAGACAATTTACACATAAGGAAACATTGCAGCAGGCAACAGAGAGTTTTGTATTGTCAGCTCCAGCTTACTCGGAGAAGATCAGCCATGAGGGTGCCCCGGCCAGGTCCAAGCTCAACCAGGTGCACATGGTTGGGCTGGCCCATCTGATGCCACAAACACATGCACCATACACCCACCATCTGCCAGCAAACACTCCCATGCTCAAGTTGTTTAGAAATCACTGAAAGCAGAATTGGTGGCAAAGAAAAACCAGAAGAACTAAACAAGTACCCACAAAAAATGCAACCGCATTCAAACAGATCTGTGTGCCATTTCCACTAGATGTAACTAAAGATCCACCAAAATGCTTAGACTTCTGTAAAATCCTTTTGTCATGAAATTTGATGCAATCAAGCTGTGTAGATGCACCTCGCCAAACATTTGACTGATGTCAGGTGATGTGACAAACTCCCCTGCAGCGCCAAAAACATCTCGATTCATGTAGAAGCCCGCAATAGGATTTGTCAGCACTTCCTCCATATATTCAGCCACTGTAATTGGACCTCCTCGAAACTGAATTTCCCAGAGACACAAAGAGACACAGGCTGCAGTTGACAAAACTGCAGAACACCCACATGGGAGAAAGCTGAAACAGACGCAAGTCTCATCATCACATTCCTAATTGGAGATAGAAAAAAGGGTTGATTGACTGCAACAGAGTCCTAGTACCCAATCCCCATAAGAAACAACAAATGCGCTTACTTACTTGGATCAAGGATTTGATGTGTTTTGCCATAGCACTCTCCTCAGCCTTAGCAAAATTTGCCTCTGCCTCAACACCCCGTACCCTCTTCACTTGATCCATCATCGCTGCTTCTGACTTCAAAATCTCTGAACTCTTCTTCTTCCCATCTGCAATTTTGATGTCGTTTGCCTGTCTTTCTCCCTTACATTCCAGCACTTGAGTTCTCTTCATCCGTTGTTCTGCCTCTGTTTCCACCTCCAAGGCCGAAGAAGATTGTGAAGAAGATTGTGAATGGGATTGTGAAGAAACTGACAGACCATTTGCTGCACGAATCAGACCCCTAATCCTAAACCCTAACCCTGAAATCTCCTTCACTCTGCCAAGGCCCGCCATAGCTGAATCCTCTTAGCTCTCTTTCTCTCTTTTGTAACTTCCGAGCCCTTTCGGAAACAAACAAATAATTCACAAACTGCAAATTTGGGGGAATTCACATAGCTGAAGAAAACCCAATTCAAGCCCTTTGAGCAAATTCACATAGCTGAAGAAACTCAATTCAATGGGCATGTATGTTGGAATGCCCACTGCAACAAAAAGGTGCTTTCTCAGTGAGCTCTCAACCCTAAACCCCAGAAGACGCTAAACCCTAAACCCTGTTAGTTGAAGCGAAATAATAGTCCCTTGAAATGTCAGAGAATAAGGGTTTAGGGTTTAGCCCAATATATAGGTATTTGTCACCAGTTTTGCTTGTTTGATGTTGGCATTGTTTGTTTTAGGGGATTATTGTTGTGATTTTGAAGGTGGTAATCTTGACTCTTCTTTAAGAGCATCTCCAACCCAGACTCCAGACAGTACAATTTGTTGTGAAAAAGTCAAAATGTGCCGGTTTAGCTCAGGAAATTGGTTTTTCTCCACTAAATTCGTGTAGCTTGCGGTGGCTGGTAAAAGGCGCAGCACAGTTGTGCACCTCCAAAAAAGAGTGTAATAAATTGGACCTGACTGCGGCTCAGTATTTCTGATTGGTCGATCATAATGATTGGTCCAGGTGGTTTGCTATTAGTAGTTCCCACGTATATGCAATTCCAGATACAGTTTTATTGGTGGGGTTGCCAGGAAAAACACAACTAAACTTAGACATTTAATTTTATTATCCAGAGTGACATAGTGAGCACCTGTGGAGATGCTCTAACTGTAAAGAATCGCCATTTTTTTCTTCCAAATTTTTGGCTTGCTCACTAGACCGAAGATATCACCATAACTTCCGAAATCCAGAAGGTCCCAGCCCAGCCAGGCTACCAACTGGGTCTTCTAGATAGCAGTGTGATGTTAACATGCTTTTTAGAACAATATTTTGTAATGTTAATAGAACATTTATGTTGTATCATGTTATACACATGTAAGATATGTATGTCAAATGTTATAATTTCATACAACGTAATATTATAATGTTAAGTTTGTAATGAGGAAGTACAAGGTTACAAAACATGTCACATTATTAAATAAAATATATAGGTATTAAGTCTTAAATGTATATTGTTACAAGGGTATTTAGTAAAAGATTTCATGAAAACATAAATCACAAAATCAAAGAGAAGACATCAATGTAGTTATTACATGATCAATCTTCTTTTCACAAATTAAAAATATATATAATCATAAAATTAAGAAAGATGTTATATATCATGTCATTTTATTTACTATTGAAAAAAGCTCAAAATTAATGTTGATCATATTACACAATTCACATGTTTAAAATTGCATGGATTAAAATAAGTAAGATGTTTTATAAAACATAACTTTCCATGTTTTCAATTTGTAAATAACTATTTGTAATATGTGAATAGCTTTGTTTATTTTAATTCAAATTGTCTTTCATGTAATGTGTGTGAATCATCAAATCCATGAAAGTACTTGGATGTGTTTGTTCTCAAATGTGACATTGACATAACTCCCATTTACAAATGCCCAATTTTTCAACAAAATACTTGTATTTGAAAAAAACGAAAAACGGAGCTTAACCTTTTTCAATTTGTGAACATTCAAATGAGACTTCCACAACAGTTCAATATTGAGGCTAAATTTTAAATGCAATTTGTGAGCTTCAATTATCATGATAATGTTCAAAAATAAAGATTAATATCATGCCAAAACAATTTGTTACCAATATTATTTATTAATGTTGAAGTGGCCATGAATAAATGGATGATATGTAAAACATGATTCAACATGAAACAAGTATGTACACTATTTAACGCATCATATTGTATATGATGTAACATTATCATATTTTACAATGTACAAATGATTAGAATTTTATGGTTCAATATATTGTGATCAAGGTTTTTTTTGTGGCAACTTTTCACCATTTGGCGACAAAAAAAAATGGCTAGCAAATCCAACAAAGGGATTTTTGAAATTAATTTTTTTTTTTTGCCATATCTTGAGAAAAAAAAGTTAAAAGTTGTTAAATTTAGACAGTGTGTTCCATTAGGTCACTAGAACTAAGGTAGGAATTTTAAAAAGATCTACTAGTACACCAGGACAATTGCCATTTATTGTTAATTAATGTTGAATATCCTTGCCAATACACCTAGTTGAGGAATTTGAAAAAAAAACCATGATTATGAAATTACATTAACATTTTTTTTATGATATTACATACATATTATAATATTAATGATAAAATTATATAACAAAAATTGACATTGTAAATTAATAATCTATTTTAATTCTTAGGATTTTAACATTGTAACATAATATATATATATATTTAAAAATTAAAAATTATTATGTTTGCAAAATTAAAATGATTGATCTTAACATTGTTACATTTCAATAGTTTTAACACCAATATTTTAAACCAATTCACCATGTAACTCATCGTAGATTTTCATTATGTATTAATATTAGGCTAAAATAAACCAACCCATCACCAATCAACTGCTTATGATCAAACATTTATTTATATTTTCATCATATTTTTTCAATTTGAGTGATTTAAAATGTTATGGGAACATTGTGTCAAGCTCTAGCTCTAGAAATCGTCTTTGAACTGCAAAGGAAAAGGAATCGTCTTTGAACTGCAAAGGAAAAGGAGTAATGAAAAATAACAAGGAAAAAATACAACTTTGCAACTTACAAAACTTTTTTTTTATTTCTGTTTTCTTTTCTTTGGACCCCTTTTCTTTTCAAACCTCATAACTTTCTTATATTTTATTCATTTAAAACAATTTAAAGTGATGTAAGAGTGCCATCTACAAATCATCTTTGAACTCTAATAGCAACAGAACAACATATAATGAATTTTCTGGGTTTTTTGGAACTTGCCTTTTGTTGTGTGCAGTGGTTTGTTTTCTAAGTGGTCATAACTTTCTCATTTTTAATCTGTTTTTTGACGATTGTTCGTATGTTAGATGCATCAAGAGGAGGGGTTCAAGTTTTGTTTGGACACCAAAAATAACAAAACCCTCTCCTCTTGGATTCAGCCTGCCCTAAAGGCTTTAAGTGTTCAATCAACTTCAGAAACAAAGGAACAATGTGTGAGGTCTCGACCTCCTTTCACTTCTTAAGTGTTCATTCACTGGCCTATCTACAACAAACCTTTTGCCACAAGCTTTCATAGACTTTCATGATAAGACATTCTTAAAAAATCTCTTATTTCATGTTCATAATAAGTTATTTGTATCATGTGACCCCACCCAATTGATCAGTTTGCTTCCTTCATCTGACTGCCAGTTTGTGTGGTCATTTAAGAATAACTTAGTGCAAAAAACCAGTGGATCAATGAAGGTTTGCGATCCCTCTGGCATTTAAAAAATAAATAAAAATTGGGTGGTGTACAATTTGGCACTATTGTGAAATTTTTGAATTTTATTGTCACAAATTCAATAATTTTTTTGAAAAAGGTTGCCAAATTTCGAATTTTCTAATAAAAAAATCTTAAATGAACATGTTTATGATTGAATTTCTATGTATGATTGAAGTATGTAGCCAAAAATATATAAGGATATTTTTTAAAAATTATTTCATACTTTCTTAATTGCCAAATTTGATTATATAAGCTTATGGATGGTCACCACCTCAAATACATCACAAAATTGGGCAACAAACTTTCTATTCACAAAACTCAAAATTGAAAAAAGAAAAAAGAAACAATGTCCCAGCCCCCACAAATTCACCAATTTTTATTTTTTTAAAAGTTATTTTCTATTGGTAAGGAGGTGCAGGAAAGTCAATAAGAGCATCATGATGTGGAATAAATAAGTATTATTATATGAGAAAAAGGGTATGTAAATTATTGGTGCACCAAAAGAATAAAAGTGTTGTTTTGCCAAAATGCCAAGTCCAAATTCAAGTCAGCATTTCAACGAAATAGCGTACCTAGTTAAAATTTGTGTAGGTACCTACTAAGTATTACCGCAAACCTAGGTCCTACAAAAAAAGAATCTAGGCCATTCCATAGGTCCTAAAAAAATGGGGGCCCTATAGATGGGCCAAATGGAGAGAGGTAAAGCAAATTCTATCTCAGGAGTGTCATAAGTTTAGAAGCATGTTTTTTCTTGTGATGGGCCAATCAATGAGGCCCATCACAAGACAAGTAATTCCTCTGCATTTCACTTCAAAGTGCATTTCAGTTCAAAGCCGCCTTGGAGCTCTGAAATCCATAGCCAAAATAGTCTTCAAAGAATAATCTAGAAACACTAGACATGGTATTTGTGTGAAACAACCATGACCCTTAGTCTTCAAAGAACAGATCTAAAAACAGTAGACAAGGTAGAGCTCAACACTAGTACCGCAGTAATGTGCAAGTGCAGGAGTGCACTGAAATCATCTCTGTGTTTATAAAACAGGGGTGCTTGCTTACTCTTGCCAACACTGAGAGTGTTCATGGATTTCATAACAAGGCTAGCTGGAGACCTTAGTGGTCAAACTAGGAGCCTACTAATTTTGTTTAAGTGTTTCTTATCTGTGGCTTAGTCGTCATCTTCATTGTCATCAGCTGTGCCATGGTTTATCTTTTGAGCTCGATAGAGTTCTGCAACCTGTTGAGAACACTCGTTAGAAAGTGGGGTCTCTTCCATCTGAGCAATCTAAAATGACAGCAAAACAAAAGATAGCTTCAATTACAAGTCTTTCTCGTTTCCTACTTGTCAGGAATGGTTAAGATTGTCACCTGCTCAGCTGAAGTGGCCTCCACTGGAGTCTTGTCTTCACGTAGTCTAACCAGTCTGGGAAATCGCAAGGAGATACCCTTCATTTGCAAACATTCAACATGAAAAGTCAGTATGCTGCATACACTAGAAGAAATCTGTTGGCATAGTGATTTGGTAATGTCAAACTCTTTCAATGCAGTTGCATAACAGAAACACTCAACATTGCACAATGTAAGAGAACTCTGTAGAAATATCAATGTACCTTGCTTGAGTCAACCAAGCCAATTGCTGCTCGGTGAACAGGACTGATGCTCAAATCTGCTGCCTTCACCTCCCAAACCTGTCCAGATTTCCATATTCTTTTTAAGAAGGTGATCCTTTATTCTCTGAGCTACCACTCTTGGATAAGAAAAAAATGAATAAGCAATAACAAAGTGCTATACCTCAACTTCATCAAACCACACATCAACACCGATTGTCTCTCCATATCGATAGTAACTCTGTAGCACCACCCAATTACTGATTCAGAGACACACCAAGAGAAGAAAGATCTGAGAATACCCCAAGGTGAGATTATCAAGTTTAGACCCCAATTTCATGTACTATTGAACAAACTAGCTCAGAAAGGACCATGTGATGAATAAGCTACCAGTGGCGTGCTGCTGTGCCTAGATCCACTTCTTAGGTCTTCTGCACAATTGTGATAGTGTGTAGAAGGTAATATTATGAAAGTGGGTCTAGCAGCAAATGATCCATGGATTATTTTGTTAATCTGGATTGAAATTCCACTTCACGCAAGGCACACAAGTCTCTTATGTGATTAGGCTACAGCAGTCCTGGAACATAGTATCATAAAACAAATGGTCATTCCCATGTAAAGAACCTTAGGCTGGTCAATAACATGACTCCGTAATGTGGTGGAGCGTTCCTCCAGCACTGCCTCTGAGAAGCCCGTTCCTGAGAAGGTGGAAAAGGACAAACATGATTATTGGCTATACAACATTTGCTCAAGTCTTCAGAGAGCACCAAAGAATGGAACAGTCATCAATTGGAAGCTATTATGTAAGGGATTTCACTAGATTTATGCAAAAAGTTACAACAAAAGCATCTGGCATATGCTCATCTGTCAGAAAGGCTCATCTCAAAATCAAAGTGACAATGAAGACATTTCTGTTCAGCAAACTTATCACACAGTAGCAGAACACTAGGCATAAAGTTTCCAGTTTTGGATTCAGTGTGTTCCACCAATTTTGCAGATGCTCTGAAACTCCTCACGATCTTCATCATAGCATGCCAGCAAAAATGCCCCATACACCCCTGCTCTACACCAGTCACCAACCATGCTTCACTCCCAGCAACAACATAATGGCATTCTCAGAGACAGGACTGAATCCAGGTATGATTACACAAACAACTTTCAATGATTTTCTAGAGCAAAGTATCAAACAACAGGTGTAGAAGTTCTGAAGGAATTCTAGGTGTGTCACTCACCCACACGTTTTCCACGGCCATAAAATGCTCCGATTGGCACAAGATCGAGGGAGTCCCCTGTCCTGTGGTGGAATTTGCAAAAGAGGGAAATTAAAGCTGCTTGAATTCATAACCCCTGTAATACTCAGAAAATAGAACTGCTAGGCTGTAACAAAATGCCTCAGATTACACAACAAAAAATTGCAGCTCACTGAAAAATGGAGGCTCTCAAACAACTTATTTGGAGCCCACATACATAGTGGTGTATTCAGTCAAGAAATTTGACAAGGAAGGGATTGCAATCAACAGAAAGGTCAGAAGTGCACAAATCTTAGGAGTGCAGGGGGGGTGGTGAAAAGTTACGATGTCATGTAATCCTTTTTGAGCTTGAGCCAGTTGTTGGATCGCTTGGCAGGCTCATATGTTGCATCCTTTGTCAATGTCTTCACTATAAGTCCCTCGCAACTGTCCATCACCAGGCCCCCATTTCAATTCCAACAATTAAAAAAACAGTTGGAAAGGCTTTGCCAAAACAGTTTGTTGTTTGATGTAGCCATATTACGTGAGTCTCATGGTATCAATGCCTGAGAAAATTCATCATTTCCTCACCTTCCACATGTTTCACATAGCAAGATGAATGAAAAAAAGAAAAAAGAAAACAACAACCAGCTGACAACCAGTCTAGAGATCAGAGATGAAGGACTAAAGGGAAACAAACATGTGGCATGGTACCCTACCTTCTAGCTAAAGACTGAAAACACAAGTGACTAGGAGAGAGACCTGTGATCAATAGCATCTTCAAGGAACTTCTGAATTTCCTCCAGGTCATTTGAATTCTTGGCTGTTGCAAATCTGAACTCTCCATCCACCTCTAAGAAGGATGCATATAAGTGCTACACATCACCAGGGATATCAAGATGTCAACATGGTGCAAACTTGTCCAAAGTCATTGAAAAATACCGACTCCAAACTTACTCCAAAAACAATAACACAGATTTGCAGAAGTACCAGGAAAGATCCCACAACCAAAGGACAAGAAAATATACCTCTCTTCGTACATTGAGCTGTTCATGTAGGAGTGGATGACCATTCAAATACAAAAGGTCAAATGCAAACAAGCAAACTTGAACCTTAATAGTGTTCAGTGATACTCCTTTTCTTGCCCTTGTGCTCAGGATCTGCATTCAAATTATGAGTTTTCAAATCAGCTCAACTCTTGTCATTACCTTCACTGTCTTTCATCTCCTACCAACAATTGAGGCCTGTTGCATGAAATTACCACATCAAAACATCTACCACCATCCAAGGACAGAACCTGGAGACCCAATTTGCTGCTTGACAAGGGAACCCCATATTGTCCAAAAAATTGACGTGATCATGGATGAGCATCTCTGATCACTGGAAATCTGTCTGTCTGTCTCTTTCAAAATCATTGACAAGATTCAGCAAAATCCAAATTTAGCATGGCACCCAAGAATCCAGAAACTATGCAGATGTGTTTCTAAGCACTCACCTGGAATGGCAAAATTTTGTTCTTTTCACGATCATAAGCTACCACCTCACAATCCAAAACAAACGATGTCACACCTGGTTTCATGAATCTGCACCCAGCCATAAAATACAAGAATGAGGTCCACTGCAGATCTTGAATAGGATTAGAACTCCTTTGATGGATGCCATCACACTACTGAGAGCTAATTTGCTACAGATTGAAGAATATCAGAAGCACACATGAACTACACATTGCATTGTCAAGATTAGGCCAAACTTAGTGAACTTGGTTTTGCAAAGAGAGGTACAAAGTCCAAAAAAGATCCTTCCAAATGCTCAGGGACTAAGCTCCTTGAATAGCACAGGTTCAATGGCCCGATTTAAGGCTCATAGAAGATGCAAGATGGCAAAATTTGGCTTCCATTCATTCAGTTGAAGGTGACAACTAAAGGATCCATTACGCACCTAGGCATTGCAGCTACAATATCAGGGAACTTGCCAGTGTTGTGTTCTGCATTTCGGCTATAAATCTGGATAGTTCTATCTTCCATATAATGTATCTGCAATCACTCCAAGACATGTATCCATTGTCATCATACCAACTCTGACAAAAAGATTGAATGGGAATAAAGTCATGTCAGATGTGGTTTGCTAGGAGTGATATCTAACCCAACACCTCCTAATAAGATGAGGCCTGATAAAAGACTTCAATCACAAAAGAAGCATCAATGGGGGAAAGATAAGGAGAACCTGAGCTCTCTCTCCATCATACTTGTATTCACATGTGAAGTCCATGTCCTGGAACTTGTTGAGAACCTCAGAGACTCCTGTGGTGGGCTTTGCAAGCATGGGTCCCACAGGGATGCCCAGTTTGAAGCTACAGACTTCTGACAGCTTACAAATTCCAAATTTCAGCACTGCATCTATTATCTGTTCATAAATGGGGAGCACTGAATATGTGTGTTTCATGATTTCCTCTGCCTGCACCCCAGTCACATCATCACTTTCAAGGTATAAATACTCTCTGTCCGCCTGGAGTGTATTAGAGTTTCAGACAAAAACCTGGCCGCAGAAAGGAAAGGGGCCAGCCAAAAGGCAAAACATCAAAGACAGCAAGCAATTCTGTAAGGAGACTATACCTCCTCCAATCTAGCTGCAAGCTGTGCAGGAGGTACTTTTGGAACCTCAGAAAGCACAGCTGCATGTGCAAGAGCAGCCAGCACTGTCTTCTCTGCCAGCCCTATTCGAAGCTTAGACTGCAGTCATATTGGAACTAAGTCAGATGGAGGCCAACAAAGAAGTGAAATGATCTCTGTAAGCTCCCCAGCAAATGTTGCTTCAAGGCATAACAAAAAACTCTCTCCGGCAGCTGATGAAGTTCAAACATGCAGATTAAGGGTGGCAACGGAAGCAGGTTTAACATAACAAAAGCATCAAGAAAGGATATACAAAAACTAGAATGATAATGTTGTGCTCCTGTATGTAATACACGTGATCCACAAAGGATTGTAGAAGTAATATGCCAACAACAAACATACAATAGTGGTAAACTATGAGGTAGAAAAGTGAGGGAGGAAGTGACCTGAAGAAGGCGGACAAGGTACAGGGGCTCACAATCAGTAGCAGCCACCAACAAAGCTTTCATTCGAGCACGCTTTTTATCCTGACTCTGGTTTCCAGCTTCCTGTGATGTGATTGAGTATCATAACATAAGAAGACTTCTTCCTCAGCTTCAATGTGAGATTTAAGGCTGAATGGTACAAGGCTCAAGCATGCAGAACCCAACCAAATTCAGAAAGAAGAAAAAGGCAGGCAGAAGCTTCTTTGCCTTGGCAATTTCATTGAAAGTGTCCAGCACTTTCATGCATGTCAAAGGAGCAGGCTTGAACATGAGCTTCTGCGAGGAGCGACTGCACTTGGCAACAGAACCCAAATCGCCCAGTGTCTGCATTCATGAGCATATCAAAAGCTCAGAGACTTGCACTCCAATACAAAAATGCAGAAGCATTCAAACACCTTGTGCCCACAGTAAAGAAAGAGGTTCATAGAAATATCTCTTTGTCAATGTTGTTGTAGTTATTGCAGCAGACACATCATTGAGGCTTTGATCACTACCTTCAACTGGGCTTTAATCTGTTCATCTTTTCGCCCGTAAGCTTCTGTCAAGACCTTGATGATCGCAGCATCACCTATGCCGAGCTCCACACCTTCATGAGCTGGTGCAATTCTGTTGGCTGACAGGTTCACAACAGCCAGCAAGTCCTGTGGTGTTGTAGAGATCACGGTGCGGAAGACATTGCAAAGAATGTTTGTCATCGCTAGCCTGCCAGATTCATCAGAGATCACTGCCAAGAAAGAAGCAAGCAACCATCAGCATGTGCACAAGAAATTCACAAGCACAAGTCTGCTGCTGCATGAACTTTCTTCATTCCTCTGTAGGAGGCAGAAAGACTCTTCCAATGATAAAGTCCCCCATCAAGCTACACAATTGTCAGAGGTTTAAGGTGTAGGGTATTGGCAATTTGAAACTTCTGGCAACAAAATACAAGCAAAGGAAGGGATTTTGTTACAGCATTGTTCCAGATGTGCAGAGTTGTGATTGGAAATGGCTTGTGCACATCCGAGAACAACAGCAGCATGGGACTTGTGGAGCTCTGATACTACTGAGCTTCAGGGTTAGGGTTTAGGGTTTAACAGCAATCAAGACGGAAAAAGGGAGAATACACAGAGACAGAGACAGAAGAGGAAAAGCTTCGACAACAGAAGAGATGAGCTTACTATCAAAGGCACTAGCGAGAAAGATGAAAGGCACGTGTTCGCCGGGCTTCCAGAACGCAGCCATTTGAGGATCGAACTCCGTCTCCTTCTTGGAGAGTAAGGCAACGCGATCAGCAACAGACAGGACGACGATCCCTGCTGCCGTCTTCCCAGCTTCTGTTGAAGAATCCTTAGCAGCAGCAGCAGCTTCCTCTTCCTTGCGGGCGAGGGTGACAGCAGCCTCTTTGGCTTTGAGCGACGAGGAAGCTGGCGGCCGTCCCCCTTTACCCTTGGCACCAGCTCTGGCTCTCTCCATCATCATCTCGTAAGCCGACTTCTTCTCCGCCATCCTGCTCCTTGCTTCCTTCCTTCCTTCTCCCCCCTCCTCCTCCTCCTCCTCCTCCTCCTCCTCTACAGCTGAGCTTGAATTCTCAACCCTCCCCAGTGCCGGGAAGATTTGAACAGATGATGGTATGCATATTAAAAAAAAAACAAATGCAAGCTTAAAAGACCAAGTTTCATTCACAAATACATTGCCTAACATTCAATTTTTCTTTAACATATTCCAACTTGTAGTTTTGTTTGCCCAAGCTTATGTGTCGAACTAACCCATTGGACAGCATGACCCAACACAGGAATGTTGAGTCAAAACTTGTAACTTAGAAAAATTATTGCAATGGACACCATTACAAAGTTTGAACTTCACCAAAGCGGCGGCAACCCATTGGAACTCATCATCAACAAAGCGAGATTGTGTATTACAGTTTAAGAGAGCCCAAAGGTTATGATCACACTCATTTTTACCGCATTCTATTCTTAGTTGGGTACCAATGGCATATTTTGGTTTACAGGCTAAAATTTGTTGTGCTTGTTGTACCCTCTTCTTTTCTTTGCAATCTCATAGATATGCATTTTGGAAGTGTGTTTCTCATTAGGTTTTCTCGTTTGCAACCATTGGGTGATACCTTCTTTCAAGTTCTTATAATTGTTGATCGACTTTTTGTTATGTTCATTCAATAACTCTTTTTTAAGCTAGAAATATGAACTTGTCAAAACCATATTTTGACCTACTAACATTAAAAGAATATTTGAAGCAATGTAACTATTATAGTATTTCTTTTTTAAAATAATGGGATATGAATGGTTTAATTATACAAAATAGGTTTCAAAAGTATGCAAAATTGAAAAAAATTGTGTCATCTTTGGATTATATTTCTCTCTTATTTGTTTTGGAGTTGCATGCATAAAAAATTGTTGTGTGATTCTATATATATATATATATATATATATATATCATAAACATTATTATATTGTAGTTGTAAATGGTTATAATTTTTTAAATTTTGGGTATGGCCAAAGGAATTGAATTTTTATATATAAGGTTTATGGCCCAAATATGGGTAGATAGTACTATTTTGAAATTTAGGAAAAAATATGATTATTCATTTATAATTGTTCATTTATAAATGAACAAACACCCATATGATTTATCTTGTCCATTAAAATGTTAATATGACGCACCTCCAAACTCTTTTAGGAATCCAAATGTGGGCCCCATAATGAAACAGTGAAAAAAAAAGGAATTAGGGCATGCACCTTAGGTTGTAACATTTTGGGGGCAAGAGGGTGTGTGAAAGTTTTGGGATGGGATTAAAACAAATTCACAAATAAGAGTTCAAAATGAAATCAAACATGCACAACCAGGGAAAGAAGGCAATTAGTGCAAATTGAATGCAAATGGTGTGTCAAACTTAATAAGGACAAGTTCAAGCACAAGTTTTATAGAACTTGTAACCTTTGGGAAGAGGCACCACTACCCTCCTTATAGTATGCTCTATGACTTTATGTGAGGGTTACATTTAAATGACATTTTTTTTTGGGACTCCCAAATGGAGTCCCAAAATTGAGACCCTTGTTGTCCTGAAATTTTGGACGTTCATATCTTCATCAAATCAAACATGTTTGAAAAATGAAAAAACACGATTTTTTTGTTTTCAAAAAAATCTTTCCAATAGGGTATCGCATGCCCTAATTAGAGATCATTTGACCATTTTTCTAAAAAGATTTGTGGTCGGGAATCAAATTAAAAATTTGACTCTTGCCTTTTCTTTTAATTACAATTCATGGATATCAAGTTTGAACAATCAATGCGAGGGCATTTTATGCATCTACACTTCAAATCTTTTCAATAATATCTTGGGGGGCTAATTTGGTGCTTGTTTATGTTTCCAACCAAAGTTTTAAACATTTAAGATTCCTACACAAATGCAACTCCCAAAGCGAAAATGCATTTGGGAGTCATTGGGTTCCATCCCTTGCACTCTCCCCCATTTATGAAAGTGTGTTTCATTATATTTTCAATATTTTTGTCGTTCCATCCCTTGCAAGGATGGAAAATCTATCGTTATTTCAATCGTGTGATGTTTGTAGTCAGATACTTCCAAAAAAGTAAGAATAAGAAAGCATTCATCTTGAGGTGGGCACCCAAACACATTTTCTTAGCCTCATGGGCCCTTGCACTCCACATTTAGTCACAAACCCAATATTACGGTTACAACATAATATTTATAATCATCACATGAATAACATGTTTGAAATTTTGAACACCACCTACAATGAACACAACATTTATTTTAGTGACCCCATTTTCATGTTGTGCCTCCAAATTCAAGTTGAATATGTTGGCACCATTTTAACATAAATGGTACATTAATTGAAACTAAATAAATATCCACAACATGTGAATTGATAAACATATTTGAAAAGTGATCACACATTATGAGAAATCATGTTTTCGAAAATTGAATTGTCATGCAACAAAATATCCTTTGCAACTAATTCACAAAAATATGATTCATTAATATATAATGCCATGTTTGAAATTCATTGTAATCACAAAATAGTTGCAAGTGTTAGTTTGTACAATGAGAATACATGTTTGTTGTATGATTTTTCGGTTAATGTTATTTGATTTTATTTGGAAATTGCATGAAAGCTATTATAAACAACTATATTGCAAATGATATGCAACTAAGGTTCAATACTTAATTAATGTAATTAAGTTTCACTTAGGTTTCAACTATTCACACAATTTTAAAATGTGTGTAGGATATGCAAAGGCATGTGACACATGGCTATAGCTCTTAGTAGATCTTGGAACTTACATAAATAATTATTATTTAATGTCAAAAAAATTTAAAGGATGAACAAAAAGAAGATTGTTTCTTTTTATTTAAACTTGTTGGTTTTTTGTGAAACAACTAGGAGACATGTTTCATAAAAACATTCTTTTGCATTTTTGGCTCTTCATTTAGAAAATGAGATGTTCAAATTTGGAAAGAAAAATCTTATTTAAATAACATGGATTGAAAATATGTGATTTTTTATTGTTCATTTTTTCATTTGAATAACATTTTGTTTGTTTTTTTGATTTATTGAAATTAACAAAGTTTTATTCTTGACAATTGTTTGAAATTATAAGAGTTTTTAATTTTGGGGTGTACTGAATAAATATATTTGTTCAACATTCATGTCGTTTTTTATGCATTTACGATATCATCCATTGTTTTTGTGCCTAAGAATATTGTGTTAGGTTGTTAGTATACAACTATAATGAATTATTGATTATGAACTTTGATGGTGTAAGTCTCACATTCAATAATAATTTATGCAAAAAACAATAAAGGTGAAAGTAAATCCACATTTACATGTGAATAAATTCAAAACCAATGGTCTCCACTTTTGTTCATGACATTTATTTTGAATTTACATAATTGTGTGTAAATGTAGAGCTTGTAATTAATCATTGTTTGGTTATGATGTGCTATTTGTGTTGGATTATAATGAGAATTTAAACATATGACATTGTGTGTATGTTGTTTATAAAGTGAAATGTAGTTGTAGGATATGCCTATTCAATTTTCACAATATGTGTACCTAAATATGGATAGCAAAAATAAAAAATGCCAAACCAACATAAATGAAGGGAAATGAAAAAATTGATTATATGAAATGGATATAATGTGTTGATTATATTGCATTTCAATGATAATTTAATGATGACACTATATTATGTTGTTGTTTGTTAGTTACGAAAGACTTTTATTTAGTTTTAGAAGGTGGATATTAAATTATTTTTCAAATTGCAATAAAATTATTTTTATTCAGATGTGCAAACATCATTTCACATCTAGTAGTTATCAAAATATAATCCAACTTTTGAACATAGACAAAGGTGGACTTCTTAACATTAAGTAACAATAGATACAAGATAGAATTTTTTATAGTAATAATTTTAACAACTTGTAGCTTAATATTAAAGATGTAAAAAAATGTTCATGAATATTTTATTCTCTAACATTGAACATCAACACAGACATTTATATCATTGGAGCACAATGTTTATCATTATTTGTGCAATGGATTTATGTAATGTGTTTTACAATGAAAATTCATCATTGTCAATTTTATTAAATGAAAAATAATATCATCCATAAATGGATATTAATTATAAAATAGTTCCAACAACAAATTGATAAGTTGAAAAACTCATTCGTCATAAGATGATGATTTAGTAACGCATTAGTTGCAAGTTAATTGCAATGGACATCAAATTTTGTTCATCAATGGATGAATAAAAAGCCATGTAAAGCACCATGTTTGTTCAAATTGCATGGGTAATTTGTGTGGGGAATTTAGGTGGACACCTTAGTTGCATGAGTTGAACATAATTGAACGTATGTTCAATAAATATACATTTCCATATGAAAATTTGTGTTTGATGCAATTGAAACAATGCATTTGATAGCATTCACGTTGGAAAAATATTTGAAGTTGCAAATGTCTAGTAGAAGGCACAAAATTGAATTACAAAACAATTTACAAAAACCCTCATTTTTTCATAGTGAAAAACAAGCAAATGTTGATAGTGTTATTTTGAGCTCATGTAGGAATAATTTCCATTTTTGCACTGGATTTCATATTAGTATTTTATTTTTTTGCTAATGCTTGTTAAGTTGGTTGAGAAAGTGAGACATTGAAAAGTGATAATTTCAAGTTATGTGTTTCAAACTATATATTAAAAAAGTGGAAGAGTTTCTATGAAATAAATGATTCTTGCAATTGGGTTTATGAAGGGTTGTACACTTGTCTTATATTTAAATTTAATAAGTATAGTGCTTGTTTGTCATTCTATATCTCAAAATCAACAATTCACTTTAGGTATCTAGGACATTTGAGAATAACTTAATAGAAGCTTGTTTGGATTTATAATGATCATTGCATGGGGCTACTAAGAACAAGTTGTTGATTTACATACTTTGTTCACAAACAATATAAGGTTGTACACATGGATTGGGTGGTGTTATGATCATAAGACCACCTATATTATTACAAGCATTGCAAATTCAGCTATGACTATGGAGACCAAAGGAAAGGTAATTGATTGAGAATTTTGTACTACGTTAGAACCAAGTGCATCAACACTCTTATAAAATCAACTTTGGGTTTGATTATCCATCATGTTAAATTTTCTTATGTAGTTGTTATGATTTTGTTTTGGTATCATGCATGACCTCAATGACAAGTCGAAGCAATTGTAAAAGACTCACATTCATCATTTCACCACTATTCATGGGATTGTGGTTCAATGGGATGGGGCTAGGAAAGGTTGGTTCTCCTTTTAGGATGCTCAAACAAAATAATAACAAGGAGCTACCAAAGGAAATGTTCCAATCTAGTTCATCCACTTGGTTCAACTTACAAAATGATTGCCCAAGTGCCAATTTATGGCCTAATTTTTCTTAAGTTCAATAGTCTTATGAGTTTATAAGATTATTTCTTATCCACCAATATAATGCATATTAAGTTGAATGAGGTTTTAAATGAAAAAAAACTCTTATTTGAGTTTTGTCATATTCGAATGTGGATAAAACCTTTGTATGGTTGTATAGCCAATATTTTATAGAGCCTTTAATGTTATGATATATAAAAGGTAAGTTGATATACTATTGAATTTTAATATCTAAGGGTGACTAAATGAATGGTTTTTCTTAAGCAAAGGGAAAAATGGTTGAAGAATGGAATAAGGTATCCCACTTAAAATAAAATCCACCCCCCCTCCCCCTCGTACCTTTTCCCTAACAAAGCCAACGGATAAGAAAAAAGGCAATTGCATGAGGCACTCCCTTTTGCAAAAACCTAAATTTGTTGAACTAAAAGGGTAAAACCCCAATATCCCAACACATCCTCTTGGCTAAAACTCATTACACCGTATGTGCCCAAATTTTGTGAAATGTGTAGGGTAAGGACCTCCATTGAGGCTGTTTTGACAATGAGGGGGCCATGTGCATGGTAAGAGATGGCTGAGATTCATTTGAGAGAAGGCACCGCATGTGTAAGGCGTCATCCTTTGCTTCGGGATATGCTTCGGGATATGCTTCGGGAGGATGATAATAGACCCTCCCCATACACAAAAAAATCTACAATTATTTATGTAAGACAAGCAAAAATTTTCAAATAGGCAGCAATATGGGCACAATGACCTGTACTTGACACATTCCATAATGTAATGGTTATATGACTTGCACAATAAAGTTATCTGTGAATTCACCATCTCTTTCACCCTCTATCTCCTTTTTCAGTGGTATCCGCAAAGTAAGGAAATTTTATTAAAATCTTAGGCCCACTTACACTAGGAGTCAGGGCCAAAAGAACTTGGGGCCAACTTTGAGCATTTTTGGGTTGCATATTGGTACATTAACTCATAAATGCTAGAACATTGATGACATGATATTAATAAATGCTGCAACAATGGCCCCAAGGGTTGCAAATTGGCCTTCCAAATTTGATGGTATCCTTTTTTTCACCCTTGGGGTCAATACAAGGCCATAATGTTCAGCATTTACTAATAACTTGGGGCAAATTGAAAAGTTTTTTTCAATGTCAGCATTGACTCCTACTGTAAGGCCCTTGGGGACTGATTTCAACTTTTGCACCAATAGGAATGCTGGATTTGGGTTATAAAATTTCATTCCCAGCTAAACATTTGATGTCCAATTATGCCGAAACTGGCTGTTTCAATCTCAGTTATGCATTTGATGCCCTATTATGCTGAAACTGGCCATTCTCGGTGCATAATCGCCTGACTTTACGGATGACTTTAATGGGCAATGCATATTTACAAAATGGGCATGTGGATTTGAACAAACTGTTAGTTGAGATAGACCCAAGAGGACCTGGTCCATTGGGACTAAAAAGAGGCAGAAAGGGCCACATGAAAACCATTATAAGTACCAATACAAAGCAAGGTTTCCATTTGAGGCTTGACAAGGGCCCACTTTAAGACTAGGGGAGGACAATTTTATTGCATTTTGATGCACTAATACTGTTTTTGAAAGTTGTGTTTCAACCCAAAAAAATGAGAGAGTTCTAGATGAAGAAGGGACATATTCTCTCTAGTCCCCATAGTGGTTTGCACTTAGATCTACTTTTCAATATGGAACAAAACTGTTGATGTTGCACTATTATTTTTGTAAAAGCAGTTGGAGAAAATTCCTAGTGTATTTGGAAGGCACCTTTATACACATTAATAATGCATGCTACAAAAACCTCATGCTTCTCTACACCCTTTTGGCATGTGTAAGATACCTCTTTTGTGCATGAGGTGCCTCTTGCTCAAATCACCTCATCATAGGCTCCTCATTGGGGGAAATGTTCCACACCCTAGTGCATTACTTTTACAACTTACATGTTCATGTTTTGCTAGTGTAAATGCCATAATGAAACTTATTTACACTAAATGTAAGTGTAAAATTGTGTAAAAATATTTTATGTTGTGTAAAAGTAAGACAATTATATAGGATTATATGCATATATGTAAAATAGTGTAAAAACATGTCATTTCTTTTTTGGGGGGAGGGGTTTGGGTTAGAATGTTTTTGGTGATAAGCCAATCAAAGTGAACCATTGACATTTTTTACAAAATTAAATTAATTAATTTTTTTAAAATATGAATCATAATAAGTACTAAGCTTTTGTAAAGTCTTAAGCCAAAAATGATGATGAACAAAGTAAGGAATAAAAATTTTACTCCAACAACGAGATGAGACAAAATGCATTAAAATAAAAAAATGTGCATTCACGATATTCCTTAAAATAGGATAATCCAAAAGTTTGAGCTTGAATTATATATAGGTAATTAAAGGGGAACACTACTGTAGTCTCACATTGTTAGAAAATGCTTTTATTTTGGGAGTATTAAAAGTGTCAAGATTGTTTTTGTGAAAGGCCAATCAACGCGATACAACGCCCCCAAAAAAAACATTCAGCTTTGGGATGCACCCACATTTGGATGTACTCACAATTAATTAATTAATATGGATTGCAACTAGGTATAGTTATTAAAGATATATAATACATACACTTACATGTCCCAAAACAATTACATGATGATATTGTATAAATATATTTGAGAAATATTTACATTATTCCTGGTACACTTACACAAGATCAATTTACACTTACACAAGATTTACATGCCATATATACGGCTATTGACATTTACACACACAACATTGGTTTTTTTGGCTAAGGGGAACTCTCCTCATTCCAGGTGTGGCGGTTGCAACCTCCTCAGGGAGCTTACAAGTTACAACCATAAAGGCCCCTCAAGGGGGGGGAGGGGGGGGGAGCCTTACTTAACCTAAGAATTGCTGGGAGATGTCGCAATTGGGCTGTATTTAATAACTTTCACCGACTACATCTGCTTCCAAGGGGCTTAACGAATGCTCACTCCTCGGAAACAACTGGTTATGCTCGGTAATTGACTCGATAATAATCTCGCCACTCCACTCCGACGACCTGATTATTATATACAGTAACCCAGCATAGCTGTTGCCGGTTACCTAGTCCATAATAAACCCACCCTTCTTTTATGGCTATATATCAAGGGCCACCTTATAAACAGTGTTTTTTTTGGAGGCAAATTTTTTTGCATATTGGCAAAAAGAAAGAAAAATAAATGAAGGGAAAGGGAAAGGGAAAGAAAATGCAATTTTTTTTTAATTTTTAGGGATTTTTGCAAGCTTTTTTTGGATTAATAAAAATAATTTGAATTAACAACATCTAGCTAGACCTAGGCACTTCCTTGGTCGTCACTTTTGTAAAAAATCTTACAACCCACCCAGTCAGAGAGAATAGTTAATGCTGAGGATCCTGGCCAGGGGACATATTTGAGAATTTAAAATTTTTAAAAAAAAACCCTGTTTATAAATACCCATGCTATATGCCCCATACTCCTCCATGCTCGGTGGGGTGTTTTTTTTATTTTTTCAATTTTTGTGATGTCGCTGAAGTGACGAGCATCCATAAGATGATTTAGCCAAATTTGGCTACATACTAAATATGAAAATTTTAAAAAGAAAAAAAAAAAACCAGAATCCCTCTACATTCTTGGCTACCTTTTGAAACTTATCATAAAAATCCTGACAAATTGAATTTTTTTTTCCCCAAATCTAGTGAATTTGGGGCTTGTTTTCTTCATGGAAAATCCATTGTATAGGTCGAAATCATATTTTTCAGGTCGAAATTTGACGAAGTTTCGCCAAAGAGAAAGGGAAAAAAAAAAAGAAGACCATGCTCACCCTGAAAGCCCTGAAAAAAAAACAACCCTCCATGTACACACACACACACAACATTTTTTTTTTAATGAAAATAAAAAAAAACAAAGAAAGCCCACAAAGAAAGGAGAAAAAAAGCCCACTTACCCAAAAATATACACTAAAATCCTTTCCAAGAGCACCGGGCTTCAGAGTGTATGCACAAGGAGAGGAGAAGAGGAGGACGGGAGGGTCGATCCAGGAGCTTCTTCTTCATCACGGAGCTTGTTCCGATCATCCCTCCTGTTGTTGATTCTGTAAGTTTTCTTTCTTGAGGATTCTTGTTTTGTCTTGTTTTTTTTAAAAAAATTCATTGACCTCCTTTTGTCTTTTTGGTGCGTTTTTTGTGGACTGATGTCGTCGTCGTCGTCGTAGTAGTAGTAGTTGTTGTTGTACGACTAGTCAAGGGAGGAGGGAATGGACATGGAGAAAGCGGCCATGCAGCGAGAGGAATCGTTGTTTTGATATATGTATACTGAATTTTCTTTTGCTCACCTCTCTCTGTTGTGATTCTTGTAATCTTCTTCTTCTCTCTATTCTTGGAAGATTTTTTAATGCTATTTTTGGATTTTTTTTTTTGTGATAGTTTTTCACGGTCTTGAAAATCTTGTTGTTAGTGTTTTTAATTTTCATTTGGTTTCTTTGTTGTCGCGGAATTCGCGACTCGCAGTTACGTCGCTTTGTCTGTGGTGTAAAGGCGTGACTGCTGTTGCTCTATGCTCCTCTTTCTGATATCTGACAACAAAACAGCAACAAACAAGCAGTGAACTCACTTGCTTCTATTTTCTTCATGTGTTGTATGTGTGTGGTGTTGTGAACCTTTTTATTGCCCGTACCTATTTTTTGCTGAAGAAAATCGCAGTCATCTGCTTTGCTGGTTTGTGTGACAATCGCTGCTGCGGATTTCATTTTTTTCCTCTGGCTCTTGACTTTCATACCCGCGCTCCTTCTCCTTCTACGTACAATCTCCTGGCAGAACGCAGAATCACTTCCAGCAAATTCAGCATCCACTGTCCAGGTTCCAAGCTATGTGACAAGGAACCTAAAGCTTAAGGAAAATAGCAGAAGGTCTGAAGTCGGGAGAGCGTTTTTCCCGTCTCCTAGTGTCGTTCGACTGTCACTCATTCACCTGGCGATGTCGATGATGATGCAGGTTCACAAATCGGCGACAAAGGAAGGATGTCGATCCTGTATCGTAAACATCGCATCCCGAGTGATGGAGGAAAACCTCGTTGTATGTGTATTATCTGAAGGAGGAAAGTTCGGGTTTTTCATGTTTTGTGACGCCGAAGTCGCAACCGGCAAACGGGGAGAGGAGGAGATGTGAAGGTGTGTGCTACATTCGAGCCTTGCAAAAGATATGGCGTTTCGTTACGACAAAAGAGTATGACTGGATGTAGCGCGGCGGCAAGCAGACAACGAACGGGAAAAACGTGGATGCGAAGCTCTAGGAGCCCCGCCATTCTCAGACTTCGCCAAAGTGCAAGTAATTAAAGCAGGCAAGATGAATCTGGCAGATTTGCCGGAGGATTGCATAGCCACAATCATTTCTCACACAACACCAATTGATGCCGCTCGACTAACGAGAGTGTGCTCAGCCTTCAAAAGAGCAATAGAGTCTGACGCAGTTTGGGAGAATTTTCTTCCATCTGACTACAAAACCACCTTGAAGACCTGGCCCAGCAGCGGAAGCAAGAAGAAGGACATTGTGATGACCATGGCCAACGGTGTATTCTTAGATCAGGGTTTGCAGAAGTATGTCTTACTGCGACGCACAAGGGGAGTCTGCAGAGTGCTCTCAGTGGAAGCCATGAATGTAGCTGGGGGCCAGGACACTAGATTTTGGCGTTGGGAGCAATCTCGAAGCTCTTGCTTTGGCAAGGTAGTACTACTCGTCTTGCTGTCTTTTATCTGCAATTGCAATTGTACGGCAGCTTCACATATTTTGTAATCACCATGGCAAGAATGTAGTTCTGAGGCAGGAGGTGAACAAGGAGAGGTAGTTCTGATCAAGAAGTTGGGTTTTGCTTCCTTTGTCCAGATTGCTCATTTGCTGGCAGTATGCTGGTTGGAAATCAATGGGACATGGAGTTGTTCTTTACCACCAGGTTCTTACACAGCAGTCTGGCGGCTGCGCATTGCCAACCCTCAAGGGGGGCGTTTTCACTTCCTCTCATGGAAACTGCCATTGACATTTTGCATCTCCATTGGTGATGGTGAAGCTGTGGAAAGACAGCTAAGCTTGTCACAGGTTCCCAGTGGTGGGTTTCAGGAATGGTTTGAGTTTGAAGTTGGGGAGATCACTATCAAGGGGAGCACATCCACAGTGAAACAAGTTGATGTGATGTATGCTGTAAGGGAGACAGACTGCACTTACTGGAAGGGGGGCCTGTTTGTTGATTGTCTGACACTGAGACCCTCTGATTGCAAGGAGAACATCCAACCCAGTCTTTGTGACTTAGATTTGAGCAAGATTCGAGGTCACCCTGGAGTCTTCTAGGCACTTGGAAATGTGTATGATGTGTAACCACAAGAGATGGGAAGTTATCAGATCAGTACTCCAAACCAGGTTTTGTTCTTGTGAGATAACCCTTTCACCTACAATAATATCTCATTATCTGCAGCAAATTTGTACTGAATTTTTCAACAATAGTGAAGCAAATGTAGGGCTAAGAGAAACCCAAAGTACTAAAACTCTTTTTCTGAAAGCTGAAAATAAGATGATCAAATCTGCAAGCATTAGTTGGGATTTACTCCTTCCAGTATGCACTTACATAATGTTCACAAAGAAGTGCAACTGACTTTGGCCCAAAGAAATTGCTCCCCAGGTTGAGATAGAGAAGGAGTAGAGAGCTAAAATCGTGCTGAAACCAAGCTGAGATAAAAACACAAAACAGGGGGCGAAATCGCATACAGCAAAGAGATAATCACCACAACCATTGATTTCGTGCATCTACTACTTTTACATGGCTGGCTACAAGGGGCATATACCCATATACAGATACAAAGTGGTTGACACATTGCGTGCGATGCTCAAAGTGGCCTTGAAGACTGCTGATTCCTGTTGACCCAATTTCAAATAGGCGACCTGCACAGCACCCAGGAGAGAGCACAATTAGCATCACCAAACATGACAGAGTCTACTCACAAGGTATTGCACAAAACTCAGACTACAAAACAAAAAGGGTTAACCAAACAGCCAAGATAAAGAGAGAACACAGCACATATATGTGTGTATGTGAGTATTCATATCCATATATATGCATGATTGTGCAAAGTACTACCTTTCACCCACAAAGGTGGAGCACTAGTTGCATTTGCAACCAAGAATGACATAGCAATGTCTTCACAGTTTCTGCATCCAGACCCAACAAAAAATATTGTTGTCACAAACTGAGTTCACCTCCAGATATTGCAACAGATTATAGCTAACATAACTCCCTTCAATCCTCATTTCCAGATTGCTTTTCATGTTCTACATTGTCTTCATCTTCATAGTCCTCAAGAAGACACAAATTTCCCAACACTGAAGGATCCTTCTCAATTTTAAATTTTGTTCCATTTTTCTCAATTTGAGACTCAGAATTCACAAGTCTTGTTTCAATAGCTCCTATTCTCACCAGTGTCCACCTCTCCTGCAGACACTTCCAAGTTAGGTTCCTATGAAAAGGTAGGTAGTTAGGATTCAGGACACCCAAAGCTTCTTTCTTCTCCTTTGCTTGACTTCTTTTCTTACAAGCCATCTGAAGGCACCATTCTTTACTCCGAAGTTCACTCCTTTACCAAGCTTACAAATTCTTCATCTTCCAAGGTTGAGAAGAGACTCAGATCCACAGAATTTCAAGGTTTTCAAATATCAAGATTAGGTAGAAGACAAGCAACCTGAAATGTGGGAAAGAGGGTGGTGGAGCTCTTCACTTCCAATCTCTTTCCTTATTCAGAGACTTCTCATGGGTTTGACAATAGTGAGAACTTCATTTAGAGACAAATCCAAACTTCACTACAAATATCAGCCTTCAGCATACCTTGCTTCTCTGACATAGTGGCGTATTGAGGCAGGCATCTGATGAGTGTAAAGCTCAAAGTATTTGTGATGTACAAAAGCAGCCTTGGAGAGGATCATGCTATACGAGCCCATCCACCACACTGACCACCATCGCCCGTATGTGTACTTCTCCTCCTCCCCTGCATGGTTCTGCTTCCCACCAGCACAAAGTTAAGTGCTATCCCATGGTTTCCAAATCTTGATGCACCTTCTCTCTCTACTCCATCCAAATTTGGGCACTAGGTCTATTGCTAGCAGGCCAATCCACACTAACTCATGGTAGATACAAATTCCAATCAGGGCTTGTTCAGGAGGGTTGCTGATTTGCCTGATCTAAGCTCTTAAGGGTTAGAGGAGAAAGGCTCCAGTTGGAGTGGAATTTTGTGAGTCTGGGCTACAACAGGGTGCAGGCAAACTAAACATCTACAAGGAACAACAAGAGTGCATCATTGTAGCATATTTCCCTTGCATTTGCATTGGATTGTTTGAGACATACCATGGACTCAATCCAGTGCATTCGAGGAACAAAGCCAACCATACTGTCTGGTGCAGTAAGCCAAGCGCTGAATGAAAATTCCAGCAATGGACATGGCACCACTACATCATCATCAATTGAGAAGATAGCATCTGTGTGGAGCCCCTTGAGCGGCTTAAATCGATTGTTCAAATCATCTTCGTCATGAGTATCAAACTGGAATGAAATTTTCTGTTGTTTCTCATGCACATTGCTGGAAGCCACAGATTGACTCAATTTAGAATATAGAGAATCAGATGGTGGGTCGGGTTCACTCCAAACCACACGGATGGCATCAACACCATTGCATTGTGCATAATGTGCCACAGTTTTCTTGAGCAGGTCATTTCGTTTCCATGTATTTATCAACACTGTGTATCGGTGCCTGCATCAGACACCAGATGCAACAGTTTTTGAGTGCAAAGACACTCTCATTAATCTCTTTACACTCTGTGCTAGGACTGAGCACACATCTATAATTGCCAAGCATGGATCGAATGCTTGACAAGAAAATTCAGCACAAAAAGACCATCAGAGGTATGTTGCATGAATTATGCGTTTCCCCAAGTAGATGAGAAGCTAACTTCTAACATCTTACAAACAAGGATAACTCAATCTTGTGACACTTAACCAATGCACAGGGTTGAACATATGGTATATGCAACAACAGCAACACACAACAAGCTCTGCATTAAGCACTGAGGTCTACTTCCATTCTCTGGAATGAGGAAAAGCTCAAAACAACATCACACATATGAACTCACACATTACCGGTACTTGTAGTAATGCAAAACCAAGAAACACTTGAACTTAACAAAATCACAACCCTCTTTCTGCACCTAATTTCACGAACTCTGTGATCACCAATAACAAAGAGAAGCGTGCACCACAGTCTCTGGTCAAGGGAGGGAAAAAAAAACCCATCTTCAACAAACCCTAAACCTTGAAGATTATTCAAAGGTGCATCAAGTTGTTTCCAGACTCATCAGGGAGGCATGACAATAATCATGCAATTCCCGCATTAAATCCAGGAACCTCCGAGCTGAAAAATCATCACAAAGAAGAAGGGCAAAAAAGGAACCTTGAGAGTGATTGTGGAGAATCAAGGCGATGCTTCCATCCCATGAAAGAAGCAGCTCGACTGATCACCACAAGGGCAACCAAAAAAAGACAGACGAGTGACATTAGTTTGATACGGCAGAGTCCAGCATGATTGAACAAGAGAGCAGGACGCCAACGCCCCCATAAACGATCCCTAGCTCCTTTCATGGTCAGTTTCTCTTTCTCTTTCATCCTCACCTTCACAACTTTCAAGAAGAGAAAGGGCCACAAACAGAAACCGATCAGGACTTCCTTGCGAAGGAGTCGAAACACACCAGTCATTGAAGGTAACAACAACAACAACTAGTAATACTACTACTAACAACACATCCTTCAAGGAACTCCATTCCCTTAAGATTCTCCTCAACAACCACAACCCCCCAGCAGCTCTCCTCTTGATCAACAACACTAAAGCACACACTCCTCTTTCACGCAGATCCAACAACAACCCAACCCCACTTCTTGTTTGCTCAAGATCAGTTCATCACCAACTCCTCCTGCTAGGCTACTCCTACTACCTACAAACACAAAAAAAAAACTCGCAAGAAAAAAAACGGACCCATTTCCCAAAAACACAGTTAGATCATAAAAGTATTCCGTCGTCCGCAAACATTTCCCTCTTCATTCCAATAGGCTCAAATAGGCTACCGGAAGGCACACACTTGGTCCTCACGCTCTCTCTCTCGCTCTATCTGTGTCTCTGTTTTTCCGTGTCTTTCTTTCTCCGTGCGCGTGGCCCATGGTTTGTGTTTGCCGTCCGCTTCCTTCTTGAGTAAGTTCTCCGCAAAAACTTCGTTTACGGGTTTCTAGGGCTGCGTAAAGACGGTGGGGACTTTCGCTGCGAACGACGCTCCCCAGAAAAATCGCGATTTGAATTCAGGCAATCGCTCCGCTTTCGTTACGTGTCAGACTGCGACTTTGCACGTGTCAAGATCTCAATTCCCCCAAGACCTTTGCTCCCCCCCCCCTCCCAAAATAATTTACAAACATTATTAAAAAAAGTGGGTGAGTGGGTATTTTTTGCTTTTTTTTTTGTTGGCTTGCGAAAAGTGGATGGTAAGAAGGGGATGAAGGTAGGACGGGAGTAGTTTGAGAAAGGGAGGAAAGTAGGTAGGTAGGTAGGTACCAAATAGTTTGAGAAAGGGAGGAAAGTAGGTAGGCAGGTACCTTGTAATTTGAGAAAGGGAGGAAAGTAGGTAGGTAGGTACCAAATAGTTTGAGAAAGGAAGGAAAGTAGGTAGGTAGGTAGGAGTTTTAGGTAGTAGTTTGAGGTAGGAATGAAAGTAGGTAAAGAAGCTAATTACTTATAAGGTGAGCTAGCATGCACCCAAAAGCCCCAGGTGTGAGGCCTGGGAATGTAAGCAAAATAACATTGATTTTTGTTGTTCTCAATGTGTTATCATCAAGGTTCCTAATGGGTTTTCAGCATGTTCTTTAAGTTCTCAATGTGTTCCTCAACATGTTCCCCATAGGGTCTCATTTTGTGATGAATCTTTTGGCCAACATTCTTGGAAAGAAATAAATAAATGAAGGAAAAACACTCAGCAAGGGAACAAGTGAAGAAAAAAGAAGAAAGGATTGAAATCCAAATAAAGATCACACTTCAAAGTGCAAAACACACAATGGGGAGCCCTACGAAGAGAAAACATGAAACCTAGGGACCTAAACCCATCACCACCTAGCATGAAACAAATTGTGCAAGGACATGGGCGAAAAACTTGAAAGGATACCAAGCCTAAAAGAGGCCTTTCTTGTTGTCACAATTGCCCAATGCAAGATAATGGCAATCTAAACTTTATTCAAAGCCACTAACACCTTCTACCTATAAAATGAATATACAATCAAAAGAGGAAAACCTCCAAAGCCTTTTGTCGACCATGCCATGTTAGCACACCGATGAAAGAAGTTGTTCACATGTTAATATAAACATAAAAATAAATATATTATTAGAAAGATGAATCATCTTCAAGGTGTCAGTTGCAATATAACACAACCTTTGCCTAAGCTGCAGTCATCGCAACCACTCCTTGCAAAAAAACAACTCACAAAACAAGATTTGCACAAATTAAGTCAACAATGATTACATATTTTAAAATGCAAATACCATCTGTTGTAAGCATAATATCCATTTGTCGTCATGATGATTGGAGAAATGGTGTTGAGAAAACATGTGTTTGCTCGTATAAAACATGGAACTTGACATCCCAAACAATGGAACATGTATTAGTGCATGTGTTTTTTAGTAATTTAAATTAAATTATAGTTGGGTTGGGATTTATAAAATGGGGAAATTAAATTTTGGATTTTTAAAACATGGATGTTAAATCATCTTTTATGAAATTATTGAAACCACAAGGATTTTCATCAAAGATACCATTTCCTTTTCAAGTTCAACACTTGGGTGTCAAATAATTATTTTAATTTAAAAAATTCCCTTTAACAATAAAAAATAATTTATGAAATTTCGACAATAAATATAAACACTTATTTTGGTAGGTTTTTTGGAAGTTTTTTATTAATTTTTTTAAATAATTGGCAAAATTCCATTGCATTATACATGGATTCACAAAACACATATAACTAAGGATAAAAACCAACCCCTAGCAAGCATGGAACTTACCCAACAAGGCTAACTAACATGTGAAATTGATAACTCCACTTAATTTCCATCCCATTCCTAACCCATTCCTTAAACAAAAGATGAAAGTGAACAATGCATTATATCAAACTCAATAAGAAACTTGTTATCAACCTTTGGACATTTGGTAATGTTTCACAAAATATGCTTTTATTGAAGTCTTTCATAATCAATGAGGCTTTCTACGATTTGGTAACCTAAACCAAAGTTAGAATGAAGAAAGCTACAAAAGATTACATTATTCCATTTCATCCATATATTCCAAACTACAACTCCCTTTTGTAATGTCCACATAAGGGTCATATTTTGCAACTTCTTCAATAGCTTCTTCTAAAAATGCATTGTTGAATGTCAAATGCTTGCATTCACGGTGGGTGAAATAAGAGGATGAATTAAGGAGATTAAGATTGAAAGATGTCTATGCCCAAGCTAAATGCATTATAAGGCATTCAACAAAACATGACACATGGTTTCAATGATTGATTTATGATCACACTACATGCATCTTGTTCATTTCCCCTTTCCATAAATTCACCACCACCACTTTATGAAAAATAAACAAGATAAAATCAACATCCTTTTTTGCACATTGTTTTCACCAAACATCTTTCCCATTGATGTTGGAGCTACATGATAACATTTGTCATTTCTCTTAAATGGGCTTCAACAAGCATTTCTTCTTATTTAAAAACTTTCGCCCTTTCCTAACATGAAGCACATAAAGTTTGAATAGAGTTTTGTCCTCCCTAACCCAAGATCCCTAGTCAAAGCCCAATGAAAAGGTTGTAATAAAGGTGAAAACTACAATTCAACAACCTTTTTTTCACCAAAATCATTATAATTTGCTTGCAAATTCTTGATTGCACCTTACTTATCGACCATTCCATTCTTAAAGTTGTAGAGTTAAGATTCATTAAAATCATTGGGATGGTTTCATGAATAGATAATACTTGGAAATTATGTTCACACTTTGGATGAAATTCCTTTGTTGCACAAAAAACAAATGTTGGCTTATCAATTTTTTCAAAAGACAAATTCCAAGTTAATTTCCAACCATTATGGTGATAAAATGCAATTAAAGTTTGAAAGACCATTGGGCAAGAAACCAACTATCAATTATTGTTTAAAGCACCTCTCCTCCTGGTCCAAACCACACTTTGTTGCAATTGCTCCTATTTTGTTAATTTGTTGATTTGGGTTCCAACTTCCGAAAGATCCTTGACCCTTTTTAGCCCAACACAATGGAATGCCTCTCTTCATGGAATTGACATTCCAATTTCCAATTCCTTATATTGAGTTGATTACCACAACATGGTGGTTCAAATAAGGTCTATTAGGTTTCAAGGATAATATTGCAAATGCTTGAGTATGGATTTCCACGTTTTGACAATCCTTCTCCACATTTTGGACCTTGTAACAATAATGTGATTATGTACCAATATCCATAAGACATTTGGCACCCAACTTTTGTATTTGGAGGGTTGAAACCTATTCATCCTATATTTAAGTAATAGTTTGAAATTGGAATTTCTAGGTTTGAATGCCACGATTATCCACTTACATAGAAAGGCATTAAAAACATCTTTAAGTTCCACTAGACTTAAATTTCTATCATTTCTATGAACACAATAATCATTCCATTTGACTTTACACCTCATGTTATGAGCCTTTTCACACCATATGTAATTCTTTAATAACATGTGAAATTTATGTATGACCTTAACCAACCCAATAGGAAAATGAAAAAAAAGTACAATAGAATTGACATTGAGACTAAGTTAACCACTATATCTTTACTTGCTAAAAGCAAATGGATTGACCCCGAAGAGTTAAACTTGTTTTAACGTTGCCAATGTTCTCCATAGTTGCAAATTTAGGAAAATCCAACTTGAAAAATATCAAATTTTGCTTTGACCATTTCACCTAATCAACTATTTCATGCATTAAAAAGGCATAATTTCTATGATGTATTGATGGGGGAAGAAAATGGTCTTGTTGTTTTTTATAATCTTTGTTAGAATGAGTTTGAGACAATGATGTAAAACTTTCACAAACACCTTATAACTTATAAGCAATGTAATGGGTTGCCAACTACCTGTGGCCTATTTTTTGCCCCTTTTGAGCAATAACACAATGAGACCTTGTGTCATTTCTAGAGGAAACATGCCTTTGATGATGGAGTCAAAAATTATCTACACATAATTGGGCTTGATGACTTATGAAAATTTCATGAAAAAATCCAACATTATCCCATTAGGGCTAGGTGTTTTCCCCTTAGCCATTGATTTTGCTACTTAAATCAACTTTACTTTTCTAATTGGAATAGTTAACATTTTATTCACATAATCTAAGAACTCATTGCAAATTGAATCATTATTTGCTTTGTCAAAAATGATGTACTTGATACTTAAAAGTTGCACTAAGTAGAGTTTGCCTTTATAAGTATTGTCATGCACACTAAGCAATAGAAGAAGTTTCTTGAAATTACATCCAAGGAATATGCTTATAAGTTCATAAAAAATCAAAAAAAAATTTTAAAAAATCCAAGGAATGTGTTCATGAGTTTTTAAAACATTAAAGGATTTTTTTTGAAAAATTGAAAGACTATGTTTGAATTTTTTAAAACATTAAAAAGATTTAGTTTTTGAAATTTCCAAGGAATATGTTTTTAATGCATAATTGAAAAAATAATTTAAAATGATAATTGATTTTTAAAAATTAATATGTAATTGGTGAAAGGTTCTAATTTAAAATTATCTAATAAAAGCTTACAAAAGACTTAATTAGTTAATTGGTGGAACTTTTTAAAATGTTGATGAATCTTATAAAAAATATAAAAAATAATATAAGTGAAGGTTTTGAAGGCACCACCCTTCAATCTTGCTTCAAAGCAAGTTGTGATCTTTGTATTCCTATTCCATCTCATGTTTAATTTGTAACACGCCTTGCTTAAATAATAAAGTTTTATATTTTTTATTCATTGTTAAATTCCTTGTTTGTCAAGTACATGTAGTTTTTTCTTTATATATTTGTTTTGTCCTTGACCCATACAACTTATCTAAATGGGTCATTATCATTTCCTTTCCTTGCTTCTAATTAGCCCATGAGAATTTCTAACTTCTTATAGTCTTTGAAGGTTTTTCAATATTTAATGAAACCCTAAACAAATCTCGTGTGAGATGTTTTTTATTTAAAATAATGCAATCATTAGTAAAAGTTTTATTGAAAGCACCTTCTACGATGTAAAGACTTAAAAAATTAAAATCCATCTATTTTTTTCTAGCAAGGTTATCATTAAGAGCTCCCATAGAATGCATATCTCTTGAGGGGTATTACTTGGGCATATATGTTAAGGAAACCCATGTTTACCCCCATGAAACCATTTTAGTTTTAACCATTGTGCTTTGATATCATACTAAAATGGCAAGTTTAGCAAAAAAAAATATTTAAAAAAATCAAAGTTGAAAAAATTGAAAATTATTTGATTGCCTTGTTTAAATGTTTTAAAAAATACTATGATAAAATGCCAAAATACAAAGAAATTATGTATGTTTTGTCAACATGTTTTGATTACGTGTGCATTTCTTGCAGTCACAACCTCCCGTGTTTCCCTTGCTATTCAACACATCTCATATTCACATGTAATCAATGGCATGATTTACATCTAATAAAGCTAAAGTGCCAAGCTCAACATTCTTTACTAGCTAAAATAAATTTTCACACTTGCAAGCATTTTTTATTCAATTCCAATCTATCATTTCCTGCATGCAACTTGTTTACAATATGATTGTTGATCATGCACTCCTCTTTGTTATTTTCGAATTAAATTTGTTTTAGCAAGGCTTCGAAAGTGTGTTTTGAATAGCAATGTCATTTGTTGTTGTGCAAAGGTTTCTTTTGGCACATTGTTGTACAATTTTGAAAATTGTTATGCGAAATTTATCAATGTGAGAAGTTGCTTGTGGCAAGTTGTGGGGCACATAATGGTTGCATCGTGGAACAAGGAGTGTGAAACCTAGCTTGGCTTAGTGTGACAAGGTTATATAGCATGTTTGCTTGTAATGCATGGCACCTCCAAAAACACTAAGTGTCACCCTTTAGGGGTTGAGGGTGGTGTCATTATGGTGTGTTTGTACACAATTCACTATGATTCCAAAAACTCTTCCATCAAATATTTATGTCATTTATTTTTATTTTGTTGTCATTAGGGTAAGTACTTAGGGTGTAAAAAGACAAGCCATCATGAATAGATGAGAATAGTTGAAATTGATACACGTGAATGAAAAAATGAACGCACATGGATGAAAACTTTAAAAAAATTGTCAAATTATTTTTAAAAATCCTTAAAAATTGCAGAATTTTCAAATACTATTTTTTTGAGTGCCAAACCTTATTTTTCAAAAAAAAATAATCAGCACAAAAACTCATAGGTTTCCACCATTTTTGGGTAATGTTTCTCTCCCTTTGAATTTCCTAAAATTTGGCATCTCAAATAAATAATTATTAAAAAATTCAAAAAATTCAAAAAAATATAATTACTACTCAACTTGAAAAGATACCATGCTATTCTCATGTGTGAAGAAACTTGATTGAATCCAACAAGTTACTTTCCACATTCTACCACCACTTTTTGGTCCTCTTCATTTGTACTTTCTTTTTGGGTTGGTTTGGGTTGGGGGGGAAGAGGGGGAAACAAAAGGGGCAAATGAAGAGAAAGTGTGAGGATGTTGAAAAAAAACAACCCAAGGATCTTTTATCCCTATAACAAGCAATATTCCTTTGTGTGAACAAAGGATTCAAATCCAAGTTCCAACAAGTAAGTACCTTATATTCCAAAATATCTATGTTATATAGGCACTATCTACTTGTTTGGAAATGGGTTAGAAAGAATGTCCCTTATCATTCTATTTAAGAAGAAGAAGGTGTGTGTCATACGATGGCCTTGCCATGAAAAAATTATTTATTTATTTAAAAACACATACCTAATGAAAGGCACATATATTAGGAACATTTTTAAAATCTTCCTTATGTTGACAGACAAAACCCGCAAATTCAATTTGTGAAACTTATGGTCAACTAAAGAAAAGACGACAATCTACAAAGTAGGGGTCAAAATCCCCTTGAAAGTAGTGTTAAAAGACAACAATCTACAAAGTAGGGGTCAAAGTCCCCTTGAAAGTAGTGTTAAAAGACAACAATCTACAAAGTAGGGGTCAAAGTCCCCTTGAAAGTAGTGTACTCCATAGTGAATTTCAACACTATATCCATGACTACAACAAAAGTGGGGCCAACAAAGCAAGACTAGAATGACCCAAGTATCGAGAGGGAAAGGGGTTGTGTGTGTGTGGGAGAGGATAAGGAGGAGTGTTGGAACTTGGGGGTGGGTGGGGAAGGGTGGTAGGTCGAGGTCTAGACAAATTTTGTGGAGATGGTACCAACCGAGTAAATAATTGGAGTAAACTACACCAACCATATGGCAGTTTTATAAGGGTTATTATATGCCTCATGAGATCCTCCTTGTCATGTCTTGCAAGGAACCAGGCTTTTAAGGAAGAGTAGTAAGGAATTTTTCTCTAGTTATTGGATGGGGAGCTTGAAATACAAGCATCCATCCAGGCGGGGTTTTTAATTTATGGTAGGTTATGAAGAGAAGGTAAACGGACAAATTGGATGTGACAAAAAGTCTTTTTTTGAGGTAAAATTACACCAAAATCACCTACCATCATCCATCCCTTATGGGATCTACCATTTGGAAAATGGAAAGCTTTTAAGTTTCCTTGGGTTTGATGAGCTTTCTGAAAGTTGGAGTTGCAATGGATTTTTTCCATTTGTTTCAAGGAAAAAAAGAAAGACAAAGGAAATAAGAAAAGAAAGAAAAATTTGAGTTTGAGAAGAGTTTTCTTTCTTTGAGAGTGGGAGGGAGGAGGGTGGGTCCTCAGGCCTTTTAAGATGGTGGGTGTTGTTGAAACAATGAGGAAATGCAGCATGCACCCACCAAGAGACCCCCTTTTGGTTTTTTTTCCCTATGTGTTCTCAACAGGTTCCCCCCCCCCCAAAGTTCCCAATGTGTTCCTCAACATGTTCTCAATAGCATCACACTTTATCCCATAAGTTTTGCCCAATGCTGGTCCTCTTGGAACCTATGTAGCTCAAGGAATTTAGGTACCAATAGGTGTGTCTATGTCTGGAATGAATACTTTTTATATTGGGGGAGTCTCCAAAGATTCACAACTTTTTTTGTGATGGGCCAATTGAAGAGGCTCCTTGCAACCAAAAAAAATCTGAACTTGGAAGGCAACATGGATCACACACATAAACAATCCACTCAAACACATACAAATGTCACAAAGCATGTGCACAAACCTTGTAGACCAGGTATCTAGGGTTTAGGGTTTAGGGTACCAAAATGAGACTTGGATGCCATCTCCACACTTTGTGGGTTAGCCCATTTGGATCTGCCAAATGCACACTTTTTCTGGCTCTTGGCTGTTTTTTTTTTTT